>Ga0182006_1000461_pt1 | contig 31892 bp, 27 predicted proteins | sample Sormic07211104_1_FD_123022 | JGI IMG/M metagenome (GOLD analysis project Ga0182006, IMG submission 123022) | Rhizosphere microbial communities from Sorghum bicolor, Mead, Nebraska, USA - 072115-104_1 MetaG | ecosystem: Host-associated > Plants > Roots > Rhizosphere | place: USA: Nebraska...
AAAGATCAATCACTTGCAACACTTTTCGGTGTTGCCCTCTGAACATTTCGTCCCGAGGTGAGCCGCCCATTCTATATCGTTTTTCGTTTCCGTCAACACCCTCGTGAATCTTTTTTTCGAGGTGGTTGGTGGAGCCGAGGAACTGTCGCGTGGGTGACTTTCGTCGCGACCAGAAGAGAAGTATAGGCTCGGGGAGCACTTCTGTGAAGGGGTTTTCGACATCTTTCTGAAAAAAAGTCACACGGTAGACTTACAACTTCCGATCACACTAATAAGGTGTAGAAAAATGTATGCACGGCTTCTTCCCGCGGCACTGATTTTTCTGTCGCTGGGTGCCCACGCTACAACGCCTCCTACCGTCACGCTGCACGGTAAGACCTTCACCACCGAATTCGCCACGGACGACGCTTCGCGTGAGCATGGCCTGATGGACCGGACCGAACTGAAGGCCGATCACAGCATGCTGTTCTTCTTTCCCAATGATGAGCCACGGGCGTTCTGGATGAAGAACACCCTCATCCCGCTGGACATCCTGTATTTCGACGGTGCGCGCAAGCTTGTGTCCATGCAGCTCAACGCGCAGCCGTGCAAGGCCGATCCCTGTGCAATCTACCCAAGTGACGGGAGTGCGCGTTACGTCCTGGAACTCCCGGCCGGTACCGCGGGCAAGCTGGGGCTGAAGCTGGGCGAGCCGCTGACCATCACCGGCGATCCAGGCACGGTGCGCTGATCCGGCGAGAAAGCGCGCTCGCATGGCACGCCAACGTGATACGGGACGAGCGCCGACGGATCGACGGCGGCCAGCTCGTCCCACTGGTCTTCAAACGGAATGAATCGCTGCATGACTGGCTTCCTCCACGGATCGGCGCACATTGCGTGGCCTCGGGACTATGGAAGCAGGCATTCCTGCCTTATTACTGACCGAATGGGGCGAAACGATGTCAGCCCGATCCCGGCGATCGGGGCGGTAAGGCTTCTCCGCCCCGCTGGCTTTTCGCCGATGAATCGGCTCCTACATTGTCAGTCGAGCTCGACCATTTCGAAGTCGTCCTTGGTCACGCCGCAGTCCGGGCACGTCCAGGTATCGGGGATATCTTCCCAGCGGGTACCGGGCGCGATGTCCTCTTCAGGCAGGCCCAGGGCTTCGTCATAGATGAAGCCGCAGACGACGCACATCCATTTGCGAAGGGTGGTTTCGGTGCTCTGGCTCATGGTTTTGCGTACTGTCGTGAAGCGAGGAAGTCGCCCATTCTGTCACCCTCCGGCGCAACGAGGCTAGCGCGCCACCGTCACATTCCAAGGATTTCCATGACCACCCTCCTCCGAAACCGACTCCAGGGCCAGGGCGTCTACGCCATTACCGACGGCCCCCGCGACGACCTGTTTGCCGCCGTGGAGGCCGCCCTTGCCGGCGGCGCCCGCCTCTTGCAGTACCGGGACAAGACCGGGGACACCGAGCGGCGCCGAGCCGAGGCTGCCGAGCTGGCCAGCATGTGCGCGCGCTATGAAGTGCCCCTGGTGGTAAACGACGACGTACCGCTGGCCCTGAAGGTTGGTGGCGGCGTGCACCTGGGCCGTGAGGACGTGAGCATCGCCAAGGCCCGTGCGGCGCTCGGTCCGGACGCCATCATCGGCGTGTCGTGCTACGGCTCGATCGACCGTGCCCGGCAGCTTCACGCCGAGGGCGCCGATTACCTGGCCCTGGGCGCCATGTACCCGTCCACGACCAAGCCGCATGCGGCCGTGGTATCGCACGACGTATTGACGCAGGCGAAGGCCCTGGGCCTTCCCGTCGTGGCGATCGGCGGCATCACCCCCGACAATGCACGGGTATTGATCGACGCAGGTGCCGATTATGTGGCCGTGGTTTCCGCGATTTTCGCGGCGGCGGACATCCAGACGGCAACCCGGCAGTTCGCCAACCTTTTCGACCCACGTCCCGGAATCATTCGATGACCACGAACCACGACCTTTTCGCCCGTGCCCAAAAGCTGCTGCCCGGCGGGGTGAACTCGCCCGTGCGCGCCTTCCGGTCCGTTGGCGGCGAGCCATTCTTCACCGAGCGTGCCGATGGCGCGTACCTGTGGGACGTGGAGGGCAAGCGCTACATCGACTATGTGGGCTCGTGGGGCCCGATGATCGTCGGCCATAACCACCCGGCCGTGCGCCAGGCCGTGGAACGCGCCATCGGCAACGGCCTGTCGTTCGGCACGCCCTGCGCGGCCGAGGTGACCATGGCCGAGACGATCGTCTCGCTCATCCCGTCCGTGGACATGGTGCGCATGGTCAATTCGGGCACGGAGGCCACGATGTCGGCTATCCGCCTTGCCCGGGGCGCCACCGGCCGCTCGAAGATCGTGAAATTCGAAGGCTGCTATCACGGCCATGGCGACAGCTTCCTGGTCAAGGCTGGCTCGGGCGCGCTCACTTTCGGCGTGCCCACTTCGCCCGGCGTGCCCAAGGCCTCGGCCGACCTGACGCTCACCCTGCCCTACAACGATATCGACGCTGCGAGGTTGCTATTCACGCAGGAGGGCAAGGACATCGCCGGCCTCATCATCGAGCCCGTCGCTGGCAACATGAACTGCATTGCGCCGAAGGAAGGCTATCTGCAGGCGTTGCGCGAGCTGTGCACCGAACATGGCGTGCTGCTGATCTTCGACGAGGTCATGACCGGATTCCGTGTTGCCCTGGGTGGCGCTCAGGCCTACTACGGCATCACGCCGGATCTGACTTGCTTCGGCAAGATCATCGGCGGCGGCATGCCGGTCGGTGCCTACGGTGGTCGCCGTGACCTGATGGAACAGATCGCGCCGGCGGGCCCGATTTACCAGGCCGGCACGCTCTCGGGTAATCCAGTGGCCATGGCCGCGGGCCTCGCGATGCTCCAGCTGGTCCAGGCCCCGGGCTTCTACGAGGACCTGACGGCACGTACTGTCCGGCTCACCGACGGCATCCTCGCCGAAGCGAAGAAAGTGGGCGTGCCTTTCAGCGTGAACCGCGTCGGCGCGATGTTCGGCCTGTTTTTCACCGACGAGACGGTGGAAAGCTACGCACAGGCGACCACGGCAGACGTTGCCGCCTTCAACCGCTTCTTCCACGGCATGCTTGAGCGTGGTGTGTACCTCGCACCTTCTGCGTTCGAAGCGGGCTTTGTCTCCAGCGCGCACGATGACGACGTTATCGCCGCGACGATATCTACCGCGGCCGACGTTTTCGCCACGCTGTAGTAAGCGACGCGACGTGGGCTTTATGTGGGAGCCGGCTACGCCGGCGATGAGGTTGAGGCAACCTGGTTATCACCGCTGAAGCGGCTCCCACAGAACGCTTGAATCAGGCGACTTTCGTTTCGTGCGCAAATGCCGCCAGCGACGCATGAAGCCGCTCGAGACCTTCGGCGGTTTCCTCATCGGTGATGGTCAGCGGCGGGACGATGCGCAGCACGTCCGGGCCGGCCTGGAGCAACAGCAGACCGTGGGCGGCGGCAAGGTCGAGGATGGCTCCGGCACGGCCGGCGTAGGCACTCTCCAGCACGGCGCCGATCATCAGGCCGCGACCGCGGATTTCCGAGAACAGGTGGAATTCGTGGTTGAGCTTGTGTAGGCCCGTGCGGATGTCATTGGCCTGACGCTCGACGTTGAGCATGACCGCCGGCGAAGCGATCTTGGCCAGCGCCACGCGTGCTACGGCCGCAGCCATCGGGTTGCCGCCGAACGTGGTTCCGTGCGCGCCGAACTGCATCACCTCCGACACCTTGGGGCCAACCAGCATGGCGCCGATCGGGAAACCGGCACCCAGCGCCTTGGCCAGGGTGACGATGTCGGGTGTGACGTGATCATGGGTATGGGCGAAGAGCGTACCCGTGCGACCCATGCCGCATTGAATCTCGTCCAGGACCATGAGGGCGTGGTGCGTGTCGCACAGCTCACGCACCTTCTTCAGGAAACCGGGTTCGGCCGGCATGACCCCGCCCTCGCCCTGCACCGGCTCGAGCATCACCGCCGCGACATCGCCGTGCGCCATGGCCTCTTCGAGCGCTGCCGGGTCGTTGAACGGCACGTAGCGGAAGCCGCCCGGGAGGGGCTCGTAGCCTTCCTGGTACTTCGGTTGGGCCGTCGCCGTCACGGCGGCGAGGGTGCGGCCGTGAAAGGAACCCTTGAAGGTCACGATGACGCGTTTTTCCGGCGGGCGGCCCTGCGAGGCGGCCCACTTGCGCACCAACTTGATCGCCGCCTCGTTGGCCTCGGTACCGGAGTTGCAGAGGAAAACGCGCTCGGCGAATGGCGCGTGCTCGACCAGCTCCTGGGCCAGGCGCAGCGGCGGCTCGGAATAGAAGACGTTGCTGGCGTGCCAAAGCTTGTTGGCCTGTCCGACGAGGGCGGCGACGAGGTCCGGATCCTGGTGACCCAGGGCGTTCACGGCGATACCGGCACCGAAATCGATGTAATCGCGACCTTCCGTGTCCCAGACGCGGGAACCCTTCCCGTGATCGAGGACGACGTTGCGCGGGCGATACACCGACAACCAGTAACGCTTGCCCAGGCCAACGAGATCGGTGGGTTCGACAGGGTGCGACGACATGATGCTGACTCCAGGCCCCGGCCGCAGCGCCGACGCCCCAACAGGAACGGATGGATTTTATTAGCTCATCGTATAAGGCGCAGCCCGCGCCGACAACGCGGCGTGTACCGCCGGTGCAACGTTTTGTTACACGTCGCTACATCGCCTGAACGCCCCGTTTCCGCGCGCCTGCCGGAAATTCGTTGCGAATCAAAGGAAGGCACCCGTGGCACGGCGCTTGCTGCCGTAGTGGGCAAGGCCCTGTGAAGCCCGCGATGTTCGCTCGCCCGACGACCCTGCCAAGCCGGACGACGAATGGGAACTCCCGGTCCCCAGAGGGCCGGGAGTTTTCTTCACTCCGTGTCTTCGGAGGGCCGAAGCCGATCAGCGGAGCTGGTCGAGCGCGAGTTGGTGCTTCTTGCACAGGCGGTAAACCGTCACGCGAGATACGCGCAGGCGCCGCGCGCATTCGCTGATGTTGAATGCGCTTGCGCGCAGGCAGTCGACGATCGCCTCGCGCTCGGCGGAAGTGCGGGCGCTACCCAGGCTATCCCGGTCGGTGCCAGGGAGGTCGGCGCTCAGCTCGAGATCTTCCGGGGTGATCAGCGCGTCGTCGGCGATCACGGCCGCACGCTGCACGCGGTTCATCAGCTCGCGCACGTTGCCCGGCCAGGCGAAGGCGTTCATGGCCTTACGGGCGGCCGTGCTGAAGGCGCGTGCGCGCGTGCCGTAGCTCTCGCGGAAAGCGTCGAGAAAATATTGGGCGAGCAGCTCGATATCGCCGTTACGTTCTCGCAGCGGCGGCATGCGCAGGCGGAGCACATTCAGGCGGTAGAACAGATCCTCGCGGAAGCGTCCCTGCGAGACGGCCTTTTCCAGATCCACGTGGGTGGCGGCCAGGACCCGCACGTCCACCTTGATGGACTGGCAGCTGCCGATGCGCTCGATGGTGCCTTCCTGCAGCACCCTCAACAGATTGGTCTGGGCGTCGAGCGGCAGGTCGCCGATCTCGTCCAGGAAAACGGTACCGCCATCGGCGGATTCGAAGTGACCGATGCGCCGGGCCGTAGCGCCGGTGAACGAGCCCCGTTCGTGACCGAACAGTTCGGACTGCACCAGGTTGGCCGGTAGTGCTCCACAGTTGATCGCTGCGAAGGGGCGTTCGTGACGTGCCGAGAGCTGATGCAATGCCCGGGCCGCCATCTCCTTGCCCGTGCCGGTCTCGCCGGTGATCAGCAGGGGCAGTTCGACCGGGGCGAACTTGCGAATATTCTGAGAGAGCGTACGGATGGCCGGGCTATCGCCGGTCAGGATGCTCGGGCGTGTGTCGACCGGTGCAGGCGCGTCGCCCGGCGCGCGTTGCAGCGCCAGGCGCAGTGCGCCGAATGAGGAGGGTCCGTCGATAATCTCGATGGCCTGGGGCAAGGCCTGGCGAACCGAGGGCTCATGGGCCGGGGTGCGTGACCCGGTCAGCCCGATCCACACCATGGTCGGGTGGTTCTCCCGGAGCTGGTGAAGGATACGAACGGCGTCCAGTGCGCTGGCACGGAGGTCGACCACGGCAATGGCCGCGTCCCCGCATTCGGGTAGGACTTCGCTCTGGCTGGCCGGATCGGCAACCAGGGTGCGCCAGCCCGCCCGGAGCAGACCAAAGTGTTCTTCAACGCTCGGTCTGCCAACCCAGACGACACAACGCCCCGACATTTCCCCGCGCGACATGCCTGCTCCTCACCCGTTTCGTGGCCTGCTGTCGGCTTCGCGGATTCAATCCTGGACCCGCCGCCGGCACCCCTGCAGGCCGGCAAGCCCCACATCGTCGTGCGTGTGTCAGACGACAGCGACGGGCTCGAAGTTATACCGGCATGCCGAAAGCGGCCATACACCAAACGGGCTAGCCTCCAGAGGCATACGGGTGCATCCGCGCGCTAGCTATAGAAACAAATCCGGCAGAAGCGGTTGGCCGGGTGCCACGGCGTAACGATCGAAGTCTGTGACACCCTCTTCACGCAGCACGTCTTCATCGATGTAGAAGCGGCCGGTGAAGTCACGCGAGCGACGCGTGAGCACGGCATGTGCCGCATCCGCGACGATATCCGGCGTGCGGCAATTTTCGGCGCGAACGCCGTCGATCATGGCGATCGCAGCCGTGGCAATGACGGTTTTCGGCCAAAGCGCGTTCACCGCGATGCCGAGCGATTTGAACTCGGGTGCCATGCCGAGCACGCACAAGCTCATACCAAACTTGGCAATGGTGTACGCGACATGTGGTTCATACCACCGGGGGTCGATGCTCGGCGGCGGCGACAGCATCAGCACCTGCGGATTGTCTGCGTCCTTCAGGTAAGGCAGACAGGCCTGTGTGGTCAGGAACGTGCCACGCGTATTGACCTGCTGCATGAGGTCGAAACGCTTCATCGGCGTGTTTTCCACACCGGCCAACCAGATGGCGCTGGCGTTGTTCACGACGATGTCGATGCCACCGAATCGTTCGGCGGCGGTGGCTGCGGCCATGCGCACTTCGGACTCTTCGCGGATATCCACTTTCAGCGGCAACGCAACACCACCGGCCGCTTCGATTTCCGCCGCGGCACTGTGGATGGTGCCGGGCAGTTTGGGATTGGCGACGCTGCTCTTGGCTGCGATGACGATGTTGGCGCCATCACGCGCAGCGCGCAGTGCGATGGCCAGGCCGATGCCGCGAGAGGCTCCGGTGATGAAGAGCGTCTTGCCTGCAAGTGATGTCATGGCGAACCCTTAGGGGCGCTGGAAGCGCGGGAGGATGTCACGCAGTTCGGCGAGCCGCTCGAGCGGATCGTCGAGTTCGAGCATGTGCTGACACTCGTTCGGATCCAGCGGCAACAATTCCGAAAGGCGGAAGCCTACCCAGCTGGCATCGTCCGAACGTGTGGCGACGTCGTGCCGCCACGGTGGCTGCATCTGGTCGACGAGCCGCTCGAGAATGGTGGCAAGCAGGCCGAACTCGGGAGGTAGCGGCGCGATGTCTTCGGCCCGCCAGGTGGCGATGTCGCCGCGGACCTGTCCATCGGAACGGATGCGGGTGCGGGTGACGCGAAAGCGCAATCCGCCCTCGGCGACGATGCCGAGCAGGCCGTCTTCGCCGGTATGGAAATCGGTGATCGTGGCCAGCGTACCCACGGCGGCAGGCACCGCCGGCTGCCCGGCTTCGCTGCCTTCGAGAATCATGCAGACGCCGAAAGGCCGGCCGGTTCGTGCGCACTCGCGCACCAGGTCGATGTAGCGCGGCTCGAAAATGCGCAACTGCAGGTGACCGCCCGGAAAGAGGACGTTCGACAGGGGGAACAGCGGGTAGTCTTGTCCGGGCGTGGTGGCTGCCATGCCCGCCAGTCTAACCCGCGCGCAGCGCGGTAAAAAAGCGCCGCGGCGCCCCTTCGAAGCCACCGTTGGACATGAAGACGACATGGTCGCCGTCCTGCGCGTTCTCAACGAGAGCGGCGACCAGTCCATCCACGGTCGGCACCGCCGAGCCGCGGCCATCGAGCGCCTCCGTCACACGCGCCGCGTCCCAGGCAAGCTCGGGACGATGCAGGAAGACCACGCGATCGGCATCGGCCAGCGAGGGCGCGAGCGCTTCGGCGTGTGCGCCCAGGCGCATGGAGTTGGAACGGGGCTCGAGGGCAACGACGATGCGAGCGCGGCCGACCTTTGCGCGCAGTCCGGCCAGCGTCGTCGCTATCGCCGTGGGGTGGTGCGCGAAGTCGTCATAGACCGTGACCCCACGCGCTTCACCGATCACTTCCATGCGGCGGCGCACGCTGGTGAAGCTGGTGAACGCCGGTAGCAGGGCCACCGGGTCCGCACCCGCCGCCGCTGCCGCCGCAAGCGCGGCCAGTCCGTTCATCACGTTATGCCGGCCCAGCGAGTTCCATCGGATCTCGCCGAGCACGCTGTCGCCACGACGCACACGGAAATGCGAGCCGTCGGCAGCGATCAGTTCGGCGCGCCAATCGCCCTTGTCGAAACCGAAGGTTTCCACCGGTGTCCACGCACCCATCGCCAGCACTTCGGCGAGGTAGGCATCTTCGGCGTTGACGATCAGGCGGCCGTTACCCGGCACGGTACGCACCAGATGGTGGAACTGGCGCTGGATGGCGGCCACATCCGGAAAAATATCCGCGTGGTCGTATTCGAGATTGTTGAGGATGGCGATGCGCGGGCGGTAGTGGACGAACTTGGAGCGCTTGTCGAAAAAGGCCGAGTCGTACTCGTCGGCCTCGATGACGAAGGGCTTGCCCTCACCGCGACGTGCCGAGACGTCGAAGTTGCCGGGCACGCCGCCGATGAGAAACCCCGGCGAGAGTCCGGCCGATTCGAGCAGGTGCGCGAGCAGGCTCGTCGTCGTGGTCTTGCCGTGCGTCCCGGCCACGGCCAACACCTCGCGGCCGCCCAGCAGCGTTTCGCCCAGCCACTGCGGGCCCGAGATATAACGCAGACCTTCGTCGAGCATGTACTCGACCGCCGGATTACCGCGCACCATGGCGTTGCCGACCACGACGAGATCAGGCGCGGGCTGCAGGTATTCGGCTTTATAGCCCTGCATCAGGCCGATGCCGAGCGCTTCGAGCTGGTCGCTCATGGGCGGGTAGACGTTGGCGTCCGAACCTTCGACGGTGAGGCCTAGCTCGCGCGCGAGTGCGGCGACGCCGCCCATGAAGGTGCCGCAGATACCGAGGATATGGACGCGCATGAGTCGACTCATTGGGGCCCGCCGAAGCGGGCCGTGAGGGTCAGGCGCTGGCCGCCTGGACGTCGCCCGGCAGGACGTCGAGGACGCGCTGGGTCACCTTGTCGAGTTCGCCGACACCATCGACGACCTGGAGCTTGCCGCGCTGCTGGTAGAAGCCTGCCACCGGGGCGGTCTGGTCGGCATAAATCTTCAGGCGATTCTTCACCGTCTCCGGATTGTCGTCCGCGCGGCCTTCCTTCTTGAAGCGCTCTACGCAGCGGTCGACGATGGCCGAGTCGGGTACGTCGAGCTTGACCACGACATCCAGCGGCTGGCCGATGCGGGCCAGTACGTCATCCAGTGCAGCGGCCTGGGCCAGGTTGCGCGGGTAACCGTCGAGGATGAAGCCCGGCTTGGCGTCCGGCTGGCTGAGGCGATGCTCGATGATGCCAAGCATGATGTCGTCCGACAGCAGGATGCCCTGGTCCATCAGGCCCTTGGCCTTGATACCCAGCTCGGTCCCTTCCTTGATCTCCGCGCGAAGCAGGTCGCCGGTGGAGATATGGGGGACGCCGAGGCGCTCCTTGAGGCGGGTGGCCTGGGTACCCTTCCCGGAACCCGGGGCGCCGAATAGCACGAGTCGCATTGATGCTCCGTTACGTCGGGCGACGGGGGATAAACCCAGCGCCGGACACAAGAAAATGGGTCTCAAGGTAACGGCAGGGCCTCGCTCGCGTCAAACGGCCGACACCGGGACGGTGTAGGCGGTGCCTCGCTTCCAGCGGGGAGGGACCAGCCGGCCACGCTTCCGGGCCAGCAGGAACAGGGCCACGGAAACCAGGCTGCAGGCAATCAGGGCGACGATCGACGCTTCCGCGCCGAACTCGCCGCCGGACAGCCAGTCCGGCCCGGCGAGGCGGGAAGCGACCAGGCCGTGCATCTGGGTGCCCGAGGTGGGGACGCCGAAAACCAGCGACTGGGTGATGTTCCACCCCGCGTGCAGGCCCATGCAGGCCAGCAGCGAGCGCGTCGCCACATAGAGCAGACCCAGCATGACGCCCGCCTCCAGGGCGATAGCCAGGCTGGTGCCGACCGTCGCGTGAGGGTTGAAGGCGTGCGCGAAACCGAAGAACAACGAGGAGATCAGCAGGGCCCAGCCGGTGCCGAGGGCCTCTTCGCAGGCCCGGAACAGCACGCCACGGGAGATCAGCTCCTCGCCGATGGCCGCGCCGACGCCTGCACCAAGGACAATGCGCGGCCAGTCGGCGGCCGTGTCCGCGCCGACCACCACATAGGCGCTGCAGAGCCAGAGCGTGCCGACCACCACGGCCATCAGGGCAACGCCGCCGAGCAACCAGGCCGCGCCCGCTGGCCAGGTCGGTCGCGAGAATTCGATGAGGGGACGGCGTTCGATCAGGCGCACGAGGACCAGGTAGGCGACGATCGCCGGCACCGCTCTCAGCAGCATTTCCGCGATACCCCGGGCCAGGACGCTCGCATCCTTGCCCACCAGGCCGATGGGCTTGACCGCGTGACCGAGGGCGATGGTCAGCACGATGGTCATGATCGCGAACAGCCCGATGCGCGCACCCGCGCTATAAAACAGGCCACGCTGCCAACGGGGGGCACTCGCGGGTGGCGCATACAACGTATTTGGTAAGCGCACGGCTAGCCCCTTCCCCTGATTGAACCCTGAGTCTAGCGTGTCATCGTCATGCTGCACGCGCTACGCTCGGCACTCCCATGGTGACGAGGAAGTGCGTATGGCCGCCGGCAAAATTCTTTACGCCCAGTCGGGCGGCGTATCCGCCGTCATCAATGCCTCCGCCGCGGGCGTGATCGAAACCGCGCGCGACAAGGGCATCATCGTCTACGCCGCGCGCAACGGCATCCTCGGCGCGCTTCGCGAGGAGCTGATCGACACGTCCAAGGAAGCCAAGGCCAATATCGCCGCGCTCAAGCACACGCCCGGCGGCGCCTTCGGCTCATGCCGCTACAAGCTCAAGTCGCTGGAAGAGAACCGCGCGGAGTACGAGCGCCTCATCGAGGTATTCAAGGCGCACGACATCCGCACCTTCCTCTACAACGGTGGCAACGATTCGGCCGACACGGCCAACAAGGTGTCGAAGATCGGCCAGACGCTTGGCTACGAGGTCAACTGCATCGGCGTGCCGAAGACGATCGACAACGACCTCGTCGTGACCGACACCTGCCCTGGCTTCGGCTCGGTGGCCAAGTACACCGCCATCGCCGTGCGCGAGGCCAGCCTGGACGTGGTCTCCATGATGGATACCTCGACCAAGGTCTTCATCATCGAGGTGATGGGCCGACACGCGGGCTGGATTGCGGCCGCGGCCGGACTGGCCGGTTCCGCGCCAGGCGACGCACCCCACGTCATCCTGTTTCCGGAGAACGTGTTCAACCCCGAGACCTTCCTGGCCAAGGTCAAGGCCACGGTCGAGAAGGTCGGTTACTGCACGGTGGTCGTCTCCGAGGGCGTCAAGGACAGCAACGGCACCTTCCTCGCCGAATCCGGCGCGCGCGACGCCTTCGGCCACGCGCAGCTGGGCGGTGCGGCGCCCGTGCTGGCCGCGCTCGTACGCGAGAAGCTCGGCTACAAGTACCACTGGGCCCTGCCCGACTACCTGCAGCGTTCCGCGCGGCATATCGCCTCGAAGACGGATCTCGAGCAGGCCTATGCCGTGGGCAAGAAGGCGGTGGAGTATGCGGCCGAAGGCCTCAACGCCGTGATGCCGGTGATCGTGCGGACGTCCGACGAGCCGTACAAGTGGAAGATCGAGGCCGCGCCGCTGGACAAGATCGCCAACCACGAAAAGAAGATGCCCAGGAACTTCATCTCGAAGGATGGTTTCGGTATCACTGCGGCGGCAAGGCGTTATCTCGCCCCGCTGATCCAGGGCGAAGCACCGCCGCCGTATGGCCCGGATGGCCTGCCGATCTACGTGACACTGAAGAACGCCTCGGTGCCGAAGAAACTGAAGAAGTTCAAGATCGGCTGAGGAGCTCTATTTGCGGGGCTCTTCTGTAGGAGCCGATTCATCGGCGATCCCGCGGCAGCGGGCAAGGGTGTCGCGAGCACCCATCGCCGATGAATCGGCTCCTACAGGTAGTTGCGCATGAGGGTGAGGTCGCGCACGAATTCCGCGTATCCCTCCTCGCGCGCCTGCTCATCGGGCAGGCGTAGCAGGTATGACGGATGCACGGTCGCCATCGCGCGTCCACCGTCGGGCAGGTCGAGCCACTGCCCACGCTGCGCCATCAACCGGAAGGAGGCGCCGAATACCGCCTGCGCCGCCATCACACCCAGACAGACGATGGCGTCGGGGCGGATGCGGTCGAGCTCAGCGGCGAGCCATGGCCGGCACGCCGCCTGCTCCTGGGCGTTGGCACGCTTGTGCAGGCGCCGCTTGCCACGTGGCTCGAACTTGAAGTGCTTCACCGCATTGGTGACATAGAGCGTCGCGCGATCGATGCCGGCCTCCCCCAGCGCACGGTCGAACAACTTACCCGCCGGGCCAATGAAGGGCTTGCCGGCAAGATCCTCCTGGTCACCCGGCTGCTCGCCGATGACGACGATGCGCGCGTCGGCCGGACCGTTACCGAACACCGTCTGCGTCGCGGGTTTCCACAGGTCGCATCGACGGCAGTCCTTCGCTTGCTGGCGCAGGGCCGCGAGGCTGCCTTCCGGCGCATCGACGACGGCCTTCTGCAAGGGGGTGATTTTTTTCCGCGGAATGGTCGGTTGTTTTTCCACCATGGCCTGCATCCTCGGTAACGCATCGCGCACCAGTCCCGGAATGAGCTGCGCTTCAGGCAAGTTCTTCCAGTACTTCACCGGCATCTCCCGGCGCATCGCGTCGACCTTCAGCCGGGCCGGATTGAAGATGTTCGCGTAATAGGTACGCCAGAGATCCTCGAGGGCATCGCCTGAGGGTGCATCGCCACGCTGCGCGCCTGGACCAAAAGCGAGCGTCACCCCGTCCCAGTGCGCACTGCGCGAGGGCGTGAGCAAGGACCAACGCATGCCTGTAAAGCGGCGGACAAAGAACGGCGCCACGCGGGTGACAATGTCGTGGTCCGGCTCGAACCACGCCACGTAAACCACGCCCTCTTCCACCGCCAACTCACGAAAGCGGACGAAGGCCTTCATTTTGTGCATGTCGCGATTGACCTGCTTGACACAGGTATGCGCCCAGGCCACATCGTCGTCGGTAGCGATCGCCAGCAGATTGCGTTCACCGTGGGCAAGGCGCCATAGCATTCGGTATAACGCGGCGTGGCGGCGTGGGTCCGAGTGCGCCAACACGGTATTGACGAGGTGGAGGAAGTCTCGGGGGACGGCGGGTGCGTGCGTTTGCCGTGGCGGCGGGATGGCATCGCTGCTACTTCCGAACAAGCCACCCTCGGGGCCGGCCAGCCAATCCACCTGGGCAGGATCGATGTCGGCCAGCAGCAAGGCACGCGCCTTCGCGCGCCACTCGTCCGCGTCCGATGGGTCGTCGAGCCTGACGCCGAACATCAGCCGAAGAGGTCGGGCTGCGCCGGCTCGCGCAGGTCGCGTTGCAATGCCCCGCTTTCGCGATCGCCGCGGGGGCGATGGTCCACGGTTTCGACGAAGGGCGCGACCTTCTTCACCGGCACTCGCAATCGAATGAGGTCCGCATAGCGGATACGTTGATGGGCACGCATCGCGATCATGCGGTCCACTGTCTTCACGCCAAGGCCGGGCACGCGCAGCAACATGTCGCGCGGTGCGCGGTTGACGTCCACCGGGAAGCTCTCGCGGTGACGCAGCGCCCAGGCCAGTTTCGGGTCGACCTCGAGCGAGAGCATCCCGCTATCGCCGGGCGGGGCGATTTCATCGGCACGGAAACCGTAGAAGCGCATCAGCCAGTCGGCCTGATAGAGCCGATGCTCGCGCACAAGCGGCGGCGGCTTCAGCGGCAGGATCTTCGACGCATCCGGAATGGGACTGAAGGCCGAGTAATAGACGCGGCGCAGGTGGTAGTTCGTGTAGAGGTTGGTGCTGGCCGTGAGCACATCGCGATCCGTGGCTGCGTCAGCGCCGACGATCATCTGCGTGCTCTGGCCGGCAGGCGCAAACTTCGGCGCCTTCTTTTCGGCCTTCGCTTCGTCGATGGACAGGCGCAGGCGACCCATGGCGCTGCGGATATCACCGAGATCCTTCTCCGGGGCGAGCGACTTCAGGCCTTCTGCCGTGGGCATCTCCACGTTGATGCTCAGGCGATCGGCCCAGCGGCCGGCGGCGTCGATGAGTTCCGGCGAAGCGTCGGGAATCGTCTTCAGATGGATGTATCCGCCGAACTTGTGTTCGGTGCGCAAGGTACGCGCGACCCGAACCAGCTGCTCCATCGTGTAATCGGGCGACTGGATGATGCCCGAGGAGAGGAAAAGCCCCTCGATGTAGTTGCGCCGATAGAATTCCATCGTGAGATCGACGACTTCCTCGGGCGTGAATCGCGCCCGCTGCACGTTGCTGCTGCGTCGACTCACGCAGTACACGCAGTCGTAGACGCAGAAGTTGGTCAGCAGAATCTTTAGCAGGGAAATGCAGCGTCCGTCGGGTGCGTACGCATGGCAGATACCCATGCCTTCGGTCGAGCCGATGCCGCCTGAGCCCAGCGAGTTACGCCCCTTGCCGCCGCTGGACGAGCACGATGCGTCGTACTTGGCCGCGTCGGCCAGGATGGCGAGCTTGTCGGAGATTTTCATGGGAAAGCCATGGTGCCAAATGGCGCCCATTCCCGCGTGAAGACCTCCGTTCTTGTTGTAGGAGCCGATTCATCGGCGATCCCGCGGCAGCGGGCAAGGTGGCGGCGATCGCCGCTGAAGCGGCTCCCACACGGAGCATCGCCGATGAATCGGCTCCTACCGATCAAGGGCATCTCGGTATGATGGGCTTTGCCTTCAGAGGGGGACCCGCATGGATCTGATCATCCGCCACGCCAACCTCCCGGACGGCCGCCGCGACGTCGATATCGGCATCGTGGACGGGCGCTTCGCGGCGATCCAGCGAGGACTACCGGCGGCAGGTGCGGAAGAGATCGACGCGGGTGGCCGACTCGTTTGCCCGCCTTTCATCGACGCGCATTTCCACATGGACGCCACGCTGTCACTCGGCCTGCCGCGCCTCAACGCCTCGGGCACCCTGCTCGAAGGCATCGCACTATGGGGCGAGCTCAAACCCGAACTCACCATCGATGCCCTCGTCGCCCGGGCCATGGCCTATTGCGACATGGCGGTAGCGCAGGGCCTGCTGGCCATCCGCAGCCATGTCGACATCTGCGACGACCGCCTCCTGGCCACCGAGGCGCTGCTTGAGGTGAAGCGCCGCGTGGCGCCTTACCTGCACTTGGAACTGGTGGCGTTCCCGCAGGACGGACTGCTGCGCTCGCCGACCGCCAAGGCCAACCTGATCCGCGCACTGGACATGGGTGTGGACGTGGTCGGCGGCATTCCGCACTTCGAGAGGACGATGGCCGATGGCGCCACCTCGATCCGCTGGCTTTGCGAGCTCGCGGCCGATCGCGGCCTGCGCGTGGATATGCATTGCGACGAATCCGACGATCCCCTTTCGCGACACATCGAGACGCTCGCCGCCGAAACGATCCGCAGCGGCCTGCAGGGTCGCGTGACCGGTTCGCACCTCACCTCGATGCATTCGATGGACAACTACTACGTGTCCAAGCTGCTGCCGCTGATTGCCGAAGCGGGCGTGCATGCCATCGCCAATCCCTTGATCAACATCACCTTGCAAGGGCGGCACGATACCTATCCGAAACGCCGCGGCATGACCCGCGTGCCGGAGCTGATGGCGGCGGGGGTCAACGTGGCCTTCGGCCATGACTGCGTGATGGATCCCTGGTACGGCCTGGGCTCGGGCGACATGCTCGAGGTCGCGCACATGGGACTGCACGTGGCGCAGATGACCTCGACCGCCGGCGTGGCGAGCTGCTTCGAAGCCGTGACCACCCATGCGGCGCGGGTGCTCGGCCTGGAGGGCTACGGCATCGCACCGGGTAACCGCGCGGACTTCGTCCTGCTCCAGGCCGGAGACACCTACGAGGCCATCCGGCTGAAGGCGACCCGTTTGCTGGTCGTTCGCGGCGGAAAAATCCTCGCCCGCACACCTGAACGAAGAACTTCGTTAAATCTTGCGGAACGCGCGCCGGACCTCACTCTCGAGTTCCGCCCGGGGTCGATTTCCTGAACGCAGGTGCCCATTGCCTGTCGCGTCAGTGAATGCTTTCGCGAAACTTTCGATTCGTAGGACTTCGCATTCAGGAAAGTCTGCATATCTTCCAATCGTCGATCAGCCGTAGCGACTTGCGGCGTGATGATCGTCCTGGAGAGATGCGATGAAGATGATGCTGCGTACCGCGTTTGCCGCCCTTGCCCTGGTCGCCACGACAGCGGCCTTCGCCGACGATCATCGCGATCACGACCGCGACAACCGCGGGCACGATCGCGGCCATGATCGTGGCCACGACGGCCGTCACGACGGTCGTGACTGGCATCACGACAATGGCTGGCATGGCGATCGCCGGCCGCCGCCGCGTTATTACGGACACGGCTATCACAACGGACCTGCCTATTATCACCGTCCGCCCCCGCCGCGTTACTACGGGCACTGGGAGCGGGGCCATCGCTACTACGGTGGTAACACCGTTGTGTACGACTACGGCAGCTACCGCCTGCGTCAGCCGCCGCGCGGCTACCACTGGGTGCGCGAAAACAACGATTTCCTGCTGGTCGCGGTAGCGACCGGCATCATCCTCGACATTGCCACACGCTAATCCAGGAGCTTTCGCATGAAACTGCTCAGCAAGATCGCCCTAACCATCGCCGCCTCGGCTGTCATTGCGCCGGCGTTCGCTTTCAGCCCGGCACCGTTCCAGCCCGCTGGCATCCAGCAGTATCACGATAACCATGGTGACGATCACCGTGACGACCATCGCGACGACCATCGTGACGATCATCGCGATAACCACCGCGATGACCACCGCGACTACCGTGCGAACAACTGGCACCCGCGTCCGGGCGGCCATTGGGAGCGTGGTCACCGTTATGACGGTCGCGTGATCGTGGTCAACGATTACCGTGAGCGCCATCTGCGCGAGCCGCCACGCGGCTACCGCTGGCAGCGCGCCGACAACAACGACTTCCTGCTGGTCGCTGTTGCCACGGGTGTGATCGCGGACATCATTTCGCAGTAAGTCCGCGCGACCGGGCCGGGTCCCTGCACCTGCAGGGGCCCGGCTTTTTTATGTCCTTCCCGCAGCGCACAACGCCTTCGGCCGCTTCCCCTGCCTATACTCGGGTCGGCCCCATGGCGGGCCCTCACAATTCGGGGAGGCTTCGATGCTGCAACAGTACGGTTTATGGATCGCGCTGGCATGTGCGGTCGTTGCGATTCTATACGGCGCGTTTTCGGTCAGCTGGGTACTTGCCAGATCGCCGGGCAACGAACGAATGCAGGAGATCGCCGCGGCCATCCAGGAAGGCGCGCGCGCATACCTCAACCGCCAGTACGCCACGATCGGTGTCGTCGGCATCGTCCTTCTGCTTCTTATTGGTGTCTTCCTCGACTGGGGAACGGGCATCGGCTTCGCGGTGGGGGCGCTCCTGTCGGGGGCCACCGGCTACATCGGCATGAACGTTTCGGTTCGTGCCAATGTTCGTACCGCCGAGGCCGCCAGGAGCGGCCTTTCTTCTGCCCTCGCGGTGGCCTTCCGCGGTGGCGCCGTCACCGGCATGCTGGTGGTCGGGCTCGCCCTGCTCGGGGTGACCGGCTACTACGGCGTGCTCCTGCACATGGGGTATGAGCGCACGCATGCCCTGCATGCACTGATCGGCCTGGCCTTCGGTTCGTCGCTGATCTCGATCTTCGCCCGTCTGGGCGGCGGCATCTTCACCAAGGGGGCCGACGTGGGGGCGGACCTGGTCGGCAAGGTGGAAGCCGGCATTCCCGAGGACGACCCGCGCAACCCGGCGGTCATCGCGGACAACGTGGGTGACAATGTCGGCGACTGCGCAGGCATGGCCGCCGACCTGTTCGAAACCTACGCCGTGACCCTGATCGCCACCATGCTCCTGGGCGGCGTCATGGCGACAGAAACCGGGCCGTCGGGCGTCATCTTCCCGCTGGTGCTCGGCGGCGCTTCGATCATCGCGTCGGTGATCGGCACGTTCTTCGTGAAGACCCGCGGCGGCAAGATCATGAATGCGCTATATGCCGGCGTCTTCGTTTCCGCCCTGCTCGCCGCGATCGCCTTCTGGCCGATCACCCAGTCGATGATGGCGGACTCCGCTTATGGCGCGGGCCGCATCTACGGTTGCGCGATCATCGGCCTGGTCCTTACCGGGGCCATGGTGGTGATCACCGAGTACTACACCGCCACCGAATACGGACCGGTCAGGCATGTGGCCCAGTCGTCGACCACGGGCCACGCGACGAACATCATCGCCGGCCTCGGTGTCTCGATGAAGTCCACGGCCCTGCCGGTGCTCGCCGTCTGCGCGGCGATCTGGGGTGCCTTCGAGTTTGCCGGCCTCTATGGCATCGCCATCGCGGCGACAGCCATGCTGAGCATGACCGGCATGATCGTCGCGCTGGACGCCTATGGCCCGATCACCGACAACGCCGGCGGTATCGCCGAGATGGCGGATCTGCCGCCCGAGGTGCGCGGTGTCACCGATCCGCTGGACGCGGTCGGCAATACGACCAAGGCCGTGACCAAGGGCTATGCGATCGGTTCGGCCGGCCTCGCCGCACTGGTGTTGTTCGCCGACTACACGCACAACCTCAACCAACACTTCGGTGGCACGGAAATACGCTTCGACCTGTCCAACCACTACGTGATCATCGGCTTGCTGATCGGCGGGCTGATTCCGTACCTGTTCGCGGCCATGGCGATGGAAGCGGTGGGACGCGCGGCGGGTGCCGTGGTCGAGGAAGTCCGCCGGCAGTTCCGCGAGATCTCCGGAATCATGGAGGGCACGACCAAGCCGGATTATTCCCGTGCGGTGGACATGCTCACCCGGTCGGCGATCCGCGAAATGCTGGTGCCTTCGTTGCTCCCGGTGCTGGTCCCCGTGGTGGTGATCTTCGGCTTCAAGTGGCTGGGTGGCCCCGAGGCCGGCGCGCAGGCGCTGGGCGGCGTACTGATCGGCACCATCGTCACCGGCCTGTTCGTGGCCATTTCGATGACCACCGGCGGCGGCGCCTGGGACAACGCCAAGAAGTACATCGAGGACGGCAACTTCGGCGGCAAGGGCTCGGATGCGCACAAGGCCGCCGTCACCGGCGACACCGTAGGCGATCCGTACAAGGACACCGCCGGGCCGGCGGTGAATCCGCTGATCAAGATCATCAACATCGTGGCCTTGTTGCTGATTCCGTTCCTGTAAGACATGTGGGAGCCGCTTCACTGTGGGAGCCGCTTCAGCGGCGATTGGGTGCTCGCGACAGCCTGGTCCGCTGCCGCGGAGATCGCCGATGAATCGGCTCCCACAGATAAATCGGCTCCCACAACCCTTGGCGCTAGCCCGGAAGTCATGGACTCCCGGGCGCTCTGGGTACGCTAAGGTCGGGGTTCCGCTCAAGCCCGGAACTCCGAACCATGCATCGACGCTGGATTGCGCTTGTCATCGCCCTTACCTTCAGTGGCATGACCCAAGCCCACGACACCCCGCATACCGCCGCTCCCGCCACCCAGGCCGGAGCCGATGACGAAAACCTCTGGCTGGACGACATCGACGGCGCCAAGCCGCTCGACTGGGTCAAGGCGCGCAACGCCGAGACCGTGACGAAGTACGCCCAGACCCAGGATTTCAAGACGCTGGACGCGCGCCTCCTGGAGATGCTCGATTCCGACGCGAAGATCCCGATGGTCTCGAAGATCGGCGATCACTATTACAACTTCTGGCGCGACAAGCAGCACCCCAAGGGTCTGTGGCGCCGCACCACGCTGGCCGAGTACCGCAAGGACAAGCCCACCTGGGACACTGTGATCGATCTGGACGCGCTTGCCGCGGCCGAGAAAGAAAACTGGGTATGGCACGGCGCGCAGTGCCTCAAGCCGGATTACCGTCGCTGCCTCGTCTCGCTGTCGCGCGGTGGCGCCGACGCCGATGTGGTGCGTGAGTTCGATCTGTCGACCAAGGCCTTTATCAAGGACGGCTTCGCGCTGCCGGAAGCCAAGAGCCAGGTTGCCTGGATCGACGACGACCATATCTACGTCGCCACGGACTTCGGCCCGGGCACGATGACGACGTCGAGCTACCCGCGCATCGTCAAGGAATGGAAACGCGGCACGCCGCTTACCTCCGCGCAGACGGTATATGAGGGCAAGGAAAGCGATATGTCGATCTCGGCCTACCGCGATCGGACGCCCGGTTTCGAGCGCGACTTCGTGCAGCGTGCGCTGGAGTTCTACAACTCCGAGACCTTCCTTCGTGGCAAGGACGGCAAGCTGACCAAGATCGACGTGCCCAACGATGCCGAAACCGACGTCGAACGCGAATGGCTGCTGGTCGAGCCACGCACGGCGTGGACGGTTGGCGGCAAGACGTTCCCGTCCGGTTCGCTGGTAGCCACGAAGTTCGACGATTTCATGGCGGGCAAGCGCGAGTTCACCGTGCTGTTCACGCCGGACGAACACACATCGCTGGCCGGTCATTCGTGGACGCGCCACCATCTCATCCTCACCGTGTCCCATGACGTGGTCAGCCAGATCAAGGTGCTGACGCCGGCCGCTGCCGGCGCGTGGAAAGAAGACACGCTCAGCGGCGCGCCCGCACTGAGCAACATGCAAGCCGGTGGCATCGACGCGGACGAGACGGATGAGTACTTCCTTACCGTCTCGGGCTTCCTGCAGCCCACCACGCTCTACTACGGCACCCTGGGCCAGGGCGAGCGCGAGGCGATCAAGCACAGCCCGGCCTTCTTCGATGCCTCAAAGTTCGTCGTGAGCCAGCACTTCGCCACCTCGAAAGACGGCACCAAGGTGCCCTACTTCGAAATCGCGCCGAAGGCACTGAAGACCGATGGAAGCAATCCGACCCTGGTCTACGGTTACGGCGGTTTCGAGATTTCGCTGGAGCCGGCCTATGCCGCGGGTGCCGGTCGCGCGTGGCTGGAAAAGGGCGGGGTCTATGTCATCGCGAACATCCGCGGCGGCGGTGAATATGGTCCGCGCTGGCACCAGGCGGCGCTCAAGGCCAATCGTCCGCGTGCCTACGAGGACTTCGCGGCCGTTTCGCAGGACCTGATCGACCGCAAGATCACCAGCCCGAAGCACATGGGCATGATGGGCGGCAGTAACGGCGGCCTGCTCGCCGGCAACATGCTCACCCAATACCCGCAGCTGTACGGTGCGGTGGTCAGCCAGGTGGCCCTGCTCGATATGAAGCGCTACACGCACATGTCCGCCGGTGCCTCGTGGATGGCGGAATACGGCGACCCGGACAAGCCGGAGGAATGGAAGTACATCCAGACCTTCTCGCCGTACCAGAACCTGCACAAGGGCACGAAGTACCCGCCGGTGCTGTTCACGACCTCGACGCGCGACGACCGCGTGGGCCCGGTGCACGCGCGCAAGATGGCCGCGCGCATGCAGGCCATGGGCTTCGACGCCAGCCTCTACGAGAACCTCGAAGGCGGCCACGGCGCCGCGGCGGACAACAAGCAGTCGGCGTTCATGAGCGCCCTGGCCTATACCTATCTGTGGGATCACCTGAAGTAAGGCCATAGTGTAGGAGCCGCTTCGTAGGCTTTTCGCCGGCGGAGCGGCCCTCACGCGTCCTTGTCGCCTCCTGTAGGAGCCGCTTCAGCGGCGATAGCCAGGTTGCCTCAACCCCTTCGCCGGCATAGCCGGCTCCTACACAAAGCATGCATCCACCATAGAAATTACTTTCATAATTTAACTGGCGACACTAGAGTGCGAAGCTGTACTCCCGGGGTTTCGTCGCATGCTGATTCGTCGTCTCGCACTCGCCGCTGTCATGGTCTTCGTTCCCTTCCTCACTCACGCCTCGACGGGGATCGAGAGTGAATCGACCGAGGTTCGCCATGCGACGGACGACGAGAACCTCTGGCTGGAAGATATCGGCGGAAAAACGTCGCTCGACTGGGTAAGGGCGCGCAACGCCGAAACCACCGCTCACTACGCCACCGGTGCCGCGTTCGACGCACTCGTCTCCGATCTTCGCAGCGTGCTCGACTCGAACGCGAATGTACCCCGGCTCATGCGGCTGGGCGATTACTACTACAACCTCGGCAAGGACAAGGACCATCCGCATGGGGTCTGGCGGCGAACGACGCTGGCCGGCCTGCGCGCGCCGGCCACGGCGTGGGAAACCGTGATCGACCTCGACGCCCTTTCGGCGAGCGAACACGACAACTGGCTGTGGCGCGATGCACAGTGCCTGCCTCCCACGTACCAACGCTGCCTGATCGCGCTTTCGCGCGCGGGTGCGTACGCCCAGGTCGTTCGCGAGTTCGACCTGACGACGCGGACCTTCGTCAGCGATGGCTTCAACCTGCCCGAAGCCAAGGGCACCGTGAGCTGGATCGACGCCGATCACATTTTCGTCGCCACCGATTTCGGACCCGGCTCGATCAGCCGATCCGGCTATCCACGCATGGTGAAAGTCTGGACGCGCGGGACGCCCTTGTCCGCCGCGTCGACGATCCTGGAAAGCACGGGGAACGATCTGGGCGTGGATGCGCACCACGATGCCTCGCCGGGCTTCGAACGCGACATAGTCACGAAGAATCTCTCTTTCTATGAGTCGGAAACCTATCTGCGTGGCAAGGACGGTCGCCTGGCGCGCATCGACGTCCCCCGCGATGCGAACGTGGACGTGAAGCGAGAATGGCTGCTCATTCAGCTGCGTAGCCAGTGGTCAGTAGGTGGACGCAGCTATCCAGCCGGCTCCCTGCTCGCCGCGCACGTCGACGACTACATGGCCGGCAATCGTGACATCGTCACCCTGTTTAGGCCCGATCCGCATACGTCGCTCACTGCGTTCGCGTGGACCCGGAACCATCTCCTGCTAACTACCATGCACGATGTCGCCACAAGCATCGTCGCGCTCACACCTCGCGCAAGAGGACCGTGGCCGGCCGCGCCATTGGCCGGCCTGCCGGCACTGAACAGCCTGCGACTTGTCACCGTCGATTCCTATGCGAGCGATGAGTACCTGGTCTACGCGCAGGGCTTCCTTCAGCCCAGCACGCTCTATCGCGGAACCGTTGGCAAGGACGACCGTGAGCTGCTCAGGCAGGGACCAGCCGCTTTCGATGCGTCGGGATTCGAGGTGAGCCAGCATTTCGCCGTGTCGAAGGACGGTACGCGGGTGCCTTATTTCGAAGTGGCGGCGAAGGGCCTGCGCGCCGATGGAAGCCATCCCACCCTGATCTGGGCCTACGGCGGATTCGAACTGGCGGTTCAGCCCAATTACTCACCTGCTCTAGGCAAAGCCTGGCTTGAACGCGGGGGCGTCTACGTCGTCGCCAATGTACGCGGAGGTGGTGAATATGGCCCGCTCTGGCATGAGGCGGCGATGAAGGCGAACCGCCCTCGCTCGTACGAGGATGTCGCGGCGGTTGCCCGAGACCTCGTCGCCCGCCGCCTCACCACCCCGGCGCATCTCGGCGTCGAGGGCGAAAGTAACGGTGGCTTGCTGGCAGGCAACATGCTCGTCGGCTACCCGGAGCTGTTCGGCGCGGTCATCGTCGGTGCGCCGTTGCTGGACATGCGTCGGTACACCCATCTGGCGGCAGGCAGCTCGTGGGTCGGTGAATTCGGTGATCCGGACAAACCGGAAGAATGGACGTTCCTGCGGACTTTCTCGCCGTACCAGAACCTGCGCGCTGGCACCCGCTATCCGCCCGCCTTGTTCATGACAGCCACGACGGACGACACGGTCGGCCCCGCGCATGCCCGCAAGATGGTCGCCCGGATGCGGGCCATGGGTTTGGACGCCAGCCTGTACGAGAACGTGGAAGGCGGCCACGGTGGAAGCTCCAACAATGCCCAGGTGGCGTATCACGATGCCCTGATTTACACGTTCCTATGGGAACACCTCAAATAGGGCTCTTTGCCGGGGGGCTGGGTGGGCGGTATCCTATTCGGCCGCCTTAACCCCCCGAATCACCAAGGAATCCCATGGGCCTGCACCTCGTTCCCGCCGGCAAGAATGTGCCGGACGAAATCAACGTCATCATCGAAATCCCCAAGGATGCCGAGCCCGTCAAGTACGAAGTGGACAAGGAAAGCGGCGCGATCTTCGTCGATCGCATCCTGTCGACCCCGATGCGCTACCCGTGCAACTACGGCTACGTGCCGGGCACCCTGGGTGGCGACGGCGACCCGCTCGACGCGCTGGTGATCCTGCCGCTGTCGCTGGTGCCGGGCTCGGTCATCCGTTGCCATCCGGTCGGCATGCTGAAGATGACCGACGAAGCCGGCGCCGACGAGAAGCTCGTCGTGGTCCCGGTGGACAAGGTGTTCGCCGGTTACGCGCACATCAAGGATATCGGCCAGGTGTCCGGCCACTGGCTGGAACGCATCGGCCACTTCTTCGAGCACTACAAGGATCTGGAGAAGGGCAAGTGGGTCAAGATCGACGGCTGGGTCGGCGCGGATGAGGCCAAGGCCGAGATCACCGCAGGCATGGGTCGCTACAAGGCTGACCACTAAGGCTGTTCTGTGGGAGCCGATTCATCGGCGATGATGAGGTTGCAGCTTCTCCGCTCCGTTGGCTTTTCGCCGCTGAAGCGGCTCCTACATTTTCCTTGTTCGCCGCTGAAGCGGCGCCCGCATGTTCCTTGTTCGACGATGAATCGGCTCCTACAAGGAGCCGATTCTGTTTCTATGGGTCCCTTTAGCCGCGACCGAGCAAGGCGCGCAAATCGATGATCGCGGCGTTCGCACGCGAGATGTAGTTCGCCATCACCAGCGAGTGGTTCGCGAAGAAGCCGAACGGCGAGCCGTTTAGGACGACCGGGCTGCCCAGCGACTTCTGCGATTCTTCCAGTTCACGGATCACCTGCTGCAGGCTGGCATCGGCGTTCTTGCTGCGCAGAATCGGGGCGAAGTCGTGACGAATCGCCTTCAGCTGCTCCAGCAAGGCCCAGGTGTAACCGCGGGCTTCGTAGAAGTTGTCGTCGATCTTGTTCCAGGGTGTCTTTACGTACACCGCCTTGGACTGGGCCGCCTTGCCGGCGACATCCGCATTGGGCGCCGCATCCACCTTGAGTTGGCCGACGCTTGCCGAAAGGCGTTGCGACAGCGAACCCAGGCGGGCGGACACGGTCTGCAGGTAATCGGCAAGATTGTCGGCGCGCGCGTAGAAATGCGCGTTGGCATCCTCGTTATCGCTCAGGCGCACGAGGTACTTCTCCAGATCGTCCGTGGCCTTGCCGTACTGGGACTCCGAACTGGGCAGCAACCAGCGATCGTTCGGGCTGTTGAGGAGCGGGTCGGCCTCCCCGAGATCCTTGTCTTCGGTGGACTGGGTCTGCGAACGGCTGAAGCTGTTGCGCAACGCCTGTGCGAGATCGCGTGATGCCATCAGCGAGCCGAATTCCCAGTTGGGAATATTGTCCATGAAGACGCCGGGCGGCAGCTTGTCGTTACTCAGGTAACCGCCACGCTTGTCCATCAGCGTATTGACCGACTCAATCAGCGTGTACGTGGTCACCGCGCCGGTGGCCATCGGTCGACCGATCTCCTTCATGTGCGCCGTGGTCACGGTGACCGGATCGAATTGCTCCGGCTCCTTGTCCCACCACCACATGGTGATGAGCACCCACAGGATCAGGAGCGCGATCACGACCGCCACGGTAAGGCTGATGGGATTGCGTCGGCGACGGGTTGGCGTGGGCGAGGGGGCGGCGTTCGCGTTCATGCCTGTCCTTTATGTGGGACGTGAGCAGTAAGCTTACCCCGTCGGTGTCTGGCCGACGTTTACGAAGTTTCTTGGTATCGCTGGTAGCGCGGAGTGAAGGGTGCTGCGGCGCCCTGTAGGAGCCGATTCATCGGCGATCCCGCGGCAGCGGGCCGGGTCTCGGCGAGCACCCATCGCCGATGAATCGGCTCCTACAAAGAGCACAGGGGTCAGGCCTTTGTGTACACCTCGCTGCCCTGGGCGCGGAACTCGAGGGACTTTTCTTCCATGCCGGCGGATGCTTCCATCCCGGCGGCGTAGTCGCGGACGTCCTGGGTGATCTTCATCGAGCAGAATTTCGGGCCGCACATCGAGCAGAAGTGCGCCGACTTGTGTGCGTCCTTGGGCATGGTTTCGTCATGGAACTCACGTGCCTTGTCCGGATCGAGGCCGAGGTTGAACTGGTCGTCCCAGCGGAACTCGAAGCGAGCCTTGGATAGCGCGTTGTCACGTACCTGCGCCCCCGGGTGACCCTTGGCGAGGTCCGCAGCGTGGGCGGCAATCTTGTAAGCGATGATGCCGTCGCGCACGTCCTGCCGATTGGGCAGGCCAAGGTGTTCCTTGGGAGTGACGTAGCAGAGCATCGCGGTACCAAACCAGCCGATCATCGCCGCGCCGATCGCACTGGTGATGTGATCGTAACCGGGCGCAATGTCCGTGGTCAGCGGCCCCAGTGTGTAGAACGGCGCCTCGTGGCACATGGCCAGCTGGCGATCCATGTTTTCCTTGATCAGGTGCATGGGCACGTGACCGGGGCCTTCGATCATGGTTTGCACGTCGTGCTTCCAGGCCAGCTTGGTGAGTTCGCCGAGCGTATCCAGCTCACCGAACTGCGCAGCGTCGTTGGCGTCGGCGATGCAGCCCGGACGCAGGCCATCGCCGAGGCTGAAGGACACGTCGTAGGCCTTCATGATCTCGCAGATGTCTTCGAAATGCGTGTAGAGGAAGTTCTCGCGGTGATGCGCAAGACACCACTTGGCCATGATCGATCCACCACGCGAGACGATGCCAGTGACACGCTTGGCGGTGAGTGGCACGAAGCGCAGCAACACGCCGGCGTGGATGGTGAAGTAATCGACGCCCTGCTCCGCCTGCTCGATCAACGTATCCCGGAAGATCTCCCAGGTAAGGTCTTCGGCCACGCCACCGACCTTTTCCAGCGCCTGGTAGATCGGCACCGTGCCGATCGGGACCGGCGCATTGCGGATGATCCATTCGCGTGTTTCGTGAATGTGCTTGCCGGTGGAAAGGTCCATCACCGTGTCGCCGCCCCAGCGGATCGCCCAGACCAGCTTCTCCACTTCTTCGGCGATGCCGGAGCTCACCGCGCTGTTGCCGATGTTGGCGTTGACCTTGGTCAGGAAGTTGCGGCCGATGATCATCGGCTCGACTTCCGGATGGTTGATGTTTGCGGGGATGATCGCCCGTCCACGCGCCACTTCATCGCGAACGAATTCCGGGGTGATACGGCTCGGCAGCGACGCGCCGAAAGACTCGCCCGGATGCTGTGCACGCAGTGCGCTGTCGACGAGCGCATCGATGCGCTGGTTCTCGCGGATGGCGATGTACTCCATCTCCGGCGTCACGATGCCGCGCCGCGCGTAGTGCATCTGCGTGACATTGGCGCCGGGCTTCGCGCGCATAGGCATGCGCGACAGAGCAAAGCGGATGGGGTCCAGTCGCGCGTCGTCCGCACGTGCGCGGCCAAAGCTGGAGGACAGGCCATCCAGGCGCTCGACATCGCCGCGTTCGGCGATCCAGCCCGCACGCAACGCAGGCAGGCCGCGGGCGAGATCGACGGCGTGTTCGGGGTCGGTATAGGGGCCGGACGTGTCGTAGACGACGATCGGCGGATTGTCTTCACCACCGAACAAGGTCGGCGTGGCCGCCTGGACAATCTCGCGAAGCGGCACGCGCAGGTCGGGACGGCTCCCGGTCACGTGGATCTTGCGCGAGCCGGCGATCGGCGTGGTGACGGCTTCGGACAGCTCGCGCGCGGCGCGGGCAAGATCGGAGGGCATGGCGTTCATTGGCTTCTCGTTCCTTGCGGATAAGGGGAGAAGCGGACGGCGCCGCCACGGAAGCAGCCGTGCGCGAACGCACGTCACCCGTGGACGAAGCTTCCTACGCCGGTACGGACCGGATCAGGTTCGAAGGGACTCTCTCAGCCCGCGCAATTGCTTGGGCACCCCCGCTTCGAGGCGGATTCAACCACGAAGCAGGTGTCCGACGCGAGCGCTCAGCAGTTCGAGCGTGGCTCGTAGGCGCGAATGAACATCTCGACGGCGGCCAGGGCATTGGCCTTGACCTCTTCGCCGAACTGCACGGCGCAGTCTTCGCAGCCGAACAGGCGGCGCAGGAGCAGGTCCCCCTTGAGCAAGGCGAGGAACTGGGTGGTGGCCCGCGAGGTGTCGGCGATCTCGAGCTGGCCGCGTGCCGTGGCGCCATCGAGCAGGCGCTGCATCAGCTTGTGCATGCGCACCGGGCCTTCTTCCCAGACCAGCCGGCCGAAACGCGGGTTACCGCCAGCCTGGCAATCCGAAAGGATGGCGCGGAAGGTACCGACCGATTCGACGTTGGTTTCCATCGCCGCATGGCGGCTGGCGATGTTGTTCAGGGTGACGCGGATGTCCGCCCCGGGGCTGAAATCGAAGAGGTCGTCCGGCAGGCGTTCCTGCACGTGGGCGCGGATGACCTCGCGGAAGAGGTTGTCCTTGTCGCCGAAATGGCTGTAGACGGTGAGCTTGGATACACCGGCGGAGGCCGCGACGGCGTCCATGCTGGTTCCCGCGAAGCCGCCCTGGGTGAAGAGCGCCTTGGCGGCATCGAGGATGGCCGCGCGCTTCTCCATATCCTTCGGACGCCCGGGACCCTGCGTTTTCATTTTCGGGCTGGCGTTCATGGCTACACCTTCACAAACAAAAATTATGACTTTATTATACGCAGCGGTTCAGTTATTTCCAGCACGTCATGGTTGTCATCCGTGACGCGCGAAAAACGAGAGTCTGACCACCCGTCTACCTTAGAATGAGGTGGGGGCCAGTCACCAGGGTTCCCCTGGGCATCAGGGACTTGCACCACGAGCTGTTCAGGAGCCAGCGTGCCACTGTAGGGGTTGGGCATGACTTCCGTCAGTCCCGTCCGGTGACTTCCGGCACTTAGCCCCGGTGGCGCGGGCCCGCAGCCTTAACACATTGGGAAAGCAGGCTCCGAACGCTTATCCTTTCGAACCTTTTTATAGCTTTTCGTACGGAATCCAACACCATGGCGATGAATTTCGAGCAGGCCCGGCAGAACATGGTTGAAAACCAGGTTCGCCCGTGGGAAGTCCTGGACGCCGACGTCCTCGAGACCCTGAAGGGTATCCGCCGCGAAGACTTCGTCGCAGCGGCCCACCGCAACGTGTCTTTTGCCGATCTCACCCTGCCCCTGGGCCACGGCGAGGTCATGATGAAGCCGGTCGTGGAAGGCCGCGTGCTGCAGGCGCTGGAGCTGAAGAAGTCCGACACCGTGCTGGAAATCGGCACAGGCTCGGGTTTTCTCACCGCCTGCCTGGCCCGCCTCTCCGCGCACGTGACCAGCATCGACATGCATGCCGACTTCGTCGAGGGCGCTCGCCAGCGCCTCGCCGCTACCTCGGTGACCAATGTCTCGCTGGAAACCGCCGAGGCCGTCAACGGCTACAAGCCGACCGGCGTTTTCGATGCCGTCGTGATCACCGGTGCCGTGCATTCGGTCCCCGAAAAATTCGTGCGCTGGCTCAAGCCGGGTGGGCGCATGTTCGTCGTACGCGGCGATTCCCCCGCGCAGACGGCGGTGCTCCTCACCCACGAGGGTGAAGGCCGCTACCGCGAGGAATCGCTGTTCGAAACGGACCTTCCTTACCTGGCGCATGCCGCGCCGGTGAAGCGCTTCGTGCTCTGACCCACAAGATTACCCATCACCCACGAGGCGAAACCATGCGCTTGAAGCTGCTCACCGTCGCGCTGGCATTGGCCGCGACGCCGTTCGCGAGCCATGCTGAAGACCTGCTCGACGCCTACCGCCAGGCCCGGGCAAACGATCCGGTGCTGTCGCAGGCCGACTCCACCCGTCTCGCCACCGGCGAGGGCGTGGACCAGGCACGTGCGCTCCTGCTCCCCCAGGTCAACGGTTCGCTCAGCCTCAACCAGTCCGAGCCGGCTGGCCCCTCGCGTTCGGTCCTTACCGACGCCGCGGGCAATCCGATCCTCGACGGCAACGGCAATCCGCTCCTCACCAACGACATCGGCCACACCCGCACGCGTACGCTGGGTGCGAACGTCAGCCAGAGCGTGCTCAACTTCAGCCAGTACGCCGACCTGAAGGCAGCCCATTCGGCAGCCGACTCGCAGAACGCGACGTACGAAGCCGCCCTCCAGCAGCTGGCGACGCGCGTGGCCACGGCCTACTTCCAGGTCCTGACCAACGACGACGCCCTAACCTTCGCCAAGGCCAACGAGCAGGCCCTGGCCCGCCAGCTGGAACAGGCGCAGCAGCGTTTCGACGTCGGTCTGTCCGCGATCACCGACGTGCAGGACGCCAAGGCCCAGCACGACACCTCGGTCGCCGCCGTCATCACGGCCGAGAACACCCTGGCCGATTCGCGTGAAGCGCTCACCCAGATCACCGGCAAGCCGGCCGACAACCTGAAGAAGCTGCGCGAGCAGCTGCCGATGGATGCCCCGTCGCCGAACGATCCGAAGGCCTGGGTGGCCGAAGCGATCAAGAGCAGCCCGAGCATCCTCGCCGCGCAGTACAACGTCGAGTCGTCCGAGCACAGCATCTCGTCGGCACGCGCCGGCCATCTGCCGACGATCGACGCGTCGGTGGGCTACAGCAAGACCTCCGCCTGGACGCAGAACGCCGGTGGCGCGGCCTCCGCAGGTACGCTCGGCTCGACCAGCACCAACGGCCGCGGGGCGACCACGGTCGGCCTGACGCTGAACGTGCCGATCTTCTCCGGCGGCCTCACGCAGTCGCGCGTCCGCCAGTCGATTTACCAGCGCGATGCCGCCCAGGACTCGCTGGAATCGGTGCGCCGCCAGGTGGTCCGTGACACGCTCAACTTCTACCGCTCCGTCGTCGCCGGCATCAGCAAGGTCGAAGCGACCAAGGCTGCGGTCGAGTCGTCGGAGAGCGCACGTGACGCCACGCAGGCCGGCTTCGAAGTCGGTACCCGCACCATCGTCGACGTGCTGATCGCCCAGCAGAACCTCACCCAGTCGCTCAGCGACTACTCGCAGGCCCGCCACCAGTTCATCCTCGACAAGCTGCTGCTGAAGCAGACGGCCGGCACGGTGGACATCAAGGACCTGGAAGCGGTGAACTCGCTGCTGCAGTAAGGCGTACGGTCTTCACATGCTGAAAGAGAAAACGGGCCTCACGGCCCGTTTTTTTTGCTCTTCGCTCTGGTTGGGGGCGGGCTCGCCTTCGGCATCGCGGTTGCGCTCGCGCTGGCGTCGCATCGCAAAGAGCCGGCGGGTATCACCCTCGGGGACCCGTCTACGGCGACCCCCTAGGGAAGGGCCGCGTCCCGCGGCCGTATTTCAATGGCCTTCGGCCGGGTCGGGCATCGCCCGGGGATTTTCGACTCGACATCCTGTCTCGC
>Ga0182006_1000462_pt1 | contig 31850 bp, 18 predicted proteins | sample Sormic07211104_1_FD_123022 | JGI IMG/M metagenome (GOLD analysis project Ga0182006, IMG submission 123022) | Rhizosphere microbial communities from Sorghum bicolor, Mead, Nebraska, USA - 072115-104_1 MetaG | ecosystem: Host-associated > Plants > Roots > Rhizosphere | place: USA: Nebraska...
TACCGTACTTGCGCAGCACGGTGATGAACGAAGGATCGACGAAGCTTTCGTTGCGGATCTCCACGGCGTGACGCAAGCGATGATTGCGACCCACTTCCAAATAGGGTTCCCGCTTCAGGTGTGCGTCGTGCTTGCGGCCGAGCGCCGCGGCGGCCTTCACGTTGGTCGGCAACATGGCGAGGAAGGCTTCGAAGCGCTCCGGTTCGAAGCGGAAACTCGGGGGAAACTGCCATAGGACGGGGCCCAGCTTTTCGCGCAAGGCGAGCACGCCCGAGGCGAAGAAATTCGCCAACGGCTTTTCGACGTCCCGCAGGCGCAAGGTGTGCGTGATGAAGCGAGGGCCTTTCACGGCGAAGACGAAGCCCTTGGGCGTGGCCTCGTACCAGGACTGGTAGCTTTCCGGCCGCTGCAGCGAATAGAACGAGCCGTTCAGTTCGATCGTTGGAAATTGCCGCGAGGCATAGGCGAGCTCGTCTCGCTGGACGAGGTCGGAGGGATAGAAAACGCCACGCCAAGGCGAGTAGCGCCAGCCCGAGATGCCGATGCGAGTGGTTGCCATGACCCCATGGCAACGCGTCGCCGGTGCAGCGATGGTGAACGCGGCGTCATCGATAGCGATGACAGCCGACGACATGGTCATTGACCATGCCCACCGACTGCATCACCGCATAGCAGATGGCCGTACCGGCGAAACGAAACCCGCGCTTTCGCATCGCCGCGCTCATGCGATCGGAGGCAGGGCTGCGCATCGGCACCTGCGCATCATGCTGCCACGCGTTCTTCTGCGGAGCATCGCCGATGAACGACCACAGGTAGGCGGATAACGAACCCACCTCGTCGATGACGCGCAAGCTGGCACGCGCGTTGCCGCGTATCGATTCGATCTTGAGGCGATGCCGGATCACGCCGCGATCGCGCAGTACGGCGGCGAGCTCCGCATCGGTCATCGCCGCGATGCGTGCGATATCGAAACCATGAAAGGCGAGATGGTAGGACGTGCGCTTGGCGAGCACCGTGCGCCAAGCCAGCCCCGCTTGCGATCCGCGCAACGCCAGCCATTCGAACAGACCACGATCGTCGTGAACGGGCACGCCCCATTCGGTATCGTGGTAGACGCGTTCGGCATCGCTGTGTTCGGCCCATTGGCAGCGCATCCGCCACCCCCGCATTTGCACCTAAGGAAGGGCGAGGATAGCCACGCGACGCAGGCGACGATGTCCGCTCGTCGCCTTGGCATACGTCCGCATGCGATGACCAGAAGCGGCGCGGGCCGCCGTCATCGCGTTGGGCGGCGCCGTCAGCCGGAAGAAGGGCACCAGGGCAACGCGTCCAGGTCCACATTGCCCCCGGTGAGCACCGCGCCGACGCGACGCCCGGCAAAATGCGCCGGATAACGCAGCATGGCCGCGAGTACCGTCGCACTGGAGACTTCGACGACGATGCGCAACTCGGTCCAGAGCAACTTCATCGCCTCGATGCATTCCGAGTCGCTGACGCGCAATGCGACCACGCCATGATCGCGCAGGGCGTGAAAATTAGGTTCACCGATCAGCGTGCGCAAGCCGTCGCAGATCGTATCGGCCACGAACGGACCCACGCGTTCGTCCGATTCGAGCGAGCGGGCGGCATCGTCGGCGCCTTCGGGTTCCGCGCCGAACAGCGCGATGGCCGGATCGATGCCATGCGCCGCGATCGAGCAACCGGAAGCCAGTCCACCGCCACCGATGGGAAACAGAACCGTATCCAGCCCCGGAGCCTGGCGAAACAGCTCGGGCACGAGCGTGCCTTGCCCGGCCATCACCCGCGCATCGGCATAGGGATGGACCAGGGTCGCACCCGTACCGGCCTGCACGGCGGCGGCCAGCGCCTCGCGCGCCGCGGTTGTCGGCGCGCACCGATGCACGGTCGCGCCGGCGGCGACGATCGCATCGACCTTCGTTTTCACGGCGCCCTCGGGAATCACGACGTGGGCGGGAATGCCCCGCGTGCGCGCCGCCATGGCCAGCGCGTTGCCGTGATTGCCGGAAGAGTGAGTCACCACCCCGCACGCCGCCTCCTCTCCGGAGAGCGACCACACGGCATTCGTGGCGCCGCGGAACTTGAAAGCCCCACCTCGTTGCAGGTTTTCGCACTTGAACACGACAGGCGTCCCGACAAGGTCGTCGATGCGATCGCTGCGCAGCACCGGCGTGACCCTGGCGTGCGGCGCGATGCGCGCCGCGGCGTCGCGAATATCCGCGAAGCTGGGAAGGTTCACGTGTCGAACTCCACGCCGCAGACGAAGCGGCGCTCCTGGCCCGGCGCCAGCGTCACGAGGGGCGCGCAATCGTCACGATTGAACGCATCCGGCATGCACTCCATGGGTTCGAGCGCCACCGACTTGCGCGCATCCCGGTCGGCCGTGTCGGCGGTGAACACCAGCATCACGCCCTTCTCCTGCCAGACGGCGATGCCCATGCCGGATTTCGGATCGCGCAGGCGTGTACGCGCCTTGCCATCGGAATCCAGCTGGAGGTCCGCGTAGGTGTGATTCAGCTGCATGTCGCCGATGGCTTTCGCCTTGCGGAAATCCAGCCCGCGATCGGCCTTTTCGATGGCCTGCCAGGCCCGCGTTCCCGGCAAGGGGATGAAATCCTTGTCGGTGGCGATCACCTTGTCGGCCGGCACGTGCAGCTCCCAGCCTTCGATCGGGTTATCCGACAGGCGAAAGTAGGGATGCCAGCCGAAGAACGTCGGTGCGGCGTGATCGCCCACGTTGCGCGTCTTCGCTTCCACCGTGAGGCCGCGGTCGCCGAGCGTGAACGTCACGCTGAAATCCAGCGCGAAGGGGTAGCCCGCGTTCGCCTCGGGGCGGATGGCATGGGTGACCAGCGTGACGGATGCCTTATCGTCGTCGGCATGTTCCCGCTGCACGTCGAAGAGGACGCCGCGCAGGAAACCGTGGCGGCTGGCGCGATCGGCGCCGACGGCACCTGGCTGCAAATCGTAGGTTTTTCCTTCAAACGTATACCGCGAATCGTTAACCCGGTTTGCGAACGGCGTCATGATCGCGAAGCGGGAGCCCTTGTGGCCGACGAGTTCCTGCTCGTCGCGAAAACCATCCGCGATATTGCGCTGCTCGTCGCGCCAGCATGTACCGATCGACAGCACGGTGGCGCCACGGCGGGCGATACGGACCTCGCGGTCGGCGTCGGCATCGACCAGGACCACCAGCTCCTGGGCGCCGAGACGGGAACGCGTAACGCTGAAACGTGACATGGGAAACTTCCTTTTGACGATTCCTAGCGCATGTTAGCCTGCCTGTCTTACCAGACAACCGTTAGTAGTGCCGCCATGAGCGATCGTTCCGACGCCCCCACCTCCGTCATCCGCCTTGCCGACTACCGTCCCCCGGCATGGTCGGTCGAGCATGTGGCCCTGGAGTTCGATCTTGGCATCGATCGTACCGAGGTAGCCGCCACGCTCGACCTCGTCCGCCAGGCGGACGAGCCGATACGACTGAACGGCGAGGGCCTGGAACTGCTCTCGCTGGGCGTGGACGGGCGGATGCTCGCCGAGGGTGAGTACATCCTCGCCGATGGCGTGCTGGAAATCGCCATCGACACCGACCGTTGCACGGTGACCACGCGGGTGGCCGTGCGCCCGGCGGAGAATACGGCCTTCGAGGGCCTGTACCTGTCCGGCAGCCGCGACCGCGGGTTCCTGCTGACCCAATGCGAGGCGGAAGGTTTCCGTCACATCACCTTCTTCCCGGACCGGCCCGACGTGTTGTCGCGGTATACCGTGACCCTGCGTGCGGAGCGCGAACGCTTCCCGGTACTGCTCGCCGGCGGCAATCCCGAGGGGGAAGGCATGCTGCCGGATGGCCGCCACTGGGCACGCTTCGTCGACCCGCATCCGAAGCCGAGCTACCTGTTCGCCGTGGTGGCGGGCCGCCTCGAGCGGATCAGCCGCGACTACACCACCGCCGATGGCCGCGCCGTCGCATTGCATATCTGGGCTGAAGCGGACGTCATCGATCGTTGCGACTACGCGATGGATTCGCTGGTGCGCTCGATGCAATGGGATGAGCGGGCGTACGGGCGCAACTACGACCTCGACGTCTTCCATGTGGTCGCCACGCACGACTTCAACATGGGCGCGATGGAGAACAAGGGTCTCAATATCTTCAACGCGAAGTACCTGCTGGCCGACCCGGATTCGAGCACCGACGACGAGTATCGCCACGTCGAGGCGGTGGTCGCCCATGAGTATTTCCATAACTGGAGCGGCAATCGCGTCACCTGCCGCGACTGGTTCCAGTTGAGCCTGAAGGAAGGCCTCACCGTGTTCCGCGAGCAGAGTTTCTCCGCCGACATGAACTCGGCGCCGCTCAAGCGGATCGAGGACGTGGCCCTGCTCCGGCGCGCGCAGTTTCCCGAGGATGCCGGCCCCTTGTCGCATCCGGTGCGTCCCTCGCAATACAGCGAGATAAACAATTTCTACACCGCCACCGTTTACGAGAAGGGGTCGGAACTGGTTCGCATGCTCGCCGGCCACCTCGGCCAGGAGGGCTTCCGCAAGGGCATGGACCGTTACTTCGATCGGCACGACGGCCAGGCCGCCACGATCGAGGATTTCCTGACCGCGCTCGGCGACGCGAACGATGTCGACCTGTCGGCGTATCTTGCATGGTACGGACAGGCGGGCACGCCCCGGCTATCCGCCGATGGACGCTTCGATGCCACGCAGCGGCGGTATCGCCTGACCCTTCGGCAACGCACGCCTGCCACCGCGGGACAGACCGCGAAACAGGCATTGCCCATTCCCGTACGGCTGTCGCTGTTCGACCAATCGGGCAAGGCCTTGCCGCTTCGCCTCGAAGGCGAAGCCGTCGCCGGCGCGGCGGAACGCACCGTGGTGCTCGACAGCGCGGAACGCAGCTTCGTGTTCGAGGACGTCGAAGCGGCGCCGGTTCCGTCGCTGCTGCGTGGCTTCTCCGCGCCCGTCATCCTCGAATGCGACTACGTCCCGGGCGAACTCGCCATACTGCTGCGCCACGATCCCGACGGCTTCAACCGCTGGGAGGCCGGGCAGCAACTGGCCGGACTGGCCTACGACGATTGCCGGGACGGCAACATCGAAGGCTCGGCCCTGCGCGCATGGACCGAGGCCCTGGCCCACCTGTTCAACGACAAGGGCGTGGATGACGCCCTGCTTGCCGAATTGCTGACACCGCCGGGCGAGATCGAGCTGGTGGAGCGCCAGGCGGAGCGCGATCCGGATCGCATCCGCATCGCCCGGCAGGCCATGTTGCGCATGCTGGCCCAGCGCATAGGGACGGAAGCGCTGCATGCCCGCTATGCGGTGCTGCGTTCGCAGACCAGTGCGGCGCTGGATGCTCCCAGCCAGGCGCGGCGCCAACTCAAGCGCAGGATTCTCGATCTGCTCGCCTTGATCCAGCCAGGCGAGGCCCGGGAACTGGCGCTTGCGCAGTACGAGCAGGCACCCGGCATGACCGATCGCCTCGCGGCCCTGACCACACTGGCCACGCTCGACGCCCACGCCGCCGAGGCGCCGATCGCGCATTTCCGCCAACGGTACGACGGTAACGCGCTCGCCCTCGACAAGTGGTTCGCCATGCAGGCCCTGCTGCCCGGTGCCGACGCCCTGGCGCGGGTGCGGGCACTGGAAGACGATCAAGCGTTCTTGCTGAAGAACCCGAACCGTGTCCAGTCGCTGCTGGGCAGTTTTGCCCGGGCCAATCCCACCGGCTTCCATCGCGTGGACGGCGCGGCCTATCGCTGGCTGGCGGACCGCCTGGTCGCGATCGATTCGCTCAATCCCCAGGTGGCGGCGCGGATCGCGACGGCGTTCAACGGCTGGAAGCGGCTGGAACCCGTGCGACGGGAGGCGGCGCATGCCGTGGTGGCCGAACTGGCCGGCCGGAAGGACCTGTCGCGGGATCTCACCGACATCCTCGCCCGGGTCGCCCTGGGCTGAGGGCGAAATGTGAGCGAGGTCTCAATGCGGGAGAGAAACTGACGCGCTGCGTCACCAATTGCCGATTTGGAGCACTTCGTTGACGAAAAAGTCACACACAGTTCATTCCGACTGTGTAATGTTCGTTCCAACGAAGAAAGCCGCGGCATAGCCGCGGCTCTTTGTGCCAGTCACTCGGTTTCTGGCGCCCGGCAGCACGGTCATCCTGGATTCCCCCTGTTCCTGAGACCGCCGGGCGCCAGATCTCATTCGAACCGAATGGGGCATCCCTGCCCACATCCCGCTTCCTTCCCCCGGCACACGGCTAAACCCCTGTCGTTCGGCCTCGGCGCGCGTATGCTCGCGCTGCGTCTGCCCGGTGGAAGTGCGTGGAGGGGGAAGCACGAGTCATGCCACGTCGTCGCACGGTGGCCCGGCGCCTGCCCCGAGCGGCGTCGGTCCTTAGCGCGTAAAATCGCGCCCTGCTTCCTCTCTTCCTACGCCTGATTCCCATGCTGCATAGCGAAACCTTCGATGTCATCGTGGTCGGTGGCGGTCATGCCGGCACCGAGGCCGCGCTCGCGGCCGCACGCGCGGGTGCGCGCACGCTGCTGCTCAGCCACAACATCGAGACCATCGGCCAGATGAGCTGCAATCCCGCGATCGGCGGGATCGGCAAGGGTCACCTGGTCAAGGAGATCGACGCGCTCGGCGGCGCCATGGGCATCGCGGCGGACCGCGCGGGCATCCAGTGGCGCACGCTCAATGCCTCGAAGGGGCCCGCGGTGCGCGCGACGCGTTGCCAGGCCGATCGCAGCCTCTACAAGGCCGCCATCCGCGCCCTGGTGGAGACGCAGCCGAACCTCATGCTGTTCCAGCAGGCGGTGGACGACCTCATCCTCGTCGGTGGGCGGGTCGCCGGCGTACGCACGCAGATGGGCCTCGACTTCCACGCCGCCGCCGTCGTGCTGACGGCAGGCACCTTCCTGGCCGGCAAGATCCACATCGGACAAGCGCAATACGCCGGTGGCCGGGCGGGCGATCCGCCCGCATCGGCGCTGGCCGCGAAGCTGCGCGAACTGCCTGTCGCCGCCGACCGGCTGAAGACGGGAACGCCACCGCGCATCGATAGCCGCAGCATCGATTTCTCCATGCTGGACGAGCAGCCGGGCGACGACCCGATGCCGCACTTCTCCTTCCTGGGCTCGGCGGCCGACCATCCGCGCCAGGTGAGTTGCTGGATTACCCATACCACCGAAGCGACGCATGACCTCATCCGCGGCTCGCTCGACCGCTCGCCGTTGTACAGCGGGCAGATCGAGGGTGTCGGTCCGCGGTATTGCCCGTCGATCGAGGACAAGGTCGTTCGCTTCGCCGACAAGACCTCTCACCAGATCTTCGTCGAACCCGAGGGCCTGGACACCTTCGAGATCTACCCCAACGGTATTTCCACGTCGCTGCCCTTCGACGTGCAGTACGCGCTGGTGCGTTCCATCCCGGGTTTCGAGCATGCGCATATCACGCGCCCCGGTTACGCCATCGAGTACGACTACTTCGATCCGCGCGGTTTGCATCCCTGGCTGGAAACCAAGGGCATCCCCGGCTTGTATTTCGCGGGCCAGATCAACGGGACCACCGGCTACGAGGAAGCCGGGGCGCAGGGACTCATCGCCGGCATGAATGCCGCGCTCGCCATTCGTGGCGAAGCGCCGTGGTATCCGCGCCGCGATGAAGCCTATATCGGCGTGCTCATCGACGATCTCACGACCAACGGAACGATCGAGCCCTATCGCATGTTCACCTCGCGCGCCGAATACCGCCTGCACCTGCGCGAGGACAACGCCGACCTGCGGCTGACACCGCAGGGACATGCGCGCGGTGTGGTCTCGGACGCGCGCTTCCATCGCCTGGAAGCCAAGCGCGAGGCCACCGAGCGCGAGACGGCGCGCCTGCGCGGTCTATGGGCCGCCCCGGGCAACGCGTTGGGCGCGACCATCGAACGCACGCTCGGCATCGCCGTCAGCCGCGAGACGCACGCCCTCGACCTGCTTCGTCGTCCCGAGATGGACTACACGCGACTGACGACGGTGGCCGAACTGGGACCGGCGGTGGACGACGCCGAGGTGGCGACGCAGGTGGAGGTGCAGGCGAAATATTCGGGTTACCTGGAGCGCCAGCGCGAGGAGATCGAGCGCCAGCGGCGGCACGAGACCACGGCGATACCCGACGGCTTCGATTACGACCGCGTGCGCGGCCTTTCCGCCGAGGTGCTGTTGAAGCTCAAGCGCTCGCTGCCCGCGACGATCGGACAGGCCGCACGCATCAGCGGCGTCACGCCCGCCGCGATTTCACTGTTGCTGGTGCATCTGAAGCGCCGGGCGGCCTGAGGGAAACCGGCGCGCCACGCGCCTTCGCCACCGCCCATGACCACCAGCAGTCGGCGTGGTCACCGGCCATCTGGCATCATCGCTCCCATCGAGTTAGCGAGTGGAAGGACCACCATGCAAGTCTGGATCGGACGAAACGGCGAGCGATTCGGCCCCTATGCGGATGAGGAAATCCGACAGTGGCTGCGCGACGGCACCTGCCGCCCGGAGGAACTCGGCTGGCACGAGGGCATGACGGACTGGCGTCCGCTGGGCGAGTTGTTCCCGGACGAGCGCCCCGCCGCCGGCAGCGTCCCGCCGATGCCGCCGCCCGCACCGCCGCCGTTCATGGGCGTCACCGACGTCGCCGAACCCGAGTACGCCGGCTTCTGGCTGCGCTTCGGCGCCTGGGTGATCGACTACCTGATCCTGATGGTGCCCTTCACGATCATCAGCCTGAGCATGGGTCTCGGCGTGGCGATGACGAAACTCCTCAGCCAGATGGAATCGGACCAGACCGCGGCGATCTCCGCCTACGCCGTCGCCGTGCAACCGATCACCTACGTGCTGCTGGTGATCGGCTTCGTCTATTACGCGGCCTTCGAAAGTTCGAAATGGCAGGCCACGCCAGGCAAGATGGCGGTGGGCATCCGCGTCACCGATACGGAAGGCAAGCGCATCAGCGTGGGCCGCGCCGCCGGACGCAATGCGATTCGCCTGGTGAACGCCTTCACCTTCCTCGTCCCCATGGTCTTCTACGTCACGGCCGCCTTTACCCAGCGCAAGCAGGGCGTGCACGACCTCCTGGCCAGCACCTACGTCCTGACCGGGCGTGCCGACAAGGCCGCTGCACCCGCCCCGCGCGGCGGCACGGGCGGCAGCTTCGACGCCTGACGGCTCCGCCCGCCCCGGCCTCACGGCCGGGGTCTTCCCGTGCCTTGCTATCATCCCCGGCCCGGCCCGACGTTCGGCCGGCCGAGTCACGCACAGGAACGACATGCAGAGCATCGAACAACGTATTGCCCAGGACATCGCCGCCAAGCCCGAACAGGTGCGCGCGGCGGTGGAACTCCTCGATGGCGGCGCCACCGTGCCCTTCATCGCGCGCTACCGCAAGGAAGTGACCGGGGGTCTCGACGACATCCAGTTGCGCCTGCTGGAAGAGCGCCTGCGCTACCTGCGCGAGCTCGAAGACCGCCGCACGGCCATCCTCGACAGCATCGCCGAGCAGGGCAAGATGACCGACGCGCTGCGCGCCGACATCCTCGCCGCCGACACCAAGGCGCGCCTGGAAGACCTGTACCTCCCCTACAAGCCGAAGCGACGCACCAAGGCGCAGATCGCCCGCGAGGCCGGCCTGGAGCCGTTGGCGATCGGCCTGCGCGAAGACCCGGCGCTCGATCCGGAGACGTTCGCGGCCGGCTTCGTCGACCTGGAAAAGGGCGTTGCGGACACCAAGGCCGCGCTGGACGGTGCCCGCGCCATCCTCATGGAGACGATCGCCGAGGACGCCACCCTTGTCGGCGAACTGCGCGACTGGTTGTGGGAGAAGGGACAGATCCGCGCAACCGTCGTTCCGGGCAAGGAAAACGAGGGCGCGAAGTTCCGCGACTATTTCGACCATGCGGAGCCCGTTTCGAAGATTCCTTCGCATCGCCTGCTCGCCCTGATGCGCGCGCGTAACGAAGGGGTGCTGGAGATCGACCTCAACCCGGGCACCGATGCCGACCAGGGTCACGCCGAAGGCGAAGGCCGCGTCGCCGCGCGCGCCGGCATCGTCGACCGTGGCCGCCGTGCCGACGCGTGGCTGCGCGAGACCGTGCGCCTCACCTGGCGCGTGAAGCTGCACCTGCACCTCACCCTCGACCTCTTCGGCCGCGTGCGCGAACACGCGGAAGACGAAGCCATCCGCGTGTTCGGCGAAAACCTCAAGGACCTGCTGCTGGCCGCACCGGCCGGTGCCAGGACGGTGATGGGACTGGACCCGGGCATCCGCACCGGCTGCAAGCTGGCCATCGTCGACGCCACGGGCAAGCTGCTCGCCTACGACACCATCTACCCGCACGAACCGCGCAACCAGTGGGACCAGTCGATCGCCCGCATCGCCCAGCTGGCCAAGCAACATGGCGTGAACCTCGTGGCCATCGGCAACGGTACCGCGTCGCGCGAAACCGACAAGCTCGTCGGCGAGACGATGCGCAAGCACGCCGACCTGAATCTTTCCAAGGTCGTGGTGAGCGAGGCGGGTGCGTCGGTGTACTCGGCGTCCGAACTCGCTTCGAAGGAGTTTCCCGAACTCGACGTCTCGATCCGCGGCGCCGTTTCCATCGCGCGGCGCCTGCAGGACCCGCTCGCCGAACTGGTGAAGATCGAGCCGAAGGCGATCGGTGTCGGCCAGTACCAGCACGACGTGAACCAGGTGAAGCTGGCCCGTGCGCTCGACGCGCGCGTGGAAGACTGCGTGAACGCCGTGGGCGTCGACGTGAACACCGCCTCGGCCCCCTTGCTCTCGCGCGTGGCCGGCCTCTCGTCCAGCGTGGCCGAGAACGTGGTGAAGCACCGCGATGCGAACGGCCCCTTCCCGAGCCGCAAGGATCTGCTCAAAGTGCCGCGCCTTGGCGACAAGGCCTTCGAGCAGTGCGCGGGCTTCCTGCGCATCACCAGCGGCAGCAATCCGCTCGACGCCAGTTCGGTACACCCCGAGGCGTATCCGGTGGTCGAACGCATCCTCAAGCAGTGCGGCCGCGAAGTGAAGCAGGTGATCGGCGACACGTCGTTCCTGCGTGGCCTCAAACCCGAGGATTTCACCGACGAGATCTTCGGTGTGCCGACCGTGCGCGACATCCTCAAGGAACTGGAAAAGCCGGGTCGCGACCCGCGCCCTGAATTCGTGGCGCCGAGTTTCGCCGAGGGCGTCGAAGACCTGAAAGACCTCAAGGTCGGCATGGTGCTCGAGGGACGCGTGACCAACGTGGCCGCGTTCGGTGCCTTCGTCGACGTCGGCGTGCATCAGGACGGGCTCGTACACGTCTCGGCGCTCTCGCACACCTTCGTGAAGGACCCACGCGACGCCGTGAAGGCTGGCGACATCGTCAAGGTCAAGGTGATGGAGATCGACCTGCCGCGAAAGCGCATCGCCCTGAGCATGCGCCTGGACGATGTGCCGGGCGAAGCCCGCAGCGGTCGCCCGGGCGCGCGTGACGAGGCTCCGGCGGGCGGCGGCAATCGCCGTGGACCGCAAGGTGGCCGTCCGGCACAACCCGCTAAGCCGGCGGCCAAGCCCGCCGCCGCGCCTGCCAACAGCGCGTTCGCGGATGCGTTCTCGCGGGCTTTGAAAAAGTAGCAAGGCTTGCGCCACTAGGGGATTTCTCAAGCCGGACGCCGGACCTCACGGCTCCGGCCATGGCTCGACCACCGTCGGTTTTCCTCACGCCGCTCCTGCGCCGACAGGAGCGGCCGTCGCGCGCGGCTCAGGCCCGATGTATAGCCACCCGCCCTACCGCAGCGCAGCATGCGCCGGCGTATGGCTTCCATTACCGTAACGTTTCTCTAACGCCCACACACGGAGTGAACCACATGCGTATTCGCCATCTTGCCGGTGCCATCGGCGCTGCCCTTCTGTTCAGTGCCGGCGCTCACGCCGACGGCTTTACGCAGGTCGTTTCCTTCGGCGACAGCCTCAGCGACAGCGGCAACGTCTCCAAGCTGATCGGCTCGCCGGTGCAGTTGCGCTTCACCACGAACCCGGGCACGGTGGCGGTGGAAAACATCGCCGCCCACTACGGCTACACGCTCACACCGTCCCTCTTGGGCGGCACCGACTACGCCTACGGCAATGCCCGCGCGGCGATCGTCAACCCCGTCACCGGTACGCCGCTGACCGTTCCGCCGACCTCCACCCAGATCCAGACCTACCTGGCATCGACGGGTGGCAAGGCCGACCCGAACGCGCTGTACACGATGTGGATCGGCGCCAACGACCTCCTGGCCGCCACGGCCAACCCGGCCACCGCCCAGGTCGTGGTCGCCACCGCGGCCACGAACGAAGTCGCGCAGATCAAGGCGCTGCAGGCCGCCGGCGCGAAGACCATCGTCGTTTTCAACCTGCCTGACGTCGGCAAGACGCCCGCCGCCATGTCGCAGGGCGCCGCCGCCTCCGCCGGGATCACCCAGCTGACCCAGGTCTACAACGGCATCCTCTCCGGCGGCCTGGCCCAGGCCAACCGCGGCATCGTGCCGATCGATACCTACGCGCTGCTCAACGAAGTCATCGCCAGCCCGGGCACGTACGGCTTCACCAACGTGACGACGCCGGCCTGCACCACGTCGAGCTCGCTCACCTGCACGCCGGCCACGCTGCGTGATCCGAACGCGGCCAGCACCTACCTGTTCGCCGACGGCATCCATCCGACCACGGCGGCACATGCGCTGCTCGGCCAGTACGCGATCTCGGTGATCACGGCCCCGCAGCAGATCTCGCTGCTCGGCGAAGCCGGCCTCGCCTCGAACGCCGCGCACGTGCGCTCGCTGCGCAACCAGATGATGGCCGACAACTTCGGCGCCGACTCGCGCGTCTTCGCAGCGGTGGATTACGGCCAGCAGAAGTTCAAGAACACCGACACCTCGCCCAAGACCGACAGCGACAACGTCAACCTGACCATCGGTGCCGACGCACGCGTCAACGATCACGTCTCGATGGGCGTGGCCCTCGGCATCGCGCAGTCCAAGGCCGATTTCCAGGGCGGTGGCGGCTACAAGATGCAGGACATCGCGGGCTCGGGCTACGCGTTCTACCACAACGGTGGCGGCTACTTCGGCGGCTTCGCCAGCTTCGGCCAGCTGAGCTTCACCGACATCGATCGCCGCATCGACCTCGGCGCCGCCCGCCGCACCGAAACGGGCAAGACCGACGGCTCGCACGTCGGTGGCGGCCTGACCGGCGGCTGGTGGTTCGGCAATGAAACGCTGAAGACCGGTCCGTTCGTTTCGGTGGAGTGGGAACAGTTGCGCGTGTTCGGCTACACCGAGCGCAACAACACGAGCACCGCGATGCGCTTCGACAGACAGACGCGTAACGCCCGCATCGAAACCGCCGGTTGGCGTCTGCAGGGTTCGTGGGCCACGGGCAACACCGTGCTGCATCCGTTCGCCGAAGTGGCCTATAACCACGACGGCCGCGCGGACGACCGCTACGTGACCGCCGGCCTGACCAACATGTCGGGCGAGTTCAGCGTGCAGGGCTTCACGCCGGACAAGACCTGGGTCACCGCCGACCTCGGCGTCACCGCGGAATTCAACCAGACCTGGAGCGGCTGGGTGAGCTACACGGGCCGCTTCGCGGATGATACGCAGCGGTATAACGGGTTGAACCTGGGTGTGAAGATGGCTTTTTGATCCATCGGTCCCAGTGAGTAACAAAAAAGCCGGCATAAATGCCGGCTTTTTTTACTCAGGATTTTCAGCGATGGGTCAACTCCAACCGAGTTCGTATTGCTCGTACGGAAAAATGTAATCGAGCTCGGTCGCTTCCTTACTCGCACATTGCGCTAAAAGACATGCTTGCTGAATAGTCAAGAAGCCGGGTAGCGTGTACGCGGTTACGCGGGTTCCAGAAACAATCGGGGAAGGACGCGATTCTTGCCCGAGAACACAACTTGCGGCTTCGGATACTTTGTAGGCGGTATGGATATTGCCGTAGTGCGCTGAACGGCTGAAGTTGCATGTCGTTATTTGTTGACCGACAACGGCGCCGTTCTCGTCGAAATACTTTACAGAGATCGCACTTGTGACTTCCGCACAGGCCATCCCGGCCCCGGAAGAACAAAGAAACGCAAAGATAGTCAAAGCAAGTCGCTTACTCATTGTCTTTATCCTTCAGATGAATTTAGTTAACGCGGCTCACTTGCATGGCAAGTGCACAGGCGTCGTACTCATTGGTCTCAACAAACTGCTGTGACCTCGCCGTGGAAAGTGAAAAAGGCGCTGATCATCATTACCGGGAAGAGACCGTAGTCAGCCTAGAGGCGGCTCACTCTTTCGTCTGTAGTCGAATGGTGCGGGATAATGTAGTCCTTTGCTTACGCGCCAACCACGAGCAAGGATCCTTGCACTCGACTACCCTGGGCATTGCGTTGGTACAAAAAAACGCCGGCGCAGTGGCCGGCGTTATTCGGAACGAATGTCGGGAGATTATTTCTTCCCGCCACCCTTCGCATACATCGCCTCAGCCTGCTTCTTCAGATCGTTGGCGGCATCATCGCTGAGCACGTCGACCTTGCCGCCGGCTTCGTTCTGCTTCAACACGAGCTCTCCGGCATCGTTCCAGCCCGCGCGCTCGATGGAGGTCGGCTTGCCGTCCTTGCTCGGCTTCTTTTCCTGAACGATGACCCACGGCTTGCCGTTCTTATAGGCGTAGTTCGTCGAGGTGAAACCCTTGTCGCCGTAGTCGACCAGCTCGATGACGAACTGAACGTCATTGCCCTTCTTGAAGATCTGCCAGCCGCGCGATTCGCCTTCCTTCAGCGCGGTGCCCTGGGTCACCTTCATGCCACCGATGTTCTTCTTCACGCTGTTGAAGCCGGCCAGTTCCTTCTCGCCCGGCGTGGCTTCACCGACGAGCTGGATGTTGGCGACGTTCTTCGCGCCCTTGGTCAGCACCGGCGTCTTCAGCGGCGAGGAGTAGTGACGCTCACCGTCCTGCAGCGACACGTCGACGATGTACATGTCGTTCGGGTTGAGGTCCGACGGGTTGAAATCGAGCTGGAACTGCTGCGGCAAGGCTACCGGCTGGATCGTCTTGGATGCCAACGGCTGCGAGCCTTCGGCCGAGACGTCGACGAGCCTGAGCTCGAGCTTGGCATCCGGCGATAGCTGCGTACCAGCGTCGCGAAGCGCAACCGTTCCGGTAACAGCGTTGGCGTTGGCGGGAGCGGCATTGTCGCTGCCACCGGCGGCGGCCTGCTGGCCGTTGTTGTCGGAGCCGCCGCTGCAGCCGGCCAAGGCCAGGGCGGTCACGGATGCGAGCGACAAGAAGATCCTGCGCATGGTCGAGCCTCGTTACGAACGGAAAATGGGTGGGTCACGGAAGATACGCGCGCGCATGGCGCGCAAGACCTGCCGGGGGGAATCTCCGAGCATACCGGCAAAAGCGTCGCTGGAAAAGTCAAGTGACCCATCAGTTGGAGCGCTCATTTCGCGACGCGGTCCACATCTGGTCGCGCAATCTTGCCGAAAACCCACAACATCTTGAATATAAAGCAAACCCCACCGGGGCATGCCCCGGCGACGGCACGTGCCCTTCTCTCTCGACTTCTGTTAAGAACCAAGAAAAACGCCACCCGAAGGTGGCGTTTCTTTGTCATCCGCTGCGCGTTGTCCCGCAGCGGATGAACCGCGACTTCGCTGGATCAGAAGTCGTAGGTGATACCGAAGCGAACGTAGCGCGGGGTTTCCCACGACTCGATCCGCTTGTACTCGCTCGGGCTGAAGTCGGGGTTCAGACGGGTACCCTTCTGCTCATTGAGAACGTTGTACACGTTCACGTTGAACGCCAGCTTGTGGTCCGCGAACGACGGGCGGTACTCAGCGTTGAGCGAAAGGATGTGAGTCCAGTCGGTCGTGCCCGCCGAGCCAGCCGGTGCCGGAACGCCACCGCACCAGTGATAGTAATTGCCGTCATACGCCGGCTTCGTCTGGTCTGGGCCGTACAAGCCCTGGCAAGAGTTGGGCGCGCCGGAGGCCATCTGCAGGATGCCCGAGAGGCTCCACTCAGGATTGACCTGCCACGTACCATACGCCTTGATCTGGTGACGATGGTCGTTCGGCAGGCGCCCCGAAGCGTATTCCATCAGCACCGGATAATCCCAATCCTGGGTGGCGGCGATGTCGTCCTGACCAATGTCAGACTTCACCTGGCCTTCCGTATTGCCGTAGCTCTTCGAGAACGTGTAAGTGATCTTGCCCCAGAACGTGCCATCGAACGGATGCTCGAGATACGTGTCCAGCGCGTAATACTTACGCTTCACGTGGGGGAAACCGAAGTCTTCGTTGGTGATCTTGACTTCCTGATACCCACCCGCCGAATTCGGCAGATTGAACGTCGCCGCAGAACCAGGGTTGAAGAAGTAGCAACCGCGCAGACCCGTCAGATCGGCGCCTTGCGCCTCGCCCTGCGCCTCGAACACGTCGGTATCGCAGACGTCGTCGATGGCACGGTTGAGTTTGCGATACGTCGCCTTCATGCCGAAGTTGAGCTTGTCGTTCAGCACCTTGTCGAAGCCGAGGATGTATTCATCCTGCGACTGCGCTTTCAGGTTCTTTGCCGTGACCGTCTTCGGATCGGGCGCCTGGCCAAACTCGCGGTTGGCCGAATAGGGCACACCCGCGCCGTTGACGGTATTGATGGGAGTCAGATTTTTCGGCTGACCATTGGAGTCGATATCGGTGTAGGTGTAGTACGTCTGGGTGAACAGCGAGCCCGAGGCGCCTCGCAGGGCGACGCTGGTCGGCAGCGCGAGATAGTAGCGGCCGGCGTTACCGTACACCTTGAAGCTCGAGTCACCGAACACGTCCCAGCTGAACCCGAGACGTGGCGCCCACTGCGGACGCGTCTGGGTGATGAAGGCGTCGCCGTCGGGGTTGTAGTTCGTGAACTGGTCGTTACGCAGGCCGATCTTCACCAGCCAGCGATCACTGACCTGCCAGGAATCCTCGATGTACTGTGCGCGCTGCTCGACGCGGACCGAAGCGTTCGTTTCCTGGGTGTACTTCGTGACGTAGTAGCCGCCCTCACCACCCGCATAGTTGGCCGGCGCATCGACGCCGTTCGCAATGCTGCCGTTGGGATTGGTGTTCAGGCCGTAGTTCCAGGCGTATCCGGCATCGGGAGCCATCAACGTGCTGTCGTTCAGATCCTGCGTACGCTGGTTATCGATACCCGCCGTGAGCGTGTGGTCACCGAGCTTGTAGGTCAGATCGATGCGGTAGTTCGCGCCGCGCGTCTGATGGCTCGGATCCTTGATCTGAATGACCTTATTGACGTTCGTGATCGGTCGTCCGCCGTTAAGCGCCGGATTCTGCTTCGAAGCATTGGACGCGATAACCGGGATGATGGCCGAATTCGGGTTCGCCGGATCCTGGTAGATATCCGTGACCTGCTTACCGTACTGGGCCGACACCGTGAAATCATCGGTGATGTAACCGGTGTACTTGGCGATCCACATGTTCGACGAAGACTTCGTGTCAACGGCCTTGGTGGTGAAGTCGCCCCGCTTGAAGGTGTCGTAGTCGTACTCGTAGTTATCGCCGCTGAACTCGTGCTTGGTGGACGCGCCGGTCAACTCAAGAATGTGGTTGTCGGTGATGTTCCAGTCGAGCTTGGCATACCACTTCGGATCCTTGAAAGTCCGCTTCGTCTGCTGGGACGTTTCGACGGAACCGGTATTCGTGTCTTCGGTGCGGTCAGCTTCCACCGAAGCGAAAACGAACAACTTGTCCTTGATCAGCGGACCACCGACGTAAGCGCTTTCGACGGCTTCCCAGCCCTTGTTGGCGCTACGGTTCTGATAAATCGTGCCCGACTGCTCGCCGGGATAGGCGGACGGATAGTACGTGTTGGAAGGCGTACCACGTGCCCACTTCGGCGTATAAAGGATCTGTGCGCCGAAATGCCACTCGTTCGTACCGCGCTTGCCGATCTGGTTGATCACGCCGCCATCGGAACGACCATAAGCGGCACCGTAACCGCCGGTCAGCACCTCCTGCTGTTCGATCGAACCGTAGGGCAATTCGATGCCGCCCAGACCGTTCAGCGGATCGGTAACGTTCATACCGTTGATGTAGTACGCGTTCTCCGATACGCCTGCACCGCCGAACGACGACAACCGCTGGCCATTCTGACCGACGAAGTCGGAGCTGCCTTGAACGACGCCAGGCGCCAACTGCGCGATGGCATCCGCGCTACGTGCGAGCGGAAGCTTCTGAAGCTGCTGCGCAGTGATGACCGTACGCGAATCCACGCCCGACACGTCGATGGACGGCAACGTGTTCGCAGAGACCGTCACGCCCGAAAGATCCTGCGTTTCGCCTGCCGCAGCCGCCGGGTTGTTGAAAGAAACCTCGGTACCGGAACCGACGCGGATACCCACGTTGTCGCGAGTCGAAACAGTCGCGCCGTCGGAGGAGACCGATACGGTATAGGTGCCTACCGGCAGCGAGCTGATCGTGTATCGACCGGACTGGTCGACGGTGACCGTACGCGTCACGCCCGAGGCGTTGGTCGCGGTGACCGTCTGGCCCGGGGTCGCGCTACCGAAGATCGTACCCACGGTGGACTGCGAGACGGCCAATCCAGACCCACCGAGTCCGACGGCCAGCGCGATGGCGAGCGAAGAACGACGCAGGACGGATGCCTGCCGGATGTTGCGAGAACTCATTGCAAATCTCCCCAGATCGGCCCTAAACCGGGCCTGAAATCAAGCAAAACCGACCAAGGCCGGAAAATTAGCCTGAGCGGGTGCAGGGTTTCGGGGTTTTGCCAGCGCGCCACTCCTCCCAGAGCGGTGCGCCTCTCCCCTTGGACTTGCTCCCGACAAGCCGTCGACTCTTCACTGAACGGAAATGTGAACGGGGTTCACAAAAGTACCGGTCAGAATCGTCGATGCCGAACATAGGCGGACGCTGACCGCCATGTCAACAAATTATTTACATGGGATCGGCAGTTTTTCTCGGCTCCCGGAGGGTCAAGATAGGCCTTCAAAAGCTGGAAATCGACCAAAATTTGGTTACAAATGAAACGCTTCCGCACAAAAAAAATGCCCCCGGCGGGAGACGCCGGGGGCAATCTGGGGAGACGCTTTTCCTTGCCGTCGGGGCGTATACGCCCCGCGGCCCTTTCTTCTTTTAACCTTTCAAAGCGAACTAGAGCGAGAAGTCGTAACGCGCCGTGAGGCGGAAGCTACGCGGCACGGAGAAGCTGAGCGGACGACCATAAGTCGGGCTGAGCGTGCCGTCGGCCGTCTGGTAGGTCTCGTCGATGTTCTGCTCGCGCTGCTGGTTGAAGAGGTTGAACACATCGATCTTCAGCGCCAGATTGTGATCGAACATGGCCGGACGATATTCAGCGCTGAGCGCGAGCTGATAGGTCCACGGCAGGCGACCACGCGAGCCACGCGGCGCCTCGCCGTCGCAGTAGAAGTACGACGATCCGTACTGGTACACGTCAGGATCGCGCACGCCCAGGCAGTTCTTCGGACGGCCCGACAGGGCGGACAGGTTCGCACCGAACAACCATTCCGGCGTCGCCTGCCAGAAGCCATAAGCCTTCAACTGGTGACGGCGGTCGCTGGGCAACGGACCATTCGATCCGATCATCAGTTCCGGGTAGTCCCAGTCCTGCGTGACGGAAGGATCGAGCTGGCCGATGTCCGACTTCAGCAGGCCTTCGGAGTTACCGAAGCTGTGCGACCAGACGTACTCGGCACGACCGTAGAACTGGTTGTTGAACTGGTGTTCGACGTAGAGGTTGAGGGCCAGGTACTTACGCTTGAGGTCCGGAAAACCGAGGTCTTCCTTGGTGAGCTTCACCTGTTCGTAGCGACCGTCGGCGTCAAGGTCGATCGTGAACGTATTGCCCTTGCCCGGGTTGAACAGCAGGCATCCGGGAATTTCCGCGTCGGGGCTGATCGTGACGTTGTTCTTCTCGGCCCAGGCTTCGATCGGACGGCTGTCGCAGATATCGTCGATAACGCTCTTGAGCTTGCGGTAGGTGGCCTTCGCACCGATCGTCCAATCGGTCGAGAGCTGCTTGTCGAAGCCGAGGATGTACTCGTCCTGGTAATAAGCACTCAGGTTCTTGGCCGACAACGTCTTCGGATCGGGAGCGCTGCCGTCGGCACCGTTCGCGTAATGGATATCGGAGATCGGCGTCGGATTGACCGGCGCGTTCGTCGTCGGATCGATGCCGCTGTAGGTGAAGTACTGACGCTCGAACAACTGCGGACCCGCGCCGCGGATGGCGACGTTGGAAGGAATGGCGAGGTGGTACCGCCCCGCATTGGCGTAGATCTTCAAGGTCGAGTCGCCGAAGACATCCCAGGTGATACCCAGACGCGGTGCAAGCTGGTGGCGCTGTTTCACGAACACGACACCGTCGGTGTTGAAGTTCTTGAACTGCTCGTTACGCAGGCCCAGGTAGGCCAACCAGTTCTGCGAGATCTGCCAGTGGTCTTCGATGAACTGCGCTTCCTGCTCGACCTTGACGTTACCCGCGGCGCGGAAAATCTGGCGACGGACGATTTCGGTCGATCCCGGCGGGATGGCCAGTTCCGGGAAGCCCGAAACGGTGCCCGAAGCGGGAGGAGTGCTATAGGTCCACAACGCACCGCCTTGCACGGCAAGGCCGCCATACGATTCCGCGGTCTGGTTGTCGATACCGACGCGCAGGTCGTGATCGCCGATGCTGTACTGCACATCGAAACGCCAGTTCTTGACCTTGTCCTGCGCACCCGGGGCGATGAGGTTGCCCTGCACCGGCGCGCAGCTGACGCGCTTGAGCGATGCGGGAACGTTCCGGTTATCGACGATGTTCGGGCACACCACGCCGGCGGCACCGGATACGTTATCCACGTGATCGGTCTTGCTGTGGCCGTAGAGTGCATCGATGGTCAGCGAGTCGGTGATGTACCCGGTGTACTTGCCGATGTACATGATGCCGCCCGGCGTCGAATTGGCCGTGCCGATGTTCTTCTGGTGCTCGGAGCCGATCAACGACTTGCGCGAGAGGGTCTCGTAGTCATAGGAATAGATAGTGGTGTCGTTGAGGTTGGTATCGCCGATGCCGGTCAGTTCCAGGATGTGGCTATCGGTGATGTTCCAGTCGATCTTGCCCAACCAGTGGTTCGCCTTCAGCGGACCATCGAACGAGGTCTGGGTGAGGACGTTGGTGACGCCATCGGAACCGTCCGTGCGCACGACGTCGGCCGCGGCATAGACGAACAGCTTGTCCTTGATCAGCGGACCGCTGAAATACAGGCCGTACAGGGTATCGGTCGTCTTGTTGCCCTTGCGGTACTGGTAAAGCGCGCCGTCGGTGACGTTACCCGAGGTCTTCGGATAGTAGATATTCCTCGGGTCCGCCTTCAGCGCGCGCGGACTCCATTGCACCTGCGCGCCGAATTTCCACGTATTGCCACCGCGCTTGGTGGTCAGGTTGACCACACCGCCAGTGGAACGGCCGTATTCGGCGCCGTAGCCACCCGTCAGGATCTGCTGCTGGTCGATGGCGTCGAACGGCAAGGTGGCGAAGCCGAGGCCGGTCAGCGGGTTCGTCACCGCGAAGCCATTGATGTAGTACTGGTTCTCGGCCGCGGATGCGCCGCCGAACGAGACGACGCCGCCGTAGCGGGAGTCGCCACTGACGACACCGGGCGCCAGCAGCGCGGCGGCATTGACGTTCGAGGCGACCGGAATACGCTGCAGCTGCTCGGAGGTGAGCACGGTGCGCGAATCGACCGACGACACGTCGATCGCTGGCAGTGCGGTACCCGTCACCTGCACGCCTTCGAGGCTGGTAGCCGAGGAGGCCGAGGCGGCGGCGGCGAAGGAGACGTCGGTACCGGAACCGATGTTCACCTGTACGTCGCGCGTCGCGACGGTCGTGCCGTTGCGCTCGAGCGACACCTTGTAGTGACCGACCGGCAGCGACGTGGCGCGGAAACGGCCGTCTGCCGGAAGCGGCACATCACGGGACAAGCCTGTGTCCACGTTGACGATGTGCACGGTACCGCCAGCCGCGTCGTCGGCATGGCCGAAGATCACGCCGGATGCGTTCGACTGCGCGTGGACAACGCCGCCACAGGCGAGGCTGACACCGAGCGCCGTAGCGAGGGCAGTGCGGCGGAAAGGCCGGCTGCCGTACTTCAAAACATTCATTTGTGACTCCCCAAGTAGACCGCACTTCCCCAGTGCGTTCGGAATAACGTGCGCACTCACCCGCCCGGCACGAAAAACGGCCGGTGGAATACGAGCGAGGTTTTTTGATTTGAAATCCGCGCAGCACGCCGCACCGGCGCATGGCCGGTGAAAACGAAATGTGGGATTCCCCCCTGATGCCCCTGGCGCGCGACTCTCCCCCTTAGAACGCGTCGCGCGAGATGACGTATAGCGCAGTATTTTGCGGTCTACAACAGGAAAATAACGCTAAAAATACTGTGCGTGGCAATAACTTACGCATTGATATAACGACTTGATCGATGTCTTTGGCGTAAAGATCAAGCACTTATCTTCACGATCAGGATGACTAATGGCACATGACCATTCCACCGGCTAGGAAACATTCCTAGCAAGATGTGGCGATTATTCGGGCGTCATACCCCCATCTTCCGAGGTATTCGCAGCCGAGGCAGCGAGAAACTACGGAAACTTCCGGCATGAAAGGCTTTCGAAGGCTAATCGCTGTACACCAACCATCAGGTTCGCGCGTTGGTTGCGCGTAATCGCCGGGGGGCGGCCTTCTGAATCACGAGGTTTCAATCGCATGAACGACAATTCACGGGGATCCATCCTGGCCGACGCCGCCCATGTGGGGCTGGAAACCGGGCGCGTCGACACCGCGGTGCCGACGTCCTCGTTTGCCACCCGCGTGCGCGCGGTCATCAAGATGTGCGGCAGCGTCAGTGAGATCGCTCGCCGCTGCGGCTTCTCCGAGGGCGTCGTGCGCAGCTGGCGTGACGGCAACACCGACCCGTCCCGGGGCCGGTGCGTGACGATGGCCAAGACCCTGGGCCTGTCGCTGGTCTGGCTCGCCGCCGGCGAGGGCCCGATGATGCTCGACGGCTCGGGCGACGACGCCGTGGCACGCACCGAGTCCAAGGAATCCACGCGTGGCCGCGACGGTCGCGAGATATCGGCCACCGCTCCGGGCGTGCTGGACCCCTCGCGCCTCGCCGCGGCGATGAAGCTGCTGCAGTCGGACATCGAGATGGCCGGCAGCCGCTTCTCGCCCGTGCGCCATGCCGACCTGGTGGCGGAGATGTACTCGATCCTGAGCCGCTCGGGCGAGCAGGACTATGCGGACCGGATGGTGGCCTTCAGGCGCACCGTGGTATCGCGCATCCACGACGACAAGGGCGTCGCGGCAGCCTGATGCCGCGCCAGCGCGTTGGCGCGCGAGTTACCGCGCGCCACACGTCACGGCCGTGAGATCACAGCCGTGAGATATCGGCGATCGCCCCGAAGCTGGCCTTCAACTGCGCCAGCAATGCCAGGCGATTGGCCCGAACAGCCGGATTCTCGGCATTGACCAGCACGTCGTCGAAGAAGCGATCGACGGGCGCTTGCAGCGCCGACAGCCGCGCCAGCGTACCGGTGTAGTCACCACCGACCAGCAACGTCCGGGTATCCGCCCGGGCGGCATCCAATGCCGCATGCAACTCACGCTCCGCATCCAGCTCGAAATGCGCCGGATCGACCGTGCCCGGGATCGGCGCCGCGTTCGCTTCCTCGGCCTGCTTGCGCAGGATGTTGGCGACGCGCTTGTTCGCCGCGGCCAGGCTGGCCGCCTCGGCACGACGGGCGAATTCGCCCACGGCGCGCAGGCGGCGGTCGAAATCGGGCAGCGTGGCGGGTGTCACGGCCAGCACGGCTTCGAACTGGTCGGCCGAATAGCCCTGGTCGGCGTAGTAGCCGCGCAGGCGATCGAGCACGAAGGCGTGGACCTCGTCGCCGAGTTCGCGGCGTCGGGCGCCGATGTCGACGGCCGGGGCCTTACCGTCCTTGCCAGGCTTCACGCCGGCGACCAGGGCGGCCTCCGGAATCAGTTCGAACGCCTCCGTCAGGGTGGCGCGCAGGTCGATGTCCAGGCCACCCTCGATCAGGGTGCGCGCCAGGCCGAGCGCGGCGCGGCGCAGGGCGAACGGGTCCTTGTTGCCGCTGGGTTTCTGGCCGACGGCGAAGATGCCCGCGAGGGTGTCCAGGCGTTCCGCCACGGCCAGCACCTGGCCGACCTTGCCGGCGGCGATGGCGTCGCCACCGAAACGCGGCTGGTAGAAGCTGTCGAGCGCGTCGGCCACCTCGGCCGCGATACCCTGGCGCGTGGCGTAGTAACGGCCCATCACGCCCTGCAGTTCGGGGAATTCGCCGACCATCCGCGTGAGCAGGTCGCATTTCGCCAACGCGGCGGCATGGGTGGCCTGGCCGGCATCGACGCCGACCCGGTTGGCGATGATGCGCGCCAGTTCGGCGACCCGCACGGTCTTGTCCCACAGGCTGCCCAGCGACTGCTGATAGGTGACGTTCTTCAGGCCTTCCTGGTAGTCGGCCAGGGGGGTCTTGAGGTCCTCGTCCCAGAAGAACTTCGCGTCGGCGAAGCGCGGGCGGATCACGCGCTCGTAGCCTTTGCGGATCTCCGCGGGATCGCGGCTTTCGATGTTGGCCACGCCGATGAAGTGTTCCGTCAGCCTGCCCTCGGCATCGAACACCGGGACGAACTTCTGGTTGGTCTCCATGGTGGTGACCAGCGCCTCGGGCGGCACGTCGAGGAACTCACGCTCGAAGGTGCAGGCGATGGCGACCGGCCATTCGGTGAGGTTGGCGATTTCGTGGAGCAGGCCTTCGGAGAGACGCGGGATGCCGCCAGTGGCGACGCTGGCGACCTCATCGCGTACACGCTGGCGGCGCGCGGCGGGGTCGGCGATGACGTGCGCATGGCGCAACGCGTCGAGCCAGCTGTCGGCATCGGCCACGTGCACCGGCTTGGGATGGTGGAAGCGATGACCGCTGCTGAGGCGGCCGCTCTTCAGCCCGAGGATTTCACCCTCGACGATATCCGCGCCATGCAGCATCAGCAGCGTGTGCACCGGGCGCACGAAGCTGTCTTCACGGTTGCCCCAGCGCATGGCCTTGGGGATCGGCAGCGCCTTGAGCGCCTCGGTGACGATCTCGGGCAGCAGCGCCGCCGTGGACTGGCCGGGCTTCACCGCGCGGAAGACGAACCATGCGCCCTTGTCGGTCTCGAGCTTCTCCAGCGCGGAGACCTCGACGCCACACGACTGTGCGAAACCGACCAGCGCCTTGCTGGGTTCACCGTCGGCACCGAGGCTGGCGGCCACGGCGGGACCGCGGCGTTCCACGTTCTGCTCGGGCTGGGCCACGGCGACGTCCGCGATGTGCACGGCAAGACGGCGCGGCGATGCGTAGGTTTTTGCCGAAGCGTAGTCGGCGGCGACGCCACGTTTCTCCAGACCTTCGACGACACCGCGTGCGAAGGCGCCGGCAAGGTCGTCGAGTGCCTTCGGCGGCAGTTCCTCGGTGCCCAGCTCGATGACGAGGGGCAGTCGCTTATCGGCCATGGACGGCCTCCTTGTCGTTCTTCAGGCCCGGAAAACCGAGCTTCTCGCGCTGTGCCACGTAGGCCTCGGCCACGCTGCGGGCCAGCGTGCGCACGCGCAGGATGTAGCGCTGGCGCTCGGTCACGCTGATGGCACGCCGTGCGTCGAGCAGGTTGAAGGCGTGGCTGGCCTTGCAGACCTGCTCGTACGCGGGCAACGGCAGCCCGGCGGCGATTAGCTTGCCGGCTTCGCCCTCGCACACGTCGAACCAGTGCAGCAGTTCGGCCACGTTGGCGTATTCGAAGTTATAGGTGCTCTGTTCCACCTCGTTCTGGTGGAACACGTCGCCGTAGGTCACCACGCCGTGGGGGGCGTGTGTCCATACGATGTCGTAGATGCTGTCGACGTTCTGCAGGTACATCACCAGGCGCTCGAGGCCATAGGTGATCTCGCCCGTCACGGGGCGGCATTCCAGTCCGCCGGCCTGCTGGAAGTAGGTGAACTGGGTCACCTCCATGCCGTTCAGCCAGACTTCCCAGCCGAGGCCCCAGGCACCCAGGGTCGGCGACTCCCAGTTGTCCTCGACGAAGCGCAGGTCGTGCACCAGCGGGTCGATGCCCAGCGCCTTCAGCGAGCCGATGTAGCGCTCGAGGATGTCGTCCGGATTCGGCTTGAGCACCACCTGGTACTGGTAGTAGTGCTGCAGGCGGTTCGGGTTGTCGCCGTAGCGGCCGTCCGTCGGACGACGGCAGGGCTGGACGTAGGCGGCAGCCCAGGGCTCGGGTCCGAGCGCGCGGAGGAAGGTCGCAGGGTGGAACGTACCCGCGCCGACCTCGGTGTCGAGCGGCTGGACCAGCACGCAGCCCTGGTCCGCCCAATAGCGGTTCAGGGTCTGGATCACGTCTTGGAAAGTGGGCGCGGACATGGTTCCCGAGTCCTTGAGAAAGCGGGCTAGTATAGCGGCGTAGGATTCACACAGGGTCGGACGCAATGGCAGTCAATCCGCATCCCGGCGCGCTGCTCGGCCGCCGAGGCCGGCTGGAACTGGACGAGGTGCTCGCCTCGCTCGTCGTCGACGGGTACCTCACCGGCGAGGACGCCAAGCGTGTCCGCATGAGCTCGCGCAGCGGCAAGTCGGCCATCGAGCTGCACCCCCTCGTGCTGGTCGCCAACAGCAAGCTGGAGAACCGCCGGGATACGGGGCGTCCGCTCAGCCTGGAGACCCTGGTGGAATGGCTGGCCGGCAAGGCCGACCTGCCCTATCTCAAGATCGACCCGATGAAGGTCAACGTGGCCCAGGTCACCCAGGTGGTGAGCAGCGCCTACGCGCAGCGCCATCGCATCCTGCCCGTGGCGGCGTCGTCCGTGGAGGTCACCTTCGCCACGGCCGAGCCGTTCGACATGGCCTGGGCGAACGACCTGGCCCACATGCTCCGCCGCGACGTCCGCCGCGTGGTGTCGAGCCCGATCGACATCAATCGCTACCTGCTCGAGTTCTACGGCGTGCAGCGGTCGATCCAGCTCGCCCAGGACGCCAAGGGGGGCAGCGAACCCAACAAGATCATCAACTTCGAACAGCTGGTCGAACTCGGCAAGGCCGGCGAGGTGGGGGCGGACGATCGCCACGTCGTGCACATCGTCGACTGGTTGCTGCAGTATGCCTTCGAACAACGCGCATCGGACATCCACCTCGAACCGCGACGCGACGCCGGGCAAATGCGCTTCCGTATCGACGGCGTGATGCAGAAGGTGTTCGAGCTGCCACCGCCGGTGATGACGGCCGTGACGGCACGCGTGAAGATCCTCTCCCGCATGGACGTGGCGGAAAAGCGCCGTCCGCAGGATGGCCGCATCAAGACGCGGTCGGCAGGTGGCCGCGAAGTGGAATTGCGCATATCCACCATGCCGACCGCCTTCGGCGAGAAGGTGGTGATGCGTATCTTCGACCCCGACCTGGTGATGAAGGATTTCGCCCAGCTGGGTTTTTCGGCCGAGGAAGACCGCATCTGGCGAGGCATGGTCGAGCGTCCGCACGGCATCGTGCTGGTGACCGGCCCCACCGGCTCGGGCAAGACCACCACGCTCTACTCGACGCTGAAGCACCTCGCGCGACCGGAACTCAACGTCTGCACGGTCGAAGATCCCATCGAAATGGTCTCGCCCGAGCTCAACCAGATGCAGGTGCAACCCGCGATCGAACTGGATTTCGCCGCCGGCGTGCGCACGCTGCTGCGCCAGGATCCGGACATCATCATGATCGGTGAGATCCGCGACCTGGAAACCGCGCAGATGGCCGTGCAGGCCTCGCTCACCGGCCACCTGGTGCTGTCGACCCTGCATACCAACGATTCGCCCAGCGCGGTAACGCGCCTGCTGGACCTGGGCGTGCCGCACTACCTCATCCAGTCCACGCTGACGGGCGTCGTCGCACAACGACTGGTGCGCACGCTTTGTCCGCACTGCAAGACTCCAGGTGCGCAGGATCCCGATGCTTGGGGCGTCCTCACCCACGGTTGGGATATCCCCGTGCCGGAACGCGTATTCGAACCGGTCGGGTGTCTGGAATGCCGGAAGACGGGCTTCCTCGGCCGCACCGGCGTCTACGAGATGATGCCTGTCTCCGCAAGGCTCCGTTCGATCATTTCGTCCGAGCTCGACCTCGGCAAGTTCGGCGGCGCGGCCTTGCGCGAGGGCATGAAACCGTTGCGCATCTCGGCGGCCATGCAGGTGGCCGCCGGGCTAACGACCGTACGGGAAGTACTCAACGTGCTTCCGCCCACCGATATCGACGACAGCATCCAGCCATGAAGCCCGTTCTCATCATTCGTACAGGGCGTGCGCCCGAGACCATCAGCGCCCGCCATGGCGATTTCCCGCGCTGGTTCCGCCTGGGCTTGCGTCTTCGCGACGCGCACGTTCGCGTGGTCGACGTCGAGCAGGGCGATCGCCTGCCCGATCCCGACGACTGCGCCGGCGCCGTGATCACCGGTTCCGCGTCGATGGTGACGGAGAAGCTGCCCTGGAGCGAACGCACGGCGGGATGGATCCGCAAGGCGATGGACGTGGACCTGCCCATGCTGGGCGTGTGCTACGGACACCAGCTGATGTCGCACGCGCTGGGTGGCCGGGTGGATTACCTGCCCGGCGGCCGTGAAATGGGCACGCTGCGCATCGTGACCCAGGGTGATGCCGCGGCGAAGGACGCGCTCGGCGCGGGCCTGCCGCAGGAATTCCATGCCCATGCCACGCACGAGCAGAGCGTCATGGAGTTACCCCGTGGCGCTGTGTCCTTAGCGCGGTCCGATCGTGATCCGCACCATCTCGTCCGCTACGGCAAGCACGCGATCAGCACGCAATTCCATCCGGAGTTCTCGGCCGAGGTGATGCGCGCCTATATCCGGCGCAAGCACGATGTGCTGCGTGAGGAAGGCCATGCACCCGATGCCTTGCTCGCCGCGGTCGTCCCTACGCCCGATGCGACGATGCTGCTGCGCCATTTCGTACGCGAGCACCTGCTCGCCTCGCGCGAGATGTCAGCCGCGTAGACGGCGGGCGATCGCCCCGCGCGAGAACAGCGCGAACACGATGCCGAACAGGAAGCCGCCGATGTGGGTCCACCACACGACGGCACCGTAGCTCGCGCCCGCATAGCTGAAAAGCAGCTGCACGAGGGCCCAGATGCCGATCAGCACGAAGGCAGGCACACGGACGAACTCGAGGTACAGGCCGAGTGGCAGCACCAGGCCCAGCTTCGCACGCGGGAACAACGTGACATAAGCGCCCACCACCGCGGATACCGCGCCGCTGCACCCGATGATCGCCACGCGCACGCCGGTCAGCGAGATCGCACCGATGAGGTTCGCCACCACGCCACCAAGCAGGAACAGCAGCAGGAACCGCGGCGATCCGAGGCTCCGTTCGGCGGGCAGGCTGAAGATCACGAGGAAGAGCAGGTTGCTCAACAGGTGCAGCCAGCCGCCATGGATGAACATGGCCGTGAACAGGCGCAGCAGCGCGGGGTCGCTCACCTGCTCCCATAGAGGCAAGCCGGTACCGAACAGGTGTGCGGGCACCGTGCCCCAATGCAGCATGATCGAGATACGCTCGGTGCGGCCACTCAGGGCCAGCGCGACGAAACTCACCACGCAGACGATGACGACGAGCATCGTCGCCCAACACAAGCGGGACCGTCGCCGCGTATCGACCTGGACGAACATGCTCAGGGCACGCCGCGGGCGAGGTGCGGCCCGTCGGCTTCCAGCGAAGACAGTGCGAACATGGTTTCCGGCCCCACCACGCCGTCGGCCGCGATGCCGAAGCGCTGTTGCAAGGCGAGCACGCGGGCTTCCACCGTGCGGTCGAAAGTGGTCGCCGCCGTGGCGCTGCCGCTGGCGGTAGGATCGGGCGGCAGGCGGCTGAGCAACCAGGCCATACCGTCACCACTGGCGCCACGGGCGAGCTTGGACGGCATCGTCGGATCGATGCGGAACACGGCGTAGAAACGCCCGTCCCAGATTTTCTCGAAGGCTTCGCGCGTCAGCTCGACGTACTTGCCACCGAGGTACAGGCGCACGGCTTCGTCCCCCGCGCCAACCAGCAGGACCTGCTGTTTCGCATCGGCCTCGTCGAGCTCGAGGACGATGGGACGGTCGAAACGCCGCAGCTGGTCGAGAGAGCCACGGCCGCTGACGCAGGCGAAGCCGGGAAAAATGACGGCGTCGCAGTTGATCGCGTTGGCGACGGAAGTTTCCTTCGACGTCACCTGCCAACGGGCTAGAAGTTCACCCCACACGCGCACCTTGCCCACATCCGGGGTCGGCAACGCCTCGTGGAACTTGGCCAGCGCCTGCTCGGGCGTGACAGTTACCAGGTTCTTGGGCCGCGAGGGGCTGTGCCCGGTAAGGAACCAGGTGGCTACCCCGCCCACGAACAGGATGGCCAGCATGGCGCCGATCGCGAGGATCGGCTTACGGTAGCGCCGCAGCCAGTAGCGTGCGTGTTGCGGCAAGGCCTCGCGTACCACGAAGCCCAGGGCCCGCTCGCCGATGGACTGTTCACCGCGCTCCGCCGCCCTTTCCAACGCGCGGTGGGCGAGCGTGTTCAAGCGCCGTGGATTGCCTTTGCCGTCATCGCGCAGGCTGCGCAGGCCGAGGCGACTGAAAGGCATGCGCGAGGTCCCCGCCACATGCAACCGGTGCCGGACGTACCGCTCGCTTTCCTCGGCATTGAGCGGGACGAGGGGAAGACGGCTGCGGATATGCGCTGCCAGTACGGGAGCACCGGCGCCGGCGAAGCGCTCGCGAAGCGATGGTTCTCCGACAAGAACGATGTGAAACGGCGCGGCCGCCTTCTCGCACGTATTGAACAGGCGGTCGACGATGGCGAGGTCGCCGTCGCTGAGTTCCTCGGCATCGTCGAGGATCAGCAGGAACCGATGGTTGACGTGGTGCGCGAGCCGGCCGAGCCCCGCGGCCAGGCCATCGACGAGGTGCTCTTCGGTATTGGCCTCGGCGCTCAACGGCAACGGCAAGCCGAAGCCGGCATAGAGGGAGCGGAGCCAGGCAACGGTTTCCAGGGCATAGTCGCCGGCACCGTGGCGCACCGCGCGTACGCCATGGTTCGGCGCATCGGCCTCGACGAGCATGCATAGCAGCGTCTTGCCGATACCCGGCTCGCCTGTCACCAGACTGACGCTGGAGGTGCTGGAGCCAAGCTCGTATTCGACATGCGCGAGGATCTCCCGCTCGCGCGTGAACAGGCACGCGAACCGAAGGTCCGGTGCATCGCCGAATGGAGGCTCACGCAACCCGAAAGTCTGTAGATACATGGGCCTAATGTAGCCGATCGGCCGTGATCGGGGACATGACCGGTGGCCGTCGCCTTGGCAGAGAACCGGCCTTGCTTGGTGGGAGCCGCCGCTGTCGGCGAAGGGTGCTTGCGGTGGCCTGGTGGGGGCTGGCCAGGCCGGCGATCCCGCGGCAGCGGGCGGGGGTTGAGGCGAGCACCCCATCGCCGCTGAAGCGGCTTCCCACCGGGCAAAGAAAAAACCCGGCCTCAAGTGAGACCGGGTTTTTAGGGATAAAGCCCCTGGCGGTGACCTGTTGCGGGTCGCATGCGCGGCATGCAACAGCATCTAACAGGCAAAAGAAAACCCGGCCTCAATTGAGACCGGGTTTTAGGATAAAGCCCCTGGCGGTGA
>Ga0182006_1000464_pt1 | contig 31820 bp, 27 predicted proteins | sample Sormic07211104_1_FD_123022 | JGI IMG/M metagenome (GOLD analysis project Ga0182006, IMG submission 123022) | Rhizosphere microbial communities from Sorghum bicolor, Mead, Nebraska, USA - 072115-104_1 MetaG | ecosystem: Host-associated > Plants > Roots > Rhizosphere | place: USA: Nebraska...
TACAGCAATTAAAGGCGGCGGGACTCGTCGTCTCTGCCCATGGAGGCCAGCGTAAATCCGTCGTACAGACGGTTGCGGCCTGAGAAGTGGGAAGCCCCGCCCTACAGGGCGGGGAGCAGTCACGTTAATGCGTAGAATTTCATCACTTTATAATAACCTCTAATTCATCTACAATATCATCATTTAATTTAAGTATTTTTTTGTTAGGCTCTCCATTTCCATTAAAAAAATCCGTTGCTCGCAAATAAAGATTATAGTTGCCTTTACTAATATCAGATGGAATCTGACAATCAATACTAATCGGCACGCTTGTATTTCTATAAGCCACAAAGCTTTCAATTACACCTACTTCATATTCTTTTTTATCTGTATCCTCCAAGATAACTCTGATGCTAACCAGCCCTGCATCGAGAGTTGTATGATCGAAAGAAAATAATATATCAGATTCAATTTTAAATGGTTTCGAATCATTTATTTCTTTACTTTGCAATAACAATGATGAAGACAGGAATATAAAGTCATAGAAATTTCGATATACAATGCTAACATGTGCAGGGTTGATAATCGTCACATCACTTGGTGTTAAATACAATGTAACATCAGCCTCTCTCAAATTAATGTAAGTTGCTTGTAAATTGAAATCTTGAGTTTTAGTAAGTCTTGGTGTTTGTAATTTAAAGTGTGCCGTCCTTGCAGATTTATCTACTTTATTGTCAAGAAGTTGTTCTGATACAATGATATTTCCATTTTCATCCGTAAGAGATAATTGAATATAATAAGCCCCTGAAGTTGGATTTATGAATTTGTATTCAACATCTGTTTCATAAAAATACTCGGCATAAATCATTGAGCTCAAATCAAAGTTTGAAATCAATTCAACTTCATCACCAATATTTAGATTAGGGTTTCTTACGTACAAGTCAGCTAAAGGAATGTTATTATTTAAGTCTGGTACTGCGGCTGAGACTAAACCTTCATGGCCACTATTATCATTTTCAACGACCATTAAACGATAGCTAGTTTCACTTTCTACATTTTCTGATGAACAAGTAATTAATACAGGCACTGATTGATTTTGTTTCACAAATGTAGATACTGAGCCTAATTCATAATATTTATTTAAGTTTGAGTCAACAAGGTATACCGAAAAGTTTTTTTCTCCGGTTACATTACCACGCACATAAAAATGAACATCGAAATCATCACCTTCAGCAACTGAGTCAACAGTATCAATACTATTTGTGATGCAAACATCTTTCGAGACTGGTCGTGAAGACTTGATATTTAAAGCCACAATCTGATCAGCATGATCACGTAATGGGCGAGGAATGCCTGAATCAGGAGCATATAACACCTGGATCGACCTTTGTCCAAAGCTAAATCCATCTTTAAATTCTACAGGCACTGTTAAGTCTTTACTTTCACCTTTTTTTATATCCAAATCTACAACGGATGATAACAGACTTCTGGCAACATTAAATTTATCTGCCAAAATAACTTGATACTGGCCGCTATAGTTTTCATCACCTGAGTTGATAACATTAAAAGTTACCGTTCCTTTTTTACCCGGGGTAATTTCATCAAAGTCTGCATTAACAAATTCACCCTGAAGACATTCATCTTCTGCAGGACGTCCACCGAGCATAACTGCGTTGGCACCTACACTTTCCAGAGTTCCATGCCTTGGAGCTCCACCCCAACCCCAGTTAAAGCTTAAATATTCATTGTTTTTATAACCATCACAAACAATGAAGTGCCCGGAAATCGAAGTCATTACCGGAAACCCCATATTCAAATCTCGTTTTACAAGCTCCGTAATTTCAGAAAGCGTATACCCAAAGCCTTCCTCTTTAAACTTTACAACCTGAATATTCTTATCGTATTTAAAGTTCCTCACCAACCCTATAGCCAAATCATCATATTTTGCAGGTGTACCAGGCCCATAATAACTTTTGGTGGCGAGACCGACATCTAGAATCAAAGTGGAAGTTGCAATAATTTCATTCTGGCTGGATTGATCACTCAAAAAAACAGGCATGGAATCCCATTCATATTTAAAACCATCAATATTTTTTTCGGGATATGTAGAATAAGCGGGGATAATACCCTCGGCCTGTTCAGGGTGTCGGTGATACATCATAAATTGAGCCCCACCGATAGCAACGCATCCTGCTGTGAAGGATTGATTTTTGATATAACCCTCCTCTATACCTTCGTATGTATAAGGATAATACTGACTCCAGCGCGTCGTTATTAAGGAGTCAACTGATTCTTTCACCTCAACATTGAAATATTTTCGCATTTTCCTTTATCTCCGCCTACCTCAAAAAAAAATATTTAATCACAATTTGAAAAATTAATGACCTTAAGATACCTCACCCACCATTATTAATCAGTACTGAGAAATGAGTTCCCCCCTATTCTTTAAAAAAAGATATTAACAAACTAGTTCACCTTTAATTTTAAAGCAATTGAAAAATAGAATTTTTTTCATATGCAAAATTCTCAAATTAAAACAATAAACTATGAGTCTTCTGAGTGTAAGCTCCAATATTGCTCATATATAGTTCTGTCTTCGTATAGTTGTTTACCGATTTGTGAACTACCCGCCCATAAAGAGGCTGGGCTTCCAAACTACGGTTGGCCCGTAGATCATCTTTTTTGACGGGGAAGCGGCTGCTTTGTACATGGCAAAGAGCAAAGCAGATTTAAACGTGCGGTGGAGTCGCTATTTGCCGCCCATTCATTCCACCGTCACCATTAGTAAGGATGCCGATGGCCGGCACTTTGTTTCGTGCCCCAACGAGCTTGAACTGCAATGGTCAGCGAAGTGTAAAAAAAGAAAAAGGCAGCACTACGCTATCTTTGGAAGCCCTGCCCCTTCGGGGCGAGTAGTACACATCATATTCCAGACCTCCGCTGACGTCATCCCACTCCACAGCCATTCAGGGCGATGGGCAGTCAAACAATTAACTATGATTTATATATAACATTTGCATCATCACCATCTTTAGCTTTCAGTATCTCACTGTAATATTCTTCAGCCTGAACTGTGGAAAAGAATGCGTTCGGAGCCCAGACCATTACACCTGCGTATGAATTATTGATCACTGATTCGCAGATATTTCTGACCGATGAAGATAAATTGTACTGTGGGGATAACCCAAGGAAAAGATTCGATTTAATCATGCCATATTGTACATATTTGTCGAGGTAAGAAGTACCTCCAGCATAGGTCATCTCATACCCTTCTGTCAGTAGAGATGCTACATTAGTCTCTCCGGAAAAATATGTCTGATCAGACCATAAAGCCTTAGTTAGTTTTTTTCCCTTAAATTTACTGTTGCTATGAATCGCCTGTAGAATCCAAAAAAATGACTGTGCATTTCCTGACTGTAATGAATACTCGTCATCAATATTGATACCATCAAGACCAAATCTTATTGTGTCATCCACCATCTTTCCAGCCAGTGAATTGCATGCCGATTTAGTCATAGTCGCAGACCAACCAGCATTCTGATGATTTCCAAGGTATGAAACCTGTACTTTTATACCTAAATTTTGAAGACCCCTGACTGATTCAATATTCTTCTCAAGAATATCCGTCATTTCGTTGTTATAAAACAACGTTGATTTTTCTGGATCCTCGCCGTTTATATTAGCCGCAAATAGCACGACATCAGAAAAAAAAGGTATTCCAGTTGAACCAATTACAAACTTACCAATGTTTTGCACATCAGCGATGCTGGGGTTATTTAAAAAAGCAACATAACTTTGCGCCATTGAACTTTTCATAGTCATTCCTTAAGTTTAATTGGAAGGTTCCTTGCAATATTTACCTTACCCTTATCATTTTAACGAGATGATATGTAACAATCTTTATGACAGGTTAAGAAAATAGCCAAATAAAGGTTTACTAGCGCCATTTACGCGATACATCAATACGCTTCAGGTGTGCTGGTAATACAGACATGGAAACAACCCAATATCCTCAACAAACATTTTATTAAGGTAATGTGCGAATATCCACATCATCTTTCGGATATTCGCACCAACCACAATAAAATCACAAAAAATAGTAACCATTGATATGAATAAAGACTCGCTTGAAGTCATACTAAATATATATTAGTGCCGATCCAATTATTAATATTGGATTGGTTTTAATATGCATTTCCATTCAATATACAACCACATTAAATTTCAAAGATTGGTAGTAAGCAGTAAAAATACCACCATCACTCTATGCTAACCTTCAATTCATCAACAATGCCTTCATGTAATTTAGGAAGTTTTTTAGGTGGTTCACCATTTTCAATAATGAGATTTTCAGGCCGTAAGTAAAGAGTGAAATCTCCTGATGGAACATTATTTGGAATTACGCATTCGACACTAAAAGGGGTGCTTTCATTTCGAAGAGCTACAATATTTTTAGTTATACCAATTTCGAATTCATTCCCCATTTCATCTGCCAATATGGCACTGGTACTTACCAGATAAGCTTCGGTAGCAGTGAAGTCTAAAGTAAAAATTACACTTGCTAAAAGTGAGAAGTGAGATTCTTTTTTTAAGATATTTTTTTGCAATGTTAACGAGGAAGATAAAAAAAGGAAATCATAAAAATTTCGATAAACAACGTTAATTTTCGCTGGATTGACAATCGTAGAATCAGCTGGTTTCAAATAAAATGTTTTACTTGGATCTGTTGCATTGATGTAATCGGCATGCAAATTGAAAGCTTTGGTTTCAGTAATTTTGGGCGTAAATAGCCTGAAATGTTGACTCTTAATAACAGGACTTGTATCAACATCGATAATCGATTGCTGCGATATAACATTCCCTTCATCATCTGTGAGGCTTAGCTGGATCATATAAATTCCAGAGTGAGGCTCTGAAAATAAATATTGAATGTCAGTTTCATAATAATATTGAGCATAAGTTATTGAGCTCATATTAAAATTTGAAAGCAACTCTACATCACTACCAATGTTTATATTTGGGTTTTTTACATACAATGCATTTAATGGAACAGTATTGTTTTTATCACGAATTACTGAGGGAACCAAGAAATCACTATCGCCTGTGTGAATTTCAACCACTAATAAATAGTAGGTAGTTTCGCTTGTAACATCTTGAGTTGAACATGTAATTGAAATCGAAGTGTTTTCATTTTCTTTAACCACGGCCGTGGTGGACCCTAATTCATAATATTGATTAAGGTTGGAGTCAACAAGGCAAACCCCAAAATTCCTTTCATGAGTGTTATTACTTTTAACATCAAAGCTCACTATGAAACTTTCACCTTTCGCAACATTTTCTACAGCGTCGACCTGATCCGTAATATATATATCATCTGAACTAGGTCGAGACGACATCATATCTAATGATACAATATTATCTTGTTCATCGCGCAATGGACGAGGTACTCCTGAACCGGGTACATAGAGTATCTGAATAGTCCTCGGTCCAAATGTAAATCCATTACTATACTCTACAGGCACTTTAAAATTCTTGACTTGCCCTGCCTCCAGGTCTAAATCAATTGAAGGTGAAAGATAACTCCTTGCAACATTAAATTTATCAGCTAATACAATGTTAAACTGACCGTTATAGTTATCTTCACCCAAATTGCTAACGCTAAAACTGATAGTTCCTGACATTCCCGGCGTTAACCTTTCAAAATCAGTACTAATATTGTCTCCAGTAAGACACTCATCTTCTTCTGGTCGGCCACCAAGTATAACTGCACTTGCATCCACACTCTGAATTGTACCCACTCGAGGTGACCCACCCCAACCCCAGTTAAAATACAAATCTCCATTTTCATTATAGCCATCACAAACCACGAAATGACCGGGAATTGATGTCATTACAGGAAGCCCCATGTTCAAATCACGTTTCACAAGCTCTGTAATTTCCGAATATTTATACCCAAGCCCCTCTTCCTTAATATTTACATCTATAAGATTTTTATCATATCGAAAGTTCCTTTTAAGTCCCTCCGCCAAATCGTTGTGATTTGCAGACGTACCTGGACCATAAGCACTTTTACATACAAGACCAACGTCAAGAATTAAAGTGGATGTTGCGATAATTTCTTCTTGCGGAGAATCACCACTTAACGCCACAGGCATTAACTCCCATTGATATTCATATCCATCAATGTTTTTTTCAGGCCTTGTTCCATAGGATGGAATAATACCATCCCCCTTCTTCGGGTGATTATGATATTTCATAAATTGTGCCCCACCAACAGCCACGCATCCAGCTGCAGCCTCATCAGGGATATAACCTTCTTGAATACCTTCATAGGTATAAGGATACTCCTGACTCCACCTTGTTGTCGTTAAGGGACTTACTGATTTAGCTAACTCTTTACTTATGTACTTTCTCATTTATTCCTCTCCACCCAATTGGGGTGCTTTTGTCATTCTAAACCCAGTGAATTAAAAAAATATGTCAACAGGAACAATAAAATTATACCCCGTCTAAAATTATTAGCATAGCGACATATCCAGTTGCATCACTGACGCAACTAACATCAAACTTAGTAGGGCTCACTGTATTGGTCTAGCCCCCTCCTATCACGATGAGAACATCATCTTTGTCCCGCCCGACATTAAAATTTAAATGGGCACTTTTTGAGCCTGTAAACCCAAAATGCGCTTTTGAGAGTATTGCCCCACACTAAATGATATTTTTCAAAATCAATACGAATTGAGCGAATGGCACCATACTTCCAGTATCGTCCCAGTGAGTTCTGTACACTCCTGTGTTACATCTTCTCAATCAATATCGCTGAGCTTAATGTCTAACCACCATTTTATAATCAGTGGTATGGACTCAGCACTTTTACTTTCCCACTCACCATCCTGTGTTTGTAAGACAACCTTAATTCAACTTTGAAATTCTCATGAAATCACTCCCAAATTCCCCCGTGCTCGCCACACCATGAGGCATAAAGCTACGTTTATGAAACATTCCGCTGGATCTAGATAGATGTTGCAGTCGCACCAAATTCTAAATATTATCCAAGAACAGGCAAGTATTAAGAAATATGATATGAGAGAGGTAATAAACTTACACTCACTCCTTTCACAACCAAATAAAAGTCGAATAACAATTAACATGCAAGCTATTACATCAACACTAATCCATAACCAGTTAAAATCCATAGCATTCTCTTTAATTATTCAACATGATAACGGTTAAGAAGTTTTAGCAGTACTGTTACAAAAACTGATGAACCTACCAACGCCCCCACTGGATGGGATATAGTGATCGAGACAGAGTGATTAAGTTTGTATAATAAAGAATTAATCAACGCAGTTATTATTTCAGCTACCACTCCTGCGCTGTACACCCCTCCAAAAAAAGAAACAATCGCAAAAATCACTTGCTTCCAATACTCATGTTTCCCTGTCGTTAATACATACAGAGCAGCACCCGCCAGAGAACAGAGCATTACGTCTGGTGTCCCTTCAGGAAATAATATAGGAATAATACTTAGGCATGAATCACTTGAAGTTTCGGAGTTTATAAAAAATTCTTCAATCATAGCCATATCAGTCATGCCTTTTTATTTAAAAGAAATAATCATGATCTTCATGATGTCATCATAATTTAAAAATTCTTGTCAAAATTCTTGGATTCTTTAATTTTTCCTTGCCGTGAAAGGTATGCCTATTGCCATGATAATAAAAATTGTTAATATCGATCAGTTTTGCCCAATCTGATAGGAAGCACCAATCAAAAAGACAAAATTGATCTGTGGTAACGATCTTATTTTTAACATAGAAATGCTATATATTTGTTTTATATCACTTTCATTGACTGCCAAATTTTTAATGTAGTGTTGTTGTTTTTAATGGTTGGTTAGTGGTTCGTTACCTCCCGCCCACCATTCTTTGACACACATCAAAATAATCCATTGCTTTTTCTTTTAATCGCTGAAGCTTCGAGAACTTTTTCAATTAAGTCTGAATTGAATCGCCTCGGGTTTAACAGGCACCTCGGAGTCATTTTAGCGAAAAACATTTATCAATTGACTGATCCCCGCCCCAAAGGGTAAGGATCCCCACTATTTATCCCGGCGCGCTGTAACTTCACAAATTCACAACGATTATCAACAAAAACCACGCAATGATCGTCATCGAGGATTTGAAGGTCAGCCAGCCGGGCTCAATGTCCGGGCAAAATCAGGCTTAAACCGTTCGATACTGGACCAGGGCTGGTATGAAATGCGCCGCCAGCTTGAGCACAGACAGCTCTGGCAAGTGCTGCGGCCATACAGCGAACGCCGATGTAATCGGCGCCCGTAACATTTTAGCGGCGGGGCATGCTGTTCTTGCCTGTGGGGGGGGGAGTCAGGCCGCCCGATGAAGCAGGCCCCCACCGAAATGATTCAGGCGACAGCCTGAACGTAGCAGGGTTCCACGTCCTTCAGGGTGTGGAGGATGTCAAACAGGAGCACATGTACTGATGATAAATCCAGGTGTGCTTAGTATATATACGTTTTTAAATTTGTTTATACGTAATCCGCCCCGAAGCTTAAAGTTAAGCTCAAAAAATTGCTTGCTGAAGGTATGTTCAGGCAGCTCATTACTTGTTCCGGCAGGTGATGACCTTATTTTTGCCCTCAAAATTCCTTCATCATCTATGCGATAATCAAAAAAATAGGCGCGGTGAAAATTTCTGGGCATGCTTTCGTTGGTTGTACCTTCAATAGAAAGATTACCTTTCCCGCTTCTGGTTAGCACAAGCGTCATCTCTCCTGTGTAGTTAATTGCTGGTTCCCCTCTCAAATTACGAGTAAATGAGGATCCGCATTTCAAAGAGAGCGTTTTCGGCTCCAGGAAAATTAAATAACTGAATAATACGGTCTGTAGCAATATAAAAAACAGCCCGGCCATGAGGGGGGTCTTATTATTCTTCATTAAATGTCAACTCCGAACATACAGCATAACTGTCTTCACCCGGCGTACCGGTGCATCTGGATAAATAAATTTTTCCGGTACCATTTAAGTAATTGATGGCATTAATATCATAGATGAAAACCGAACCGGGTGTGCAGGGCAGGTATCTGTCGGCCAACTTAGCTGCGGCTTTTTCTTGGTCCGTCGATTGAATTCGACTCAGATTAACAGGTAGATATAAATCACACTTACCTATTTTTCCTGCTCTTTCTAAGGAGTATTGTTCAGGCACAACGTAATTAGAGAATAATAAACTGATGATTTCAGCGACAATTAAGAAGACTATGATAATTGCAGTCACGACCAACTTTTTATTTACTGCTTTACCTGAATCGTTCCGTAACTCAATAACACCTGAAGAGCCTCTTGATTTTTTGACAACATTTACATCAGATGAAACATAAAAACCGACTCGCGGTACGGTTATAATAACCTCAGAACCAACGCCAAGGTTACGTATATTTTTACGTAACAACGATATGTATTGATTTAACGTATTATTTGACAAGTCAAATCCAAATTTTGCGTATACCTGTTCGATAAACTGACGTCTTTCAACGGGGGCACGGTCATTGCTTAAAAGGAAAAGTAAAATGCAACTTGCTGTTGGAGGCAAGCTTATCTCATCCTTGGTTTCGAGATTAGAAAGGCTACCTTTCACCTCATCGAACATGACGACTTCTTCGATAATATATGGCATGTTGTTATCATTCTCCACTAACATCGTAAAAAACACATTGTGATTCCCACGATGTACCCTTGGTCTTTTATTCTAAATAATTTATATAAAACCTATAAAAACAGAATAATAAACCATTATTATTGCCATTGTCGATATAACATGCATTAACCCTACCATTTCTGCAAAAATTAAATCACCGCCTTAGCCAACAGGAAATGCGGTTAACACCGCTAATTTAGATTACTTCAGCAGGAGGGAAAAAGCATGCTTTTATTTGTTAAAATGGAGGTGCGTCGTGGATGATGCATCGATCATTGCTCCCGACACCTGGTCTGGAAAAAATGGTTATACTCTGGAAAAATGGGGATATGATAATGACATCATAACCTTTCCTCCCCGCAAACAGTTTTATTGCACTGATCATCGAGTGGATATATCGCTGGTTTCATCAGATATGTTTTTTACTACAGGCGTACGTTTTATGCTGGAAGATATAAAGGACATGATTCTCCACGTATATAACGATCATGGTGAATTATACAGAGCTTCAGCCCAAAAATTTGATTTGGTTATCTTTTCAGTTTCTGATGCAAAAGATATATCAGTGATTTATCGTACAATTTTAAGGTTAAGGCTAAAAAAATGTAACGCTTTCATTGTTGCCGTTGCCGATGATAATGTCAGACATGCAATTACTAGTATTGCCAGACGTTATGGCGGTGTAAAAGTGCTAAGTTCTCACGAAAAAAAAACCGTCATCAAACAAGAAATAATGAAACTGCTTACAAGCCATGAAGATATAAAGGAAAACAAATACTTTCCTGCCACATTGACACCACGGCAGACCGACATTCTTATCATGGCGGCGGATGGCCTTTCCGCTGAAGCTATCGCGCTTCGCCTGGGGGTCGCCATAAGCACAATATATGCCACAAAAGCAAGAATTCTGGATAAGGCGGGTGCAACCAACAAAGCGCTCGAAGCTATTCTTTACGCTCAGATAAATGACAAACTATTACATGCTGCGCCACTACATTATGACAGAGCCACGAATAGTAGAATCCGTTACAGTCATATCTGTTGATAATAATAAGAAGGGGGGCGAACAGCCCCCCTTGTTTTTTATTTACAGGAATTAATATCGATTACTCAGCGTAAATATAGGCCTGAGTTCTGATGTTATAGGTATCAGGCTTAATGTTCTGAGGAGCTGCAATCGTATACACACCATAACCGACCTCTGAATTGCCATCTTGATTGGCCAGAAGCAGATAGCGTTTTCCGTTGATTAGCGTCCCACTAACCGGAGAGGCGCTGTCGCGTTCACCGAGCTGAATTTCCATCTTATTAGCCGGGTTGTTAGTCCCCGTAACAGTGGCTCTCACCTGGTCTGAGCTGGTATTGATAATATCATCAGGGAAGGTGACCGCGTAGCTGTGCGGAAGCCCATCATCTGCAGAGAGTGATCCGCGGGCAACGTCTGCCATAACGACATCCACACCTGTTTTCAGGTCGGTTGAGGGTGTCAGAACATTGCTGACCATCACACGATTAGGGGCTGTCACTGTCGCAGCAGCTTCCGCCACGTCGCTCGTAAGCGTCGGTGCTGCCTGTACAGACACAGCCATACCCGCCAGTACCATTGCCAGCATAATTTTATTCATTGTTACATCTCCTTTTTTATTGTTACGACGCTATTTCCACGTCATGTCAGATCGCCCCGGACGTATGTCTGAGGCAGATTTATCCATTTCTGCATGTATTAGCGGCACAGGACTGTAAGGTGGTAAAGGCCTGTGACGTCAGGTTCCGGCGGCAGGTGCCACGCAGCAGTGCACTGCTGCGTGGCACCTCTTCCCCACCGCACGCTGAGCTCACCTGCGTTACCAAGCCCCGTCAGATAAGCCACTCCGTTCTCGCCGACAATTCCGGCAACACTCTCATCCGCATTTCCTTGTGTGACGACGGCCCCGAAAGGCACGACACCCCCTGATGAGAGGCGCAAGGTAATCAGGCCTCGCCCGCCAGTTCGCACATCAAAAACCGCTGGCACCACCGCGCCCTGTGTAGGGACAACCTGCACCTCCGATTGCTGCAGCTCCGCGTCATGCCCGAGACTGAGCGCATCCAGGCTCACCCTGTTTCTCCTGTAAGGCGTGGCTTGCATCAGGGCCTGTCCGAAAATACTGGTTCTCAGACCCGGTCTGCCGCGGACCCTGACGCCTGCCGCGCCCGGTGTATTGATAAGGGCCAGTGTACCGTCGGCACTTTGTCCGCCCACCAGACCAGACCGCGTCAGGACAAGCCCACCACTAACTCCGGCACCAACTTGTCGCGACCAGGTATTTTGCCCATAGTGACCAGTAACTCTGCCGTATGCGCCGCGCCATCCGGCAGACAGCGTGGTGGCCTGGCTATCAGGTTGCGGAGCATGCGGACGATTAATGCTTCCCGTCGCGCCCCATGAGAACTGCCCATTCGCGCTCTGGCCGGAAAGGGTTGCCTGGCCGGTATCTCCCTGCGACTGTGAGCGGCTGGCCATAAGCATGGCGCTGGTCGTTCCGTCGTGCCCCTGAGCCAGGGGTATTGAGATACCCATTGTCAGTTTTCTGTCTGTCTTCCAGTGTTTATTTCGATAAAGTCCGTTCCTGGCCCAGTTCAGTGTCAGCGTCGCGCCTGACAGCGCCACGCTATAACTAATAACCGCGTTGCGGGCATTACCGTCAGCCTGGCCAGTGTGATACAGCGATGCACTGAAACTCAGGTTCCCGGCCCTGCCAAGGGGTTGTGTCAGGGAAAGGAAGCCGTTTTCACGTGCGTCCTGCGGGTTGTCCTTCTCACTGTAACTAATGCTTTCGTTAAGCGAGCGATACCCCCGTAAGTATCTGCTCAGCTCAAGCGAAACCTGTGTTGCCGTGGTATTCAGCGATTTGCTGTAGCGCACTCGCATCGCTTTACCCCCTGAGCCATGGTGAGCTGAGCGGGTCACATCCGCCGACAGGCTGCCAGCGGCACCCAGCGAAAGACCGGTACCGATGGCGACGGACCTGAATGCATCTGACTGCTGCATACCTCCGTAAAGCGTGATACTTCCAGGAAGACCGGACATAATCGTAAACTGACCCACCGGGACCGACGGCAGTCCGTCCATCCGGTAGCGTCCGGTCATCAGACTGTACCTGGTGTAGCCTTCATGCAGAGCCACGGCAGGTGTCTGCCAGGGAACGCTAAAATGCTGAATATCACCGTTGCTCTCTTCCACACTAACCTCAAGCTCGCCCCCTGAACCGGGTACCGGCACGTTATCCAGCACAAATGGCCCGGGGGGTACCTGGCGGGTATAAAGGGTGTCGCCGTTCTGCCTGACTACAACCCGAGCCTGTGTCTGTGCTATTCCGCGAATAACCGGGCTGAATGTACTTTCCCCTGGTGCGGACATGGCGTCATCCGTGCCCAGCATGACGCCTTCAAAGGGGACGGTATCAAATACGTCCGCAGGCGTTGAGCTTTCGCCAAGCGTCAGACGGCTTTTGACACTGTAAAAACCACGCTCAAGGCGAGTGTATCCGCTTCGCCACCGGCCCGGCGTCCCGTGTTCTTTCTGCCAGTTTGTCGCATTTCGCAGACGCCACGGTCCGATATTGATGCCGGGCGTCAGGCGCACAAAGCGCGAAAGCTGCTCGTCCGCCATCCCCTCCCGAGGGGTAACTCTGTTGACATCACCCTGCCAGCCCAGCAGGAAGGCGGGGACGCCGTCATCCCAGAGAGCAAGTGGTACCTGCCCGGGCCGTCGTACTTCAAGCGCAGCCTGAGGAATAGTCAGTCGCAGACGCTGCCCGGCGAAATCGAATTCAGCTCTGGCCGCTTCAGATACGGCCGACAGTGGAAAACACGCGTCCGAAGAAGGCTCCTTGCTGTCATCTGCTATTTTGATTCCCCAGGCGGCAAGCCGAACCGCTGACAAACACGGGCGCAGACCGGTTCCTGAAGTGGTGCCGTCAGGCACGAAACGGATATCTGCTTCGTCAACTTGCTCTTCGTTAAGGTATATACCTACACGGTACACGCCAGGGGGTTGAGCGCCGGCATTAAACATTTCCACTGTATCTGCGCTGACGTCACCACCCAGTTGAGCGGCATCGAATGTCCACTCAGCAGCATGCGCAAAAGCATTGAGTCCAGCTATCATCAAGGCTGATACTGCCAGCAGACCCGGCCCGTCAGACCGTATCATTACATTTGTGCGGAGTACTGACGGCTTTCACCACCCGCATCGGTAATCACGGACCAGTTGACTGTGTCTCCCGGTTTAGTTTTCAGACTAAAACCCCTGTCAGAGAAAGGCGGAATATATTCAGGATGCTCAACAGGGTTTTTCCCGACGCTGAGTGAATGAAAGTTAATATAATAAGGCGAATTGTTTTTTGCCCTTATCATATTCCCCTCCCGATGCCACTGCAGGGATGCTGCTGCCTGCATCATGCTGCCGGTAATATTTTGCGGACGGGTTATAAGTTTTATGCACATATGCGTACTGATTTCCATATTCACCTGTGCCTGGTGCGTCGATCCTTTTGTTTTGTCCTCCGCCCATGCATCACCATTTTTCGGTGGAATGCCTGTTACGCACAGCCAGTAAAGCGATTCTTTCTCGCCCACTGGAGCATTAGTACTTATAACGCGCAGTGTATTACGCTGATTCGGATCAAGCCGGAATAACGGCGGCGTGACCACAAAAGGGGCCTGCGTCTTACGATCTTCCTGGAATACGCGGCTTTGAACCAGCACGGGAAAGGACTGTGGGTTGGCAACGGAAAGCTGTGCCCCCCGATCCGCCGGGTGATAAATAATACGTGTTGCGCCCAGTTCAAGTTTGAAGACTTTTGTATTCTGCACAACATCCGTGCCAGATGCATGGGCAAAAGAAGATGCCACAGCTAAAATAAAGCCACTGAGAAATATATTACGGCGGCATAAATGATGCAGTAAGGGATGAGCGTGAAACATAAATTTATGCATACCTCGTCGATGAAAAATAGTTGCTTTTGCAGCGGGATGTTACTCTTATTTATATGTTGCCCGGTTCTTTTTAATATATCAATAATAAAATTAAGTTGCTGTTGTTTAAATTTTTAATTGTCCAGGAATAACTTTATTTACTTAAGAAACTACATGAGTATGTGCTGGGTAAATAAGCTGGTTCGAATGCTGTTACTCAGCTTTTCTGGCGAAATTGGTCGACCGAACAGATATCCCTGGAAAAGTCGGATCCCGTTTGTGTACAACCAGTCGTATTCCTTATGCGTTTCTACGCCCTCCGCAAGGATCGTCATGCCGTGAAAGTTTAATGTTTCCAGCGTGTCGGTGAGTTTTCCATCAGGGTCACCAGCACCCGACAGCATAGTCAGGGAGCGATCAAGCTTTACAAGGTCCGGCAGCAGCCAGGGCAGAACGTCAGCCGTCGCGTAGCCGATACCGAAATCGTCCAGCACAATTTTTAACCCCATAGCCCGCAACTGTCCGAGAGCTGGCATCAGTGCCGGCGTCAGCGGCTCACGTTCGGTTATCTCCACTGCGAGGCTCACATCTGCATTGTCACAGGCAGATATGAAAGCCGCGCATGCGACCGCAAACGCCGGGTCTGTCAGACAGGTCGGCCCGGCGTTCACCCCCACGACCAGCGGCTGGTTCAGGGATTGCGCCAGTCTGCACGCTACAGGCGCAGTTTTTTCCATTAATGTGCGGGCAATCGCAGTTTCCAGCCCGCTACGCGAGGCCTGCGCAATAAACGCATCAGGTGGCACGGCACAGCCATCGGCCAGAAACCAGCGTGCCAGCATTTCTATTCCTGTTGTGCGACCCTCTGGCGCACGTACGATGGGCTGTAGCGCGGGCGTGATATACCCGGCGCACAGCGCCTGGCGCAACGCGCCTTCAGTAACCAGGAAACCGCTCACTCACTTCTCTCCCGTTTCTTTTTTTCACGGCGGCGTACGTCACGGCATAAAGCTGGCACTGCAGCCAGCATCTGTGCCACGCTGCGCAGAAGCCATGCGTATTCAGAGCGTCCATTGATACCCAGTCTTTCCCGGATTGCTGATTCGTGTACGCTCACCGTATTCACCGCTATTCCGCAACTGGAGGCGATACAGGGTGTGGCAGCGCCCGCTGCGCGCAGCAGCAGTACACGCCACTGCATCCGGCCCAGTCGCTTAGTGAGCATAGGGCCGCAGGGCAGGGGCGCGCGCATCACCAGGCGCAGCAGGGCATAAAGCATCTCCCGGCTTTCATTTCCCCGGGCCAGCCAGACACCGGTCAACGGACCGGGACCTGGCGGCGTGGCCGCGGGAAGCGCATCGCTGATCACCAGTTGCTTAAGTTGCGGTTTATTTCTGCATAGCCGTGCCACGTGCCCAGCCAGCTCTGGCATGCCATCATGATGCATTCGTATCCATATAATGATGTCCTGATGGAGCAATGCACTCCCGTCAGGGATATCACTGTACGTGGACAGCCATACGGGTTCATCACGAGCCAGCAGATGGCGCATGCCCATCACTGCCATCGGGTCACGGGCAATAATTGCTACCCGCAGCCACGTATCTTCATTGTTACCCCCTCTGCCTGGCAACAGCACTTCCTTCACCTTACGGTCATGCTTACCGGAGGATAAGGGCCCTGCCCAGGTGTCAGGTAGCAGCATGGAAACACTCTCGCCCTGGCGGCTACGGCGCATTATGACTTCCCTCTGAAAAAGCGATCATCATGGATAAATACGCGCGCGGCCCGCTCGCGCAGACGCTCAGCCTCAACCCAGTCTCCACGACGACGGGCAATAAAGATCAGTGCGGCGCTCACCTCGGGATCGTTGTGTATAGCAAGCCAGCGGTTACCCCAAAGTGTGAAATCAGCCATGGCACGCGGGCTGCGGGTAAATCCTGGCGTGTTCGCAGCCAGCATGTGTCGGTCATAGTCAAGGCGTTCGGCCTGCGTCAGGCTCCGCCAGTCTGCTTCCGGTAGCGTCGGTATCAGGCCGGCATTCATGTCGGCCTCCGCAAGGGTTAGCGTCCGTTGCATGGCGAAGCCTTCATACAAAATGCCCAGTACGACGACCATAAGCAGGCACGCAACGGGTAAGACTGTTACGCGGAGCGGGATGAGTATCCTGCTTTCTCGAAGCGCTATATCGGGCAAGCCCACGCGAAAAAGAACTAACAACAGCATAAGGTGCGGTGCCGACAGGTAGAGGGGGTATTCGGTCATCATATGCACCACAAGCGGCAGTCCGAGCAGTGGCAGTAACCAACGGCCACCCCGCCTGAATGCAGGCCATAGCCAGATGCCCGCCAGCATAAGCAGGCCGGTAAGTGCTATGGCGCCGCCTTCGTCGAGCACGTACAGCACCTCGTTATGAGGATGAGTGATTGAACTGCTTCGTGCCTGTAATCCTGCCTGAGCCAGAACATCCGGGAAACGCGCCTCGAATCCGCCGAGGCCGCTGCCGATAAGTGGGTGCTCTGCTGCCATACTGACTGCGCCTTTCAGCATCACTACGCGCTCGCGGTTCGACAGTGTATGCGTCAGGTCAGCCTGGCTTCCTTCTGGCATTGCCCACTGGCTGATGGCTGCACAGGTCGCCAGCAGGGACGACAACAGCATCAGTCGACAAAGAACTGCTCGGGGTCGGCCACGCCAGGCTGCCCGATCGGCCAGCGCGGCCAGTACCGTCATTATCACAGCGCCAAGCAATCCGGTCCGGCTGGATGTCAGCGTCAGGGCCGCGCAGAGCGGATACAATGACGCCGTCCAGACAAGCGCGGCGCTTCGTGTACGGGCAGTCAGAAGTAAATACAGCGCCACGCCATACCCGGTCGCCAGCCAGCTTGCCAGCAGGTTGCGCTGTTGAAAAATACCGTAGGGCAGGCGGTCATCAAAGCTCATGAGCCGGAGAGCGAGATCGGGAAGCCAGGCCTGGATCATAGCCTCTGCCGCCTGAATCAGGACTGAGCATACTGCAACGGCCAGGATGCCCCGACGAAGACCTGACGTCAGGTGAAGCTGACACAAGGCAAATGTGAACACCAGAGCGCCAGCAATCCCCGCCAGGCGTGGGAGCGCATGCTGCTGCCACAGCGGTGACGGTGTCCATAACCAGGGCAACATCAGCAGCAGCACGGCCAATATTCCCGGAAGCATAAAACGTGCGACCTGTAGCCGCCCGGTCACTGCTGCACGCGCCGCGGTCAGCAAAATGCTGACTACCATAATGCCCCAGGCCAGCAGGTTTTGCGGCATATTGAGTCCGCTGCCAGCATTGTTGTCCACAAAGACCGGCAGGATAAAAAGCAGATAAAAAACAACTGGCAGAAGAAGCCAGCCGTCATATCGCGGGCGCAGAAATGCCCGCCCGGGTCCGTAATTGACCGGGAATGTCATTGTCATCATCGTATTTTTCTCTGTTGCCGCAGGTCGCCCCTGGCGATGACTGCGTCGTTACGGAATTAAAAAGGCGACGCGCAGCCAGATGGCATCCGTAAAACCTCTGCGCGCCGCAAAGGGTTATTCCTGGCGGGTAGCCTGTGGCTCGCCCTTAAGGTGATACTCCATGACGGTCCATGGCTGAACGCCTGCAGGTAGCGGCAGCTGGCCATAAACATCTCGGGCAAGGGCGTAAGCCACCACTTCCCCGCCCGCACCGGGCAGGTACATCCCGTCCCGCACCACTGCGGGAACGTTGTCGCCCGGGCGAAGTGTCAGGGCAGGTACGCGGCTCACCTCCCGCCCCCCAGCGACCCGCTCGGTCATGGATAATTTCACCGCATGGCCCGGGGTGACCGTTTTACCGGCTCGTTCGCGGTACCAGGTAATGCCGTTTTCAGACTTCAGCGCATTACGTCCTTTCGCCAGAGTATCCAGTCGTTTCTGCGCCTCGGCTACCTGACGGGCCACTCCGCTCTGAACCGCTTTCATGAAAGCCGCCTGTACACGGCTTGCTTCGGGAGCCTTCAGACGCAACGTATGCGCCAGGCCGTCCTGCAGACCACTGCGGAAGATGTCCATATCCATTTTCACGCCAGCCTGCGACCAGCCTTCAAGGCGGCGGTTAAGCCCGTCGGCCATCATCAGACCGGCCACATAAGCCTGCTTTTGCTGAGGCGTGACAGGTATAGTCTGTGTTCGTTTAGCACGCAGATCTGCAAGGGATGTGGCTGCCTCCTTAAGCTCCCGGCTGCGTACATCAAGTGCGGCAGTTAAATCCCGGGTAACTTTCTCTTTCTGCTGTATCTCAGACTTAAGACGATCAATAGCCGCGCGACTTTCATCGGCCTGACTCAGCGCTGAGGCCAGAGCACTATCGCGATCCTTGAGTGCGAGGGTAAGCGACTCTATCCGGTCTTTCTCCCCTGGCGGCGGAGTCAGAGAAGCTAGCTTCGCGTCCTTACGAGCCAGTTCTGCACGAAGAGCGATCAGTTCTTGAGTGTTCTTTTCGAGCGCTGTATTTTTTTCCGCCAGTTCGTGTCGCAGCGAGTTCTGAGGTTCGGTGAGCGTACGGAGTTTCTGCTCCCGCTCAGACAGAGCAGCCTTCAGGCCTTCAGCCTGCTGTTTCAAAGTGGCCACCTGGTGCTCAGTTTTCTGCAGGGCGGCACGGGTCCGCTCAAACTCACTATTGTCGTTCAACCCTGGTGTCGGCTTTCTTTCAGCAAGCGCATGCTGCGCCCTGTCCAGAGCCTTTTTCAGTGACTGTACCTGGCGGCGAAGCGTTTTCTTCTCGCTGTCCTGCGTGACACGTGCAGATTGTTCTTCTGCAGGTTCATGAGCGCTGTTCATGGACGCACTGTCCTGCAGTTTGTGCGCCCGGGCGGCGGCTACCATCGACTCCAGGTTCCAGCCATCTTCATCCGGAGATGCAAGCAGGGACGCGGCTCCGGTCGTATCGTTGACGGCAGCATAAGACGCAGTACAAAATACCGATAGAAGGCCAGCCACCATCGCGCGCGAGAAGCTGTGAATCATTTTTCGCCGCCTGCCTGGCGTATCAACGTCTGGGCCAGCGTGTCCTTGATGCGATAGCAGATATTAACCAGGGCGAACTGGAAGCGTGGTCGTGCTAATGCAGCGACCTCCGGGCTAACATCATCCTTTACAGACAGAAAACCAGACGAGGTTTTCATCAGGCTATCGTATTCAGCCTGAAATTTTCGATATTGCCCTGCATCAACCGTACGCAGCGATTCCAGATCGCGGTTGCACTGAATAAGAGGAGAAATAACACTCTTATCAGTATTAACATTATCATGGTTAGCCGTAATTGCAGCATGTCCCGCAACCGCGGAGACAGTGCTGGTATCATGTGAAGGTGCTTTCGTACATCCTGTTTGTAACATAATTAACAACAGGCTTACGCCCTTATAATTAATATTTTTAAACATTTCTCGAGCATTCATTGTTTATATATTTAACCCATTCTTATAAAAATGAAATCTATTGTGGGTTAACGATAAGAACTCCACTTCCGGAATAAGATCCTGAAGCAGGCGTACCTGTCGATGAAAGTTTAGATGACAAATTAATACTATTTATGCCCGTTTTTAGCTTAATCTTAACACCATCAGGTCCCAGTGATTTACCATTTACAGAAAGTTGCGAGGTAATATTCTCACTGAGAGATATAGTTCCTTCAGGCCAGCCGCCAGACGAACTAATATTTTCACCGGCCAGAATCTGAGCATCGCTGTCCCCCGTACAATCCAAAGACACTTGGGTAGAAGTTGTAGCACCGTTCAAAGACGCTGGAGCAACATTTCCATGCGCAAGAACAATCGCGCCAGGAACGCTACACGAAATTTTAGTTGGCTCGACTATTGAGTGTCCTTCGCATGGCGCGATTTCCGTGCTCATTTCGGCGTCCCCCATAGCAAGACACATAGGATTCGTTTTAAGAAGTTCCACATACTCGTCGAGTTCAGAAGTATTTGCTGTATGCACCTGCCCTATATCTGCCATATTCATCCTAATCCAAGTCACAACATAGGTTGCTTTAACCAAGCAATCAGCATGACCGGCGCACTCTTTCCACGAGGTCTCGCAATTTATAACTTTACTAGATATCAGACGGTCCCCTACCTTAATTTTAACTACTAGGGACCCTGCAAACTGGGTAGCCACAGTTTTATAACACCTAAAATATGTATTAGGTGTAGCAACAATTGATGTCACCATCCAATCAAAACTACCTGTCGTAGGATATCTTGGATCATTAACTTTTATGTTGGATACTTTGAAATTCGTAGGTATAGCGCCTCCAGCAAATACTTCACTACTGATTAAAGATAACACTGAGAACACCAGAAAACTTAGGGTGCGAATTAATTTTATACTCATGATATAAATCCATTATTACAGCATGTGAACGTTTAAGTATTTTAAGCTGATACTCTATTAAGGGTATTCGAGCTGAAAGGTCGAAACCGCCTCAAATACACCCTGCCCAACACTGCGATTTTTAACGCCCTCATCACTGGCTTGCACGTAAGCCTTAAAATTTAACTCTGTATTACCGTTATATAGGATGTCACCCTGCGTCTGTTTATTAAACGGAAGGTCCTCTCCTGTGTGCGTGATTAACCCAATGGCCACGTGCTTTACGCCCGTGCTGCTGGTCACAGCCAGCAGGCCTGACTGTTCTGCATCTTCAGTGCCGGTAAAAGTGATTTTTACCTCTTTACCCAAGGATGTATCACATTCGCTCAAAAGGATATGGAATGGCTGCAGCCATGTCCGGCGACCATCGTAATAGAAGGTCTTATCCGGAATAGTGCCAAAGTCTACTACGACGTTATCCCCCTCACCTCCAGGAGAAACCACGCAGGGCTCCGCCACCAGGGTTCCCTTGAAGTCCACATCAGCCGACACCGGTTTTTCCACGGCTGCGGCATAGCCGCTCCCTAGCAGTATCAGCGCCAGTACTCCTGAACAAAACTTCATTACGGCACCTCCACAGTAAGCCTGACGGTTGCGGTAAACGGCTGTTCTTGCAGCGCTACTGATGGATCGGCCACCGGTACCGCCGAGAGCGAAGGTACATTGCTATAATCCAAAGCAACCGCTTTGTTAAGGGGCAGCGCCGTGCCATTGCTGCGTAGTTCTATTCCCAGCCCATTGACATTCGTTGTCAGCGCAGCCTCATTAAATGACGTTACGGAGCCCTCTGCCGTCAGAGTCATGGTGGGCATCTGCCCACCGGCATAGTTCTTACAGTCGAGACTGAACGGAACAGGCTGTTCATAGCGCTTTCCGTTAATACGATGAATTCCCACCGCGTCGCCAAAGTCAACTGTCTGGCGCTGTCCGGAATTGATACTACACTCCACCACAATAAGTGTGCCGTGAAATTTTGCTGAGGCGGTCTTTTCCGCCGCGCTGCTCGCTGGCGTGACCATATTCATGCAAAGCATAAGAATGACCAGCGCGTAATTTTTTTGCATATTCATTTTCATGCCCGCTCAGGGTACCTGTATGGTAAACGTTGCCGTTGCATTAAATTCACCACCTACAAACGTGGCGTTTGAATCGCGTAGCACAATCGCCAGCAATTTTTTGGACCTGACGTCTTTTGCCAGTGAGTACCAATGGTCAGGTGGTAACACACTCGCAGTATCACCATCCCCTATTTCTATGGCTAGTCCTTGCATATCTGTTGCCAGAAGTTGATTATTGAAGGGTGAAGTTGTGCCGCTCCATTTGTACTTAATTTCATTAATGTTGCCTGAGCAGCTTAAATTGAGGGTAAATTGCTGCACAGCCGCACCTGTGGCGCGAGCGTTTCCCATTAAGAGCGCACTACTTTTGGCGACAGAGACCTTATCCAGAGATACTTCCCCAAATTCAACATCCATAGCGTCCGGCGTACAACTGGCCGCCATCAGCGTGCCATGAAACTTAACCTCAGAATCTGCATATATCGGATCGGATGACAGCATGGCTGCTGCCAGCATCAATATACCAACCCGGTGCAATGTTTCTTTCTTTATCGTCATAGTCCCGGCTCCTCAACTGACCTGCATGACTAGCGTTGCAGAGGCGTTAAACTCTCCGCCCGTCAGTTCTGTTTTTCCGTCAGACGCAAGATGCGCCGTCAGGTTAAAGGAACCGGTTTTGGAGGACAGGCCAAAAGTGTCAGTCACGTCGTAGAACGTATTTAAATCCAGCGTCGTCGATAACGGCGAGGTCAGGGTAATACCAAGCCCTGGCACATCGGTCTCCAGAGCCTGCGCATTAAACGATGTGCCTGTGCCTTTTATCGCCATTGACAAGGTTCCTGCAGGTACCTCATCGCAAGCGACTGTGACCGCCACATTGGCCGACGCTTTTGACAACTCACTCACTTGTACCGTCCCGAACTCCGCCTTCACTGCCTGGTTTTCATTTACACGACAGTTGTTTGCCGAAACCGTAACGGTGACTGTGATATTTGTTGTAGTTGAATCAGCAAAAGTTAATTGAGATGTAAAGAGTTGCGTCACCAGAAGAATGGCACACAGTACGACACGTTTAATGTTCATCGCGATCTCAGTCATAGCTCAGCTTAAAGTCCGCAACTGCCCGAAATTCGCCAGGACGTATTGGACCCGGCACCCGTTCGGCTACTATCGTCCAATGCAGTGTATTGTCTCCCGGCGTGAGAAGTTGCGGCACACCACGGCTTCCCAGGCGAACATCGCGGTTGTGATCGTCGGTCATGCGCAGAGCAATGCCTTCGACACCTTCAAGCCTCATCAGCGTGGGATCGTTGAAGTCGACCGGCGCCGTGAAAGCCACATCAACTACAGGTTGGCTATTGCTTAGCGTGGTGGCCCCGGTTTGCACATCATACAGACTACCAGCCGCAGGCAGACAACCTTCAAGACGTACTGCCACCGTCACCGGCTGGCTACGCGCCCCGGGATATCTCAGATCTGCGGAGGCGAGAGTGCCAAGGTCGACAGTCTGGTCCCGGCTGTCCATACTCAGACGGCACGGTGAGTCAACCAGCTCACCCGTTATCATCAGCATGCCGTTTTCGCCGTCCACGCCTTCCAGCGACGCCGCCCCAGCCCCGGACGCGGCAAGCATAACCAGCCCGCTGAGCGCGGCACTACAAGCCAGGTTGCTCAGCAGCGCAGAGCGCAGCATCCTGCACCAGGGCATGAGTTTTGATTTATCATCTCTCATGATGTATATCCTAATTCTTTGGCATAACTGTTATCCGGCGTCACTGAATGGCGAGCGGGTTCCGGAACTCAGCCCGCTTTATTGGATGTCACTTTGCAACTTGTTCCACTGCAGCTAAATGTCAGCACCGGACGTCCACCCCAGTCATTGATGTAGGCCACGCGTGGCTGGCTACCTAACGCCGCCGCGCGCACGCCAAGGTCAGCGGAAGACTTCGGTTCCAGCATCAGCGGTTTCATGTCGGTTTCACCAGCAGCAACCAGTGTCACGTAATACGGTGTCGGGTTGTTAACCATGTATCGGTCACCCTGGCGCGTCAGCGTCAGTTGCTCCTGCCACGGCGTTTCGCTGTTAGCCTGTTTTTGCACCAGCGCTTTCGGGCGGTAGAACATCTTTACCCGGGTTTGCAGCGCCAGTTGCAGAACGTTAGCCTTGTTACTCTTCGGCGGGATTTCGCGCAGGTTAAAGTAGAACAGCGACTCGCGGTCCTGCGGAAGCTTCGCCTCCGAACCTGGGGCCAGCTGGATTTTTATCAGGCTTTTAGCGCCAGGTTCCAGACGCTGTAGCGGCGGCAGTGACATCAGTGGCGACTGGATTTTCTGCCCCTTAGCATCCTCTATCCAGGACTGGGCAAGGTATGGCAACTTCGTATTGTCGTTACGTACGTTAACACTCATGCTTTTCTGACCACCGTCAAAAATGACGCGAGTGCGATCGAGGGCCACGGCGGCATCGGCGGCCTGCAGTCCAGTCAGCCCAAGAAGTGCCAGGGCCAGTAGAGATTTCAGGCACAGTACGGGCTGTACCGACGGATTTATTTTCATTACGGTTCTCTGAATATGGTTAATGATATTTAAGGCCTTCCGTGGCTGCACGTCCTGTGCGTCCCCTTCAGTTCACCCGCCACCCTTCCAGGAAGACGGTCCTTGCACACATGGAGTTTAAGGCGCTATTTTAATTCTTATTTAAAGATGGTTTTACAGATGTCGCTTCCCAATAATCAGTTGCGACTACATGCCAGCAATAGCGATTGTGTGGAGTTTTCAGGAGGCAGGCGCTCCGGAATAGCAAACTGGCACACCGGTTTCTCATTTTCATGCACTTCCATTTTTGCCCCTGGCTCTACGCCTGCCAGCCAAACACTGCCGCTATCGTCAACCACACCGGTCTGGTGTTTTCCTCGCCATACTGTAGAGCCGAATGCCGGGCTGCTGCCGTCGTCAAATTTCACTATCGCCATCATCTTACGGCCCATCAGTACGTCAATTTTCCGGTAGCCAATGGCTCCCTCAGTCATAGTCAGTTCCGTCAGGGGATGTCCCACCTCCATGTTGTCCCCCAGGGCGTTAACGTCCACCCCGACGCTGTTGCGCCAGTAGCTGTTCAGGCCACTCATTACTCCCACGCCGAACGCGTTTGTTTTCTGGATGGTACCGCCCCGGTTGAGCGGTACGCCCGCCGCATCGCCTGTGTCAATCATCAGCCGGGTGCCTCCGTTTATCCCCCCTGGATGCAAGGCTGCACCATGGCGCGTGGCGGTGATGCCCCCCGCCATGGACAGGCCAACCGAGGTATAGCTGCCCTCGTAATAGCTGGCGCTCAGCGTGCCGTTGGCCAGGTCGCCGTTGTGCGTCAGGTAGCCGCTGGCAAGCACCTTGTTTCCCGTACCGGTCCCGGCCTGCATGCTGTAGCTGTTGTTGCTGTCAATGGTGTCGTACCAGCCCACGGTATGTGATGAGCCGGAAGTGGTGCTTTGTCCGCTGTAGCTCAGCGATCCGCCGTTGTTCCAAGGTACGCTCACGCTGGCATAGACCCCGTCATCCTTCACACCCCAGGTCTCACTCCGATATCCCGTCAGGCTGAGACTGATGTTTTTCAAGTTACCGATATCCATATACTGTGACAGCGTCAGGCTGTAGCGATCCGAATCCGGACGGTTCCAGTAGGTGCGATGGCTATAGTTACCGTTAAGGTTCATTTTCCAGTCCCGGAAAGCTTTACTGACGGTAATGGTGTATAACTCCTTCTGTCGGCCCCAGCTCAGCCCCCCCCAGTCGCTGTCGTGGTAGCGCGTTTCGAGGTAGTCGCTCATCGACATAAAATCCTTCTCGGAGAAGCGGTAGCCCGCAAAGGTCACCTGACCGTCTATCTTTTCAAAGCGCTTCGAGTAACTCAGACGGTACGAGGCCCCGCGTTTCTCCTCATCGCCAGTCAGTACCGCCCGTGACTCCGTCACGTCAAAAGACACAGCACCAAATGACAGCAGATCGCGGCCGATACCCGCCGCCAGCGCGGCATATTTCTTCGCCGCAACCAGTCCGCCGAACAGCGACCAGCCGTTCGATACCCCCCAGGAGAACTCCCCTGTGGCAAAGGTTTCGTCCTGCATGCGGTGCTCCCAGTCGGTCGGGCGGCCCGCGGCGATTTTATAGCGCACCATGCCAGGGCGGGTCAGATAAGGAATACTCGCCGTGTCGACCTGAAAGTTCTGTACCCGGCCGTCCTGCTCCTCAACCCTGACGTCCAGCTGACCGCTGACCGCGCTGCTCAGCTCCTGGATACGGAACGGGCCAGGTGCCACCTGGGACTCGTATATCACGCGCCCCTGCTGGCTGATGGTCACCTTCGCGTTAGTTCGCGCGACGCCGTTAACTTCCGGGGCGTACCCCTGCAGATTCGGAGGCAGCATGCTGTCGTCGGTTACCAGGCTTCCCCCCACAAAACGGAAGGAGTCAAACAAGGATGAGTCAAGGTCAGACTCACCCAGCGTCAGCTTCGCTCCCATTTTCGGCAGGGCGCGATAGAGATAGAAGCGGCTCCAGTCGAAACTTTGCGTGGTATTGTTCCCGCTGCTGTAGCGGGATGCCTGCCAGTCGGCTCGCAGACGCCAGGGACCGAAGTTGGCTCCCGCCGTCCCGCTGCCGCTGAGGCTGGTCGAATTAACATTGTTGCCGGAGAGCATATGACTCTCTGAGGCATTCAGGTTATAGTCAAACAACACGCCAGCCACCCCGTCGTCCCAGCGCGAGGGGGGATCCCAGTCGGGCGCGGTATACTCTAGATAAGCCTGTGGGAGACTCACCTTCAGTGAACCAGTGCTCAAATCGCCAGTTGCCGACATGCCCGGCAGGGATGCTTCGTCGAGACAGCGTGTGCTGGCGGTTTTTTTCCAGACCAGTTTCTCTGCAACCTCATCCTTCAGGCCGAAAAGCCCCACCATCTCCTGAGTCAGGCATGGCACGCTGCCGTGCGGATCATTTGCCGTAGCAGCAAAGGTGACTGTCACCTCGCGTACCTCGGTACCGTTGACGTTCAGCGTCAACAGATAGTCGCCGGGCATCACATAGCCAGCACGTGAGAAATGGCTGACGTCGACGTTCCCGCGATCCTCCACGTCCATTACGTCGATGTTGAACTCGGTAACCGCTGCAGGTGCCGTATTGTCAGCAGCAGTATCCGCTGGTGCGGGCACACTGTCCTGCGCTGGCGCAAAGGCTGGTATGCCAAGCGCCAGCGCCAACAGCAGCGCCCGCGTCAGCGGATTCAGTGCAAATCGTGCAAAAATATCCCTGTCGCCGGAATCCGGTTTGAACATCATTCATACTCCATAAAATAGCGAATGGTGGTGTTCAGGTGCCCGGGTCTGATTTTTTTATGATCGCCCGTCAGCCACAGACGGTAATGAAGAGCCATATTCCCGGGCTCAATTGGCACTGGTGGCATTGGTTTTCCTGGCTCGGCTTCCACACCATGACTGTCGGCAATCACCAGCGCCTCACCGCGAGCGTCACCCTGCAGCGCAAAGCGGTGGGGACCATCAGCCTCGCCGGCAAAGGTGATACGCACATCCTTCCAGTGATTAACGCCACGTATATCGGCGCCATTCAGCACGCAGTTCACAAGATGAACCGTCAGGGGGACTGATGGCCCTCGTCCGTTTTTGATCAATTCGCTGATGGACAGCGTTCCGATACTGATGCTCTGATCGGCCTCTCCTGCGGCAATCGCGCAGGCCGTATCAATAATGGTACCCTGCATCTGCACGCGTCCATGTCCGTGCGTGGCGGCTTCCGCCAGGAGTGGCAGGCAGGTCATCAGAAGCAGCGAAACAAAGATACGTTGCATACGATACGTCCACAGAAAACGTAACAAGCGTTCAGCAAAGCCCCCGCGGTGCGGGGGCTTGTAACGGTTGGGTCTGATAATTACTGATAGGACAGAACGTAATCGGCCACACCGGTAAACGAACCCGGCACCACGGTTTGACCGTTGCCTTTCAGGAAGGCGGACATTGCGATGGTGGTGTTATCCGCTGTCAGATTAGTCGGAGCAGTTTCCTTACCCAGTTCGATATCTTTTTGAGATGCATCGCGCAGGATGATAGCGGCCCCACTGGCGGTACCGGTGATACCCCATGCGGTCTTCATGTTCTGGTCCGGAGTACCGCTCCAGGTTGCCGTAACTGTCTTGAAGGTGGAAATGTCACAGTTCTGCAGTTTGATCTCAAAAGATACTGGCGAAGAAGTACCGCTATCCTTCAGCGCAGAGTTAGAAACCTGGCCCAGGTCAACGGTCTGGTCAGCCGTTTCAGGAGAAATAGAGCATGGTGCGTCGATGATTTCACCTTTGAAATGTACAGTTCCGTGACCCTGACCGCCGACAGTGCCCGAAGCGGCAGGTGGTGTTGTACCTGACGGCGCTGCATTTGCGAAGCCACTTACCAGCGCCATACCCAGACCCATTGCCAGTGCAACTTTAGAAAGTTTCATTACATGTTTTCCTTTTATCGATAAAAATATGCTTTATCTGATTAACCAATTTATTCCTACCGACACACCGATACGTTGGCGGAAATAATCATTACATCATGCAATAATTATTTTTTCGCGGCGGCTCTCGTCGGAGAGAGCGCATTTTCAACATTGGTCATGATGGTGTCAACTAATGTAAATTAGCTCAAAAAAAACCTCAAGTTTTTGTTTTTAAAGGAATTTAATAAAATAAGAGAATCAAAGATTTACATATTCAGAGATATTACCTTCAACATGTATCGCTGACAGGAGCATAGACTAAAAAAGAAAAATAAAAACCATCAATAAAATAAATATCATCTGTTCCATGCATAATTTTAACATTTACAAATCCAATAAAACAAAATATCTGGTTATATTTTGTTACTGTGTTGCAAACAGAATTTTAACAAAAATTCTGATGTTTTTTTATTTCAAATAACCGTAACACTAGTATTTATGCACTAAAAATAATTATGCATGTGAATGCAATGATGTTTAATAATGGTTAAATTGCTTAGGATTATTATTACTATCATTGATAGATGATACCAACAGCAGAAAAAATCAATCCATCGCTAATTTAACATTTAATAGAGTAACCTGTGTGAAAATTCCTAAAAACGCCTGTTTATGAATACATAAGCAAGCAGGTCATAATACCGTCACCTTTCTGGAAAATTCATGAGCAGTGGTTATGATAATGACGTTTTTTGTGTTTATTTGTTCTTAGCTACACGATGGTTAATACGGAAAAGGCTGCGCGAAGGAACCATAAGAATGATTGATCAGGAGCGCTACCCTTCCCCGCCCTGAACGGCGTAGCCGTTCAGGGGATTGATGGATGTTTGCTGCTGCCCGATGTACTGTCGCATGATGGCGGCTGGCGAAGTAGAAAGGAGACCACAGCACATCCTTCCAGTAGCATTTCCCGATATCGGGCCTTTCCTTACGCAGCAGGCGACTCGATAACCCATTGCGGCTGATGAACAGATTTGATACTGCCACCTTCGGCGGGTACTCGAGCAACAAGTGCACGTGATCAACCTTGCCCTTCATCTCGATCAGTTGCGCCTCGAAGTCGGTGCAAACCCTATCGAATATCGTGCGCAGTCGGTTGATGGCGTAGCCATCGAATACTCTGCGACGGTATTTCGTCACAAAGACCAAGTGTATGATTGCGCCATTACACGACTTCAAGCCTTCAGATACGAACTTCGTACAGATGACCAACAGATGCGGCGTTTCGCTGGTTTATGCCGGTTCGTGTTCAACAGTGCACTGGCCTTGCAGAAGGAGCGCCATGAGAAAAAACTCAGCTACGCAGGGATGTGCAGGCAGCTCTGGAGTGGTGGCTAGGTGCTGGCTGTTCTGTCAGCGTTGCGCATATTGCGGCCATACAGCGAAGGAAACCGCACATAACATTTTAGCGGCGGGGCATGTTGTTCTTGCCTGTGGAGGATGTTAACTACTGTTATTGGAAAGAGATGGTAACGCTCGCCGCAGACTAGTGACCGGGCGTTAGCCCGCGAACGGTCGAGGAAGCGGAATATCCACCAACTTAAAGATATCTACTTACGCTCTGATGCTAAGTTGATCTGTGCGTATTTGGCGTTATGCACATATCCACGTAGTAGATCCAATAACGATCCAAAAAGGATCCATATAGTTCCAAACAGATCCCGCTACGCTCTAGACCTTGCTAGGCGTGCATTAAAGCTATGTTTGCGTGTTTATAAAGCGGATAAATATGTTTATAAACCGGATTTTTGTGTTTACAAAGCGGGGTGCTGTGTTTATAAATCGGATCTGCTGTGTTTATAAATCGGATCTGCTGTAATTTTCATTCATCTACTTTATTAGCTTGTGGAAAAGCGTATTATGTATAAGAAAAATAAGGAAATATCAATTGAGTCGGTCCTGGAAGTTATTGGAGAGAACAAGAAACTTACCCCCACAAAAAATGCTACTGTGCAGCCTGTTGCATTGATGCGTTTAGGCCTGTTTCTTCCCTCTTTGAAGCGTAAAGGCAGGGATATTGGGAGTATTAATATTGATGCCAGTCGTGAGCTTCAAAGTCTTGAACTCGCTAAGGCAGAAGGTTACACAGATATCCGTATTTCAGGCCCACGCTTATCGATGGAAACCGACTTCAAGGTTTGGGTGGGGATCATACTTGCTTTTTCTAAGTACGGTATGTCAGGGAATACTGTAGAACTGCCATTCAGCGAGTTTGCTACCTATTGCGGCTATTCTTCTAAAGACAAAGATAAAAACTTGCGTACACGCCTCGCTGACTCTCTGGCTCGTCTCAGGGGAACAACGATACGACTAACGTCTGAAAAAGATAAACAAGGCGTCGTTTCGGGTTTACTCAGCAGAGGTAAGTGGGATGAGGACAAAGATCTCATGATTATCACTGCAGATGAATCTCTTTGGGAACTTTATCAGTTTGACCGTCAGGTCATCATTCAGATGTTTATACTCCGGCAGTTAGCTAACAAAGGAACTGCTCAGGCTTTGTACACTTTTCTGGAAAGCTTACCCGAACGACCAATCCCGCTTTCTTTCTCACGCATCAAGCGCAGGTTGATGTTGACCTCTCCAAATAATCAACAAAATCGTGTTATTAACAAGGCAATAGATGAGCTGAAGGCAGTGGGATATCTTGATGGGGATGTTGTTAAGAAAGGTGGTGAATGGCATTTGCTGATTTCCCGTCGTACTCCGCGACCCGAAATCAAAGCCATATCAAGTGTTGATTGTGCGGATGATGAGGAATAATTCTGGTCTGTGTTTATAAAGCGGATGTGATACCTGACAGCTCTCCGCCCGCCCTGGGCGAGGGGCCTCGACGTTTTCTGCTAAATTGGCTACGATTGCCATTCCCTCATTATCGCCTTTGTTACATTATTTTTCCGCTTTCTAAACACATTGCCTTGAATGATTATCTCCACCTTGAATTCTTCCGGTTTGCAAACACAAAGTGGGTGATCTCGAAATGTGCCAACCTTTTCCACTTAACCTTTCACCATGTCAGTGACTGCTCCCCGCCCTGTAGGGCGGGGCTTCCCACTTCTCAGGCCGCAACCGTCTGTACGACGGATTTACGCTGGCCTCCATGGGCAGAGACGACGAGTCCCGCCGCCTTTAATTGCTGTA
>Ga0182006_1000465_pt1 | contig 31795 bp, 28 predicted proteins | sample Sormic07211104_1_FD_123022 | JGI IMG/M metagenome (GOLD analysis project Ga0182006, IMG submission 123022) | Rhizosphere microbial communities from Sorghum bicolor, Mead, Nebraska, USA - 072115-104_1 MetaG | ecosystem: Host-associated > Plants > Roots > Rhizosphere | place: USA: Nebraska...
GGATGCAGCCACGCTTTCCGGATCCGCCAGGTCACTGCCCTGGTACCCGCGGACATACGCACGCGCCATCGCGGCACCGAGGTAGGCATCTTCGCCCGCACCTTCGGTCGAGCGACCCCAGCGTGCATCGCGCGAGATGTCGACCATGGGCGAGTAGAACCATTTCACTCCCGCCGTGGTCGCCTCCACAGCGGCCATACGAGAGAGGTCCTGCACCAACGGTGGATCCCACGTCGCAGACAGGCCGAGCGGCACGGGGTAGATCGTGCGGTAGCCGTGAATGATATCGGCGCCGAACAGCAGCGGAATGCCGAGCCGGCTCTTGAGTGCGGCTTCCTGGAATCGACGCGTTTTGGCCGCACCGACCACGTTGAGCATCGAGCCGAGTTCGCCCCGGCGTGCCAGCGCCAGCGCGTCCACACGCTCACGCGTTTCCGGATTGCTGCCGACCGCTTCCTCATCCTTGGGCTCGGAGGCGCCGCTGGCACCGTATTGCACGAGCTGGCCGATCTTCTCCTGCAGGGTCATGCGAGCTAACAGTGCCTCCACCTTCCGCTCGATCTCCGGCGAGCCCAGCTGCGGATTCGACGCAGGGACGACGGAGCCATGGGCAGCTGGCATGGCGCAGACGGCAGCCGTCAGCGTGAGGGATGCCCTGAGGCATAGCGCGTGCAGGGACAGACGACGAAGCGGAACGCTCATGCACTCTCCGGGGACAGATCGCCAGGCAATGGCAATGGGAATGATTCGGGAATGTAAACGTTTACGTAGGTTCAGGTAAACCGCCCGCTGCCGCGGGATGGCCGCTGAAGCGGCTCCCACAGGTGCGCGGCAACCGACCAAAAAAAACCCGGCATCTTGCGATGCCGGGTTTCATGGAACGCTTCAGGCGATAGCTCAGCCCGTGACGTTCTCGTCTTCGGTAACAGCCTTCATCGACAGGCGGATACGGCCCTGCTTGTCGACTTCGAGGACCTTGACCTTAACGATGTCGCCTTCCTTGAGCTTGTCGGAGACCTTCTCGACGCGCTCGCTGGAGATCTGCGAAACGTGAACGAGACCGTCCTTGCCCGGCATGATCGTGACGAATGCACCGAAGTCCATCAGCTTGGCGACCTTGCCTTCGTAGATGCGGCCCGGCTCGACGTCCGAAACGATCTGTTCGATGCGCTTGCGCGCGGCTTCGGCGGCTTCGCGGTTGACCGACGCGATGACCACGTTGCCGTCATCGGTGATGTCGATCGTGGTACCGGTCTCTTCGGTGATCGAACGGATGGTCGCGCCACCCTTGCCGATGACTTCGCGGATCTTGTCCGGGTGGATCTTGATCGTGAGCAGGCGCGGTGCGAACTCGCTCATTTCCGAGCGGGCTTCGGTGATGCACTTGGCCATTTCGCCGAGGATATGCAGGCGACCGCGCTTGGCCTGGGCCAGCGCCGTACGCATGATCTCTTCGGTGATGCCGTCGACCTTGATGTCCATCTGCAGCGCAGACACGCCATCGGCGGTACCGGCTACCTTGAAGTCCATGTCGCCGAGGTGATCTTCGTCGCCGAGGATGTCGGAGAGCACGACGAAGTCGTTGCCTTCCTTCACCAGGCCCATCGCGATACCGGCAACTGCCGACTTCAGCGGGACGCCCGCATCCATCATGGCCAGCGACGAACCGCAGACCGAAGCCATCGACGAGGAACCGTTCGACTCGGTGATTTCCGAGACGACACGGATGACGTACGGGAACTCTTCGATCGTCGGCTTGACAGCCTGCACGCCGCGCTTGGCGAGACGGCCGTGGCCGATTTCGCGACGCTTCGGGCTACCGACGCGACCGGTTTCACCGACCGAGAACGGAGGGAAGTTGTAATGGAAGAGGAACGTGTCCTTCCACTCGCCTTCCGGCGCGTCGATGAGCTGCGAGTCACGGGTGGTGCCGAGCGTGGCAACAACCAGGGCCTGCGTTTCACCGCGGGTGAAGAGTGCCGAGCCGTGCGTGCGCGGCAGGACGCCGACGCGCACCGAGATCGGGCGGACGTCGTCGAGCTGACGACCGTCGATGCGGACCTTCGTGCTCAGCACGCCGTCGCGCAGGGTGCGGTATTCGACTTCGCCGAAGGCGTTGCCGATGTCGCCATCGGTCCAGCCATTGGCTTCGGCATCGGCGGCGATAGCCGTCTTCACGTCGCTCTTGAGCGCGCTGACGACGTCACGACGGGCGAGCTTGTCGCGGATCTGGAAGGCTTCGGTGAAACGGTTGCCGACGGCGGCCTTGACCGCGTCGAACAGCGCCGTCTTGGCGACCGGTGCGTCCCACTTGAACGTCTTGACGCCGGCTTCGGCGACGAAAGCGTTGATCGTGTCGATCGCGGCCTGCATCTGCTGGTGACCGAACACCACCGCGCCGAGCATGACGTCTTCGCTGAGCAGCTTGGCTTCCGACTCGACCATCATCACAGCGCTGGACGTACCGGCCACGACGAGGTCGAGGTCCGAGGTCTTCAGCTGGGCGGCAGTCGGGTTGAGGATGTACTGGCCGTTCGCGTAACCGACGCGAGCCGCGCCGATCGGGCCCTTGAAGGGCACACCGGCGAGGCGCATCGCAGCCGAAGCGCCGAGCAGTGCCGGGATGTCACCGTCGACTTCCGGGTTCAGCGACACGACCTGTGCGATGACCTGGATTTCGTTACGGAACTCTTCCGGGAACAGCGGACGAAGCGGACGATCGATCAGGCGCGAGGTAAGCGTTTCCTTCTCGGTCGGACGGCCTTCGCGCTTGAAGAAGCCACCCGGGATACGACCCGCGGAGTAGAACTTCTCCATGTAGTCGACCGTGAGCGGGAAGAAGTCCTGGCCGTCGCGCGCCTTGGGGGCAGCGACGACAGTGACCAGAACGACAGTGCCGCCCATGCTGACCATGACCGCACCGGAGGCCTGGCGGGCAATTTCGCCCGTCTCCAGCGTGACTTCGTGACTACCGTACTGGAATGACTTGGTTACTTTCGCCACCGTGTTCTCCTCGTCCTGGTTCGTTTTAGCGGCGCAGGCCGAGGCGTTCGATCAGGGTCTGATAGCGACCCAGGTCGTTGGTCTTCAGGTAGGCAAGCAGCTTCTTGCGCTGGTTGACCATCTTCAGCAGGCCGCGACGCGAATGGTGGTCCTGCTTGTGTGCCTGGAAGTGATCCTGCAGCGCAGTGATGTTGGCGGACAGCAGGGCGACCTGGACTTCAGTCGAGCCGGTGTCGTTTTCCTTGCGGCCGAAATCCTTGATGATCTGACCGGTCTGTTCGGGAGTAAGCATGTGAATCGATTCCTTAAAAGCGGGTGCGAAGCTTGCGCAACCTCAGCGGTCCGCTGAAGTTGCGCAAGCTTCGCAATGTGTTGAATGCTATGAAACGAGCACTCTATTGTAACGTCGTGCGCGTAGCGGCAACAAGCCCGGTCAAGCGGTCGGGAGGTTGAGACCCCGAAGCACCCGGAGCAGGCCGTCGTCGCCGATTTCCCCAAGCGCCATGAGACGCCCGTCGACACCCCAGACCGCGCAGCGCCCCGGTGCCGCACCCTGCCCCAGCGGTACAGGCTGACCGAAGCCAAATATCCGGGTCTGTTCCGGATCAAGTTCCACCCGGGGGATATGTATCAGTCCGGCATCCACCGGCAACAAACAGGCCTCGACCTGGTCCGGACCCGCCTCGGCGGCTTCGCTCAAGGCTTCCAGCGTGATCATCGGCGGCTGCATGAAAGGCTCGACCCACAGACGGCGCAGCCCGGTCAGATGGGCGCCGCAACCGAGGTTGGCGCCAAAATCGACCGCAAGACTGCGCACATACGTGCCGGAACCGCATTCCACGTGCAGGCGGACGGTATCGCCCTCACGACCAATCACGTCGAGCCGGTAGACGTCGACCTCACGGGCGGGCACGTCCACGGCTTCGCCACGCCGGGCACGCACGTAAAGCGGCACGCCATCCTGCTTGATCGCCGAGTACGCCGGGGGGATCTGCACGATGTGGCCACGCAACGGCGCAAGCGCCGCTTCGATCACGGCATCGTCCAGCGCAGGCACGGGACGCGTCTCGACGATGTCGCCTTCGAGATCGGCGGTCGTCGTCGTCGTACCCAGCCGCACCTCGGCCTCATAGGCCTTGCGTGAACCGAGCAGCCAGCCGGCAAGCTTGGTCGCCTCACCGAAACACAGCGGCAGCAGCCCGGTGGCCAGCGGATCCAGGCTCCCGGTATGGCCACCCTTGGCCGCGCCCACGAGTCGACGCGCCGTCTGCAATGCCTGGTTGGAACTCAGGCCGAGCGGCTTGTCGAGCAGGAGGATGCCGTGGATGTCACGGAAGGTTCGGCGGTTCATAGCGGAAATTGGAGATGCAGAGAACGGTAGGAGCCGATTCATCGGCGATCCCTTGAATGTGGGAGCCGATTCATCGGCGATCCCGCGCCAGCGGGCCAGTTCGCAAGCGGGCCAGTCGGTCGCGAGCACCCATCGCCGATGAATCGGCTCCTACAGGGTTTCGTTAGTCTTCTTTTGGTTCGTCGGCGGGATCGGCCGGGGGGACCGGATTTTCACGGAGCAGGCGCTCGATGCGTTCACCGGTATCGACGGACTCGTCGTACTTGAACTTCAGCTGGGGCACTTTACGCAGGATCATGGACTTCGACAGCGCATGGCGGAACTCGGGAGCGAGCTCCTTCAGCGCTTTCATCACCACCGGCGACTCTTCAGGCTTGAGCGCGGTGACCCATACGGTGGCCCAATCGAGGTCACGGGTTACTTCTACATCTGACACGCTAGCCGAAGGCAGCGCGTAGTCGCGCACAGCGGCATGCAACAGTTCGCTGATTTCGCGGCGAAGCTGGGCGGACACGCGGTCGGTACGCTTGAAATCACGGGACGGCATATCCGCCTCCAGTTTTTGATAGGTGCATAAACGAATAAAGCCTCCCCGGCGGACCGGGGAGGCAAGCTGACGCGAGTTACAGCGTGCGAGGCACTTCGATTCGCTCGAAGCACTCGATCTGATCGCCGACCTTGACGTCGTTGTACTGCTTGACGGCGATACCGCATTCCATGCCGTTACGGACCTCGTCGACGAGTTCCTTGAAGCGGCGCAGCGACTCGAGTTCGCCCTGGAATACGACGACGTTGTCACGCAGCACGCGAATCGGCTTGCTGCGCTTGACGTTGCCTTCGATGACCATGCAGCCCGCGACCGCGCCGAACTTCGACGAACGGAACACGTCACGAACCTGCGCGACACCGATGATCTCTTCGCGGATCTCCATGCCCAGCAGACCGGTAGCGGCCTGCGTGACCTGGTCGATCACGTCGTAGATGATCGAGAAGTAACGGACATCGAGGCCGTTGGTGTCGATCACCTTGCGTGCCGACGCGTCGGCACGGACGTTGAAGCCGATGATCAGCGCCTTGGAGGCCGTGGCAAGCGTGGCCTCGGACTCGGTGATGCCGCCCACGCCCGAGGAGATCACGTTCACCTTGACCAGGTCGTTGCCGATCTGGGTGAGCGAATCGCGCAGCGCCTCGACCGAACCCTGCACATCGGCCTTGACCAGGATGTTGAGGGTCTGCTGGCCTTGGCCCTGACCCATCTGGGCCATGATGTCTTCCAGACGGTTCGACTTGCTGACCAGGCGGGTCTCGCGACGCTTGAGCAAGCGTTCGGCCGCCACTTCGCGGGCCAGACGCTCGTCCTTCACGGCGACGAAGTCGTCACCCGATTCCGGCACGCCGGACAGACCGAGCACCTGCACCGGAATCGACGGACCCGCTTCGTTGACCTGCTTGCCGGTTTCATCGACCAGTGCGCGCATGCGGCCGTATTCGACACCGCAGACGACAAAGTCGCCCTTCTTCAGCGTGCCCTGCTGGACCAGCACGGTCGCCACCGGACCGCGACCGCGGTCGAGGCTGGACTCAATCACGACACCCGACGCGCGGCCATCGGCCACCGCCTTGAGTTCCATGACTTCGGCCTGTGCGGAGATCGCATCGAGCAGCGCATCGACACCGTCGCCGGTCTTCGCCGAGAGCGGCACGAACGGCGTGTCTCCGCCCCACTCTTCAGGGATGACTTCGAGAAGGCCGAGGCCCTGCTTGACGTTGTCCGGGTTAGCGCCGGCCTTGTCCATCTTGTTGAGCGCGACGATCAGCGGCACCTTGGCGGCGCGCGCATGCTTCACGGCCTCGATCGTCTGCGGCATGACGCCGTCATCCGCTGCGACCACGAGCACCACGATATCCGTGGACTGCGCACCGCGGGCACGCATCGACGTAAACGCCGCGTGGCCCGGGGTATCGAGGAAGGTGATCACACCGCGGCTGGTCTCGACGTGGTACGCGCCGATGTGCTGCGTGATGCCACCAGCTTCGCCCGAAGCGACCTTGGTGCGACGGATGTAATCGAGTAGCGAGGTCTTGCCATGGTCGACGTGACCCATGATCGTGACCACCGGCGGACGCGTGACCTTCTCGCCTTCGAGTTCGGCGGTCTGCGTCTGCGTCTGCAGCGCGGCTTCCGCGTCGTTCTCGGTGGCACGAACCGGGTTGTGACCGAGTTCTTCGACGACCAGTGCGGCCGTGTCGTGGTCGATGGTCTGGTTGATGGTCGCCATGACGCCCATCTTGAACAGCGCCTTGACCACCTCGGCACCCTTCACGGCCATCTTCTGGGCGAGATCGGTGACGAGGTTGTTGTCGCCGATCACGACGTCACGGACCACCGCGGCAGTCGGACGCGTGAAGCCATGCGGACCACCGGACGAAGCACCGCCACGCGGCGCTTCTACGCGACCGCGGACCTTGCCGCCGCCACGACGGTTGGCACTCGAGCGACGCGCGCGGTCGGCGTCGGACAGGTGCATTTCGCCACCGCCAAAACGCTTGCCGCCGGAATCGCGGTCGTTGCCGCCGCGACCGGGGCCGCCACTGTTACCGCCACCACCGCCGCCACCGTGCTTCGGACGCGCGTTGCCGCGCGAATCGTTGGCTGCTGCGACCGAACCGGGGGCCGGACGCGGAGCGGGTGAAGGTGCGGCCGCGCGCGGGGCCGGTGCAGGGGCCGGCGCCGGAGCTGCCACGACCGGCGGCGGCGCGGGGGCCGGTGCCGGAGCGGGAACGGGCTTGGGAATGACGCGCTCGCGCTTACGCGGCTCATGGATCGTCGGCATGATCATGCCGAGCTTGCGCGTATCGAGCTTGCCTGTCTGGTGGGTCACGCCATTTTCGTCAGTGAACGTGGTCACCGGGGCGGCCGGAGCCGCGACGGGCGTCGGGGCAGGCTTCGCGTCGGTGGATGCCGGCGCCGACTGAGCCGCTGCCTGTGCTGCTTCTGCACGCGCACGTTCGGCGGCCTGTTCGGCCTCCGCTCGACGACGTGCCTCGGCAGCAGCCTCTTCCTGGCGACGTGCCTCGGCTTCGGCCGCGTGGCGGGCTTCTTCCGCCTGGCGGCGCTCGGCCTCCTCACGGCGTTGCGTCTCGTCGCTCTCACGCTGGGCGTGCGACTCGGCGAGCTTGCGCGCGGCGTCCTCACGTTCCGGATCGTGCGAGGCGTCTTCGGCAATCGTGCTGCGCTTGACGTAGGTACGCTTGGTGCGGACTTCGACGTTGACCGTCTTCGCCGCGCCAGCGCCACGCCCCGTACCGGAGCTGACCTTCAGCTCACCGACGGTGCGGCGCTTGAGGGTGATCTGGCGAGGCGCCGTTTCATCCGTCTCGGGAGCGGCGTCGTTCTTGCCGTGCGTGCGACGCAGGAATCCGAGCAGCTTTACCTTTTCGGTGCTGCTGATGACCTGCTCCGCATCGGAGAATTTCATACCGGCTTCGCCAAGCTGCCCAAGCAGCTTGTCGACCGGGAGGCCCAATTGATGGGCGAGTTGTTTGATAGTGACGTCCGACATCGTTCTTTATTCTCCGCCGTTCCCGCGCGTAACCTTACGTGCCGACGATGACCCGTACGGCTGCCTCCATCCATGGCGGGAGACCTCATGGCCTCCCTCGAGGCGTCCGTCCAGGACGCTTCCGGTCTCGCGCTTAGCCACCCTTTTCCAGGCGGGCGATCATCGGAGCACGCGCAGCCATGATCAGCTGCGAAGCGCGTTCCTCTGTCATGCCTTCGATGTCGATGAGTTCGTCGACGGCAAGGTCACCCAGGTCGTCCAGCGTCTTCACACCACGATCCGCCAGCGCGAAGGCGGTCGCATCGTCCATGCCGTCCAGACCGAGCAGTTCCTCGGAAGGCGGGTTTTCTTCCACGCCTTCCTCGGCAGCCAGTGCCTCGGTCAGCAGGGCGTCGCGGGCGCGAGCACGGAGTTCTTCGACGATGTCTTCGTCGAAGCCTTCCACGTTGAGCAGCTCGGCGCTCGGCACGTAAGCAATTTCTTCGATGGACGAGAAGCCTTCCTGCACCAGGATGCCGGCGATCTCTTCGTCCACTTCGAGCTTGTCCTGGAACAGCTGAAGTGCGGCGGCCTGTTCGGCCTCGCTCTTCGCGGTCACCTGGTCCTGCGTCATCACGTTGAGCTGCCAGCCGGTCAGCTTGCTGGCGAGGCGCACGTTCTGGCCACCACGACCGATAGCCTGGGACAGCTTGTCCTCGGCGACGGCGATGTCCATGGAGTGCTTCTCTTCATCCATGATGATGGACTGCACTTCAGCCGGCGCCATCGCATTGATGACGTACTGCGCCTGGTTGTCATGCCAGAGGATGATGTCGACGCGCTCGCCGTTGAGCTCGTTGGACACAGCCTGCACGCGCGAACCGCGCATGCCGATGCACGCGCCGATGGGATCGGTGCGGCTATCGTGCGCGACCACCGCGATCTTCGCGCGGTCGCCCGGATCGCGGGCACAGCCCTTGATCTCGACGAGGCCTTGGCCAACTTCCGGCACTTCGAGCTTGAACAGTTCGATCATGAATTCCGGCGCGCTGCGCGAAACGAACAGCTGCGGACCGCGGATTTCCGACTTCACTTCGTACAGGTAACCGCGAACGCGGTCGCCGACGCGGGCCGATTCGCGAGGAATCGTCTTGTCGCGCGGGATGAAGGCTTCGGCGTTGCTGCCGAGATCCAGGTAGACGTTGCCGCGCTCGACGCGCTTGACGATACCGGTGACGAGCTCGCCCACGCGGTCCACGAACTGGTCGACCACCTGCTGGCGCTCGGCTTCGCGAACACGCTGCACGATGACCTGCTTCGCGGCCTGCGCGGCGATACGGCCGAACTCGGCGTTCTCGACCTGGTGCTCGATGGCACCGCCGATCTCGGCCACTTCGCCTTCACCGGCTTCGTCTTCGGCGTCCATCAGGCGGATCTGGTAGGACGGATCCTCCATTTCGACGTCGTTGGCGACGATCTCCCAGCGACGGAAGGTCTCGTAATCACCCGTGTTGCGATCGATCTCGACACGAATGTCCGGATCCTCGTCGGGGTAGCGCTTCTTGGCGGCCGAGGCCAGCGCCGCTTCCATGGCGTCAAAAATGACTTCGCGCGGTACGCCCTTTTCGTTGGCGACCGCGTCGACTACCAGCAAAAGTTCTTTGCTCATTGCCGCTACTCCCGTAAGGATGCCCCGCGGCACCCCGTCGTTTCGTTATTTGGGTTTCTTTCCGCCCGGCGTGGGCTTGGGCTGCGGCGCGTAGCCGAGAGCCACCCAGTCGGGAACCACGCGGGCGCTTTCGACGTCCGCATGCTCGAATTCAAATCGGCCAGCCTCGCCCTCGACCACAATGTGCTCGCCATTTACTTCAATGACGTTGCCTTTGAGGCGCCGACGACCCTCGATCGGGGCCTTCAGCAGCACTTTGACTTCCTGGCCGCTCACGCGCGCGAATTGCTCCGCCGTGAACAGGGGGCGGTCGATGCCGGGTGAGGAGACTTCTAATACATAGTTGCCGGGGATCGGATCTTCAACGTCCAGGAAGGCGGAGAACTCGCGGCTGGCAGCCTCGCAATCCTCGACCGTCACTTCGACCGGCAGCTCTGCCGTTTCGCGACGTTCGCGCTCGGCGCCGAGCACGTCCAGATAGACGCGCAGCGTCTGCTGCCCGTCGGACGGCGCGAAATCCATTCCCAGCACCTCGAGGCCGAGCTCGGCCACGATGTCTGAAAAGCGTTGTGTAAGTGCGTTGGTATCCACGTTACCTGCGGTTTTTCCATTCGCCAGAAACAAAAAAAGGGCGCGAGCGGCCCATTCCATTACGTCGCCGATGTATCCGACACTTTCCTCCAGCGCCCTCCGCGATGCCCTGACGGCGCTCACAGTGTGTCGCAGGGAGCCTCCGTGCGCCCAACAAAAAAGCCTCACGAGGAGGCTTTCTTGTAAAAAGAAAGTTCCTGAAGCACCCACTGGGTGTAAGGCCTAAACCGGGGCCCAACGGCGCTTAAGATTCACTAAGTCTATCGTATTTTAATGTCTTCGTGCAAGGTCGACGGTCCCGTCCTAGAATGGCCGCAGGGGAAATCCGGGGGACAGGATGGATGGTACGGCGAATCTCGACGTCCACACGCTGGGCATTATCGGCCTGGCCGTAGGCGCGACCATTGCACTGAGTTTTACCCTGCTCAGCATGGTGCTGCGCGGGATGCTCGCCCTGCACATCTGGGCCGCCGCCTTCTGGCTACTGACCCTGGCCGGCCTGGCCGAAGGCTACGACGAAAACGGCACCTTCCTCTCAGCTATCGTCGGCAGCGTACTGATAGCTGCCGCCAATGGCGCCATGCTGGGTGGCATCGCCATCCATATCAAGTATCCCTTGCGCTGGCGCTGGCCGGCCATGTTAATCGCCCTCTTCCTGGCGATTCAGGTCGCCTTTTTCGTCGCGCCCCCGCCCCAGGCGGTGGAAGCCACCGTGTTTGGGGTCAAAAGCATCATCTGGGATGTCTGGATGATCTGGCTCCTGCTGTTCCGGGCTCCACGGGAGCTGAGGAGTGGCTGCGCGTTTACCGCCCTCGTTTTCGTCATCGACACATTCTTCTACCTGGCCCGCGCAGCCGTCTCACTTCACCCTGAGATGCAGTCGCACGAACTCCTGTCGTCCATCCTGACCACGTCGAACTACCTGTTCGGCATCCTTTGCACTTTCCTGCTCAGCACCGGGTTCACCCTGATGTTGGCCCAGCGCCTGGTTCACGACCTGCGCTGCGCGGCGGAAATCGACGGACTCACCGGGCTGCTTAACCGGACCGCCGTCGTTCGCGAGTCCAACCGCCGGCTGGCAACCACACGGGGCCGGACCAATTCCGCCCTGCTCTTCGATCTCGACAACTTCAAGGCGGTAAACGATTCCTGGGGCCATGCCGGCGGCGACGCCGTGCTCAAGCACTTCGCCGAGACCGTCCGCGCCAGCGGTATTCCGGAACATGCATTGTTCTCCCGCTACGGCGGCGAGGAGTTCCTGCTGCTCCTGCCCGGGGCCTCACCGAACACGGCAAGCAGCCTGGCCGAGAGCCTTCGCACCCGGATTGAAGGGGCACCAGCGCCGTTCTCGGGCGCCTCGATCGCCTTCACGACCAGTGTCGGGGTCTGCACCTCGACCAACACCGAAGTCCACGTGCTCATACAGGCCGCGGACGAAGCCCTCTACCGGGCGAAGAACGCCGGGCGAAACCGGGTCGAGGTGGCTTGAGCTTTCACGATCCCCATCCTGCGTGGGTGTCACCCACGTGCGCCTGAGGATCAGCCTCGCCGGAATCGGCGCTTTCTAAGAGGTGAATCGAACGTCGCCGATCCAATTGGCAGCGCGTCGCGCCAGCCTTGCATGCTCTTCTTCGCCATCGAAGTTGACGTCACCAGATACCAGGCGTGAAGCGTCGAAGTCGTCGAATGTATTCACGTTGACCACCGCATACAGCCTGCCTTCTATGAGGCTCGTGCAGCAAGCGACACCACCGCAGCGGTTGCACACATGAAAGTCGGCCGTCTTCGTGCCGAAAGCATACGCCGTGACCATCGAGGGATCTTCGACGTGGACGTTCAACGTCGCAGAAGCGTTTGCCGTCCATCTCGCGCCGTGCTTCCTACAAAATGTGCAGGCACAGGCGCGCGCGGCGATCGTTTCCGCATTGATAGGCCATTGAAGATCGAACGTGATGTTGCCGCAGTGGCAGCTACCATGGATCTGCACCTCACACTCCTTCGGACAGGATCATGCAATGGGTCGCGGCGACCCAAGCGGTGAGGTTGCAAACACCCGCCAGCCGGCGGAACCCCTTTCCATCACATGTACGTCCTTGCACAGGCACTCCACCGGTCCATGGATGTGGAGGCGATCATGCAATGCGGCGACGATGTTGTCACGGTCCTTACGCACATTCCTGGCCACGGATAGGTGCGGAACGTAGCGGTCGAAGTCGGGGCCAATGCGCGGCCTTTCTGGAAACGCTTTCTCGAGCGATGCAGCAAGCGAAGCAATGGCTTCGATCGGCGATGGCGCCAACCACACTGTGGAAGGGAACGTGTCGACACGGTCGAGCCGGAACGACAGGGCCGCATGGCTCGCAACCAGGCCACGAAGGCGTAGCAGTACGTCATCCGTCACGTCCGCGCTATCGAGCCACGGGTAGACGAGGGTGATATGGGCACCCAGACCCACGCGTGCGGAAGGATCCAGCCGCGCCCTTGTGTCGCCGACCAGCGGCTCGGCTTCGGGCACCATGAGGGCAAGCAAGGTACGACTCACGACGATTCATCCCGGCAGTCCGGATCCAAGGCCGCGAGACGCGATGGCGCCATACTTGGCTGATGGAAGATGAAGCACCCTACCCCCGCTTCGCCTCGCGCGGCAAGGCCTACGTTTACGTGCTTCCGTGCCGTGACGAGGACCTGCTGAAGGTCGGCTTTTCGCGCGATCCGTTTACACGGTTCAGCACCCTGCACCGCCGCTTCTTCGACTTCTTCGATCTGGAGCGGGGACTGCTGCTCGATGCTGAGCGCGTGGTCCATGCGCGACGGATCGAGCGCCGGTTGATCGAGACATTTCCCGAGCATCGCGCCATGGCACCCCTCGTCGTGCCGTTATCGGCCGCGGGGCACACGGAATGGTACCGAGGGGTGCACGCGGACGTCGCAGCCCTGCTTGAAGACATCGCCGGCACCGAAGGCTTGAACCTGAGCCGAAGCCTTACGCCATGGCTACGCGGTTACCTGGAGGCGCGCGCCGATCTCCTGCACGACTGGTCGGCGCGCATCGTCGACACACTCGATTGGGCAACGCACAACTCGCCCGACGACCCGGACGCCGAGCGCCTGCGCAGGACGCTGATCGACACGCTGGATATGTTCGTCGCAGCCGGCGTGGCAATCGAGCCACGTTTACCCCATCGCGTGATCGACTGGTACGCGAATGGCGAACACCGCCGCCTCTTCAGCTGAGCGCGAAACGTAGCGGCAGCAACATCAGGCCAGCGCATCGCGCGACCGGCTTGGCGGTGCAGCGTGCAGCCGCCCCCAAGCCCGGCGCAGCTGGCGAGCGGAACCGAAACCCGACCGTTCTGCCACGGCCTCCATGTCGAGTCGCGAGCCCGCGAGCAATTCGCTGGCCAGTGCGACCCTCATGCGGTTCACGAAGTCGGTGACGCTCATGCCCGCGTGTTCGTTGAACAGCCGCGAAAGATTGCGCGGGCTGGTGGCCGCTTCCCGCGCCAGCGCCGGCACCGTCCAGTCGCGCGCCGGATCGCCGGCGACCGCGTCCTGTGCACGGTGTATCGACGGATGCATGTGGTTGCGCCCTTCCAGCCAGGGCGATAGTTGCGGGTCGCCTCCCGCGCGGCGCAGGTAAACGACAAGGAAACGTGCGACGGCCAGCGCGCACCCTGGCCCCACCTCGCCTGCAACGACATGCAACATCAGATCGATGCCCGCCGTGATCCCGGCACTCGTCATCCGCTCGCCGTCGACCACGTAGAGACGATTCTCTCGTACGCGAGCTGCGGGGGCGTCGTGCGCGAGCTCGACCGTGCAACCGTGATGGGTGGTGCATTCAAAACCGTCGAGCAGGCCGGCGCGTCCAGCCAGCAGCGCGCCAGAGCAGATCGTCGCCAGACGGATACCCGGTCGCACGACGCGACGCAGCCAGTCGACGATCGCGGCTTCATACGCATCGTTCTGCGCCGCCGTGGTCACCGGCTCGCCCAACGGCAGATCGGCATGACCTGGCACCACCAGCATGGCACCGTCCGGCAAGCGCGCCGGCAGGGAAGCGATGCCGGTCACGTCCAACCCGATCGAACTGCCGAGCCTGCGCGCCGGGCCCACGAAGCGCACATCGAAGCGTACGTCGCTCTGTTCCAGGTTGGCCTTGCGCAGCACCTCGATCGGGCCGGCCACATCGAGCAGCAGTACCCGTGGCGGCAGCACGACGAAGACCGGAATCACACGAGGCGCGGCACCCTTCATCAGGCGGCCTTGCGCAGCGCCCCTGCGAGCGCCTCCTCGACCGTGGCGATGCGCGCGAAACGATCCTCCAGCACCAGTTCCGTGCGCGCCCGGATCTCGCCGGCACTCCACTCACGACCCTGCCGGTCCGTGATCGGGAAAGTCAGTGTCGCCTCGCCCACGTAGTCCACTTCGTAACCGAGGTCCGAGGCGTGGCGGGCGGTGGTTTCGCAGCACTGCTCCGTGCGGATACCGGACACGATGATGCGACGAATGCCTTTCTCGACCAGCCAGACATCCAGGCCGGAGCCGACGAGAGCGCTATGCCGCTGCTTGCGGAAAGTCACTGCGGGTTCAATGCGCAAGGGCGCCAGGGTGACCACGAAACCGGATGCTTCGGAGAACGGACCGGTCTCTTCAACGTGGAAAATACGGACAACGGGGATGCCGGCCTTCGTCGCGCCATCGATAAGGGCCTGCTGCCGGTCAATATAGGCAGCCACGTCGTCTTGCCGCCAGTACGGGCGCTGGCGGAAGGATTCCTGGGCATCGATGACGATCAGGGCGGTGTCGGAAGCGGTCATGGCGAGCATCCTCTGGGTGGAATGGATCGCATTTTCCGCCGGTTGTTGCAAGGGGGAGAGGCCTGTGGCGGACAGTGGACGGACAAATCACGCCATTGCCGCTGCCCTGATGGGCGCAAGGCTTCATTCGGGCCTGGGGGGTTCGCCGATGAATCGGCTCCTACAGAAAACAAAAAGGCGCCCCTCGTTGTCGGAGGGGCGCCTTTGTCCTTCATGGAACAGCGATTAGTTGGTCCACGTAGCCTTCAGCGAAACGCCCGAGAACGCGGCGTAGCCATTGAGCATCACGTAGTACGTACCGGTCGACGGCGTCGTGAACGAGCAGGTCTCCGAGTTGCCGGTCACGTACGGACGGCAGTCGTAGCTCGACGTCGTCGGTGCGGAGCCGAACTTCACGTAAAGGTCCGCATCGCCCGAGCCGCCCGAGATGACGATCTTCAGGTTCCTCGCACCCGACGGTATCGCCACGGTGTAGTTGAGCTTGGCGTTCGTCGCCGCCGACAGGCCGGTCACCGCCACGCCGTTCTGCAACGTGTTGCCACCACCGGACGAGGTGACCGTCACCGAGGAGCTCTTGGCGTTGGTGGCGCCGGAGTTATCGGTCACCGTCTCGGTAACCGTATACGTGCCCGCCGCCGCATACGTGTGGCTCGGGCTGGCGGCGGTTGAGGTGGAGCCGTCGCCGAAGCTCCAGGCATGCGACGCGATGCTGCCGTCGCTGTCCGTCGAGCTATCGGTAAAGGTCGCCGTCAGGCCACTGGTCACGAAGCTGAAGTTCGCCACCGGCGGAACGTTCGTGCCGCCACCACCGCTTACCCAATTGGCCTGGGCATAGGTGTTGAGCTTGCCGATGTCGAAGCTGCCGAAACCGGTCGCCTCGTCGAAGCCCGTTGCCGCGGTATAGCCGTGGTTCTGGTAACCGTTGTTACCCGAGGTCACGTCATGCAACAGGGAGGTCTGCGTTGGGAAAGCGCCGTAGAACTTCGATGCCGGGAAACCAATGGCATTGTTGGCGGCGGACTCGATACGTGCAAAGGCACCGACAAACAGCGGCGATGCCAGGCTGGTTCCGCCCACCTGCTCGGTCGATCCGTTGACGATGATCAGTGCGCCTGACGACGAGGCCGCATCGAACGAAAGATCCGGGCCGACGCGCTTGGTCGAGCTCGAAACGATGGACTGCCAGGAAGGCGCCGTCTCATAGAGGCTGGTGCCGCCGCCGGTCGCCCAAAGGCGCTGGTTATTATCGCCCTGGCTCGGCGCGATAGCCGACAGGCCTTCGTTCCACACGGTTTCGCCCGACCATGTCGTGCCGCTGGTGGAAAGCTGCGTACCACCCACCTGAATGACGTAGGGCGAGCTCGCCGGCTCGCTTACCGAGTAATGCGTCAGGTCGATCTTGACGGTGCCGGCGGAGTTGGCGACGTAGCCGGGCGAGCCGGACGTCGGATCGGTGGACCACTGGTAGACACCTGCGTCGCCCGAAGCGATCGAGAACGTCTGACCCTGGGCCACGGCCTGCTGGAAGATCGCATCGTCCGCCGCCTGGGTACCGGACTCTTCCGCGGCCGTCTCGTCTTCGCCGAGCGACACGTTGATCAGCTTGGCGAGGTTGTCGGTGACAGCCTTGTTGTACGTCGCCGTGATGCCCGCATCGGTAATGCCGCTGGAGCTCGAGTTGCCGTTGGCCGAGGTGTAGAAGATCAGCTGTTTCACGCCACCGGCGATACCGACGATGTCCTGGCTGTCCAGCGACCACTCGCCGTTCGACTCGGGGTCGTTGGCGAAGGTACCGCTGCCGACCTTGGTGATCGTCGAATTCACCGTAGCCAGGCCCGCGCCCGAGGTGAAGCTGTTGAGGTCGGTGACCGTCTGGGTAATCGAGCCCCAGGTGATGATGCCCACCACGGTCTTTGTCGCTGCCGGGACACCACTGGCGCCATAGATCGCCGCGAAGTCCTGCGGATGGTGCGCGGCCACGGCGGCGGCGGCCTGCGTGCTCGATGCCGGGCCCGGTACCGTCACGTTCTCCGGATGATAGACATGGTGAAGCGTGTGCTTGACCGATACGTTCTGCAGGCCGAGTACGGAACCGACCGAGTCACCCAGCGCAGCCGGAACGAGCGCCGGCGTGTCGTTGGCGAAAAACTCGCGGCCGTTCGAGGTGAAGCGCTTGATCGACGTATGGAAACCCGTTGTCGCGGCCCCGGCATTACCGTCGGCGGAGATCAGCAGGTTGTTGGGCGCGACGTCGATATTGGTGAAGCCGGCCTGTTGCAGGTGGGCGACCACCGCGTCGACTTGCGCCTGCGTCGGACCGAACTGCGCTTTGAACTGCGCGGGGGAAAGGAACTTCCCGTACTGCGCGTTGCCGGGCGTGGTCACGCCGGCGAGGAAGGTCTGCAACTGGTCGGGGTTGCGCAGCTTGAGGCTGACCACGACATGTAGCGGATGGTCGGCTTCCAGCGCCGTGACCGCGGCGCCTTCGATATGCGGTGTACCTGTCATGTTCAGCGCGTAGCCACTAGCCACCGTCGTGGCGGCCGTCGAACTCGCGGCGAGCGTCTGGGTGGCGGCGACGGGAAGCATCGCGGCCTTGGTGTGCGTGGAAACCCATGCGTCTTCGGCGTGTGCTGAAAGCGAGGTCATCGCCAGCGCAATCGCCACGGTGAGCGCCGTCTTGCGTGTGACCCCTGAAGCAAAAGCATCGATCTTCATGAATGATCCTTCGTTAGCCCGTATTTGCCTCCGCCAAGGCGGAAGCCCTGACACGCTGGCGATCTGGCTAAGCGGTATCTTCCCCGCCGGTTCTCGTATCCCTGCCCTGTTTTCGTAAAGCGCAGGAAATCACGAATCCCCCACCGTCCCGCCCCTTGCTCCCCTGTTTCCCTTTCAGCCATGCGACGCGAATCTTTCGCGGGGCTTTCCGAGGAGGTCGTCGCCAGCCGATCGACGGGTTCGCGTGACGGGCACCGCAAAAACAGGCATCGATTTATTTCAATCGCCGCGCATTCCGACAAGTCAGGGCGATCGGTCGATGCTTACGCATCCGCATCTTCTTGCGTTCTTGCCGTAAGAACGCGAGGTCATGCAGAGCCCCCAGGGTTGAGCGTGCTAGCCAACCAGCCCGCCACGAGCGCCCGACCCTCGACGACGTCCATGTACTGGATGGGTGCGCGACCATCGAGCCCGACCATTGGTGTGCGCATCCATCGGCCAAGCCACGCGAGCGGGTCGACGACGATGGCCTTGGTAACTGACGGCTGTCGGGATGCCATGATCACGCGACCCGCAAGCGTAGCCGTCGCCAGGAGGCCCTCGGATTCCTGAGCACCCAGACGTTCGTCGTCGGCAATTTTTCGCCGTAGGGTCGCGCGGTTGAGGCCGAGGTAATGCGCCAGGTTGCGATCGGGGATGCGAAGGTCGTGCGCCAGTTGCATGATCAAGGTGGGCAGCAATCCGCGACGCACCCTTTCGATACGCTCGTCGGTGGTGGCCTGGACCACGTCGAGGTATATCGCGTACGTCACGGAAATATCGGATGAAACAGCCATGTCACTTAGCTCCCTGGTAGAAGTGCGACGCGCACGGTGACAGGAAAGGCATGGCATGAACTTGAGAATCTCGACCGGAACGATACGAGGCGGCGATGCACTACCGAATACGTGTAGGTAGGCCCCGACAGACGAACGCTTGGAATACCCCTAACGTGTATCGGGTCCCATCCCAATGGCCCTCCCCCGGATCATTGGTTTTCCGCGGCGCTTCGGCGCCGCTTTTTTTTGTCACGTCCATCCGGTCGTGACAGGCAGGGTCGACCTTGCTGCGTCAAACGTCAGAGAGGTCCGTGTCACGCGCGATGCCGACGTTCAGTGCGAGGAATGCTGCCGCGGTGGCACCTCCTGCGACGGTACCCCAGGCGATCATCTGGCCACCCCAACCGGACAGCATGCCAGCGACCACGCCTGTCACCAGACCCGCGAGTACATAAGCAGGACAGAAGAAGAGTCGGTCCAGCTTGCGCAAGGCGAATGCCGCCGGCATGCCAACCAGCAGCATCGATCCGTAGGCATACGCGACGCCGAACATCGCCGTGAGCGGTAGGTGCATCACCGCTTCGTCCGGTGCCACCGGGCTATCCGGCACGACGAACGGTGTAGCCACCGCGAAAGCCACGGCGACCAGCGGCGCGACGGCAAAGGCGACACCGCTTAGGGCCCGGGGAGCGAGACTCATGCGGTCCCTGGTGATTATCTTCACGATGCGCCCCAGTCCGTGCGGAATTCTGCAGGCCGCCAAGCTTAGTAACGGCTTACAGAACAACCATTGGACGATGTTTTCGTGACAGCACCAAGGCAGCTGTTTCCTCAGGCGTGAGGATCCCTGGGAAACGTGCCGACTCGCTTCCGGATGTAGATCGCCGCGCCAATCGGCAGGTAGCTCCACAGGAACACGCCGTCGGGATAGCCCGAGTAAGCGAGCAGGAAGATGGGAATGAGAGGGACGATCAGCGCGAATGGCCAGAGCATGCCGAGCAGCCGATTCACCGAAACCGCAACGATAAGAACAGCCACGGCGGTGGTGGTCAGGTTGGCCTCAACGACAGTTGCCCACGTCATGTCTCTGGTCTCGCTTCAGAACAGATCGCTTTTCTTCTCTATGGCATCTCAGGCACGCTGCCAATGCTCTCCAGCATGATCGGATCGGCATAGTCCCCGGTTTCCGGGTTGGCTGCCTGTGCGAATGCAATCACACCCAGACACGTCTCACCTAACCGTATAGCCCGACGCCTTGCCTCGGCTTCCGTCTTGAACGAGAGCGGCGTCATGGCCTCTGTCCTGCCGCGCTTTCCAGCCTTGAAACCCTGCACTATGTAGATCGTTTCCATGCCTTCGCCTTCAGAGTAGACCGACATCATGCTCCCTTGCATCCGCAAGCGCTGAGACGGCACTCGGGTCGATCAGAAATAGAGCTTTCGAAGGTTGACCCGAAGGCCGGGAGTCGCGAGGTACTGATGCCTGGCGTATTCGAAGCGAGCCGCTATTGCTCCCGCCATGAAATCAGCAAATTGCAGGCCCCGGCACTGCTTGCTGTCGGTGCTCGTCGCATGTAGGACGGTGCTCACGCCAGCTTCGTACCATAGGGTCGTCTGCAGATAATCATGCAGCGAATTCCCACTCTCCCACCGACTGGCCTTATACATATTCCGGACCAGCCGCTCGAGATGATGACACTTCTCGTCGGGAACACATGCCGCGAAAATGGTCAGGTACCGGCTGGATCCCCGCTGTCCGTACGGCGGCTCGAATTGCCACCCTAGGTCGCCACTCTCATCCGTGTAGATATACAAACCACAATCCTTTGTCCCGAAAAGCGAAAGGCTCCCATCCGGGAGCCTTCGAAATAAGTGACAGCCCCTGGGACCGACGCGTTTACAACGCGCTTACGACGCCTTCGTGGGTATCGCGGTGACCCCAGGACTTACCTGTCGAGCGAAAGTATCGGATCCGCGCCATGCGGCGTCAAGGCGGCGTTGACTGTTGCTTGGCCTAGGCGAACCACCCTTTCGTGTGGGTTGAACCCCACAGTCATTGCCTTCGATCGAAACGGCGCCCAAAGAAAAAGCGCGAACCGTGAGGTCCGCGCTTTTCAGGAATAACTGGTAGCGGGGGTAGGATTCGAACCTACGACCTTCGGGTTATGAGCCCGACGAGCTGCCAGACTGCTCCACCCCGCATCAGAGCCGCCAAGTATACCCAGAAATACGACACTGGAACATGCCTGGCGAAACGGTTCGTCGAAAAGAGTACGCTCGGTTCACGTCCAGCGCCGCAAAAGGAGAATGGCCTTGTACCGCATCCTTATTGGCTGTCTCGTGCTCGTCAGCGTCGCCAGTTTCGCCGAGGTCCCCCAGGGCATAACCCGCGCATCGCCCATCACTAGCTTCAGTACGCACAAGACGTCGGCTGCGTTCGCCCAATGCATGCTCGAGGCGTCACGAAGCGAGTTCCCGGCCAGCCGGGTCGTGCCCACGCGCACGGGCAAGGTAATCTCTATCAACCGTACGCAGTCTACCGATGCGCTCGCCGTCATCGACGTCGAAGACGGGGATGGCGGCGGTGGCATGGTGAGCATACGTACCGCCTCCCGTACCCAGCCGCAGCGGGATCCCTCAGTGAAGTTGGCCCGCAACTGTCAGTGAGTGGACAAAGAAAAAGGCGCGAACCGTCAGGTTCGCGCCTTTTAGGAATACTGGTAGCGGGGGTAGGATTCGAACCTACGACCTTCGGGTTATGAGCCCGACGAGCTGCCAGACTGCTCCACCCCGCATCAGAGTCGGCAAGTATACGGATATGGCCAGATTCTTGCAAGCGATCTGAAACAAAACGTAAACGAATCGACAAAAAGAAGGCGCGAACCTCGGTCCGCGCCTTCTTCGTACCCATCGCTAACCCGACGACTCAGCCAGCAAAAGCCTTCTGGCACCAGGCCAGCAACGGCGACCAGGTGAAGCCCAGGACCAGCAGCGCGAGCGCGTTGATGGAGAGCACCCAGCGAGCCGGCGCGTCTGCGGTGGCACGAACGTCCGTGCCCTCGGCTGGCGCGTCGAAGTACATGACCTTGACCACGTGCAGGTAGTAGTACAGACCGACGATGGCGGCGACCGCGCCCACCAGGGCCAGCCAAAGCATGCCTGCGTCCACGGCGGCCTTCAGTACCAGCAGTTTGCCGTAGAAGCCGAACAGCGGCGGCACGCCGGCCAGTGAGAACATCACCAGGAGCATCATGAAGGCGAACCACGGCGAACGCTGGTTCAGGCCCTTCAGGTCGTCGATCTCTTCGCACTCGAAACCCGAGCGGGACAGCACGATGATCATGCCGAAGGCTGCCGCGCTGGTCAGTGCGTAGCTCACCGCATAGAACATCGATGCCGAATAACCTTCCGGCCCTGCGTTGACGAAACCGACCAGCAGGTAACCCATGTGCGAGATGGTCGAATAGGCCAGCAGGCGCTTGAGGTTGGTCTGCACCAGGGCAACCAGGTTACCGATCGCCAGCGACAGCACGGCGAGGACGGCCAGCATCAGCTGCCACTGCGGCGCAAGGCCGGTGGCGCCACCCGCCGCATCGCCCATGCCGGTCGAGAGCAGACGGTAAGCCATGCCGAAGGCAGCCAGCTTCTGCGCCGAACCGATGAACACGGTCACGGCGGTTGGCGAGCCCTGGTAGACGTCCGGGATCCACATGTGGAACGGCGCGGCACCCAGCTTGAAGCCGATGCCGGTGATCATGAAGACCAGGCCGAACAGCAGCAGGGTCTTCCACTCGGTGCCGACGATGGCAGCGTGAATCGTGTGAAGGTCGAGGCTGTGGGTGGCACCGTAGACCATGGACATGCCGTACAGCAGCATGCCCGAGGCCAGCGCACCCAGCACGAAGTACTTGATCGCCGCTTCCGACGAGAGGCTCGAGTCGCGGTTGAGCGCGACCAGGGCGTACGACGAGAGCGTCAGCAGTTCGAGGCCCAGGTACGAAGTCACCAGGTTGCCGGCCGAGACCAGGAACATGATGCCGACCGTGGCGAAGATGGTCAGCGTGTAGAACTCGCCGAACGGAATCGCGCGCTCTTTAAGATAAGGACGCGCGTAGACAAAGATCATCGCCGTGATCACCAGCGAGAACAGCTTCAGCACTTCCGCCACGCCATCGCGGACGAACATGCCGCCGAACGCGGTGACCGACGATTCGGGCTGACCGCTGACGACGAGGTACGCGCCAACCAGCAGGACGAGGATGGAGAGCCAGTGCACCGCGCCCTTCTGGCCCGGCTTGAGCCATGCATCCAGAAGAAGCAGCACGCAGGCCGCGACCACGAGATAAATCTCGGGGAGCAGGATCAGGATGTCGTTGATACTCGGCATGGATAGTTCCCGCTCAGACTTTGGTAATCGCCAGTTGCTCGACAATCCGAGCAACCGACGCATCCATCAGGTGGACCAGCGGCTCCGGCCAGATGCCGAAGAGCAGCACACCGGCGGCGAACGCGCTCAGCATGAAGATTTCGCGACCGTTGACGTCTTTCAGTTCCGCGACGTGGTGGTTCGTGACCTTGCCCCAGAGCACGCGCTTCACCATCCACAGCGTGTAGGCGGCGCCGATGATCAGGGTGAACGCGGCGAACAGCGCAATCCACGGGTTGGCACTGAACGCGGCCAGGATGACCATGAACTCACCGACGAAACCACTCGTGCCCGGCAGACCGCTATTGGCCATGGCGAACAGCACGTAGAACGGAGCGAAGATCGGCATCACATTGATGACGCCGCCGTAGTCCTTGATCTGACGCGTGTGCATGCGGTCGTACAGGACGCCGATGCAGCTGAACATCGCGCCGGAGATGAAGCCGTGCGAGATCATCTGGACCATCGCACCCTGCATACCCAGGCGAGCGGCATCCGGGTTGTTCGTCTCGCGGACCAGGATGAAGGCGATGAAGATGCCCAGGGTGACGAAACCCATGTGCGCGATGGACGAATACGCCACCAGCTTCTTCATGTCCTGCTGGACGAGCGCGATGTAGCCGATGTAGCAGACCGCGATCAGGCTGAGGACGACGATGAGCCACTCGTAGTGCTGCGAGGCATCCGGCGTGATAGGCAGGCTGAAACGGATGAATCCGTAGCCGCCGATCTTCAGCATCACCGCCGCCAGCACCACCGAACCGCCGGTAGGCGCTTCGACGTGGGCGTCCGGCAGCCAGGTATGCACCGGCACCATCGGCACCTTGATGGCGAAGCCCAGCAGGAAGGCGAAGAACAACCAGCTCTGCTCGGTCAGCGTCAGGTGCACGGCCGCCATGTCCGAGATGGCGAAGCTGCCGCCGGTCTTGTGCCAGAGGTAAAGCAGGCCGACCAGCATGAAGATCGAGCCGAAGAACGTGTAGATGAAGAACTTCAGCGTCGCGTACACACGGCGCGGGCCACCCCAGATACCGATGATGATGAACATCGGGATGAGCATGGCTTCGAAGAACACGTAGAACAGCATCGCGTCCGTCGCGCAGAAGACGCCGATCATCGCGCCTTCGAGCATCAGCATCGCTGCCATGTACTGGTGCGGCTTGTTCTGGATGATCTCCCACGCACCCACGATCACGAGGATCTGGGTGAAGCTGGTGAGGATGATCAGTGCGACCGAAATACCGTCGACAGCAAGCGAGTAGTTGATGCCCAGGGACGGAATCCAGCTCAGCGATTCGTTGAGCTGCATCGTACCCGTGGTGGCGTCGTAGGCAGGGATGAGGGCCAGGCTGGCGGCGAAGGTAGCAACCGCAACCAGCAGCGAGATCCAGCGGGCAAGGCCGGGGCGTCCGGCCCCGGCGAGCAGCACCGGGATGGCGCCGACGACCGGGAGCCAGATCAGCAGGCTGAGCAAGTGATTCGACATATGAGCTCGTTTCCCTTATTGCCCGATCAGCCAGTACCCGCCCAAGAGCAGGATGAGGCCGAGGATCATGGCGAACACGTAGTGGAAGAGGAATCCGGATTGCAGGCGGCGGACGCCACCGGCGATGTGCTGCACAAGGGTGGCCGAGCCGTTGACGACGGCGCCGTCGATGATGGCGGCATCGCCCACCTTCGACAGACCTTCGCCCAGCTTCACGCCACCCTTCGCAAACACCGCGAAGTAGAGTTCATCGATCCAGTACTTGTGGTCGAGCAGGTTGTAGACCGGCTTCAGCGCGTTCTTCACCGTGTCGGCGATGGACGGCTTGAACAGGTAGATGACGGTGGCGACGATGAAGCCCGCCAACGCCAGAAGGAACGGCAACTGGATGAAGCCGTGCAGACCCATGGCGATGGCGCCGTGGAACTCGTGGCCGACTTCGGCGAGCACGTTGTTCGCCTCGTCTACATGGATGGCCTTACCGAACCAGTCGCCGAACAGCATCGGACCGACCGTGAGACCACCGATGATGATCGAAGGAACCGCGAGCAAGAGCAGCGGAATGGTGACGACCAACGGCGACTCGTGCGGAGCATGCTCGAGCACGCCCGGCGTGCCGTGGTGCTCATCGTCGTCGTGCGCGATGTCGTGCGAATCGTGCGCGTCGTCGTGGTGAGCGTCGTGGTGGACGGCATGGGCATCATGACCATGGCCGTGCGCCGCGGGCTCGACCCGGAAGCGCTCCTTGCCGTGGAACGTCATGTACAGCAGGCGGAAGCTGTACAGCGAGGTGACGAACACACCCGCCATGACGCAGAAGTACGCGTAACCCGCACCCCAGCGATGCGACTCGCCGACGGCCTCGATGATCGCGTCCTTCGAGTAGAAGCCGGCGAAGAACGGGGTACCGGCCAGGGCCAGCGAACCGACCCACATGGTGATCCAGGTGATCGGCATGTACTTGCGCAGGCCGCCCATGTAGCGCATGTCCTGCTCGTGGTGCATGCCCATGATGACCGAGCCGGCGCCGAGGAACAGCAGCGCCTTGAAGAAGGCGTGGGTCATCAGGTGGAACACGGCGCCGCTGTAAGCGGACACGCCGAGCGCGACGGTCATGTAGCCGAGCTGCGAGAGCGTCGAGTACGCGATGACGCGCTTGATGTCGTTCTGGACGATACCGATCAGGCCGGTGAACAGCGCCGTGGTCGAACCGATCACCAGGATGAAGGACAGCGCGCCCTCGGTCAGCTCGAAGATCGGCGACATGCGCGCGACCATGAAGATACCGGCGGTGACCATCGTCGCCGCATGGATCAGCGCGGAGATGGGGGTCGGGCCTTCCATCGAGTCCGGCAGCCACACGTGCAGCGGGACCTGGGCGGACTTACCCATCGCACCGATGAACAGCAGGATGCCGATCACGGTCGCGGCGTCCCAGGCATGGTTCTGGGTGATCTGCAGCGTCTTGCCGACCAGCTCGGGCGCGTGATCGAAGGCCGTCTGGTAATCCAGCGTGCCCAGGAAGTACAGGATCGCCGAGATGCCAAGGAGGAAACCGAAGTCGCCCACGCGGTTGACCAGGAACGCCTTGAGGTTGGCGAAGATCGCCGTCGGGCGCTTGTACCAGAAGCCGATCAGCAGGTACGACACCAGGCCCACCGCTTCCCAGCCGAAGAACAGCTGCATGAAGTTGTTGCTCATCACGAGCATCAACATCGAGAAGGTGAACAGGGAAATGTAGCTGAAGAAGCGCTGGTAGCTCGGGTCTTCCGCCATGTAGCCGATGGTGTACAGATGCACCAGCAGCGACACGAAGGTCACGACCACCATCATCATGGCGGTGAGGCGGTCGATCATGAAGCCGACCGAGGCGTGGAAGCGGCCGATCTCGAACCAGGTGTAGACGTCCTGGTTGAAGTTCTGCGCACCACCCCAGACCAGCTGGTAGAGAACGTAGAAGGACAGGCCACAGGCAATCGCCACGCCCAGGATGGTCGCGGTGTGCGCCCCTGCCCGGCCGATCAGCTTGCCGAAGAGGCCGGCCAGGATCGCGCCCACCAGCGGGGCCAGTGCGATCGTCAGCAGGATTGAAAGCGAGAGACTCATCGGATCAACCCTTCATGCTGTCGATTTCGGCGACATTGATCGTGCTGCGATTACGGAACAGCAGGACCAGGATCGCCAGGCCGATAGCGGATTCCGCCGCGGCCACGGTAAGGATGAAGAACACGAAGACCTGGCCGCCGACATCGCCGAAGAAGCGCGAGAAGGCCACGAAGTTGGTGTTCACCGCCAGGAGCATCAGCTCGATCGCCATGAGCAGCACGATCACGTTCTTGCGGTTGATGAAGAGTCCGGCGACCGCGATACAGAAGAGGATCGCGCCGAGGACGATGTAATGGGAAAGCGTGATCACTTGGCGTTCTCCTGCGTCGGGTCGACGACCGGCGCCGGGGCCGGGCTGACGGAAGCCATCTGTTCGCTGGCGACCTTGATCACGCGAACGCGATCGGTGGCCTGGACCTCGACCTGCTGCGACGCGGACTGGTGACGGACGCCTGCACGCTGACGCAAGGTCAGGGCCACGGCGGCGACGATACCCACGGTGAGGATCAGTGCGGCGATCTCGAACGGCAGCAGGAAGTCGGTGTACAGGGCCTGGCCCAGCCACGCGACGTTCGAATTGCCGGCCGGGTTAGGCCCGAGCGTATGGGCGTGCATCGCCTTCACGCCGATCATCGCCAGCATTTCCACCAGCATGACCACCGCCACGATGATGCCTACGGGCAGATAGCGGATGAAGCCCTCGCGGACGACCTCCTGCTTGATGTCGAGCATCATGACGACGAACAGGAACAGCACCATCACCGCGCCGACATAGACGACGACCAGGGCGACAGCCAGGAACTCCGCTTCGGCCAGCAGCCAGACACAGGCCATGCTGAAGAAGGTCAGCACCAGCGAGAGCACGGCGTGGACCGAGTTCTTGACGGTGATCACCATCAGCGCACCGATGACGGCCACCGCGGCGAAGAGGTAGAAACAGATAAGTTGAATCAGATCGGTATTCATCGCGTGATTCTCCGGGCGCTCAGCGGTAAGCCGCGTCTTGCGCGCGGGCGGCAGCGATGTCCTGCTCGAAGCGGTCACCGATGGCCAGCAACTGGGCCTTGGTCACTACGTTCTCGCCGCGATGTTCGAAGTGGTACTCGTGCACGTGCGTCTCGACGATGGAATCCACCGGGCAGCTCTCCTCGCAGAAGCCGCAGAAGATGCACTTGAACAGGTCGATGTCGTAGCGCGTCGTGCGGCGCTGGCCATCTTCCGGACGCGGCGCCGAGTCGATCGTGATTGCCAGTGCCGGGCACACCGCCTCGCACAGCTTGCAGGCGATGCAGCGCTCTTCACCGTTGGCGTAACGACGCAGGGCGTGCAGGCCACGGAAGCGGTTCGATTTCGGGATGTGCTCGAACGGGTACCGAATGGTGTACTTCGGGCTCCACATGTAGCGCATGGTCAAGCCCATGCCCTTGAACAGCTCGATGAGCAGCAGGCTCTTGAAATAATGGGTTACGCGGGTCATGGCTTTCAGGCTCCCGTGCCGATGTGGACCCAGCCGAAATACTTCATGCAGCCGGCGACGAGGACCCAGACGATGGTGATGGGGATGAAGACCTTCCAGCCGAGGCGCATGATCTGGTCATAGCGGTAGCGCGGGAAGCTCGCGCGGAACCACAGGAACAGGAAGGCGAAGACGAAGGCCTTGAGGAAGAGCCAGTGGAAGCCGCCGTGGCCGATCAGGCCCCAGCTTTCCGGGAACGGCGACAGCCAGCCGCCCATGAAGAAGATCGAGGTCAGGAAGCTGACCAGGATCATGTTCGCGTATTCGGCCAGGAAGAACAGCGCGAATGGTGAACCGGAGTATTCGACGTGGAAGCCCGCGACGATCTCCGATTCGCCTTCCGCCACGTCGAACGGTGCGCGGTTGGTTTCAGCCACGCCCGAGACGAAGTAGATAACGAACACCGGCAGCAGCGGCAGCCAGTACCAGGTGAAGAAGTTGCCCGACTGCGCGTTGACGATCGCCGAGAGGTTCAGGCTGCCGGTCAGCACCAGTACGCAGACGATGGACATGCCCATCGACAGTTCGTAGGAGATCACCTGCGCCGCGGCGCGCATCGCACCGAGCATCGCGTAGCGCGAGTTCGACGACCAGCCGGCCAGGATGATGCCGTAGACACCCATCGAGGTCATCGCCAGCAGGTAGAGCACACCGGCATTGACGTTGGCGAGGACGACTTCCGGACCGAACGGCACCACGGCCCACGCGGCGAGCGCGGGAACCAGGGCGAGCAAGGGCGCCAGGTAATACAACGCGCGATTCGCGTTGGTCGGTAGCACCACTTCCTTCAGGAGCAGCTTCACGACGTCGGCGAAGGCCTGGAGCAGACCGGCGGGGCCGACCTTGTTCGGCCCCATGCGGACGTGCATCCAGCCGAGTACCTTGCGTTCCCACCAGACGTACAGTGCGACGCCGACGACCAGCGGCAGCACGATCGCCAGGATGTAGATCACCGGCATCAAGACGTGATCGAAGAGTTGAGCGCCCATGGTTACGCCTTGCTCACGGTGATGGCCGCGCCGTACGGAGGCAGCATGGCGGTTTCGGAGTGCGCGGCTTCGATCCACGCGGCACCATCAGGCACCGAGGCATCGATGGCCACCGGAAGGACGGCATCGCCGATGCGCGCATTGGCGCCATCGATGAGGCCGAGCTTGCCGGCGTCGTCCGCGTTGATGCGGATGGCGGCGGCACGGTTCAGCGGATGCGAAGCCAGCGCGCCGGCACGACGGACCACCGCATCGATGCGGTAGATCGGCGTGGTGGCCAGGCGCGAGAAGGTCACGCCCGAGGCACGCGTCGCCAGCGAAGGACGAACCTCTGAGGCACGCTCGGTGAGGCCATCACGCAGGCCAGCGAGGTCGTCGAACTCGAAGCCGGCGACGCCGAGCATGCCGCCCAGCGCGCGAAGAACCTTCCAGCCCGGACGCGCGTCACCCGGTGCCTTGGCACCCGGTAGCACGGTCTGTGCGTTGCCTTCGACGTTGACCAGGGTCGCGTCGATTTCCGGCGTCAGGCCGATCGGCAGGATCACATCGGCCGAATCCTTCAGCGCATCGCTGGCGAAGGCGGCAAAGGCGACCACGGTCTGCGCCGAATGCATCGCCTGAAGGGCGAGCGTGCCGTCGGCGAAGTCGTGTGGTGGCTCCACGTTGTAGAGCACATAACCCTTGCGGGCCTGGGCCAGCATGCCGCGCGCATCGAGGCCGCCCGCGGTCGGCAGCACGCCGATCGAAGCGAGGCCCAGCGCGTTCGCGCCGACCGGGATCTCGTTGAACGAGGCGCCGGCGGCCTGCGCGATGAAGCGCGCGATGGCACGCAGCCACGAGGCTTCCGGATGGGTCACGGCGGCGTGGCCGAGGATGACCACGGCGTTGTCACCGAGCGCCTTGAACGCGGCGCGGTGGGCGTCCTTCGTTTCTACACCGCTCAGGGCGGAAGCGATCGATTCCGGCACCGTGGCACCGTTCTCGCTGGCGGCCTTGGCCAGGATCAGCAGCTCGGCAACCAGGGCGTGCGGCGCGGCGACGGACTCGCCGGCCAACGGGTAGTTGAAGTTGAAGTGCGCCGGATTGACCGCGTAGACCTTGGCGCCCTTCTTCACCGCCTGACGGATGCGGTGGTTGAGCAGCGGCACTTCGTTACGCAGATCGGAACCGACCAGCAGGGCCGCCTTGACCTTGTCGAACGAGGCGATCGGCGAGGCAAAGGCCTTCGCAAACGCGTTGTCGGCGAAGTCCAGCTGACGCAGCCGGTGATCGACGTGAGCGCTGCCCAGGCCGCGCGCGAGACGGACGAGCAACTCGCCCTCCTCGTTGGAGGTGGCCGGGTTGACCAGCACGCCGAGGTCCGAGCCCGGAACGCTCTTGAGCGATTCCGCCGCGACGGCGAGCGCGTCGTCCCAGGTCGTCGCCGACCACTGGCCGTTGCGCTTGACCATCGGCGACTTCACGCGATCGGCGGCATACAGGCCCTGGTGGCTGTAACGGTCACGATCGGACAACCAGCATTCGTTGATCGTCTCGTTGTCGCGCGGCACGTTGCGCAGCACTTCACCGCGGCGCGTATGCATCCACAGGTTGGAACCCAGCGCGTCGTGGTAGCCGACGGACGGGCGTGCCACCAGCTCCCAGGCGCGGGCCTGGAACTGGAACGGCTTGTTGGTCAGCGCGCCGACCGGGCAGACGTCGATGATGTTGCCCGACAGTTCGCTCTCGATCGTCTTGCCGATGTAGGTACCGATTTCCAGGTTCTCGCCACGGCTCATGCCGCCGAGTTCGTACGTGCCGGCGATCTCGCTGGTGAAACGGACGCAGCGCGTGCACTGGATGCAACGGGTCATCTCGGTCGCGATCAGCGGCCCGAGGTTCTCATCGGAGACGGTGCGCTTGCGCTCGTTGTAGCGCGACACCGAGCGGCCGTAGCCGAGCGAGACGTCCTGCAGCTCGCATTCGCCGCCCTGGTCGCAGATGGGGCAATCCAGCGGATGGTTGATCAGCAGGAATTCCATCACGTTGCGCTGCGACTTCAGCGCCTTGTCCGAACGCGTGAACACCTTCATGCCCTCGCCCACCGGCGTGGCGCATGCCGGTGCAGGCTTCGGCATCTTCTCGATTTCCACCAGGCACATGCGGCAGTTGGCGGCGATCGGGAGCTTGCGGTGATAGCAGAAGCGCGGGATGGGAATCCCGACGGCGTCGGCCGCCTCGATGATCATCCGCCCCTTGGCGATCTGCACCGGAACACCGTCGATTTCGATATTGACGAGGTCCGGCGCGGCATTGGCTACGGGCTGCGCACTCATGCAGCGACTCCAGTGGTGACCGTGTCCGCCGGGCCGTCAACGATCGAACGGCCGTGCTCCACGTAGTATTCGAATTCGTGCCAGAAGTGGTACAGGAAGCCCTGCACCGGCCATGCGGCGGCTTCGCCGAAGGCGCAGATGGTGTGGCCTTCGATCTGGCCGGCGACAGCCTTCAGGCGATGCAGGTCGTCCTGCGTGCCCTTGCCCTCGACGATGCGCGACAGCACGCGGTACATCCAGCCGGTGCCTTCGCGGCACGGGGTGCACTGGCCACACGACTCCGCCTTGTAGAAGCGCGCGATGCGATGGCAGGCGCGGACCATGCAGGTGGTCTCGTCCATCACGATCACGGCGCCCGAACCCAGACCCGAACCCGCCTTCTGCAGCGAGTCGTAGTCCATGGTGCATTCCATGATCTTCTCGGCCGGCAGCACCTTCATCGAGGA
>Ga0182006_1000466_pt1 | contig 31657 bp, 28 predicted proteins | sample Sormic07211104_1_FD_123022 | JGI IMG/M metagenome (GOLD analysis project Ga0182006, IMG submission 123022) | Rhizosphere microbial communities from Sorghum bicolor, Mead, Nebraska, USA - 072115-104_1 MetaG | ecosystem: Host-associated > Plants > Roots > Rhizosphere | place: USA: Nebraska...
GTTGCAAAAACCTCATTTACGCGCGTCGGTGTTCCTTCATAAATACGAATAGAGGCAAAAGGAATGGTACCAAAATCATGTCCTCTAAAACTGTTCAGCACAAAAGCAACATGGTTTACTTCAGGGTTCAGACGGGTGAAATCTACGGTGATGATCTCGTTGTCCAGTCCATCGTCTCCGCCCATATCACCGGTAAGGTCATCACCGCTATGTTTTATAGAACCATCTTTGGATTTCAAACTACCAAAATAGATTACATCCAGTAATTGTTTTTTGTCGTTAAACAAGGCGCAACTTGCATCAAGATCTACAGCTTCTTTTGTTTTTCCAAAACCAAACAGGCCTTTCTTTTCTATTGCTCCCCAGTTGATTCCTACGCAAATGTTCTGAAGCTTGCTTCCGTTGCTTTTTTCAAGGCTGATGCGTTGCCCTTTTTGAAGATTGATTGCCATAATTTCTTATTGATATTTGTTTACATAATCCTGTAATCCACCTTTCATTCCCATTCCGACTGCTTCAAATTTCCATTTGCCTTCACGTTTATAGATACGACCAAACTCCACTGCAGTTTCTATGGAAAAATCCTCGTCCAGTTCATAGTTCAATAGCTCCTCATTTGTTACCGGATCAAAAATACGCACAAAAGAGTTTCTAACCTGTCCAAAGTTTTGTCTTCTCTGATCGGCTTCATGTATGGTTACGACAATACAGATCTCACTTACTTTGGAATCTACCTTTGTCAGATCTACTTTGATCTGCTCATCATCACCATCCCCGTCTCCGGTTAAATTATCTCCGGTATGCTCCACAGCACCATCAGGAGAGACTAAGTTATTATAAAAGACAAAATTCTCATCGGAAACCAGTTTTTTCTGGTCGTTTAACATAAAAACGGAAGCGTCAAGATCAAACGCAGTACCCGTTGTTGAGCTGTTCGTATCCCAGCCTAAACCAATTGTAAATTTAGGGGCTCCAATATTTTCTCTCTGCCCTTTTTGCAAGTTAATGGCCATATTATATCAATTTATAGTTTTTATTATTTAAGTTCTTCTTTACAAATTCCAGATTTTCAGCATAGGCTTCTATGGTATGGTAACCATTACCCAATGCCAGATCATACAGCTGATCTATAAAACGTGCGTCCTGTCTTCCCAGAAATACTGCAAAACTGTTACGATCGCAGTTCAGGATGTACTTTACGATCCTCGTGTTCATACAGAAATGACCACTGTTAATTATCTCTTCAAGATCAAAAATAGACTTCACTTTATGATAATTCAGATAGTTCTCAATATTGGGATGAATTTCTTTATTCACCAGTTCAGCAAAATAAAGCATATGGATGTCGTTTTTCAGCTGATATGCTTTGACCATTTTCATAATCATTCTTTCATGACTCCCGGTGATTTTGATATCGTCAAGAAACAATAAGGTCTTTCCTTCCAGGAAATCTTTATCAATATGAAAAGAATCGTTTCCGATCAGTCTGATACGTTCTTCCGCACTCAGTTCTCCATAATCTTCTTTATAAGTAATGGTCCGGTGCACTTTTGCCTCCTGTACGACCGGCATACCCTGTTCCGCCAGCCAACGGTTCAGCTGGTAGACAAAATAATTTTTCATCGCAAAGGTAGCTGTAGGAATGAAAGAATACGGACTGGAAATCACCACCATTTGTTCCTCGATCTGATTTTCAGAGAGGAAGTCCCGGATAAATCCATCGGCCAGGTCTTTCCCGAATTTTTCAGCAACCAGATCATCTCCGAATTTAAAAAGACTGTAGTCATCCGGATGAAAGCCAAAATGGCTGGTGTTATCAATTTTATGCAAAGAATAGGTAAATGGAATCATGAAAGGAGATGTGAAATGGTTAGATGATTTGAATTGATCAGTAAGCTCTTGATCCCAATGGCATTTGCACCGAGAACGTCTGCAACAGGATTATCGCCTATATGTATAATATCGTGAAGCTCCAGTTCGGGATGTTTTTTTCTGTCTATCGACTGTAGCATGAGATTAAAAAATTCAGGATTGGGTTTAGACAAACGAACCTCATCTGAATACAGCTGAAAATCCAGTACTTTATCTAATTCTAAATGTTCAAGCACTTTTCTTAGCGTTTTTCCTTTAATAAATCCTGTATTACTTAAAAGACTAATGGTACTGGAATTCCCATCCTTTAACTTATATAAAACGTCGGTACACTCCGCACAGTATAATACCGGCATATGTTTCAACAATAATTCTTCCATTTCATGATAGAGCTGTTCCAGGTCTACATCTTGAAATGCAGTAGAATAGTCATTGATGAGGCTAATGACCATCAGGTACATTTCCTCCGCATCTATATTTTTACCCGTCTTCTCGTTAATAGCATTCACCATAAGATCCACTTTTCTGAATATGGCTGCAACTTCTTCAAGTGGTTTGCGACTGGTATTAAAATGAGTATAGAAGTATTTGGTCCGTTCTGCCTTAAATACAGGATTGGATTTTATAAGAGTTAACCAAAGGTCAAATGAATAGTGCTTATAAAATGTCATCTTGAGCGCTTTTTCCAATTGGTATTTGTTTTTAAAAGCCTAATGTTACAAATTTAGTGCTATAGTTTAAAATTAATCTGTCAAAATTCATTTATCTTTCCGCAACATTCTATTGACCAAATATGCTCAAACCTTATACTTCCGACGATTTTAAGCTCCTGGAGAAATGGGTAACTAGTGAAGATCTGCTGCTTCAGTTTGCCGGCACAGATTTTTCTTACCCCATGACCACGCAACAGATGATTACTTATCAGTCAAGCTATCCTGAACGACGTTTTTATGTTGCCTATGAAAATGAAACACCTTTTGCTTTTGGCGAGGTCATACTGCAGGATAGCGGGACACCAAAATTAGCCCGGATCCTGGTTGGTGAGCCTTTGCTTAGGGGAAAAGGTTTAGGTGGAAAGTTCATTAAATCTCTGTTGGCAGAATCGGCCAGACTTTATAAAACCAAAACAGTGGAACTCCTGGTGTGGAATCAGAATATAGCAGCAATAAAATGCTACGAAAGAGCAGGATTTGTATACAGTCCGGAAATTTATACGGTATTAATCTGGAAGGATAAGAAATACAATATTCATAAAATGACCTATTTTTTCTAAAAGATTGTAGTAACTTAATGGAATTCTAAAAAAAACGTCGATTCAATCCATACCTTAGAAACAGATGGTGTTCAACTCGAATTTGGAGGCAGAAGGATCTTATCCGGCATTTACCTGAAATGTGAGACTGGAAATTTAAAATTAAGTTCAGAACCCGGTGCAAGTTCATAAGGGTCCTTAGCAGGAAGGAATATCCTGGAATTTTTACTTCCTTCTGTAGTAACCTTCCCTCCTTCTACCCTTATCCAGCTGCCTTCGCGAAGTCCAACGACCGGAATATTATTAAACACGTGAAATTCCTTAATCCGTGTTTCCCTGGTTTCGCCGTTGTGTGTTGAATTGGGGTCCGGATCCAGGTAATGTGCATTTAAATTAAATGGAACCAATCCCATAGTGGTAAAATCCGGAGGATAAACTATAGGCATATCATTGGTGTTTTGCATATTTAATCCTCCTATATTGCTTCCTGCACTGGTTCCCAGATAGGGTTTACCTTGTTCAACGGCTTCTTTTAAGGTTTGCATTAAATCGAGTTCATGCAACTGCTTTACCAATAAAAAGGTATTTCCCCCACCCGTGAAAAAGCCTTCCGCTTCTTTAATGGCTGCAGCCGGATCAGAGAAGGTGTGCAGACCTTTTACGCGAATGCCTATAGTGGCAAAAAATGTCGCTGCATTCTGGGTATACGCGTCATGGCTCAGCCCTCCCGGGCGGGCGTAAGGAATAAAGACGATCTCTTCAATGTCTTTAAAAAGAAGGGTAACTTCTGGTAAAAGATACGAAAGATATTCCTGCCCAAATAGAGTAGGTGCTTGCTAAAATGATATTCTTCATGCTTTAAAAAGTATAACCAGTGTTCAAAGCTATATAGAATTATCGAATTCCGGTATAAATCGGTGACTTCCTTCTAGTTTGCACCTACCCTTTTTTCTTCAGACTCAATCCCATTTTGATGTACCTTTTTACTTTTAAGGCGCCCGATCTTACAGGTTAATGTAAGGCTGATTTGCCTGGTATCATTTTGATTGGAGGACCGAAAAACTGCGTCATTAAGCACAATATCCCGCTTAATATTCCAGCTGTACAACAGATCCCTGGCATTTAAGGTAAGGTTGAATTGATTGTGCCAAAGGCTTTTGCTGAGCGCCAGATTCACACGCCCAATAGGCTTGTAAATCCCCTGACCAGAACTCATTCTTGTTCTATAGGAACCGTTGATCTCTGCACTCCAGTTTTTACCTATTTTAAATTGCTGGTTTCCATTCATTGTAAAAGTACAAAGCTGATGTACATCTTCCGTACTCGCTTTATATTTCGATTCCTGAATGGAGAGATAGAGCGTAGACAACCACCAACTTTTCAGCCTGAGAGAAGTCGTAACATACATATTCATAAGAACAGTTCTCTCCAGATTAATGGTAGTATTTACCAGGGCATTTCCTTTTTGCTCATAGTAAGAGGTAATCTTGTTACGTATCTGATTATAGCTTAGTCCCACGGTCAATTGATTGCGATACGTATAGCTCAAGTCGGCTGTATTGGAAAAGGCAGGCAAAATAAGTGGGTTCCCCTGGTTACTGTAGTAACGGTCAAAAAAGAACACAGAAGGATTCAGATCTTCATAATCTGGTCGGGTAATCCTTTTCCCGGAATACAAAATAAATAAATGACGGTCTGAACTATCCATTTTGTAAGAGAGGTAAACAGTAGGAAAAAAATTACCATAATTTTCTGAGACAGAGCTTGAAGCTTCCGTAAGATGGCTCAGCTGCAAAAAGGAAGTATTGGTCTGTTCAAATCGCAGTCCGGTCTGAAAGGAGAAACGTTTAAATTCCTTTTTCAAGTTAAAAAAAGCAGCATCATTGTGTTCCTGGTAATTAAAACTATTATATTCTTCCTTGCCACTATACTGGCTTAGGTAATGACCTCCGCCGTTTCGGAGAGAGTAAATGGACTGAAGTCCACCAGATAGTTTCAGTCCACCTTTAAGCGGGTAGTCGATGTCTGAGCTGACACTATAGATTTTTGCACCGAATGGATTGTCAGATCTAAGATCATCTCTACTAACAATGATCTGATCGGGGTTATAGGTAAGCCCCTCAGCGTACTGTTTAGATTGGTCTTTATAAGTCAGATAATCTAAATTGACGTTGAATTCTGCCCCGCTTTTATTCAATTGATGTTTTAAATAAAGGTTCAGACTGGTATTGCGTGTCTGCTTTTCCAGTGTACTTGTGGTTTTTAAAATAGAATCTAGATGGTCTTTTGCATTTAGAAATTGAATCTGGTAAATGCCTCGTTCATCATATTGGCTCGAAAAGCCGTTTACGATCAAGCCCAGATTGGTTTTGGTTCCCACTTCATAATCCAGACCGGCCTTGTAGTTAAAACCTCGCTTTCTGTTCGTTTCAAGATTATATTGCTGCAGGGTATAACGTTGGATTTGTTCCGGATAAAATGTTCTTAGTCTTTGTACCTGAAAAAAATTATCGGTTACATCATATCCTATATTCCCGAAAACGTTCAGCTTTTCTTTCCTGAAATTGATAGTTAAGTTATTTGTTGTTTTCCCATATTGACCCTGGCCATAATTGATAGTCAAGCTACCATTAAAACCCGTTTCTGTTGGCCGTTTTGTTTTGATATTTATTATTCCTCCTGTACCTCCGGCACCATATTTTGCGGGTGGATTGGACATCAATTCTACCTGGGCAATAGTTGCTGCAGAAAGTGTCCCTAAATAGATGTTCAAGTCCTTGCCAGAAAGATAAGTTGGCCGGCCATCAATATAAATGGCAGTTCCGCTTTGACCTTTTAAACTGATCTGATCACCTGATACCTCCACTCCAGGTAAATTCCCCAGTAGATCCAGCGCATTGGATCCAGCATTGGATAATGAAGATTCCATATTGATCACGGTCCGGTCTATTTTTTGTTCCAGATATCTTTTACGTTCAGCTTTTATAACAACTTCTTTTAGATCTATTTTCTTTTCTTTCGGCAGGACAAATTGTTCTCTGTATATCTTATAGCCTATACCCGTAATCTGAGCATCCAGGCCATTTAAAAGGCAAAGGCATAGCCATGAGGTCAATAAAAATTGCTTCATAAATCAGGTTTAAGAAAGTAGTAATTATCTAAAAACTAGCTAAGGCGTCTATTATTCTGCCGGCAAGCTCTTGTTGTTTCTGTTGATTAAGTATAAATTTTAAATCAGGTAAAAAATTGGCATCTCCCATTTCAATGACCACTGCCGGTGAATGGCTTTTGCGTAAAACATATAAATTGGTATTCATTATTTCACCCGATACCTGCATACCTCGAAGTTTTCTGAATTTTTCCTGTAAGCTCAGGGCCATCTGACGAGAGGTTTCTGCCTGCATATTTTCAGCACTGTAAATCAATTCCAAGCCCTTGGATTTTCCTGTGGTACCAGCATTCATGTGCAGGGAAATGAAGAAATTTCCTTGTAAAGCAGTCCTGTCTTTCAAAGTCATAAATTCATCGGCACCGCGTGTCATTATGGTTGATATTCCCCGTTTCCTGGCTTCATCTCTAAGCTTATAAGCTACCTGAAGCACAATGTCTTTTTCCTGGATCCCGTTTGTGCTTACTCCTCCAGCATCTTTGCCCCCGTGGGCTGCATCGATAACAAGTACAAAACCTTTACCGGTAGCATTGCTTCCATAGGCCCTGCCAGGCGCGTTAAAATACAAAGCCGCCATGGTTAATGGAAATATAGCCAGAAAATAAACCATCCTCAGCTTTCCATCACTACGTTGCTTAAACATCATTTGTACCCGATGAAGTGCAGAGGGGGTGTGAAACGTATTGACTAGTTTCCGACTTTCAAAACTGGCTGACCTTAATAAAAGTTCAGCATATTCCTTGGGATTATATTTTTGAATCAAGAAGTGATCCACCTGAAATTCGTGAATCTGATACAGATCTCTTTTAAAAAAATAAACCAGCGGGTTGAACCAAGTAAAAGCAGCAACAACATCCAGTAGAAGATGATCGATGGAATGCAGCAAACGACTGTGTAATTGCTCGTGCGCTACAATTCGTTCCTCTTCAGCCCCTTCAGGATTTAAAAAGATCATATTGAAAAAGGAGGCATTTGAATTGAAATGATCATACACATACCAGTATCGCCCGTTCCTTTTTCCTTTTTTAAAAGTTTTTAAAAGGATCATAACGATGGTATAAAACAATTTGAACATCAGCAAGCTGCTCACTCCCCAATACAGGATTTGTAGAGTTAACATCCAGTTAACGCTGCTTTTGTTTACTGGTACTGCTTTGAAATTATCAGAAATGCCCATACCAACAGTTGATCTTTCCGGCAATATCATTTCAACAGACTTAAAACAGGTTGGCAATTCTATTGTTAAGACTGGAATCAGCAAACTGACCAACAGCGCACATAGCAAATACAAACGGTTTAAATTAAAAAATGTAAGCTTCCTGAAAAACAGGACAAAGACACCGTAAAAAACTGTCAGGCATACTGAAAAATGAAGCAAGTAATTAAAGTATGTCATACACTATTGCTGATCAATAATGTTTCTGATCTTTTTGATTTCTTCTTCCGAGAGCTTCTCTTCTTTAACCATGAAAGAAAGCAAGGATTCAGCCGAACCACCAAAATAACCCAAGAGTAGTTTTCTGAAGGAAGTCTTTCTATATTCCGATTTGGTGATTAAGGGAAAGTATTGATGCGTTTTCCCAAAAGCATGGTATCCCAGATACCCTTTCTTTTCCAGCAATCTGACCACAGAGGAAATGGTATTGTAAGGTGGTTTAGGATTTTCGGACATATGATCTATAATATCTTTCACAAAGACGGTATTTAATTCCCAGATGATCTGCATGATCCGCTCTTCAGTTTTAGTGAGTTCTTCCATACTCAAATCTATAACTTATTTTTCAGTTTTAAAACTGAAAAATAAGTTATAGAGTCTTTTTTTAGCTGAGTAATTGTTCATATATGAACTAAATCTGTCCGTATACGAACACTTACTGATATAAAAACCTTAATTTGGCGCTATGAGTTTGGTTTTTATGGCATGGCATATAGATTGAACAACAGAGGCAAATCACAGAAATTATGTTCCAGCACCACCTCTTATTGATCTATAGAAATTTCAAAAGGTATAAAAGTTCTTTTTTTATTAACCTGATAGGACTTTCGACAGGACTTTCCTGCGCTTTAATGATCTACCTGTGGGTAAATGACGAAATGCAAATGGATCGGTTCCATCATCAAAGCATCTATCAGGTGATGGAAAACGAACATGTAGCCGATGGGATCAATACCGTTGACGGAACACCGGGGATTCTTGCTGAGGCCATGGTTAAAGAAATGCCTGAAGTGGCATCTGCAGTAACGGTATCCCCTACTTACTGGCTTGCGCAGAGCCAGGTATCTGTAAATAACAATCCCTCGGTAAAGGCTGCAGGAAAATTTGCTGGTGCAGATTTTTTTAAAATATTTGATTATCCGCTGATGATGGGCAGGGCTGATCAGGTGCTGAAGAACAACAACACCGTGGTCATTTCTGAAAACCTGGCCCTGAAGCTATTTCATACGACAGACGTTATTGGAAAAGAATTTACCTGGAGCAATACAGATGTTAAAAGTGAAAAGCATGCACTGATCTCGGGTGTCTTTAAAAATACTCCTGCCAATTCATCTGACCAGTTTGATTTCCTGGTTTCCCTGGATGCATTATTTAGTATAGGTTCGAATTATCTAAAGTGGGGAAACTATGGTCCGAATACTTTTATCGTCTTAAAAAAAGACGTTAACCCGGAACGTTTTAACACTAAGATAGAAGGTTTTTTAAAATCAAAAGGACAGAAAACTCATACCTTGTTCATCAGACCTTTTGCAGATGGCTATTTATACAACAGATTTGAGAATGGAAAAGTGGATGGCGGAAGAATTGATTATGTAAAATTATTCTCCCTTATTGCAGTTTTCATCCTTCTGATCGCGTGTATTAATTTCATGAACCTTTCCACAGCAAAAGCTTCGCGCAGGTTAAAAGAGGTAGGCATCAAAAAGGTAATGGGTGCACAAAGAGGTTCACTCATTTTACAGTATATGGCAGAATCCCTGCTGCTTACTATTTTATCGGTATTTGTTTCCTTACTTGTAGTTGAACTGTTACTGCCTCAATTTAATCAGATTGTCGGAAAGGAACTCAGCCTATATTATAGTCCCTCACTTATTTTATCGCTCCTTACGATAACCATTTTCACCGGTCTGGTTTCTGGAAGCTATCCGGCGCTCTATCTTTCAGGGCTTAAGCCTGTTTCCGCTTTAAAGGGAAAACTTAATCTTACCGCTGGAGCATTATGGACACGCCAGGGATTGGTTGTTTTTCAATTTACCTTATCGGTGATCTTAATTGTGGGTGTCTTTGTGATTTATAAACAGATCGAATATGTGCAGACAAAAAACCTGGGATACCAAAAAGACAATGTCATCTACTTTGAAACCGAAGGAAAATTCAGAGACAATGTAAATTTTGCTATTGATGCGGTAAAAAAAATCACTGGTGTCCTCAATGCCTCAAGCATAGACCGGGAATTACTTGGCGACCTGAATTATACTTTTGGAGATTTCAGTTGGGAAGGAAGAGATCCTAAAGAAGTGATCAAGTTTCAACGGGCACAGATCAATGCAGGTCTCCTTGAAACCCTGGGCGTAAAAATGGCCGATGGAAGGAGCTTTTCAAATAAGTTTGGGTCAGACACTTCAAAGATCATCATCAATGAGGCTGGTATAAAAGTAATGCGTTTGAGCCATCCTATAGGCAAGACATTCACGCTATGGGGTAAAGATTACCAGATCATTGGCGTGATCAAAGATTTCCATTTTGAGTCTTTGCACCAGCCTGTAAGACCCATGTTTTTAAGATACGCCCCTACGGGAACCAATAGGGTCATGGTCAAAGTTAGTCAGGGAAAAGTAGAAGATGTGATTAAAGGCTTGCAGAAATTAAATGCATCCTACAATCCAGGCTTTAATCTGGATGTAAAATTTCTTGATAAAGATTTCCAGGCACAGTACCTTGCTGAAACCCGGGTATCAGTATTATCCAGGTACTTTGCTTCTATAGCTGTGATCATCTCTTGTCTTGGCTTATTCGGCCTGGCCATTTTTACGGCTGAAAGAAGACTAAAAGAAATTGGCATCAGAAAGGTTTTAGGTGCCAGCGAACTGAATATTGTTTACACTTTATCCAAAGATTTTGCCAGGCCTGTATTCTTTGCGATCCTGATTGCCTTACCATTCAGCTATGTAATGACCAGATACTGGTTAAACACATTTGCTTACAGAATGGAACTTCAGCTCTGGTATTTCTTTGCAGCAGGCGTACTGGCATTACTGATTGCCTGGTTAACAGTTGGCTTGCAAGCCATAAAAGCTGCCGGAGCAGATCCAATTCAATGTTTAAGGGATGAATAAATTGTGATCAGGCACACTAAGATGGAAAGGGTACCATTTTACCACAGGAACATACACAATTGGGGTCTGAAATATTAAGTAATTTCAGAAAATGCCGGTAAAAACCAATCCTGTCCAGCATTCCCGGATTATTTTCGCCCTTGTTACACTCTATACTGCCATTAACAAGGTTAATGGTCATACCAAAACCTGGTGCATAACCTGATTCCTTTTCTGCCGCTGAGGGCTTCCATTCCCCGGTCATGACAGCATGTGCTGATGGTTTCCTGTTTTGAGGCGTCATCCAGAAATAAATTGCTGTTTTAAAAGATAGTACCGGATCCTTGGTGACCAGGTCTGGTTTATTCAACAATATATCCGGATTTCCAAAAATAACTGTAGATGCAAACCCATAATTACCATTATAACTCAGTTGCAAAGGGCCCCTCCCAAAGTATTTTTGACCAGCTACAGCTGGATATACCTTATTTTGGATTACATAATCAAGATCTGTACGTAGTTCCTGGGTAAGCATCAGTCCATCATTAAACTTTCCATTTACTCCATTACGGGTTTCATGAGCTATATGCGCAAAAAAAGCTGCCGCTTCCTTTTTATTGAGATTTGCACAGAAATCACCATAATTGATCTCTGTACTCGAGTAAGGCTCTTTTTTCGCCCAGTCTTGTTCCCAATCCGGATCCTGGCGCACTACTGTACTTTTCCCAGTTACCAGATCAGTTTTGGTTATTTTAAAGATCCATATCCCTCTTTTTTCAATTCTGATTTTCACAACTGACATTTCTGAAACCGCCTGTTTCAATGATTTATAGGAAAAAAACTGATTGTGCTGAGGGAAAAACCGGTTAAAATCCTTTTCTGAAAAAAATGAAAGAAGAGCGGATTTTCGGGACTGAGCATATAAACTGCAACTTGCTTCAGAGGTAGCCATCGCCATAACTAAAAAAAATACACTCATTTTCAGTATTTTCATCAATATATATTTATTGTTTATCGGCGATGAAGCTATCATGGACTGCTTAGTTTTATTGTTCAATAGTTTTTGGTTTTCGAAAATACCAAAAAACCAGTAGATGAAAAACCACAAATCCGGGGATTGCAGAAGCTCAAAGGATGGGCGATTTTTGCCGCTATATTCATCTATAAATTTAAATAAAAACCTATGAATCTTATTGTATTTAAAAAACAAACTTTAAAAATTGCAGCGCTTATTTCTTGTATGGCTATTGTGGTTTCATGTAGCAAAAGTAAGAATGACGGCCCTCAATCACCAGACAGCGGCTATCCAAAAGAAGTGACTATAGAATATAAAATCACTTCACCGGATTTAACTAAAGCAAATGTTATCTTTTCCAACGAAACAGGGGGGAACAGCAATGTTAGTGATGCCGCACTTCCTTTTACAAAAACATTTAAAAGAACTGTAAAATATGCTGAAGCAGCTTCTATCGGTGTTACATCTTATACCGGAGGTAATATAAAAGCAGAGATTTTTGTTGATGGAAAATCCGTAAAAACCGAGTCTTACTCAGGAAATCAAGTCGTTACAGGTTCACTGGTCTACCCGTTCATGTAAATTATTATGGTCGTTGTATTCCTCTTTTGGGAGACAGCGACCATAGCAAATTGTTTTATACAAATTATTATAGCAATCTATGGTTGCTATAATCTTGATTTTTCTTCTTTAAGTATTAACCAACAGCATCTGAATTTCCTTTTTCTCTGTTCCCTCTAGTTCCAGGCGATAAATATATTCCTCTGCATTTGGGTTACCGGTTTTTACCATATATCGTATGGACCATTTTAGCAAGGCAAACTCTCTATGGCTACCTCCATAAACACGATTGATGAAGCGAAGAAAAATGAGGTCTGCATTCAGATTAAACTGTTCTAAAAGTTCAATAAATAAGAAGTATTCGAAAACATTTTTATCGAGAAAACGTATAGTTTTTAGATCCTCCATGAGGATACCATCGATCAATAGCTCATCATAAGCACTTTTAAATACCATCAATTCGACGCCAAACAGCTCCAGGTTCACTTCATCTTGCTGCACCCCATACCCCATCTGTTGGACAAGTTTTTTGAGGAGCAGGATTTTTTCAGTGTAATTATTAGACTGATAAATCTTCTCTTTTATAAACCTGGCAATTACCTCCTGGTAAATCACAACACGATTGTGGTGCTCATTCTTGTTTTCCATTTTAAATTGAAAATAGAATGGGATATAAAATGGAAATTTCAGCAGGCCAAACAGTTCGGGCTCAACCTTAAAAAGCCCCAGATTAGAACATATCTCATCGACTTCATTTTGGTTGAGTAATGGAACGGGCGACACATATGCCGGAACTTTTAGTCTTTTATTTAAACATTTCCAATCTTCCGGCGACACCCCTGCAACAACTTTTATAAATCCCGGAGCCAATCGGTTCATGAAATCGGCGAGGTATTCACTATAATCGTCGATAATCAGAATCAGTTTTCTATTTTCTTTCGGCGACTGATCAGAAAGCAAATCAAAAAGCTTTTTAGAATGATTTGCAAAACCAAGGAGTGCCTTAAGCTGATTTTCGAATTGGAGTTTTGTTTTATTGTAGGTTAAAAAGAGTTTGGCTTTCACAAAAAGAACAGAGTAACCTTTGTAAGTCGTTTCCTTCTCAGAAATATACTTATCAACCAGCCGACTAAGTAAAATAGTTTTACCATAACCAGGTGGGGCTACAAACGCCATAAAATTAAACCGCCCATCACAAAATTCTTCAAAGGCATGCTCAGCAAACTTTCTGCCGACAGTTGCCTGATAGGGCAATCCAGATCTGCAGCTGATATTCTTCAATGTAATTCTGGTAATCCTATCGGCTTGACAACTTACTTTTTCCCATACATCATCTTTATCATCAAAATGCACACCGCCCGCTGCGAGGGATTCGATATATTCCGGTTTTCCGGCATACTCACACAAGGCTGTGATGGTGTACCTCGAAAAAGCAAACTTCGTGGCTGCAAAACCAAAAAGTCGTTTCAGGGTTGTCTCACTAACATTCTTATCGAATTCTTTCCTGATATCTATCGAAATCCGTTTACAGTCTGCAGGCGTTACCTGACTAAGACCTGCTTTCAAACATATTAACGTTTTCAATTTATCAAGGAGAGGCTTCTCATCCATATATAATCAAATTTCCATGATACTGAAATGCAATTTGGTGTTAAGAAATATTCCTTTAACTGCATTTTCGGTTTAAATTTGATAAATATCATGATTTTATTCTATTTATTATGTAATCTGTTACAATAAACTGACGAGCTATTGAAATCAGCTATCATTTCAAAAAATCAGCATAAAAGTTTGGAATCTTACTCTTACAAATCGCCATGATTGTTTTCTCTTTCTCATACTCAACCCTAAAAACCTCAGCATCAACCTCTTTATCACTAATAATCAGCATACAATAAGTTGCTAAACGTCCGGCTTCTTTTGATCTGCCAACCGAACCACAGTTTACCAGGACCAAATCTGATGAATCGTTTTCTACTGCCGGAATTTTCCGAATGTAGGGCAAATGGGTATGCCCCATGACCAAAACCCCACTTTGCTCAGTCCGTAGCATCTGATTTAAGTCTGCGGCATCATGATCTTCATAGATATATTCTTCATTACTCCTTACACTGCCATGAACGAGCAAAATATTTTGCTCAGGTGTGTTTCCAAAGTTCAATTTTATCTGACGGGGTAAACTGGCCAGATAATCTTTATTTGTCCTGGTCAGAACTTTCTTGGTGTAATTAATTGCCAGAGTTCTTGCTGCTGTTTCTTCTTCACTATGTTTAACCAGGGGCAGGATATCCAAATCAAAAGCAATTCTTTCATCATGATTACCCATCAGACAGGGTATTTTATGTTTTCTGATCCGTTCAATCACTTCATTATTCCAGGGAGCAAAATCAACCAGATCCCCCAAGCAATAGATTTGATCGGCACCTCTCTTTTCTATGTCCCCAAGTACCGCTTCAAGAGCAGGCAGATTTCCATGTACATCACTAAAAACAGCTATTTTAATCATTTTATAGTCTTCCTTCGGGTTACAGTTTCGGATACAATTACAATCATCAAAGCAATTCCACTCCAAAGCAGCATTTGATAGGTAGAAAGATTCCAGCCCCCTAATTTCCAGGACAGTAAACCACAATAGGTACCCAAAGCTCCTCCAATAAAATACATGGTTACATAAATGGTATTCAAGCGGCTATGAGCATGTTCATGCAAACTATAGATCCGCGCAAAATTGGTGATCTGTGTAGCCTGCACACCAATATCCAAAAAGAAGATACTAATCATTAAGGCAATTACCGAAAAGGGAAAAACTTTAATGAGCAATACGCTGCCAATCATTAAAGAAACAGAAAGTAGCAGAGACCTGTATGCATTCCCTTTATCGGCAAGTTTTCCAAAATACGGAGCAACAAGTGCTCCCCCAATGGCAATCAGACCAAATAAGCCTATTGTACCGGTTTGATAATTCAAAGGCGCTGTGCTCAGATGAAAGGTTAATGTTGTCCAAAAAGAGCAAAATACACCGAAGGTAAAAGAGCCCAGCAGACAGGCTTGTCTTAAAACCCTGTATTCTTTAATCAGAGATAAAGTTGATTTTAAAAGATCAAAATAATTTCCTTTAAATTTGGGTGGCACGTTAGGTAAGTAGAGTTTCAGCAATATGGTGATCACCAAAACCATACCTGCAGATATGCCATAGACATATCTCCAACCTAGCCACTCTGCAATTAAACCGCTAATCACCCTGGCCCCCAGAATACCAACAAGTATACCGCTAAAAACCTTTCCAACTGTTTTACCCCTGTTCACCGGATCAAGTGTTGCCGCCATGGGCAAAATGATCTGAGCTGGTACAGAACATATGCCTGTAAGTAAGCTCAGGATATAAACCATCAGAAGTGTCTTTGCTGCGGCAAAGGCAATCAGAATCAAAGTTAACAGACCAGCAAGGAGAACAATCAGATTTTTTCTGTTGACTTTATCCCCCAAAGGTAATACGAAAAACATCCCTAGCCCATAGCCTATCTGCGAAAGCATGGCAACCTTACCTATTTCCATTTCACTTGCCCCAACAGAGGTTCCTATTTCTTTTAGAATAGGCTGGTTATAATAAATATTAGCAACAATAATACCTGCAGCAATAGCCATAAGGGGGATAATTGCAGGATGTAATTTTACTTTTGATAGGATAGGCATAAGAATTAAAAATTTTGACACAAACCTAGGCCTTCAACCACCACTTAAATTGTACATTTAAACAATAAATTTGTAAATAACACCAATTGGAGAGATTCATACAGCACGATGCATTATATATCAGGCATTTCACCACAACAGAATGGCCTTTTCCAGTGCACAACCACAATCATTTCGAACTGGCCTTTATTCATTCAGGCAACGGTTTTCATTACCTCAATGAAATACCCCAATGGTATCAAGGCCCTTGTTTGTTTCTGCTTTCTCCTGAAGACTATCATATTTTCGAGATCCAGAACAGAACAGAATTTAGTATTCTGAAATTTACGAATATCTATTTAGACGGCCCATTTGCCGATCAGGGATTACAGGAATGGAGCAAGTTAATGGAACAGTTACTGGCAATGAGTTCTACCCTGCAGTCTTGTCTGGTCAATTCTGCAGAAGAACTTTTTAAAATAGAACAATTGATTCATTTAATTATCCGGGAATGGGAAACCAGCCAGAATTCTGGAAACGAAACCATCTTTTATCTCATCCGGGCAGTATTTTCACTTATCAAAAAAACGGCAGTAAAGGAATTGTCTCCAAAGATTTCCAGTCAGGAAAATACAGTAATTTCTATTGTAAACCATATTCATAAGCACATCCGCAATCCCCGTAGTTTACAGCTCAGGGAGCTTGCAGAGGTGTTTAATTTTTCACCTAATTATCTAACTGGATTGTTTAAGAAGCAAATGGGGGTACCAATTAAAACTTATATAGACAACTACAAACTGAAATTGATAGAGAACAGGCTTAAGTACACGGAACATCCGCTAAAGGAGATCAGTATTGAATTTGGGTTTAATGATTTGAGTCACTTTAATAAGTTTTTCAAAAAAAATTATGGAATCAATCCAAAAGAAGCGAGATAGAAAATAGTCTTCTATCTCGCTTTTCTGGCTTAAAGTAATGTATCCAGTTGTTTACGAAGTTGAGGATCGGAAGGCCGCTTGGCATCTGCATCTACTATGTTTCCTTTTGGATCTATCAGAATGAACCTCGGTATGGAATTGATATTAAATTTTTTAATAAAATCAGAGCTAAAATCCTTGTCCGCCATCACCTGGATGCCTTGTAATTGATGCTCTTTGACGTAACTGATCCATTTGTTTTTGTCTTTGATTCCATCAACAGACAGGCTTACAAAATGAATGTTTTTTCCATGATAATCTTCTTCCACCTTTGTTAAAAAAGGAATTTCAGCCTTGCATGGCGCACACCAGGTTGCCCATACATCAATATAAATATACTTGCCGCGAAGTTCTTTCAGAGACACCATTTTACCATCGACATTGCTATAGTTAAAGTCGGGTGACGGAGACTTGCTGATCATTCGCTTATAGTTTGCATACACTTCTTCTATATCCTTCTTATAAACTGGATTGGTTACACCAGTCATAAAATTACGGTAAGCATCTTCTTTAGCCGCGGCATTTCTAACCATTTTAATGATGGTACCGGTACCTTTATAAGTCAGATAATCCTTCACATAACCTGAAGGCAGTTCCCGTTCAATGACCTTCAGTTTCACCACATTGTTCCCTTCATATCCAAGCGTCGTATCCGCTTTATACTTGGTATTTCTCAGATTTGTGATCTGATCATCCAGCCATGCCCTGTAGGATGCAGATCTTCTAAAAAGAGCCTCGTCACTTAAATCTGCCTTTTCATCAATCCTGATTTTCAACTGCTTTCTTTCTTCCGGCGCCATACGTTTCACAAAAGCTTTTTTCTGTGCAGAATCCAATAGTTTATTAAAATCTGGAGCCCCTTTTTTCTCTGTCAGAATTTTCTCCAGGTTCTTCATACCAATAGAGTCCATACCGTATAGACCGACATACCTGTTCAGTACCTGGCGGGCATAAAAGTCAATATCTTTACGCATTAACGTCTTCACCGCAGGGTTGGTTTCCTGCTCCGTTTTCAGGTCCATTACTTTTTTAAACGCTTCCAGCTTCTCAATCACCTCAGCAGATGGCATAATGTACAGTTTGTACAAGTAATCGCCATTGGCCATTGGAATGAATTTGGCCAATACCTCTTCTTTATCTTTCAGCAAATCGTCTGTTAATTCTTTTTTACCTTGTGCAAAGCCGTAAATAGCCAATATGGTAAAAATTGCAATCATCATTTTTGTTTTCATGTCTCTTAATTATTAAAAATAGATAGTTTATTTGTGATTGAGTTCCATGTCGGGATTGAACATAGTTACGCGGATAGGAATCTCAAAAGTATATTTAAGGCTATGAGGAGGTAGTGATGCATCGATAGCCTGCGTCTCAGGATTAATTCTCTTAATTTCGGTCATACGTCCCTCTTCGTCCAAGCGTTTCATATCAAACCAGCGAAGGCCGCTATAGGCTAACTCTCTCCTTCTTTCAGCGAGTACTTTAAGTAAAGCATCTTCTGCTGAAGCAGCTGTCTGGTCTGTATAAGCAGCCGTTTTAATGCGGTTTTTTCTTATCCTGTTTACCAGAGCCATCGCATCCAGGGAATTTCCTGTCCTGGCCAATAGCTCTGCTTTAGTTAGGTAGAGTTCCGGAAAGGTAATTCCGAAATTATACTGTCCTGGCAAAGATCCACGGCCCAATCCGTTATTGTTAGTGGTCGTTAGAAAGGAATAACGAAGGTCATTATTATCAAAATAGCTTTTCAGATCATTAGAATAAAGCATAAAGATCGGACTTCCAGAAACTGCTGCCCGCTGCCAGAGTATTTCCGGATTCAGATCATATACAGGCATATCTTCATCACTTTCATAGGCATTATAGTTCAACAACTGGTGGGTACTCTGTAAAGCAAGGTCTGTGTATTTACCAGCATTTACATAATCAGCCATATATAAATAAATGCGACTTAACAAGCCATAAGCAGCATATTTACTCACCCGGTAACGGTTAATATTTGTGGCAGGTAGAAGATCAGCTGCTTTAAGAACATCATTGGTTATCGCTTCCAGTGTTGCCTTAACAGAAGAACGACCAGGCACTTTATCTGTTACGTTAGTGCTTATGGGCATAGGCAGTCCGGGATCCGAAGCCGCTGTTGATGCATGGTAAGCCTTTGCAAAAACGGTAAGCAAATCCATATAACAGCTTGCACGAATAACCAGTGCTTCTGCCAACACCTGATTTTTCCTAAGGTCTGTGCCATCTGTAGCTTTCAAGACCCCATTAATAATCACATTTGTATCATAGATACTGTGGTACAACGGGCCCCAAACATCAGGACTCGCTTTTTCGTTGATGGTAATAACAGAACGCCAATAATAACCATTTGCTGTTGGCGACTGGTTCAAAGCATCAAACTTATTAAAGTTGTCATCTGTAAAATCCAGAAGATTAATAGGAAATGTCCTTGTTAACGTTGGTGAGTTTAACATATCCTCATAGTCTGATAATTTCTCAGGTATTATAATTCCTTTAGGCTTAATATCGAGGAATTTATTACAAGCAGAAAGCATGCCTATGACCATCATTAGTATTACTATACTATATTTCTGTTTCATCATCGTCGTATTAAAAATTGGTTGAAAAAGTCAAACTATAAAAGGGTTGGTTTTCCAGGCTCCTCACACCTGTAATCCGGTCGATTGCATCCGGATCAATATCGTTACCGCTAAATGTATATCGAAAAGCATTCTGGGCTTGAAAGCGAAGCTGGGTGTTTCTAAGCCCTAGTTTCTGTAAGAATTTTGCTTTGGTATTATAGGTCAGCACCACGTCCCTCAGACGAATATAATCTGCTTTACGTACAAATTGAGAGGCATATTCATAACCATATAAAGCATAGGATTGATAGTAACCGGGAGCACTGCTGCTGGCCCTGACATAACCTGGAATGTTGGTAAAGTTCTCATCACCTGCCTTCCTCCAGAAGTTACTGGCTCCCACAAGCGGATTGTTATCAAAAAAACCAATATTATTCGGATTGGGCTGCTCCACCCGCATTACATGTCCTCCATAATACATGATTAGAAAGGACAAGTCAAATGCCCCGTAACTCAACTGGTTGTTTAAGCCTAAAACATATTTAGGTGTTGTAGTTCCGTTGTAAATAAGATCGTCTTTGGTTACATCTACCTGGCTGTTACCGTAAAAGGCAAGTACCTTTTTATTTCCTTTCTTATCCAACACATAAGGTTGTCCCTTTTCATTTAATCCCCCGTAGTTATAGCTGAACAATGCACCAATGGGCAGGCCCTTTACCGGGGTAGTTCCGCTGGTAATTAACTGTGAATTGGCATATTCAGTGGCTTTGACATCCAGAACCTCATTGTGATTAAACGATGCAGTCAATTGTGTACGCCACTGAAATTTATTTTGTTTTACATTTACACTGCTGATTAAAAACTCAAAGCCTTTATTCTCTATGGAAGCGGTATTGGCATTATATTGATTAAATCCGGAGGTGGGATCTGCATCAAATTGCCCGAACACATCTAAAGTACGTTTCATATACCAGTCTGCTGAACCCGAAATACGGCCTTTGAGCAAGGTGAAATCAAAACCGAGGTTATAGTTCCTGGTTGTTTCCCATCGAAGAGATTGGTTCTCAGGACTTAAAACATCATTATAACTTAGTGGAGTATTAAGAGTTGTATTCAGTCCTGTTTTCAAAATCAAAAAAGGGCCATTATTGCTGGTTGGCACGTTACCATTAAATCCTGTTGCCGCCCGGAATTGCAATTGATCAATCCACTCTATTTTCTTAATAAATTCTTCTTCTCCTATTCTCCAGTTTAATCCCGCAGACCAAAATGGCTTATCTTTATATTTCGGATCTACCCCAAACAGATTAGATTGATCCAGTCTGAAACTTCCTGTCGCTACATAACGTCCTTTAAAAATATAGGTTCCCTGGCCGTAATATGACATAAACCTCCGCTCTGTTTCTGTGTCATTGAAATAATCCGTACTTCTGAAACTGGTGTAAAATCCAAGTTCTTCAAATGCGGGATAAGAGGTTGCATTCAAAGCATTTAAATTATAGGGTTTGGGAATGAGCGATTGATCATCATATCCGAAAAAGGATGTTTTGTATCCCCTCATTAGCGTTTTTTTCTGTTCTACCCCCAGAATACCTGAAAAATCATGTTCTCCATCGCCAAACTTATGATTCAGATTCAACTGACCTCTTAAGGTATAATTATTCGTCCTAAGGTTGGTTCGCTGCAGGATATTTCCCTTAGGTAAATTACTGAATATCGCATTCCCGGTAACCGGATCTTTTAAAGCCATATTACTTACCAGAACCCGCACAGCGTAGGCATCTTCCAGCTGCAACATCTCCTGAAGTATATTCTGGTTTTCATAATTTCCCCCAATGTCCATACTCAACCAATTGGTCATTCTTGCATTTAAACGCCCTTGAAATCTTACTGAGGATCCCTTATTGTTATTCGTATTGCTGTTAAGTTCCCGGTAAGGATAATAAAACTGATCGTAAAGACCAGCAGCCATTAAATCCTTATTTGCCGTTTTGGTGATCACCCTTGAAATATAATCACGTCCAGGATCAAGAGCTACAGGTAAGGCGCTTCCGTTCACATCAGCCAAATGCTCGTAAGGAAAGAAGTCGGTATAAGAAGGTGTATTTCCGCTTTTATCCGAATTATTGGTATAGGTACCTTTAAAATCAAAACTAAATGCCTTAGAGAACTTAAAGGTATTGGCCATATTCAGAATAAATTGTTTATTTTCCGATCTTCGGTTAACCGGAGTTTCCCCAATGTAATTTAAGCCCAGCAGATAGGTGCTCTTTTCGGTTCCCCCGCTCACATCAAAATTTATATTTTTAACCTGTCTGTGCTGGTAAAACAATTGCTCGTACTCCTTAAGATTATCATAAGACCCTAAGGTTGCTAGTTTTGCGTCAGCCTGGGCTTGTGTAAGTAAAGGGTTCGAAACCGAAGTTTGAGTTAATCCAAATAGGATTTCCTGGACAGGATCCATTTTGTAAATACCAAGCTGGAACAGAGAGTAAGAGGTTTTACCGATATAAAAATAGTCTTTTTGCAATTGTACGAATTCGCTAGCCGGTGCATATTTCAGGTAACTAAAATCTGGTTTGTTCTGGACAGCATAGGTACTGCGGATGTTAAAAACCGGTCCACCGGATTTCCCCCGTCTGGTTTCCACAACAATAACCCCGTTTGAAGCCCTTACGCCGTAAATGGATGCAGCAGCGGCGTCCCTGAGTACACTCACGGAAACAATATCATTTGGATTGATAGTCCTTAAATCTATCTCTGTAGGGAAACCATCCAGTACAATCAACGGCTGTTTGACCGCATCAAAAGTGGATACCCCCCGAATCGTGAGCTCTCCGGTTTGTCCATTATAAACCAGCCCCGGCACTTTTCCCTCCAGACTTTCCAGAAAATTACCTGTAACTGCAGTTCTTTGCTGATAATCCTTCTCTGTCATTGTTGAAGCTGCGCCGGTAAGCTGATCCTTTTGAATCTTCTGATATCCTGTACTGATTACCCCTACCTCATCCAATTTATTTAAGGTCTCTCTGAGTCTGATCAGACTTAGATTTTCATTCGCCTTCAGAGTGCGGTTTTCGAAACCAATGTAGGAGACGATAATTAGGGCATCTTCCTCTATATTATTTAATTCAAAATAACCATCTTTATTGGTATTGGTTGCTTTTGAACTTCCCTGCACCCTTACAATTGCACCTTGTAAGGAAATACCATTACCATCAACAACCCTACCTTTAATATTTATCGTTTTAAAGGCATCTATAATTCTCTTGTAAAGAGGCTTTTCTTTTGCAGTAAGTACAACAAACTTATCTTTTAAAGAATAGTTAATGTCCTGACTGCTAAAAATCATTTCCAGAACCTCTTCCAGGCTAACGTCCTCTACATTCAGGTTTACTTTTTTTGCAGTTTCAAGCAAACTGGTTTCAAATACAAAATCATACCCACTTTGTATTCTGATTTTTTGGAGCACTGCAGATAAGGGACTAGCCTTTTCTTTCAGACTAATGTTCTGGGCCATACCTGCTGCGCTTACCTGCATCAGGAAGGTTGTCATTATAATTATGATCAATTTAGCGCGCATGAGTAGTTTTCTTTTATCGGCCCCGCTGATTCGGCGAAAGGCCGAATTCATCATCATTAAAATTTTCGGCGGCTGCCAAAGACATGGCATACCTAGGTTAAAAGCATATAAATTCATACTTTTGAAATGGTTTGAGTGAACAGTAATAGATTGCATAGTTTATTTACCGATGTTTCATCGGATGGTTAACTCAAATCGCTTCCGGGTAGTGTATCGAGCACTGCCCGGTTTTGTTTAGAGATCACCTTAGATCTGTCAGATGGGATTTAGTAGATTTATTTTCATGTGGTTTGGTTGGTTGGTTAACGGATAGGATTAATTAATATTTATGTTTGTGGCAGTATCAAAATGTTCCTGCCTTCTAATCTGAATTTCACTTTACCGGTGCTTTGAATACGCTCCAGTACTGAAGAGATCTTCCTCGATCTGGAAATATAACCGCTCAGTACAACTGCTTTTGAACTTTCGTCTGCATAGCTTACTTCCACATTATACCACCTGGAGATCTGGCGCATCAGACTGCCCAGGCTTTCCTGCTTAAAAACAAAGTCTCCATTCTTCCAGGCAACAGAGGTTTCCACATCTGCTGTTGTAACGTTAATACCCTCAGAGGAACCAAGGGCCTGTTGCCCAGGCTTCAGAACTACCATTCTCCCGCTCCGCTGCTGTATTTTCACGCTGCCTTCCAAAAGAGTTGTTTTCACCCCGGGTTCATCCTGATAGCTATTGATATTAAAATGTGTACCAAGAACTTCGACTTCCTGTCCCAACGACTTCACTATAAATGGATGTGCCTTATCTTTGGTTATTTCAAAATAAGCCTCTCCGCTGAGCTGTACTTCCCGTACACTCTTTTTACTAAATGAAACAGGATAAATCAACTTTGAAGCTGAATTAAGCCATACGTGCGAACCATCTGGTAATAACACCTGGTATTGTCCTCCTTTTGGAGTCTCAATGGTGTTGCTCAACAGGGTGGTACTTACCGCCTCTTGTATTTTGTAAACCAATTGCCCATCGGCTGTTTTTGTAATTTCCACCCCAGCTTCTTTGGCAAGCTGTCCGTTAACAGCATCGTTTAAGCTCAGCCGTTTACCACTGGCCAATATTAGATAGGCTTTATTCCCTCCAGGTTCTATATCCTGTTTGGTAAAATCAGAAATTTGCACAGGAGCATGTCGTGCGCTGTAGTATAAAAATGAAAAACCAACAATACAAAGTATAGCCGCAGCTGCAGCTATACGATACCACAAGTAAAGAGTATTTTTCACCGCAAGTGTAGTCCCGTCCTCCTGTATTCTTTTTTTAACATTTAATAAAGCAGATTCCGTATCCATTTGTTCGAGTTCAGATAATTCCGTCCTTAAACTCTTTTGATCCGTGATCTGTTCAACAAGAGATTTGCGATCTGCACTTTGACCAATCCAGTTTTCTAATTCCTTTTTCAATGCAGCATCCTCATCACCGGTAAGATTTCGGGCGATGATCTGGGCTATTTTAAATGAATTTTTAAGCTGATCCATGGTTACTCGTTGTCAATTTAGTATAGAAACGGAACCAACAGCTGTTTTCTCTAAAAGATTCTAAAATTATTTTAATTTCTTAAAAAGTTTTTCCCAAAAGTATCTGCAATGCTTAATAAAAACACTGCTAAAGATAAATTTTCAACACTTAAACTCTTTCTCATCAAAGAAAGCCCTCTCGCCTTCTGATTATTCACGGTACTTACGGAAACGCCCATAATTTCCGCGATTTCTTTTCCACTCATCCCCTGCTCATAGCTCATTTTCATCACCCTTCTACATTGTTCAGGCAGTTGGTTAATGACTTTACTGATCTCCATCAATACCTCGGCTTTGATCATATGGTCTTCCGCATCCTGTTCCATAATTTCTTGTTGTAAATACCATTGATTATCCCTGTTCAGTTTCCGTTGTTCCTGATCTGCACCATCCCTGCAGGCATTTTTAGTACTGATATACAAGAAAGCTTTTACAGCATTATAATTTTCAAAGTCCTTTCGCCTTTGCCACAGTTTAAATAAGCTGTCCTGTACCACCTCTTCTGCCATACCTTCAACAGAAACAAATCGCCTGGCAAAAAAACACAAAGAAGGGTAAAATCTCCTGAACAGTAAATCAAAGGCACGTTCATCACTATTCCGCAGCAACGCTACCAATTCAAAATCACTGAACTGAGTATAAGAATCCATATGAACGAAGTTAAAAAAAATCGTTACAAGCCAACTGTTAATTTATTCATAATATTTCTCTGACAATTGTACCGCAATATTATCCGTACCTTTGACCATGGAAAATAAATACGTTGAGACTATACAAGTAGAGAAAAACGGAAACTATTACATCGTACACAATCTGGGCACAAGAGATGTTATCCTTGCCATTTATGAAGTTGCAACAGGTCAGCAAATTACTCCTGATACCAGAATAGTAGATAAAAACACCATCAATATTAATTTCGAAAACCGTTCACGCCATGAGCACCTCAATGAAGGCAACTACAGGGTCGTGATCCGGTCCTGATTTTTTTTTAGATCTTTACATCCTGCATTCCATATTGCTTTAATACTTCATCGGGAACACCTTGCCATTGATTTGGAGCATTGCCTGCATAACCAATATCCTTTACACCAATTTTTGAAGTGTAAAAACCTGATGCAGTCAGGTTTCTCATCCTGTTAAAAAAAGTCACACCAGGCTTCATTTCCGGTTTGGCTTTTTGAGGATAGGCAATCTCATCGATCATCGCAATTTGCTCTTTTGCTGAAGCTTCAACAAAAGGTTTCTGATAGCGGTTCAGACATTGCAGATCCAGCCATTTTAAACCGCCTCGCATCGGTATCTTATGTTCCGGTATATCCTTCACTATAAATTCAATAAATTCCGGAACTTTTGCCTCTGATGCGCTTCCGGAAACATCATCTTTTGGAATAATAATATCTGCAAGAACTGTAATGGTTGCCATTTCATGGCTGGTAAAGAAGGTTTCTGAATGAAGTTCTTTGTCCCGCTCTATTTCCCAATGTTCCCGCCCAGCCTCTTTTGTTGTTTCTTCTGGAGTACTAGTGCCGGTTTTAGTTTCAGATGGCTTGCAGGCATCTATAAGTACGCTGGTACTTATCGCTGTAAGTCCTAATGCTTTTATCGAGTCACGTCTGTTCATAAGCTCAATCGTTAAATATTTTGTTTTTTCTTTTGCGCCAGAATATATTCAGCGGTCCTCATTGACAAAGCTAAAATTGTCCAGGTTGCATTTTTATCTCCCTGCTGAACAAAAGGCGCTGCATCAACCACGAATAAATTTTTACAATCATGTGCCTGACAATACTTGTTTAAGGCTGATTTTTTTGGATCATCTCCCATACGGATGGTACCAACTTCATGAATAATTTTTCCAGGAGCTTCCAGGCCGTAATTTGTTTCCCGGCCTTGTATTTTTGAAGTGACCACAGCCCCCATTTCCTTCATAATAGAAAGGAAAGTTTCCTGCATATGTTTGGCCTGGTTAATCTCTTCCTGTGCCCATTTATAATGAAACCTCAGCACAGGAATTCCATATTTATCTACTACATCCGGATCAATTTCACAATAATTATCGGCTCTGGCTATAGCGGTACCACGGCCGGCCATACCAACTCCTGTACCGTAAAAACGACGATAATCATCTTTTAGTGAGGCACCATATCCACCCGCATCTTTCATCTTTCCATTTCTGTCTGGCACCATGCCATTCATAACGGGCACTCCCGAACCAAATCCATAGGAAGGCATACCCATTCCACCACCATATTCTATATGATAACCTCTTGGAAAATTAAGTTTCTTATTGTCCAGCCACCAGGGAGAATAAATATGAACACTGCCCACACCATCTTCATTATATCGTTTCCGATCCATTAACTGCGGTAAAAATCCGGAAACACTAGCTCCGGTAGAATCATGTAGATATTTGCCAACTACCCCACTGCTGTTCGCCAGTCCGGCCGGGTGCTGAGGAGATTTGGAATTCAAAAGAATCCTTGCCGACTCACAAGCACTGGCTCCCAGAATAACCAGTCTGGCATTGACCTGATATTCCTGCAAGTCTCGTCTGTTCACATAAGAGACCCCTTTGGCCGTTCCATCTTTATCTGTAATCACTTCCCTGACCATTGCATCAGTAATGACAGTTAGGTTACCTGTCTTTACAGCAGGAATAACCAAACAGGAAGAAGCAGAAAAATCACCATATACCTTACAGCTTCTGCCACATTGGCCACAGTAAAAACAAGGCGCACGATCATTATTCCCTTTAATAGATTCAGTGAGTACAGCGCCTCTGCCGGTAATGACTTTTACTCCGGCTTTCTCTGCGCCTTTTTTTATAAAAAGCTCGTTCAACCGCGGTTTAGGTGGTTTCATGAAAATCCCGTCAGGTTCATTTTCCAGGCCCTCAACAGTACCATAAATACCGATCATACGGTCAACTTTATCGTAAAATGGTTTCAGATCATCATAGGTGATTGGCCAGTCATCTGTTAAACCATCTTTGCATTTAAAATCATGAGGCCCCATTCTCAAGGAAATCCGTCCCCAATGGTTGGTTCTTCCGCCAAGCATTCTGGACCTGAACCATTCAAATTCCGTTTTATCTTTTTTCGTATAGGGCTCGCCATCCAGTTCCCAGCCTCCATAAGAAGCATCAAAATCGCCAAAAGGCCTAACGGTACCCGCCCCTCGTCGGGGAGATTCCCAGGGCCATTTTAATTGGTGCGCATCTAATTTCGGATCGAAATACTGGCCAGCTTCAAGCATTAAAACCTTCTGACCCGCATTAGCCAGGACATATGCAGCCATTCCGCCGCCAGCGCCTGAACCTACTACAATAGCATCATAAACAGTAGGTGATTTTTTGATTTGAAATTCACTCATATATTTGGTTCGGAGTTTTACGACTACAATATATGACTTTCAAATACTTAGTTACAACTTAACTAAAACAATTTATCAATACTTTTTCATAGAACGAGTCTGAGTGATGAAAAATCGTAAAGGGTACATAATTTGTTGTAAATTGGTACAACCAAAATTTAAGATTTGCATTATCCAGCCAATATTCCTCTAGGTGAATCCTTCGTCCCAATCCATTTTATATGCGAAACGCTCGCTTATTTTCTTGGTTACAGGTACTATATTTATTTAAGAAGTAAACAGGAAGACCAGATCACCGATGAACACCGTATTCTTATTTTCATCGGTGCGGCGCTGGGCGGTTTTCTGGGATCTCATATTCTTGGTGTTTTGGAAAATCCACAATATCTTAAAAATATGGACATCCTCTATTTCATGCGAAATACAACGATTGTTGGTGGTTTATTGGGTGGACTGATTGGTGTTGAACTGATCAAGAAGAAAATTGGCGTATACGTTTCTTCGGGTGACATGATGGTTTATCCAATTATACTGGCCATGATCCTTGGCCGTTTAGGATGTCATTTTGCCGGTTTGGATGATGGCACCTATGGAATTCCAAGTTCCTTACCCTGGGCCATTGATTTTGGAGACGGTATAACCAGGCACCCCACCAATTTATATGAAATCATATTCTGGATCCTGCTTTGGATTTCGCTCAATAAGCTTGAAAAGCAATACGCACTGGAAAATGGGGCTCGCTTTAAATTAATGCTCGCATCTTATCTCTTTTTTCGCTTTTGTATTGAGTTTATAAAACCTGATTATGTTTTTAGTTTCGGTTTATCTGTGATACAGCTGGCCTGTATTGCCGGATTACTATATTATTATAAATTATTCGTTAACCCCTCAAAACTACTAAAATCCTATGCCTGAACGCCCATACATTTACTACGACTATACCATCAGTTTATGCAGTACCTGTTTGAGAAGAATTGATGCTAAGATCGTTTTTCAGGACGATAAAGTGTACATGCTTAAACACTGCCCAAAACATGGACGTGAAAGGGTATTGATTGCAACCGACATAGCCTATTATAAAAGCTGCCGGAATTATGCAAAAAGAAGTGAAATTCCCTTAAAATTTAACACCTCTACCCACTTTGGCTGTCCTTATGATTGTGGCTTATGCCCGGACCACGAACAGCATTCCTGCTTAACGGTTATTGAAGTTACTGACCGCTGCAACCTCTCCTGTCCTACCTGCTATGCGATGTCTTCACCAAGCTATGGCCGTCACCGGACGCTGGAAGAAATTGAACAGATGTTTGATGTGATTGTTGCAAATGAAGGCGAACCTGATGTGGTGCAAATTAGTGGCGGAGAGCCAACTGTGCATCCTCAATTCTTCGAAATCCTGGATATCGCCAAACGTAAACCGATAAAACACCTTATGCTGAATACCAATGGCATCAGGATTGCAAAGGACGAAAAATTTGTAGCCCGTTTGGCTTCTTATATGCCCGATTTCGAAATCTATCTACAGTTTGACTCCTTTAAAAAAGAAGCTCTGGAAAAACTACGTGGTGAAGATTTAAGGGAAGTAAGAAGAAAAGCTATTGAACATCTTAACAAATATAATCTGTCCACAACTTTAGTTGTAACATTGCAGAAAGGGTTGAATACCGATGAAATCGGAGAGATTATCGAGTATGCATTAAAACAACCCTGCATCAGGGGCGTTACCTTTCAGCCAACCCAACAAGCCGGTCGCCTGGAAAATTACAATCAGGCAACTGACCGATATACTTTGACGGAGGTCAGATCGGCCATTCTGGAACAAACGGATGTATTTACGGCTGCTGATCTTCTTCCGGTCCCATGTAATCCGGATGCCCTTGTTATGGGCTATGCGTTAAAGCTCGGCGGGAATGTTTTCCCACTGACCCGGCTGATCGATCCTAATGATTTGCTGGACAATTCCAGAAATACAATTGTATATGAAAACGATGAACATTTAAAACCGCATTTGCTGCATATGTTTAGTACAGGTAATTCAGTAGAGGTGGCAAATGAACATTTAAAATCAATTCTGTGTTGCTTACCTGCCATTGATGCGCCCGAATTGAGTTATGATAATCTTTTTAGAGTTATTATTATGAACTTTATTGATGCACAGAATTTTGATGTTAGGGCAATTAAAAAATCTTGCGTGCACATTGTTAATAAAGACATGAAGATCATCCCTTTTGAAACCATGAATCTCTTCTACAGGGATGATAAGATTGAGTATCTAAACGTTCTTAAAAACGAAGTCAGTATATGATAGAACAACAACAAAACAAGAAACCTGGTGATTTGAAAATACTGGGTATCAACCTGGGTATCTTTGCCGTGTATTCCATTTTATGTATATATACCGGTGGAGGAGATGGTGGTATTGCCGCTTTTATGTTTGCCGGGTTCCATGCTTTTATTTGTGTCATCCTCGCTATCGTTCAAAAGCGATGGATCTGGGTGTTGGCCGCTTTGCTCATTCTGGTCATTGGTTTTGCGACTTGTGTGAGCAATTTTAAGTTAGACATCAGGTAAGGGATTGATAGCAGGGTGTTTTATTAAACAAAGATATATCTACCCATTCCACCCTGTCTTTCTCTCTCGTTTTTGGCAGCACCGGAGGCGGACCACCTAGTCCAATGCCAAATGAGGCTAATATAATTAAGATACCAAGTCCGGTAAGACGCAGTATTTTTTTAAACTGTTTCATAGAAAATGATGTAACCGGCCTACAGGCCGCTAGTCTCCGTTAATAAATTTGAATAAATGAGGGGAACTAGGACAAATTACAGAACTGATGTCTTCTGCTGAACATAAGAAGTGCTTTTTTAAGGAATTCTGTCTCCAAGGATGCAATCAAGAGCATCAGGATGGCCATGAGCATTAACTTGACATGAATTCCTGCAGAACAGATCAAAGACAAAATCTCCTGAGATATATTTAGAATTTTATTGACCAACTTAATTAAAACCCTTTGGTCCAGAAAACTCTTGTAATAAATCTGCGTTTTCTTAAAACTTTCTGCTTGAACAGGTTGGTCAGTTGTTGCTTTGGTTTCAAAGCCAGAAGTTCTTGAGGCTATGATACCAAATGAATTCAGCAAACCAAAAAACAATAGAATCACCAGCATCATATGCGGCAAAATTCTCCAGTTTATTTTTTGTTGCAAATTGGTCATCTTTAACAAAGATAACAAATCCAATCATCACTATAGCTTTACCTGATCTTTTTAAAAAAGAGGTTTTTGTTCAAATTGTTCTACAGACGTCAGAGCACCATTTAACTCCATTTGAGTATAGTTATTTTAATTAATTCCTTACTTCAATGTTAAGTTTCAATTTTTGATTTAACATAATGATAATATGAATTTAACGATAATTTTACGTCAATTTGCCACTGTAAATTAACATTATCCATGAGTAAGAAGAAGAAAAGACTTGCAGCGAAGTCTGCGAAAAAACAGATCCGTAAAGAGTTAGACATTAAAATCCTGCAGGAATTTGAGCAAGCGATCAACACACTTGGTCATGATCCAAAGGAAGTCAAAAAAGAATTGAAAAGAGCTTCTGATAAGCTATCAAAAAAGCTTGCAAAAAAAGTAAACAAAAATCTAAGCAATATCATTACAACTGAAGTAGCTGCTGAGGATAAAGCTGGAACAGCAGCAGAAAGCAAAGGATAGTATAAAAAAGGTCTGCA
>Ga0182006_1000469_pt1 | contig 31554 bp, 27 predicted proteins | sample Sormic07211104_1_FD_123022 | JGI IMG/M metagenome (GOLD analysis project Ga0182006, IMG submission 123022) | Rhizosphere microbial communities from Sorghum bicolor, Mead, Nebraska, USA - 072115-104_1 MetaG | ecosystem: Host-associated > Plants > Roots > Rhizosphere | place: USA: Nebraska...
CGTCGCCAGCGGCAGCCGCCACGGCGACAACCTGGGCCCGATGCTGATCGGCGGCCTGGTGCTGGCCACGACCTCCCGCCTGGTCCGCATCCCGGTGCCGGCCACCTGGCACTGCGCGCTCGTCCATCCGCACGTGGTACTGGAGACGCGGCGCGCGCGCGCCGCGCTGGCCGGCCATTACGCCCTGGGCGAATTCGTGGCGCAGAGCGCCAACCTGGCGCTCGTGCTGGCGGGCTGCTACCGCGGTGAAGCGGCCCTGGTGCGCGAGGGCTTGTCCGACGTGCTCGTCGAACCCCGGCGTGCGCCACTGATCCCCGGCTTCGCCCAGGTCAAACAGGCGGCCCTCGACCATGGCGCCTTCGGTGCCAGCATTTCCGGCGCCGGACCCAGCGTGTTCGGCTGGTTCGAGGATCGCGCCTCGGCCGAGGCCGCTGCGCTCGACATGCGCGCCGCCTTCAAGGCCGCCGGCCATGACAGCGACATGCTGGTCGCTCCGATCGACGGCCCCGCCGCGAAAGTGTTGTGAGCATGCGCTATGTCAGCACGCGCGGCGGCGCCGCGCCCGTAGGCCTTTCCGCCGCCATCGCCGCCGGCCTCGCGCCCGATGGCGGCCTGTATGTACCGGAGACCATGCCGAGGATCGGCCTGCCGCCGCTCGACGGCTACCTCGCGGGAACGGCTCAACGCATGCTGGAACCGTTCTTCGAAGGCGATCCCCTCGCCGACGAGTTGCCCGCCATCTGCGCCGAGGCCTTCGCCTTCCCCGCGCCACGCCGTGAGCTTCGCATCGAAGGCGCGCACCTGCTCGAGCTGTTCCACGGCCCCACGGCCGCGTTCAAGGATTTCGGCGCGCGCTTCCTCGCCGCCTGCCTCACCCGCCTGCACCGTGACACGACGCGGCCCTTGACGATCCTCGTCGCGACGTCGGGGGATACGGGCGCCGCCGTCGGTGCCGCGTTCCACGGTTTGCCGGGCGTACGCGTGGCGATCCTCTACCCGGACAACCGCGTGTCACCCCGCCAGGCGCACCAGCTCGGCAGCTTCGGCGGCAACGTGCGCGCATTGCGCGTCGAAGGCAGTTTCGACGACTGCCAGCGGCTGGTGAAGGAAGCGCTCGGGGATACGGCGCTTCAAGCGGACGTGCCGATGTCCTCGGCCAACAGCATCAGCCTTGGCCGCCTGCTGCCGCAGATGGCGTACTTCGGCCACGCCTCGCTGCATGCGGGGGAGCGCATGAACACCATCGTGCCCACCGGCAACCTCGGCAACGCCGTCGCCTGCCTCTGGGCACGGGAGATAGGCCTACCGATCGGCGAGGTGAGCTTCGCCTGCAACGCCAACGAGACCCTGCCGGAGTTCTTCGCCGGGCGGCCCTACCGTGCGCGCGACGCCGTCCCGACCATCGCCAATGCCATGGACGTGGGCGCACCGAGCAACTTCGAGCGGCTCCGCCACTTGTTCGGCAGCGATGCGGCGACCCGCCTCAACGGCCATGCGGAAAGCGTGGACGACGCCGGCATCCGCGACACCATCCACCGCCACGCATCCAGCGATGGCGAAGTGTTCTGCCCGCATACCGCCACCGGTATTCGCGTATTCGAACGCAAGCGTCTGGCGGGCGACCGCCGTGGCTGGACCATCGCCGCCACGGCACATCCCGCTAAGTTCGACACGATCGTCGAGCCGCTGATCGGACGTCGCGTGGAGGTGCCCGCGGCATTGGCGGCGATGCTCGCAAGGGATGCGTCGGCTGAACCGATGGCGGCGGATGGGCGGGCTTTTGCGGATTGGTTGCGAGGTTGGTGATCGGACTTCCACATCCGCGGGGACCATACCAGTTGACCGAAGCCCAATTCCAAGGCGCCGTGGGCGGCAAAACCACCGCCTCGGGCGTCTAGCCGTCCAAATGTCCTAGGAATAAAGTTTCTTCGGAAAGTGTTGACACGTGCCAACGACCTGACATACGGTCGACTACATGACGCAGCGCAACACCCATGGCCGCTTTGCCCTGAACCGACTTACGTCGGTCGGCGGCAAGCTGCGTCCCGGCAGCGGCCTCCTTCTTCTTAGCCTTGTACTTATTACCTGCGGAGGTGCGGGCTGAGGGCAAGTGTCCAGGTGAAACAAGAAAGAACCTGAAGACTCCCAAAGAACCCCGCACCCGGTAACGGATGCGGGGTTTTTTATTGCCCGGCCCGCCTCATTCACGAGCGGAGCCAGACATGAATCCAGCAAACCAGGGCAGCACCGACGCCGTCGAAAGCGACGTAGGCGGGCGCGTGCGCATCTTCGACACCACCTTGCGCGACGGCGAGCAGGCCCCCGGCTTCTCGATGGACCGTCGCGCCAAGATGCGCATGGCGCATGCCCTGGAGGAACTGGGCGTCGACATCATCGAGGCCGGCTTTCCGCAGGCCTCGCCCGACGATTTCGCCGCGGTGGCGGAGATCGCGAGGACGTTGAAGACACCCACGATCGCCGCGCTGGCCCGATGTCAGAACACCGACATAGACAGCGCAGGCAAGGCCTTGCAAGGCGCCAGGCACTCACGAATCCACCTGTTTCTCTCGACCTCTCCCCTGCACCGCGAACACAAGCTGGGCAAGAGCAAGCAAGAAGTCATCGATATCGCCGCCGCCGCGATATACAGGGCCAAGGCCCTCGCCCACGAAGTCGAATTCTCCGCCGAAGACGCCCTGCGCACCGAGCCGGAATACCTCGCCGAGATCTTCTCGGTCGCCGTCGAAGCCGGCGCCAGCGTACTCAACGCGCCCGACACCGTCGGTTATGTCACCCCCTCCGAAATCACCGAGATGTTCCAGTACCTGCGCAAGCACGTGCGCGGGGCGGACAAGGTCGTGTTCTCGGCGCATTGCCACGATGACCTCGGCATGGCCGTGGCGAACAGCCTGGCCGCCGTCGGCGCCGGCGCGCGCCAGGTGGAGTGCACGATCAACGGCATCGGCGAGCGCGCGGGCAACGCCGCGCTCGAAGAAGTGGTGATGGCACTGCATACCCGCCGGCCGCTGTTTCGCGTGGATACCGGCATCGTCACCCAGCACCTGTATCCCACCTCGCGCCTGCTCGCCGAGGTCACGGGCCAGCCGGTGCCGCGCAACAAGGCCATCGTGGGCGACAACGCGTTCGCGCACGAGTCGGGCATCCATCAGCACGGCATGCTCAAGCACCGCGGCACCTACGAAATCATGCGGCCCCAGGACGTCGGCGCCAAGACCTCCCTGGTATTGGGCAAGCACTCCGGGCGCCACGCGCTGCGCCAGCGCCTGGTCGAGCTCGGCCACGAGATCGACGAGCCGACGCTCGACGCCGTCTTCGAAAGTTTTAAAACCCTGACAGACAAACAGCGCTCGATCACCAACGATGACATCACGACGCTGATGGACACGCATCGAAACATCACCCGGACCGCGGCCGTCGCGGTCGAGTCCTGAAGGAGAACCCATGGAAGCCCCGACCCATCTCTGGCACAACGGTCGCATCAAGGCCTGGGCCGACGCCACCGTCCACGTCGGCGCGCATGCGCTGCACTATGGTTCCTCCGTGTTCGAGGGCGTGCGGGTATACGCCACGCCCGACGGCCCGCGCTACTTCCGCCTGGAAGAGCACACCGAGCGCCTATTCCACTCCGCGCGCGTGTACGACCTGGTAATGCCGTACGACGCCGCCACGATCAATCGCGCCTGCCGCGAAGTCATCGTCGCCAACGGGCTCACCTCCGCCTACGTGCGCCCGATCGTCTTTCGCAGCGGCTTCACCTTCAGCCTGGCGCCTTCGCTGGACACGGCGGTGGATGTGGCCGTCATCGCCCTGCCCTGGGGCGCCTACCACGGTGCCGAGGCGATCGAGAAGGGTGTCGACGTGTGCGTGTCCTCGTGGAACCGCGCCGCGCCGAACACCTACCCGAGCGGCGCGAAGGCTGGCGGTAATTACCTCAATAGCCAGCTGATCGCTCGTGAAGCGATCAACGGCGGCTTCGCGGAAGGCATCGCGCTGGGCACCGACGGCCTGCTGAGCGAAGGCGCGGGCGAGAACCTGTTCATCGTTCGCAAGGGCGTCATCTACACCCCGCCGGCCGCCTCGTCGATCCTGTGCGGGATCACCCGTGACTCCGTGCTGACGCTGGCCCGCGAACGCGGTTACGACGTGGTGGAACAGTCGCTGCCGCGCGAGATGCTGTATTTCGCCGACGAGGTCTTCATGACCGGTACCGCCGCGGAAGTGACCGCGGTGCGCTCGGTCGACCGCAAGCCCGTGGGCAGCGGCCGCCCTGGTCCGGTCACGCGGCAGTTGCAGGAGGATTTCTTCGGCCTGTTCGATGGCCGCACGGAGGACCGTTGGGGCTGGCTCACGCCGGTCGAAGACGCCGTCGCCGGGAGGGTCGCGGCATGAGCGCACGCACCCTGTTCGACAAGCTGTGGGACACGCACCAGGTACGCGCGGAAACCGACACCACCCCTGGCGTGCTGTACATCGACCTGCACATGGTCCATGAGGTCACATCGCCGCAAGCCTTCGACGAACTGCGCGGCCGCGGCTTGAAGGTGCGCCGCCCCGACCGCACGCTGGCCACGCTGGACCACTCGACGCCCACCCTGCCGCCGGACGCGCAAGGCACGCGTCCGTACTACACGAAGGAAGCCGAGGCACAAGTCGCCAAGCTCGAAGCGAACGTGCGCGAGTTCGGCATCGACCTGATGGGCTGGGATAGCCCGCAACGCGGCATCGTGCACGTGGCGGGCCCCGAGGTCGGCGCGACCCAGCCCGGCATGACCATCGTCTGCGGTGACAGCCACACGGCCACGCATGGCGCGTTCGGCGCGCTGGCCTTCGGCATCGGCACCACCGAAGTGGGCCACGTGCTGGCCACGCAGTGCCTGCTCCAGCGCAAGCCGAAATCCTTCGCCATCCACGTCGACGGAAGGTTGCAGGCGGGCGTCACGGCGAAGGACCTGATCTTGCACATCATCGGAAAGATCGGCATCGGCGGCGGCACGGGCCACGTGCTCGAGTACACCGGCGAGGCGATCCGCGCGCTGTCGATGGAAGAGCGCATGACGGTGTGCAACATGTCCATCGAAGCAGGCGCACGCGCTGGCTTGATCGCGCCGGACGAGACCACCTTCGCCTGGCTGGAAGGACGCGACCGCGTGCCCAAGGGCGAGGCGTGGGACCGCGCGGTCGCCTACTGGCGCACGCTGCCCACCGACGAAGGCGCCACCTACGATCGCGAAGTCCGCATCGACGCGTCGGCGATCCAGCCGTCGGTGACCTACGGCACGCACCCAGGCATGGTCGTGGGCATCCATGCCCCCGTCCCCGCCGCGGCGGATGCGGTGGAACAGCGCGCGCTCGACTACATGCAGGTCACGGCCGGCAAGCCGATGGCGGGCGAAAGCGTCGACGTCGTCTTCATCGGCAGCTGCACCAATGGACGCCTGTCCGACCTGCGCGCGGCGGCGGGCATCATGCGTGGCCGCCGCGTGGCCGCCGGCGTCCGCATGCTGGTGGTGCCCGGTTCCGAGCAGGTGCGCCGCGATGCGGAAAGCGAAGGCCTGCACGAGGTCTTCCGCGCCGCCGGCGCCGAGTGGCGCCAGTCGGGCTGCTCGATGTGCATCGCCATGAACGGCGACCTCGCCCAACCGGGCCAGCTCGTCGTCGCCACAAGCAACCGCAACTTCGAGGGTCGCCAGGGCAAGGGCGCACGCACCGTGCTGGCCAGCCCCCTGGTCGCCGCCGCCTCGGCCATCGCCGGGCGCGTCGCCGATCCTCGCGAATACATGAACCAGGAAGTCGCCGCATGAGCCAGACCAGCCGCCCGCTCGCCTATGTGCATTCACGCACCGCGGTGTTGCGAAACGAAAACATCGACACCGACCGGATCATTCCGGCGCGTTTCCTCACCACCACCGAACGCACCGGCCTGGGCAAGCACTGCTTCGAGGACTGGCGCTACGCCGCCGACGGCAGCGACGATCCCGCCTTCCCGCTGAACCAGCCACAGGCACGCGGATGCGCGATCCTCGTCGCCGGCCATAACTTCGGCTGCGGGTCCTCGCGCGAGCACGCGCCCTGGGCGCTGCTGGACTACGGCATCCAGGCGGTGATCTCCAGCGAGATCGCGGACATCTTCCGTGGCAATTCGCTCAAGAACGGCCTGCTCGCCATCGTCGTGAGCGAGGCGGAGCACCGCTGGCTGCTCGACAACCCCGGCGTCGAACTGCGCATCGACATCGCCGAGGGCACGATCCGCCTGCCCGACGGTGGCAGCATCCGTTTCGATCTCGATGCCTTCTCGCGCCATTGCCTGTTGAACGGCGTGGACCAGCTCGGCTTCCTGCTCCAGCAGGAAGCCGATATCGCGGCATTCGAATCCCGCATGGAGGAAGCCGCATGAAGGCCTCGATCGTCGTATTGCCCGGTGACGGCATCGGCCCGGAAGTCGCATCGGCGGGCGTCGCCGTGTTGCGCCAGGTGGCCGAACGCTTCGGCCATGAGTTCACGTTCACCGAGCATGCGATCGGTGGCGACGCCATCGATCGCTTCGGCGACCCTCTGCCGGCGCAGACCCGCGAGGCACTGCTCGCCGCGGATGCCATCCTGCTCGGCGCGGTCGGCGGGCCGAAGTGGTCGGACCCGAACGCCACCGTGCGTCCGGAACAAGGCTTGCTGGCGATGCGCAAGCTGCTGGGCGTGTTCGCCAACGTGCGCCCGCTGAAACTGCACTCGCGCACCGCCGCCTTGTCACCGCTGAAGCCGGAACGCACGAAAGGCGTCGACCTCGTCTTCATCCGTGAACTCACCGGCGGCATCTACTTCGGCGCCAAGACGCGTAGCGAGACCGATGCCACCGACGAATGCCGCTACACCGTCGAGGAGATCGAACGCGTCGTGCGTCATGCCTTCGAACTGGCACGCACGCGCAAGAAGAAGGTCACCTCCGTCGACAAGGCGAACGTGCTGGAAACCTCGCGCCTGTGGCGCTCGGTGGCCACGCGCGTCGCCGCGGACTATCCGGATGTGGAACTGGAACACCAGCTGGTGGATTCCATGGCGATGCACCTGCTGACCCGCCCGGCCGACTACGACGTGATCGTCACCGAGAACATGTTCGGCGACATCCTCACCGACGAGGCGTCGGTGCTGGCGGGATCGCTGGGCCTGTCGCCTTCCGCGTCGATCGGCGGACCGGGCGCCGGCGTGTACGAACCGATCCATGGTTCGGCACCGGACATCGCCGGCCAGTCGCTGGCCAATCCGCTCGGCACGATCCTGTCCGCCGCCATGCTGCTGCGCCATTCACTCGGTTTGCCCGATGAAGCCGCCGTGGTCGAGGCCGCCGTCGACCACGTGCTGGAGCACGGCAACCTCACCCGCGATCTCGGCGGCAATGCCACCACGCATGCCGTGACCCGCGCCGTCCTCGACGCCTGCAACGCGAAAGCGGAGGCCGCATGAACACGAAGAAAATCCCCATCCGCACGCTGCGCAGCGATGCGATCAAGACTGGCCCGGACCGCGCGCCCGCACGCGCCATGCTGCGTGCCACTGGCCTGGACGACGAAGCGATCGCGCGGCCGATGGTCGCCATCGTGCACAGCTGGTCCAATGTATCGCCGTGCAACCTCAACCTTCGCGATCTCGCCGAAGCCGCCGCTGAAGGCGTGCGCGCCGCCGGCGGAACGCCCGTCGAGTTCAACACCATCGCCGTCACCGACGGCATCGCCATGGGCACATCGGGCATGCGGTCGTCGCTGGTCAGCCGCGAACTGATCGCCGATTCGATCGAGCTCGCCGTCGACGGGCATTGCCTGGATGCGATGGTCGTGCTGTGCGGCTGCGACAAGACCATCCCGGCCGCCGCGATGGCGCTGGCCCGGCTCAACATTCCTGGCGTCGCCCTGTATGGCGGCAGCATCGCGCACGGCAGCCGTAACGGTTGCCCGATCACCGTGCAGGAAGTGTTCGAGGCGGTCGGTGCCCATGGCGCGGGCAAGATCGACGATGCCGAACTGGACGATGTCGAGCGTCATGCCTGCCCCGGCGCCGGTGCCTGCGGTGGCCAGTTCACCGCCAACACGATGGCCATGGTGTTGACGACCCTGGGCCTCTCGCCCATGGGCCTCAACGACGTGCCGGCCACGGACCCCGCCAAGCGCGATGCCGCGTTCCGCTGCGGCGAACTGGCCATGGCATGCCTGGAGGCGAACCTGCGCCCACGCGACGTGATGAACCGTGCCGCCTTCGACAACGCCGCACGCATGGTCGCCGCCACCGCCGGCTCGACGAACGCCGTGCTGCACCTGCTGGCTATCGCCAACGAGGCACGCGTGCCGCTATCGATCGAGGACTTCGAGCCCGCTTCCGCGCATACGCCGGTGATCGCCGACCTGAAGCCGGGCGGCCGTTACAGCGCGGTGGAACTCACCGCCGCCGGCGGAACGGCGATCGTCGCCCGCGAATTGCGCAAGGCGGCCCTCATCACCGATACGCCGACCATCACCGGCCGCACGCTGTTCGAGGAACTGGACGCGGCACCGGCGGCCACCGATGGCCAGCAGGTCGTGCGCCCGGTCGACAACGCGTTCAAGCCGCGCGGCGGCTACAGCATCCTCTACGGCAATCTCTCCCCGGAAGGCTGCATCCTCAAGCTCGCCGGCCACGGGCGCACCAGCCACGCCGGTCCTGCGCGCGTCTTCGAAAGCGAAGAGGACGCCTTCGCCGCCGTGCAAGCCGGACGCATCCGCGCCGGCGACGTGATGGTGATCCGCAACGAAGGTCCCGCCGGTGGTCCGGGCATGCGCGAGATGCTGGCGGTGACGGCGGCGCTCGTCGGCCGGGGCCTCGGCAACGACGTGGCCCTGATCACCGATGGCCGCTTCAGCGGAGCGACACACGGCTTCATGGTCGGGCACGTCGCACCGGAAGCCGCACGCGGCGGGCCGATCGGCCTGTTGCGTGAGGGTGACGCGATCTTCATCGACGCCGCCACACGCGAACTGCGCACCGACGCCGACCTGGCCTCGCGGCGCACGGCATGGCGTCCCGCCGCACCGAAGGTGACCCGCGGCGTGCTCGCCAAGTACGCGCGCCTGGTCGGTTCGGCGGCGGAGGGCGCCGTGACCCAGGCCTTCGACGACACGCCCGCTACGGCCGGCCGTGTCCGCCGCGAAATCGAAGACGAAGACATGACCCAGGAACTGATCGGCAACTGACCATCACAGCGACACCTCTTATTCCCAAGGAGACACCCCGTGACCGATATCCAAGCCACCACCGCTCCCCTGCAGAACGCCCGTATCGCCGTGCTCGGCTACGGCAGCCAGGGCCGCGCGCACGCGCTCAACCTCAAGGACTCCGGACTCGACGTCGTCGTCGGCCTGCGTCCGGGTGGCCCGTCCTGGAGCCGCGCCTACGTGGATGGCTTCGCCGTGGCCGAGCCGGCCGACGCCGTGCGCGGCGCCGACCTGGTCGCCGTGCTCACGCCGGACATGACCCAGCCGGGCATCTACAAGGACGCCATCGAGGCGAACATCAAGCCCGGCGCCACATTGCTGTTCGCGCACGGCTTCAACGTGCATTTCGGCCAGATCCAACCGCGTGCCGACATCGACGTCGTGCTCGTCGCCCCCAAGGGCCCGGGTGCGCTGGTTCGCCGTGAATACGAGATCGGCCGTGGCGTTCCCTGCCTGTACGCCGTGCACCAGGACGCGACCGGCAAGGCCGCCGAACGCGCCATGTCGTATGCGGCAGGCATCGGCGGTGCGCGCGCGATGCTGATCGAAACGGACTTCAAGGAAGAGACCGAGACCGATCTGTTCGGCGAGCAGGCCGTGCTTTGCGGCGGTGCGTCCGAGCTGGTGATCAAGGGCTTCGAGACCCTCGTCGAGGCGGGCTACCGCCCCGAGATCGCCTACTACGAGGTGATGCACGAGCTGAAGCTGATCGTGGACCTCTTCTACGAAGGCGGCATCGCGCGAATGCTGGAATTCGTTTCCGAGACGGCGCAATACGGCGACTACACCCGCGGCCCGCGCGTAATCGACGAAGGCACCAAGGAGCGGATGAAGGCCGTGCTCAAGGATATCCAGGACGGCACCTTCGCCCGCGAATGGACGGCCGAATACAAGGCCGGCCTGCCGAACTACAAGGCCTTCAAGCAGCGCGACCTCGACCATCCGATCGAGAAGGTCGGCGCACAGCTGCGCGCGCGCATGCCCTGGCTCGCCGCGAACCAGCCCAAATCCGCCGTGGAGCCCGCCAAGACGGAATAAGCCCGGCCGGGCCGGAGAAACCCTGCCGAGGATGAAAGCTGTTGTGGGAGAGCCCTTGCCAGGGCTGAAGGGTGTTGTGGGAGCCGACCTTGTCGGCGATCCCGCGGCAGCGGGCCAGGTCGAGGCAAGCATCCATCGCCGCTGAAGCGGCTCCCACAAGAGCCGCGGGTTCTGCAAGGTCCGCGGCTTCTGCAGGAGCCGCGGCTTCTGCAACAACCGAGGTCTCCACAGCAACCGCAACCTTTCAAGAAACCACCGCTCCACCGACCGTCATTCCATCGACACCCGAAAGCACCGGTTCTTCGCTTCAAAGGAAACGACACACCGTGAACGCCCAACTGGACTCCGTCGGCGATATTCGCCGCCCCCCTTCGACCCACCCCCTGGCCGGCCAGACGATGACCGGTGCGGACATCGTCGTGCAGGTACTTGCCGACGAGGGTCTCGACGTCCTTTTCGGTTATTCCGGCGGCGCCATCCTTCCCGTTTACGACGCGGTATTCCGTTACAACGGCACCCATCCGCGTGAGGATGGCAGCGAACCCATGCCATTGATCGTGCCCGCCAACGAGCAAGGGGCCTGTTTCATGGCCGCGGGTTACGCGAGGGCATCCGGCCGTGTCGGCGTCGCGCTGGTCACCTCCGGTCCCGGCGCCACCAACGCGGTCACGCCGGTGCGCGATTCCATGGCGGACTCCATTCCCGTGGTCGTCATCAGTGGACAGGTGCCGACCGGTTCCATCGGCACCGACGCGTTCCAGGAAGCACCCATCAGCACCATCATGGGCTCGTGCGCCAAGCATGTCTTCCTGGTGACCGATGCCTCCACGCTCGAAGCCACCCTGCGCACGGCGTTCCATATCGCGCGCAGCGGGCGGCCCGGCCCCGTGGTCATCGACATTCCCAAGGACGTGCAAAACACGCCCCTGGTCTTCCATGGCAGCCGGGAACTGGCCGTGCGTGGCTATCGCACACGCCTGCACGCGGTCGAGTCCGCCACCATCGACGATCGGGCATGTGCCGCTTTCTTCGACGCCCTCGCCAGGGCGGAGCGGCCCTTGATCTACGCGGGGGGAGGCATCGTTTCGGCGGGCGCCTCCGCGGCCCTGCGTGAATTCGCGCATGCCTTCGGCGTGCCCGTGGTCACCACGCTCATGGGCATCGGCGGCTTCGACACCACCGATCCGCTGGCCCTGCACATGCTCGGCATGCACGGCGCGGCCTACGCGAACTATGCGATGGACGATTGCGATTTCGTGTTGGCCCTGGGCGCACGCTTCGACGATCGCGTCGTCGGCGTGCCCTCGAAGTTCGCGCCTGGTGCGCGCACCGTCGCGCAGATCGACATCGATCCGGCGGAGATCGGCAAGGTCAAGGCGGTGGACTGGCACCACGTGGGCGCACTGGAGGTCTCGCTGCCCCGCTTGACGGCCTACGGCAAGCGCGCCGGTTTCCGCCCCGACTACACGACATGGCACGCGCACGTCGCGGCGTTGAAAACCCATCACGGCATGAATTTCTGCCGTGATGGCGAGGCCATCCACCCTTGCGCGGTGATCGAGGCGATCAACCGCATCACCGATGGCCGCGCCATCATCAGCACGGGGGTCGGCCAGCACCAGATGTGGGCGGCGCAGTATTTCGATTTCCGCGAGCCCCGGCACTGGCTCACCTCCGGTTCCATGGGGACGATGGGCTTCGGCCTGCCGGCCGCCATCGGCGCGCAGTTCGCCCGGCGCGACCGTGTCGTGATCGACATCGATGGCGACGCCAGCATCCGCATGAACATCGGGGAGTTGGAAACCGTCACCACCTATAACCTGCCGGTGAAGGTCGTGGTGCTGAACAACAGCGGCGACGGCATGGTGCGCCAATGGCAGAAGCTGTTCTTCAAGGGCCGCTTCTCCGCGTCGGACAAGAGCCTGCACAAGAAGGACTTCGTCCGCGCCGCGGAAGCCGATGGCTTCGAGTGGGCGCGGCGCCTGGACGACCCGGCCATGATCGAGTCCACCATCGCCGACTTCCTCGCCTTCGAGGGCCCCGCCTTCCTCGAGGTGGTGATCGACCCGGATGCCGGCGTCTATCCCATGGTCGGCCCGGGAGCGACCTATGCCGAGATGATCACCGGTGACTGGATTCCCAGCCGCAGCAGCGCACCGGTGTTGCGTACCGCCGAACCGACAGGGATGTTCTAGACATGCGCCATCTGATTTCCCTCCTGCTGCAGAACGAAGCGGGCGCATTGGCCCGTGTCGCGGGATTGTTCGCATCGCGCGGATACAACATCGAGTCGCTCACCGTCGCGGCCACGCACGATATGGATGCCTCCCGCCTGACCCTCGTCGTCTTCGGCGACGACGCCGTGGTCGAGCAGATCGTCAAGCAGTCGGCGAAGCTCGTCGACGTGATCGAGGTGTCGCAACTGTCCGGCGATGATTACGTGGAGCGTGAGTTGCTGGTGGCCCATGTCGAGACCGATGACGTCCCGGCCATCGATACATGCCTGGGACGATTCGGTGCGCGACTCCTTCAGCGCACCGGCGACAGATCGGTGATCGAATACACCGGGCGGGCCGAGGACATCGACGCCTTTCTCGAGGCGCTTCGACAGGCGGGCCGTATCGCCGACCATGCACGCAGCGGCATCGCGGCGATCGAATGGCCCCTGGTCGTGGCGTGACGAAGCAGCTACTTGGTCATGGCGATCCGAAAGAGTAGGCTCGGCCCATGAACCGCCGCGCCGCCCTTTCGCTGCCGCCGCCTCTTGCCGATACCTCGGCGCTCGGACGTGAGCAGGACCTGCTGGGTCTTTCCGACGAGCCGTCGATCCACTATCTCGACCACGGCTCGCGAAGTCGCCTGATCCGCTGGCACTACCATCCAGCATACGAGTTGCACCTCATCGTGGCCACGGAGGGAACCGCCTACGTCGGCGACTATGAAGGCCGTTTTTCCCCTTACACCCTGATGCTCACCGGGCCCAACGTGCCGCATAACTGGGTGACCGACGACGCATGCGAGCCTTCGGCATTGCGTGACCGTGTCATTCTTTTCTCCGAGGCGTTCGTTCGTCGTTGCATCGATTTCCTGCCATCGGCGCGTCACGTGAAGTCGCTGCTGCTGGAAGAGGCCCGCTACGGCATCGAGTTTTCGCCCGAGCTCGGGCGCACGCTCGAACCGTACTTCCGCCGGGTGGCGGCGTATCCCGGGTTGCGTCGCGTGGCCAGCTTCTTCGAGATGGTCGAAGCCCTGGCCGAGGACACGACGCGGCATTCGCTCAGCAGCCGTCCTTTCCAGGCATCGGCGGACCCTAGCCAGTCGATGAAACTGCATCGCGCGGTGACCTATATCGACCGCCACCACACGGGCGACGTATCGTTGAAGACCGTCGCCGACCGGCTGGGCATGTCCGAGACCGCGTTCTCGCGCTTCTTCCACCAGCACACCGGCTACCGCTTCATCGATTACGTGAACCAGATCCGCATCCAGCGTGCCTGCGAAAAACTGGTGTCGTCGGCAGGTTCGATCACCGACATCTGTTACGAGGTCGGCTTCAGCAACCTCTCCAACTTCAACCGCCGCTTCCTGATCCTCATCGGGATGACGCCGCGTGAATACCGTATGCGCCATCGGCGGCCGCCCGCGGATCTGTGATGATGCGTCGCCGCATGGCGATCGTCATCGTGCGCGGCACCATCTTCATTTCACATACTTTTATGCCATTAAGTCGTCATGGTGCTTCGCAGCAATATGGCTGTCTTGTAGCCCCTCGCGCGGGACCAGCATTGCCTGTAATGGCAAGAAAGTATGCATTTTCACCCTAAAACGACACGGCACGTATTGGTGACCACCACCGCGCTGAACCTATAAACGCACATCCATTCGACCGCCCACCCAGGGAGGCAAGATGAGCGATTACCGGAACCGGCTCGGCGTCCTCGCCATCGTCCTGTTCGCCACGCTGCCAGGGATCGTCGCCGTGGCACATGCCGACACGACGCTGACGATCGGCACGGTGAACAATGCCGACATGGTGCGCATGCAGGCGCTCTCCTCCGAGTACGAGAAGGCACATCCAGACGTGCACCTCAACTGGGTGGTGCTGGAGGAGAACACGCTGCGCCAGCGCCTCACCACCGACATCGCCACGCATGGTGGCCAGTTCGACGTGATCACGATCGGCGCCTACGAGGCCCCGCTATGGGGTGCCCAGCAGTGGCTGAAGCCACTGGACAACCTTCCCGCCGACTACGCCGCCGACGACATCTTCAAGAACGTGCGTGAACAACTGACGGTGGATGGCCACCTCTACGCGCTGCCCTTCTACGCCGAAGCCAGCATCACCTACTTCCGCACCGATCTCTTCGCCAAGGCGAACCTGACCATGCCGGCCGCGCCGACCTGGGACCAGATCCGTGGATTCGCACGGAAACTCCACGATCCCGCGCACGGCGTATACGGCATCTGCCTGCGCGGCAAGGCCGGCTGGGGCGAGAACATGGCCTTGCTCGGCACCATCGTGAACAGTTGGGGCGGCCGCTGGTTCGACGAAGGTTGGAAGCCACAGATCGACACACCGGAGTGGCACCAGGCCGTGAATTTCTATGTCGACCTGCTCTCGAAGTACGGGCCGCCCGGCCCCTCGGACAACGGGTTCAACGAGAACCTGGCGCTGTTCTCCGCGGGGCGTTGTGCGATGTGGGTGGATGCGAGCGTCGGCGGCGGCACCGTCTCCAATCCCAAGGAAAGTTCGGTGGCCGGCAAGGTCGGTTTCGTCCGCTCGCCGCACCAGGTCACGGATCGGGGATCGTCATGGCTCTGGGTCTGGTCGCTCGCGATCCCCGCCAGTTCCCGCCAGGCCGATGCCGCACGTGACTTCATCCTCTGGGCGACGTCGAAACCTTACCTGCGCATGGTCGCCGGCAAGTATGGCGAGGAATCCACGCCACCCGGCACCCGCGAATCCACGTATGCCAACGAGGCCTACATCAAGGCCGCTCCTTTCGCGCAGGTGACCTACGACTCGCTGAAAGCGGTCGACCCCGCCCATCCGACCTTGAAGCCGGTTCCCTACAAGGGCATCCAGATCGTTTCGATTCCGGAATTCCAGGCGGTCGCCACCCTCGTCGGCAGGCAGATCGCCGGTGCGCTCGCCGGGCGCGGCAACGTGGACGAACTGCTGCATACGGCGCAGGGCGCCGTCGATCGCACCATGAAGCGCGCCGGTTACTACGACAAGAAGCCGGTCATCCAGAAGGAGCCGCCGCAATGAACGCGCGCATCCGCAAACGCCCGGAACGACTGCTCGCACAGCCAGCCATCCTGATGCTCCTGGTATGGATGATCGTGCCGCTGGCGATGACGCTGTACTTCTCCACGCAGTACTACAACCTGCTTTACCCGGGAAAGTCGGCCTTCGTGGGCCTGGAGAATTTCGCCTATTTCTTCACCTATCCCAGCTTCTGGGCCTCCGTGTTCAACACGATCGTGCTGGTCGGCAGCGTGCTCGTCATCACCGTGGTGGGTGGTGTGCTGGTGTCCGTGCTGGTGGACGAGACCTTCCCGGGCCAGGGCATCGTGCGCATGCTGCTGATATCGCCGTTCTTCATCATGCCCACCGTGGCCGCGCTGGTCTGGAAGAACCTGCTGATGAACCCGGTGTCCGGCTTCCTCGCCTGGATATGGAAGCTGTTCGGTGCCACGCCGGTGAACTGGTTCGCGGACTGGCCGCTGCTCTCGGTGATCGTCGTGGTGTCGTGGGAATGGCTGCCCTTCGCCATCCTGATCTTCGTCACCGCCCTGCAGTCGCTCGATCGCGAGCAACTGGAAGCGGCGCGCATGGACGGTGCGCGCGGCATGGCGATCTTCCGCTACCTCACCCTGCCGCATCTCGCGCGGCCCATCGCGGTGGTGGTGATGGTGGAGGCGATCTTCCTGCTCAACATCTTCGCCGAGATCTACGTCACCACCAACGGCGGGCCGGGTGATGCGACCACCAACATACCGTTCCTGGTCTATACCCAGGCCCTGCTGGAGTTCGACGTGGGCGCTGCCTCCGCCGGAGGTCTCGTCGCGGTGGTGCTGGCGAACATCATGGCGGTGTTCCTGATCCGCCTGATCGGCAAGTCGTTGACGGCGCGTTGAGGAGGACACCATGACCCACAAGAAACCGCAGCGCCGCCTCGCCCGCACGATCCGCGCCATCGCCTCGTGGGTCGTCGCCCTGGTGGTGTTCTTTCCCATCCTCTGGATGCTGCTGACCAGCTTCAAGTCGGAACTCGACGCGTTCAGCATGCCGCCGCATTTCCTGTTCAAGCCCACGCTGGAGAACTACGAACAGATCCTGGCCCGCGCGAATTACCTGCATTACGCATGGAACTCGATCGTCACCGCCGGTGGCGCCACGATCCTCGGCATGATCGTCGCCGTGCCCGCGGCCTATGCCTTCGCCTACCACCCGACGAAGCGCACCAAGGACGTACTGCTGTGGATGCTGTCGACGAAGATGCTTCCCGGCGTGGGCGTGCTGGTGCCGATCTACCTGATCTGTCGTGACCTGAACCTGCTCGACTCCAAGACCGCGCTCGTCGTCATCTTCGCGCTGATCAACCTGCCGATCATGGTCTGGATGATCTACACCTACTTCCGCGACATTCCCTACGACATCCTCGAGGCGGCCCGCATGGATGGCGCGAGCACGTGGCAGACCATGTTCCGTGTGTTGATCCCGGTCAGCCGTGGCGGGCTCGCCTCGACGGCGCTGCTCTGCCTCATCCTGTCCTGGAACGAGGCGTTCTGGTCGCTCAACCTCACCACCACCAGCGCGGCGCCGCTGACCGCGCTGGTCGCCTCGTTCTCCAGTCCCGAAGGACTGTTCTGGGCGAAGTTGTCCGCCGTGTCGACGCTGGCCTGCGCACCGATCCTGGTGCTCGGCTGGCTGTCGCAGCGGCAACTCGTCCGCGGCCTCACCTTCGGCGCAGTCAAATAGGAGCCCCGCCCCATGTCCCGTCTGGAAATCCGTTCACTGCGCAAGTCGTTCGAAGGCGTCGACGTCATCAAGGGTATCGACCTCGTGGTCGAGGACCGCGAGTTCTGTGTCTTCCTGGGCCCTTCCGGCTGCGGCAAGTCGACCACGCTGCGCCTGATCGCTGGTTTGGAAGAAGCCGACGACGGTCAGATCCTGCTCGACCAGGACGACATCACCGATCGTGCCGTGGACAAACGCGACCTCGCGATGGTGTTCCAGAGCTACGCGCTCTATCCGCACATGACAGTGCGCGAGAACATGTCCTTCGCCCTGAAGCTGGCGAAGATGGACCAGCGCGCCATCGACGAGAAGGTGGCACGGGCGACCAAGATCCTCGCCCTGCAACCCTATCTCGAACGCAAGCCGTCCGCGCTGTCGGGTGGACAGCGGCAACGCGTGGCGATCGGCCGCGCGATCACCCGCGAGCCGCGCGTGTTCCTCTTCGACGAGCCGCTGTCCAACCTCGACGCCGCGCTGCGGGCCGCCACGCGCCTGGAGATCGCGCGCCTGCACCAGGAACTCAACGCCACGATGATCTACGTGACGCACGACCAGGTCGAGGCGATGACCCTGGCCGACCGCATCGCCATCTTCAGCGAGGGACGCATCGAGCAGATCGGCAAGCCGATGGAGCTCTACCGCAGGCCGGTGAACCGGTTCGTCGCGGGATTCCTGGGCATGCCACGGATGAATTTCCTCGACGCCACGGCGGAAGGGAGTGCGTTCCGTCTTCGCAATGGCAATGCCGTCACCGTACCGGGGGCATCGTCGAACGCGGGTGCCGTGACCATCGGCATTCGCCCCGAGCACCTCCAGGTCTGTGATGGCGACGGTACCGGCGAAACCGTCAACGGCAAGCTCACCGTCGTCGAGCGGCTGGGCAGCGAGACCTACGCCTATGTCGACGTGCCGCAGGTGGGCTCGATCACGGTGCGTGCCGATGGCGATTTCGATCGCCGCGCGGGCCGCGATATCTGTATCCGCCTGGACCTCACCCACGCCCACCTCTTCGATGCCTCCGGTGTCGCCATCCACCATCCGTAAGAACCTGCCATGCCCGTTTCCCTGAGCAACGAGACCCTCGGCCAGCTGCCCTCGCGCGTCGAACCGCCACCCTTCGACCGGCGCACGGTGAAGGCAGGCATCGCGCATATCGGCGTCGGCGCCTTTCATCGTGCGCACCTGGCCATCTATACGAATCGCGTGCTCGCCGACGAGGACATGCGCGACTGGGGCATCCTCGGCATCAACCTGCTGGAACACGACGGGCCGCTGGCCGATGCCTTGACGGCGCAAGACGGCCTGTACTCGGTCAGCGAGTTCGATTCGAAAGGCGCACGCACGACACACCTCGTCGGTGCCATGGTGGACTACCTGTACGCGCCTCGCGACGGCTCGCGAGTGCTCGATCGCCTCGCCGATCCCTCGATCCGGATCGTCTCGCTCACCATCACCGAGGGAGGCTATCTCATCGACGAACACGGAAACTTCCGCGTCGGCGATGACACGGTGGCCCACGACCTGGCGCATCCCGATTCACCGCGCGGCGTCTTCGGATATCTCGTGGGCGCATTGGAGCGGCGCCGCGCCGCCGGCATTCCCGCGTTCACGGTGATGTCGTGCGACAACCTCCGGCACAACGGCGCACAGGCGAAGAAGGCCGTGCTCGCGTTCGCCCGGGCCCGTTCGCCGGAGCTCGCCGAATGGATCGAGCGACAGGTGGACTTCCCCAATGCCATGGTCGACCGCATCACCCCCGCGACCACGCCCGCCGTGCGCGAGCAGTTGAACGCCGCCACCGGACTCGACGACCAGGCACCGGTGGTCTGCGAAGACTTCATCCAGTGGGTGCTCGAAGATACGTTCCGCCATGGCCGCCCGGCGTGGGAGCGCCATGGCGTGCAGATCGTGAATGACGTCTCGCCCTACGAGGACGCCAAGATCCGCTTGCTCAACGGCTCCCACCAGATGCTCTCGTACCCCGCCTTCCTCGCCGGCCATCGCCGCGTGGACGTGGCGGTGAAAGATCCGCTGTTCAACCGTTATCTTTCGGATTTCCTCGACCACGATGCGGGCGTCTGGTTGTCCTCGCTGCCGGGCATGGACCTCGGTCCCTACAAGAAGAAGTTGCTGGAACGCTTCAGCAATGCGTCGATCGCCGACCAGCTCGACCGGCTCTGCCTCGACGGTGGTTCGAAGATCCCCGGGTTCCTCGGGCCCACCCTCACCGCCTGCCTGGAACACGGCAGGGACGCCCGCCGGCTCGCCTTCCTCCTTGCCACGTTCGATCGTTATGTTCGCGTGGGCAAGGACGATAACGGCGAGGCTTATCCGCTGCGCGAACCGAATGCGATGCGGCTCGTCCAGCCGCTGATCGACAGCGATTCGAAGGACACCCTCATCGAAAGCGTGGAACTGGTCGGTCCCCTGCCGGCCAGGGACCCTCGTTTCCGCAAGCAATACGATACCTGCGTGGAAGCTCTTTCGTCGCACGGCGTACGGTGGACGCTGGAGCGGCTCGACGCCCTCCTCGACTGAAGCTTTACGGGGCATACCCGGGGACTTCACCCCCGCGAACCTAGGTTGGAATCCAACGTGGTCGAGTGGAGCCCAGAGATGCCTTACACCCCGACAAATCCTCAACCCCCTTTCGCCGAGCCGGGAAAGAATCGCCCGGAAGATGAGATCCGCAAGCCGGGAAGCTACAAGCCCGAGCGCGACGCGGACCCCGAGCCGCCAGTGGACGACGATCCGATCGAGCCGCTGGAGCCCTAAGCCCCCCGGCTCGGTGGGAGCCGCTCTCGTGGGAGCCGCTTTAGTGTGGGAGCCGCTTCAGCGGCGATGGGTGCTAGCCGCCACCTGGCCCGCTGCCGCGGGATCGCCGACAAAGTCGGCTCCCACACCGGCCCACCAGATTCCCGCACACCGCTCTGGTGGGAGCCGACCCTGTCGGCGATTCGCGCCGCCGGGTCGGCTAGACTTCCGGGCATGAGCCCCACCTCCCGCAAGCCTTCCCCGCGTCGCAAGGCGACGCCTGTCGCGCGCAAGACCGCCGCGGCGAAACCGGCCGCCCGCCCCGCCGACGCCTCGACCAACGCCGAGCGCGTGCTCGCCTTCCTCCTGAAAGGCCTACCGCCCGCGCGACGCGAGAAGATCCACGCCTACCTCGTGCTCACGCGCATGGACCGGCCCATCGGCGCGCTCCTGCTGATGTGGCCGACCTGGTGGGCGCTGTGGCTCGCCGCGAAAGATTTCCCGCCCATCGGGCCGCTGGTCATCTTCACCCTTGGCGTCTTCGCCATGCGCTCCGCGGGCTGCGCCATCAACGACTATGCCGACCGGAAGCTGGACCCACAGGTAGCGCGAACCGCTGGACGTCCCATCGCCAGTGGACGCGTGACGCCACGCGAAGCGCTGACCATCTTCGGCGGCTTGCTGCTGTTCTCGTTCATCCTCGTGCTGTTCACCAACAAACTCACCATCCTGCTCTCCTTCGCCGGAGCGGCGCTGGCCTCGGTCTACCCCTTCACCAAGCGTTACACCAACCTGCCCCAGGTGGTGCTCGGCGCCGCGTTCGGCTGGTCGATTCCCATGGCCTTCGCGGCGGTGACGAATACCGTGCCCCCGGTGGCATGGTTGCTGTTCATCGCCAACATCCTCTGGTCGGTGATCTACGACACGGAGTACGCGATGGTGGACCGCGACGAAGACATCAAGGCCGGCGCCAAGTCCACGGCGATCCTGTTCGCCGATGCGGACCTCGTCATCATCGGCGTGTTGATGGGCACCTTCCTTCTGGCCATGCTGCTCGTGGGCACGCGCTCGGCGCTGGGCTGGCCGTACTGGATCGGCCTTGCCATCACCGCCGCGCTGTTCGGCTACCAGCAATGGATCATGCGCGACCGCGATCGCATGGCATGCCTCACCGCGTTCCGCCACAACAACTGGGTCGGTCTTGCGTTATGGCTCGGCATCGTCATCGCACTCGCCTTGTGACCAAGATCACGGCGTGAAGCGACGGTCATCATTTCGCTCGATTGAAATGGGACCGTCATGAAACCTCAGCCGTTCCGTCATCGGTAACGCATAAGTTCTTGCGGGTCGCGGGCTTCCTGCCCCCACTCCCCCGGAAGACAAAAAGATGCGTAAGACCCTGCTCAGCCGCGCCGTGCGCGCGGCGCTCGCCGGCGCGTTGCTCGTTTCCGCCGCCGCCTATGCGCAAGACAGCAATCCTGAGAAAAAGACGACCGACCTCGACAATGTCGTGGTCACGGCGCGCTCGGGCGTGGAAAGCCGGACCAAGGCGGAAACCAGCTATTCGATCACCACGATCGACGAGGATCGCCTGCGCATGCAGGCGCCCACCAGCGTCACCGAGGCGGTGAAATCGGTTCCCGGTTTCTGGGTGGAATCGTCTGGCGGCGAAGCCTCGGGCAACATCCGCGCGCGCGGCATTCCCGTGGATGGGTATGGATCGGTGACCCTGCTCGAAGACGGCATCCCCGTGCAGCACGATCCCGCGCTGGGCTACCTCAACGCCGACCAGGCCTTCCGCCTCGACGAGACGATCGAGCGCGTCGAGGTGGTCCGTGGCGGCCCCTCGTCGGTGTTCTATTCGAACGCACCGGCCGGCGCGATCAATTTCATCCCGCGCAAGGTGGGCGATACGGCGGAAGGCCTGGTGAAGTACACCGTCGGCAACTATTCGCTGAACCGGCTCGATTTCTGGTACGGCACGCCGATCGGCAGCGGCTGGAAGCTCGGCGTCGGCGGCTTCTGGCGCGTCGACAATGGCGTGCGCCGCCCGCAATTCAACGCCGATGAAGGTGGCCAGTTGCGCGCGACGCTGTCGAAGGAACTGGAGCACGGGGATATCAGCTTCGACGTGAAGCACATGGACGACAAGGTCGCCCTTTACCTCGGCATTCCGATGCGCACCAATGCCAACGGCGACATTCGCGCCGTGCCCGGCTTCAACGGCAACTACGGTACGTTGGCCGGCCCCGAGACCGAACACCTGAAGATGCGCGAAGCCGGTGGCGGCCTCTACGATTTCGACAACACCGAAGGCACGCACGTGAAGCGTACCCAGGTATCGTTCAAGTTCGACCACGATCTCGGTGACGACTGGAAGCTGGCCGAATCGATGCGCTACAGCACCACCGACACCCAGCGCAACGGTGTTTTCCCCAATGCGTTGCAGAGCGCGAGTTCATTCATCACCCAGGACACCAAACGCCTGTCGAGCATCCCGGGGGCCACGGCGCTCCAGTTCCGTTACGTCGACAACCCCTCGCAAGTCTTCAACGTGGCGAACCAGAACGGCAACGGGTTGGTCGTGACCGAAGGCCTCCGCGGCGTGACCTTGCCGGTGGACGAGTTCATCAACGATACGCGCGTACTGCGCAAGTTCGAGTTCGGCGACCAGAGCCACGATGTCACGTTCGGCTACTACCACGCGAACTTCGAGCAGGATTTCGACCGTTACTCCTCGACCGTCTTGACCGATGCCCAGGACAATGCCCGCCTGCTCGACCTCGTCGGCGTGGATGCCAATGGCAACGTCGTGGGTTCGTTGACCGACCATGGCTTCTATCGCTACGGCTACGAGTGGGAACACGCCAGCGGCAAGTCGAAGACCAACGCCTTCTATGCCTCGGACGAGTGGCAGGTCACGCCGGAGTTGCGCATCGACGGCGGCGTGCGCTGGGAGAAGGTCAACGTGGAGGGCTACACCGAAGGCAAGCAGACCGTCGATATCGGCGGCTCGCCAGCGGCCACGCAGGTGCTCACCGGCAACGGAAAGCTCGCCCACTATGACCAGTCGTTCGACAAGACGGGCTGGACCCTTGGCGCCAACTGGCAGTTCTCGCCACGCCAGGGCCTGTTCGCACGCTGGACCTCGGCCTTCCGCCTGCCCAACCTCAGCACGTACATCACCAATCCGACCGCCACGCCGCTGCTGCAGACGATGGATCTCGCCGAAGCCGGCTGGAAGTACAGCGACCGTTTCATGGACCTGTACGCGACGGCGTTCTACACCAAGTACGACAATGTCAGCTTCACCAACAACGTGTTCGACCGTAACGGCAATACCTCCACGCCACAGACCGGCTACGCGAACACCAAGACCTACGGCCTGGAACTCGAAGGCACGCTGTATCCGACGAAGTGGTTCGACGTGCAGTTCAACGCCACCTTGCAGGACCCGAAGTACAAGGGCCTGAGCTACACCGACGTGGTGGCCGGGGCGCCGGTGCTTCGCGATTACGACGACAACCAGCTGATCCGCGTGCCCAAGGTAAGTTATCGCATCGTTCCCGGGGTGAACCTGCTCGACGGCCGCCTGCGCTTGCAGGTGTCGTATGAGCATGAAGGCAAGCGTTACGTCGACACGGCGAACTCGGTCGTGCTGCCTTCGTACCACGTGGTGGGCGCCAGCGCGCGCTACGACGCAACGCCACAGCTTTCATTGTTCCTCTATGCGGACAACATTACCAATTCGCTGGGACTCACCGAGGGCAACCCGCGCGCGGGTGAACTGGCCAGTTCCGACGCCGGCGCGAACACGTTCATCGCGCGCCCGCTGCTGGGCCGCTCGTTCCGTCTCGCCGCGATGTACCGCTTCTGATGCGGGCGCTGATCGCCCTTCTGCTGTCCTGCTTCGCCGCCGTCGCCATGGCGGCGGAGCGTGCGCCCGACCTCGTCCTCCGCGGCGAACTGACCGGTGCGGATCAGCACACCTATCGCGAGGTGCCGTTCGACGTGCCCCAGGGCACGTCGCGGATCACCATCGACGTCGACTACACGGGACGCGAGGAACGCACCACCATCGACCTGGGCCTGCTCGGACCGGGCGGGTTCGAGGCGCAGGATGGCTTCCGTGGATGGAGTGGCGGCAGCAAGCGGCGATTCACCGTATCGGCCACCGATGCCACGGCGTCCTTCCTTCCCGGTGCGATCGTGCCGGGAAGGTGGCGGCTGCTTCTTGGCATTCCGAACATCCGCCCCGCGTCGAAGGCCACGTACACCGCGCGGGTATGGCTTTCCGGCGACGACGAAGGCTTCGGGCCGGAGCGCGGACTGACGGCACCCTTGTCCATGGAAGACCGCTGGTACCGCGGCGACCTGCACATGCACTCGGCGCATAGCGATGGCAACTGCCTCAGTGCCTCCGGCACGAAAAAGGTGCCTTGCCCCTTGTTCTTCACGGTGGCGTCCGCCGCGAAACGCGGGCTGGAATTCATCGCCGTGTCCGAGCACAACACCATGTCGCAGGTATCCGAACTGCGCGAGATGCAACCGTACTTCGACACCATGCTGCTCATCCCGGCGCGCGAGATCACCACGTTCTCGGGCCACGCCAATCTGTTCGGCGTCTCCCGCACGGTCGATTTCCGCGTGGGAAGCAAGCAGGTGCCTGACTGGAACACGCTACTGAACGACGTCGCACGGGCACACGGGCTGATCTCGATCAATCATCCGCGCCGGCCGAACGACGAAACCTGCATGGGCTGCGGGTTCACCCCGGAGACGCCGGTGGACATGCACGGCTTCCAGGCCATCGAGGCCGTGAACGGCCGTGATGCCGAACGCGCCGACACCGGCATTCCTTTCTGGGAAAACCAGTTGAACGCGGGGCTTCGCATCACAGCTATCGGTGGCAGTGACAGCCATGTCGGCACCGACGATCCGCGTGATCCACTCGCCGGCGTGATCGGTACGCCGACGACGGTCGTGCATGCACGCGAGCTGTCGATGGAAGGCATCCTCGATGGCATTCGCGCGGGGCATGTATTCGTCGACACCGAGGGTACGCGCGATCGGGCACTGGATGTGCTGGCGAGTAGCGGCTCCGCGCGTGCCGCGATGGGCGATGCGATCAAGGTGGCTCGTGGCGCGGTGCTTCACGTAGGTGTTCGTACCAAGGCGCTGCAAGGAAGCGACATCACGGTGACGATCGATGGCAGGCCGTTCGACGGTGTGCCTGTGAAGCGCCTTCCGGCGAATGGCGAGATGTCGTTCGACTGGACGAGCGATGGCAAGCCGCACTGGTTGCGTGTGGACGTACGCTCGACCGAGGGCAAGCTGCTGATCCTGGGCAATCCGGTTTATGTGAACTATTAGAGCATCGCCGACAGGGTCGGCTCCCACCAGAGAGGTGTGCGGGAATCTGGTGGGACTAGTGTGGGACTTTGTCGGCGATCCCGCGGCAGCGGGCCAGGTTACCGCGAGCACCCATCGCCGCTGAAGCGGCTCCCACAAGAGCATCTGTCGCGGTTCGCCAGCGGCGTCCGCGCCAGCGCCCACACATCCACCCGCTCGACGCCCGCCGCCAACAATGCGCCGGCGCACTCGGCGAGCGTCGCGCCCGTGGTCATCACGTCGTCGACGACGGCCACGTGCTTCTGCGCCGGCACGCGGCTCACCGCGAACGCACCGCGTACGTTGTCCTGGCGTGCGGTCGCATCCAGATCGGTCTGTGCATCGGTCGTTCGCACGCGTCGCAGCACATCGTGCGCCAGCGGCAAGCGATAGCGGCGCGCCAGCGGCCGGGCCAGTTCCAACGCCTGGTTATATCCACGGGAGCGCAACCGGTGTGCGTGCAACGGCACCGGCACGATCAGGTCGGGCATGAGCGGTGGCGGCCCGGCCTCCATCCAGCACGCCGAGAGGACACGCCCCGCCGCGAGGCTTCCGCCGAACTTGAAACGCATCTCGAGTGTGTCGAGTGGCCACGCATAAGCGAAAGGTACCCACACGTCGGCCCATGGCCGGGGATGCCGCAGGCATTGTCCGCACTCCGATGCGGGCTCGGACAGCGGAACGGCGCAGCGGCCGCACGACGAAAGGTTGCCGATCAACATGGACCGGCAACCGCCGCACAGTTCGAGACCGCCCCGGCCGGGGCCGGCGCAAAGCAGGCAACGCGACGGCAGGAGGAAGCGTCCCGCCGACGCCAGTCGTTCCTTCCAGCGAAACGCGTCCATGCGTGGGGTCCGTGGCTAGGGTCGACGGAACATGGCTGCGTCGACGATCGACCACAGGTGGATGATCCAACCCAGCCAGATCACCCAGAGCACCGCGGCGAGTACGAACATGATCAGCGCCTTGAAGACGCGTCCCTGTACCAGCTGGCCCAGGCCCGGGATGAAGAAACTGCAGATCGCCGCAAGCACGTTGCCACTGCTGCCCTGTCCATCGCTCATCGGTCGCCTCCTCGTGGGGTTCGACGCCATCGTACGGCAGGGGTGGCGAACCCGATGTCAACTTTTAAATGGCTGTTAAGGTTGACAGTGGCCAGCGGGGTTTCCACACTGCGCGCCTTCGCCCCCGGGAACCCACCATGACCGCAGCCATCCGCCACGACTGGTCCCGCGAAGAGGTCGAGCACCTTTTCGCCTTGCCGTTCAACGACCTGCTCTTCCAGGCGCAGACCATCCACCGGCAATACCACGATCCCAACGCCGTGCAGGTCTCCACCCTGCTCTCGATCAAGACCGGTGGCTGCCCCGAGGATTGCGCCTACTGTCCGCAGGCGGCGCGCTATGCGACAGGCGTGAAGGCCGAGAAGCTGATGAGCGTGGAGGCCGTCCTCGCCAAGGCGCAGGCCGCCAAGGATGCGGGCGCTAGCCGCTTCTGCATGGGCGCCGCGTGGCGCTCGCCCAAGGACCGCGACGTGGCCAAGGTGGCCGAGATCGTCAGTGCGGTGAAGGCGCTGGGCCTACAGACCTGCGCCACGCTGGGCATGCTCAGCCAGCCGCAGGCCGACACGCTGAAAGCCGCGGGACTGGATTTCTACAACCACAACCTGGACACCTCCCCGGATTTCTACGGCGAGATCATCCATACGCGTGAGTACCAGGATCGCCTGGATACGCTCGAACACGTGCGCGAGGCGGGACTGCGGACCTGTTGCGGTGGCATCGTGGGGATGGGCGAATCACGCGCGCAGCGCGCCGGCCTGCTGGCGACGCTGGCCAACCTGCCCGAGCATCCGGAATCGGTACCGATCAACCAGTTGGTGCAGGTCGCGGGCACGCCATTGGCCGGCACCGAGGCACTCGATCCGTTCGAGTTCGTGCGCAGCATCGCGGTCGCCCGCATTCTCATGCCCGCCTCCGTGGTACGCCTCTCCGCTGGCCGCGAAAGCATGGACGATGCCTTGCAGGCGCTGTGTTTCGCCGCCGGGGCCAACTCCATTTTCTACGGCGAAAAGCTGCTGACCACCGGCAATCCCGACGTCGAGCACGACCGCCGCCTGTTCGAACGCCTCGGCCTCAAGCCGATGGAAGTCGAGGTCGAGCCAGGCACGGTGCACGCCGACATCGTCACGCACGACCACGCCACCGCGTGAACCGGCCCGATCTCCGCGCGCGCATGGAAGCCGCCCGGGCCGGACGCGCGCGGGCGGGCCTGCTGCGCCAGAGCCGCACCTGCGACGTCCTTGGTGGCGACCGGCGCCTCGTCGACGGGCGCGTGCTGGCGGATTTCTGCGGCAACGACTATCTCGGCCTGGCCGGCCATCGCCAACTCGTTGCCGCCTTCACCCGCACGGCCGCCGCGGAGGGCGTCGGTACCGGCGCGGCGCATCTCGTGGCGGGCCACCGGGGCGAGCATGCGGCGCTGGAGGAGGAACTGGCCGACTGGACCGGCCGCGAACGGGCGCTGTTGTTTTCCACCGGCGTCATGGCCAACCTCGGCGCCTTGCAGGCCTTGCTAGGCGCGGGGGCGATGCCGGTGCAGGGCCGTCCGGATGCCCTCTGCGTGCAGGACCGGCTCAATCACGCCAGTCTCATCGACGGTGCCCATCTGGCTGGCGCGGAACTGCGCCGCTATCCCCATGCCGACGCGCATGGCGCCGCCCGCCAGCTCGACGCCCGCCCCGGATTGCCCGCGCTGGTCGCCACCGACGGCGTGTTCAGCATGGATGGCGACGTGGCGCCGCTCGCCGCGCTCGCGGCCGTCTGCCAGGAGCGCGGCGCCATGCTCTACGTGGATGACGCGCACGGCCTGGGCGTCATGGGGCCACAGGGCGCGGGTTCGGTCGCGGCGGCGGGCCTCGGCGCCGACGACGTTCCCGTCCTCATGGGCACCCTGGGCAAGGCGCTGGGTTGCGCAGGCGCCTTCGTGGCGGGCGATGCGTCCGTCATCGAGGCGATCACGCAATTCGCCCGCACCTACGTCTATACGACCGCCATGCCGGCGGCACTCGCGGCCGCCACCCGGACGGCCGTACGCCTCGTGCGCACCGATACCGAAGGCCGCCGCGACCGCCTGGCGGCGAACATCGCGCGATTCCGCGCCGGCGCGGCCCAACTCGGCCTGCGCCTGATGCCCTCGTCGACCGCCATCCAGCCCTTGCTCATCGGCTCCGCCGGGGCCGCCATGGCTGCCGCCGCGACGTTGGAAGCCGCGGGATTCCTGGTCGTGGCGATTCGTCCGCCCACCGTGCCGCCGGGCGGCGCGCGGCTGCGCATCACCCTTTCCGCGACACATGCGCCGGAGCGGATCGACGCCCTCCTGGACGCGCTGGGCCGTTTGCCCCGTGCCCTGGAAAGCGCGGCCGTATAATGGGCGGTCACACCCGCCGGTCATGACGATGACGATCCTCAACATCTCCGCCTACAAGTTCGTCGGCCTCGACGACCTGCACGCCCTGCGGGCGCGGATCGTCGAACGCTGCGAAGCCCTCGCGCTCAAGGGCACGATCCTGCTCGCGCCCGAGGGCATCAACCTGTTCCTCGCCGCAAGCCCCGATGCCGTGGCCGCCTTCATCGACTGGTTGCGCGAGGACCCACGCTTCGCCGATCTCGTGCCGAAGGAGAGCCTCTCCGATGCGCCGCCCTTCCGCCGGATGCGCGTGCGCCTGAAGAAGGAAATCATCACGATGCACGCGCCGGCCATTCGTCCCGCGGAGGGACGGGCGCCCCACGTGCTGCCGGCGGACCTCCGTCGCTGGCTCGACCGCGGTCATGACGACGCCGGCCGCGAGGTAGTCTTGCTGGACACCCGCAACGATTACGAAGTGGCGGCGGGCACGTTCGAGAACACCGTCGACTATGGACTGTCCAGCTTCACCGGCTTCCCCACGGCCGTCGCCGCCGACCGCGAACGGTTCGAGGGAAAGACGGTGGTCTCGTTTTGCACGGGCGGCATCCGTTGCGAGAAGGCGGCCATCCACATGCGCGAGATCGGCATCGCGAACGTATTCCAGCTCGAAGGCGGCATCCTCAAGTATTTCGAAGAGGTGGGCGGCGCCCACTGGCGCGGCGACTGCTTCGTGTTCGACGAACGCGGCGCGGTCGATCCATCGCTCGCGCCGAGCCGGAAGGCATGAGCGGCCTGCACATCGAAACCCGTGGCACCGGCGCGACACCGCTGGTGATGATCCATGGCTGGGCCATGCACGGCGGCATTCTCGCGCCGCTGGTCGAGGTGCTGGCAGACCGCTACACGATGTATGTCGTCGACCTGCCGGGCCACGGCTATTCCCGTGATTCCGCCATCCCGCTGGAACCGCTCGCCTGTGCCCGCGCGATCGCCGAGGCGACGCCGCCCGCCACCTGGCTGGGCTGGTCGATGGGTGGACTGGTAGCCCTTGCCGCCGCGCTCGACGTGCCGGAAGCCGTGCGGGCGGTGGTTCCCGTGTGTTCCACGCCGTGCTTCGTGCGCGGCGAGGGCTGGCCCTACGGCAACGACGTGACCATGGTCCACCGACTGGCGACCGATCTCCAGGACGACTACAAGGCCACCGTGGAGCGCTTCATCGCCCTGGAGGCCATGGGCAGCGCCGATCCACGCGCCGAGGCGCGCCGGTTGAAGGAGGAAGCGTTCTCCCGCGGCGAACCCAACCCACGCGTGCTGCTGGAAGGCCTGCGCCTGCTCGAAACCACCGATCTGCGACCACGCCTGGCCGGGCTTCGCCAGCCCAACCTCTGGATAGCGGGCCGTCGCGACCGCATTGTCCATCCCGAGGCGATGCGCTGGTCCGCCGAAGCGGCACGCGGCCACTTCGCCGAGATCGCCCATGCCGGGCACGCCCCTTTCATCGGACATGCCGCCGCCGTGGCGGATGTCCTGACTTCATTCACCGACGCAGACGCATGAGCGACTTCCACTTCGATCGACGCCAGGTTCGCCGCAATTTCGGGCGCGCCGCCGACAGCTACGAAAAACACGATGCACTACAACGCGAAGTGCAGGCGACCCTGGTCGACCGCCTCGACATCTACGAAGCGGTGCCGGAAATCGTCCTCGACGTCGGCGCCGGCACCGGCCGTGGCAGCGCGGCACTTAAGAAGCGTTACCCGAAGGCACAGGTGATCGCCATCGACCTCGCGCTGCCGATGCTGAAGCAGGCCCGGCATAACGCGTCCTGGCTGAAGCCGTTCGGCCGCGTCGTCGCCGATGCATACACCTTGCCGGTACCCGACCGCAGCGTGGACGTGCTCTTCTCCAACCTCTGTTTCCAGTGGTGCGAAGACCTCCCGCGCCTGTTCGCCGAATGCGCCCGCGTGCTGAAGCCGGGCGGATTGCTCACTTTCTCCACGTTCGGCCCCGACACCTTGAAGGAACTGCGTGCGGCCTGGGCGGAAGCCGACCAGCATGCGCACGTGGCGCGCTTCCTCGACATGCACGACATCGGCGACGCCATGTTGGCCCAGGGGTTGCGCGATCCCGTGCTTTTCGCCGAGCGCTACACGTTGACCTACCCCACGCCACGCGCATTGCTGGACGAACTGAAGGGCCTGGGCGCGAACAACGCCGACGCCGACCGCCCACGTGGCTTGACCGGCAAGCAGCATTACAAGCGCATGCTCGGCGCCTACGAAGCCATGCGCAGCGAAGGTGTCGTTCCATCGACCTGGGAAGTGGTCACGGCGCATGCATGGGGGCCGCCCGCCGGGCAGTCGCGTCGCGAAGGAGGTGGCGAGATCGCCAGTTTCCCGATCGAGAACCTGCGCGGCTCGCGGCGCAAGACACCGTTCTGATCCCTCACCTGGGTCAGAGCAACGCGGCCAGCGCGTGCGCGTCGCCCGGGGCTTTCACCTTGGCGTCGTTGTCGAAGTAGACATAGACGTCGCGGGACGCCCGCTTGGGCGGTGCGGACCTGGCGATACGCGGATCGCCAGCGGGTTGCGCACCACGGCGCCACGCGCGAATGCGCCGCGCCCAATCGGCCAGGGCCGCCTCGCCATACCCGCTGGCATACAGTTCCTCGTCTCCGTGCAG
>Ga0182006_1000471_pt1 | contig 31469 bp, 27 predicted proteins | sample Sormic07211104_1_FD_123022 | JGI IMG/M metagenome (GOLD analysis project Ga0182006, IMG submission 123022) | Rhizosphere microbial communities from Sorghum bicolor, Mead, Nebraska, USA - 072115-104_1 MetaG | ecosystem: Host-associated > Plants > Roots > Rhizosphere | place: USA: Nebraska...
CAAACCGGCAACGGACTGATACGGACCACCCGTGGCCCACGCCAGCAAAGCTTTTCCGAGCAGTCGGCATCGCATGGGCGATGCATGAGAAACGCAATGGCCATCAGCGTCGGCAAGGCGCGCGAGGCACAACCGAACCACTCTATGGGAGTCGCAACGATGAAGTTCAAATTCAACAAGCTGGCCCTGCTGGTGTCGGGCCTGTTCCTGACCGAACTGGTGCCGGCATGGGCGCAGGAGACCAGCAATCTGGGTCAGATCACCGTCACCGGTGCGGCCGAGGCACCGGGCGGCGGCATGATCCAGGCCGACGACACGCCCAAGGCGCGCAGCTCGGTCAGTCGCGAGGCCATCAGCAAAATGGGAGCCTCTTCGACGGCCTTCCAGATCATCCAGAGTCTGCCGGGGGTATCGGCGTTCGACCAGGACGGCACTGGCCTGTTCGGCGGCACGCTGCGGGTACGCGGCTACAACGCCAATCAGATGGGCTTGACGCTGGATGGCGCACCGCTGAACGACTCGCTGAACTATTCGATCAACATCCAGGAGTTCGCCGATCCCGAGAACACCTGTGATGTCTTCCTCAACCAGGGCAGCGGTGACATGGAAGCACCGCACGTCGGTGCCAGTGGCGGTAACGTCGGCATCAGTACCTGTGACCCGCGGGACACGCTGGGTGGCAAGTTCAATCTCGCCTTCGGCTCCAATCGTTACAACAAGGAATTCGTGCGCTTCGATTCCGGCAAGTTTGCCAATGACCGGGCCAAGTTCTTCATTTCCATGTCGCAGGCCGGTGCTGACAAGTTCAAGGGCAGCGGCAGCGCCAAGCGCGAGCACGTGGACGCCAAGGCGGTCTTCGATTTCGGCTCAGGCAGCTACTCCAAACTGGCCTTCCTGTGGAACAAGATGGACAACGCCAACTATCGCACCGTAAGCAAGGCCGATCTGGCGCGCTTCGGCTATGGCTATGATTTCGGCACGACACCGCCGAGCCACCTGACACCCGGCAGTGGTACGGTCCAGAATGAGGTCACGGCCAATGCCGCCATCCTCGGCAACTACCAGGGCTTCAACAACAATCCCTTCGAAAACTATCAGGTATCGATGGTGAACCACTGGCAGCTCTCGCCGCAGGCCAGCGTGGATGTCAATCCGTACTACATCTACGGCTACGGCACCGGCGGCAACCAGCTCACCAGCGTCTCGGAGGCGCGCGGCAGCAACCTGCTTCACGGTGGCATCGGCGACCTCAATGGCGACGGCGACACGCTCGATACGATCCTGGGCTACGGCAGCAATATCAGCCAGACCAATCGCTTCGGTGTCACCACCAAGGCCAACTATCAACTGGGCAGCCACAACCTCTCGGGCGGATTGTGGCTGGATCGCGGGATCTCGCAGCAATACAGTCCCTTCGTCTCCATCGACAGCAATGGCAATACCTCGGATTACTGGCTGACCAACAGTGCCCAGTACCTGAAGTACGCCGATGGGACGCCCTACAATGCCGGTCGCAACTGGTACACCCGGGTGGATGCGCACACAGTGTTCCTGCAGGACAGTTTCTCGCTGGTCAATGATCGCCTCAACATCCAGTTGGGCCTGAAGCGCCAGGAGGTCAAGCGCGACTTCCTCAACTTTGCCAGCGGCCTGACCGCCAACAGCGGCGGGGCGGACTACGAAGTGAAGCAGACATTCAGCAATACGCTGGGCAATGTCGGCCTGCGCTATCAGCTCACCGAAACCCAGTCGGTCTTCCTGAATCTGGGGCAGAATGCCCGCGCACCGGAGAACACCGCCAATACCGGCCTGGTACAGACCGCGGCCGCCAGCAACTACACCACCTCCATCGTCAATGGCGCGCTGATCGCACGTGACAGCCAGGGCAACATCGTGCCGCTGCGCATCGGCTCGCCCAAGGTCAGTCCGGAAAAATCCAACAACATCGACCTCGGCTACCGCTATGCAGGCAACCGCCTGACACTCTCCGGCTCGGTGTTCTACATCGACTTCAAGGACCGCATCGCCAGCCAGTATGATCCGGTCTCGGCCCTGAGCACCCAGTTCAACGTGGGTGCCTCGCGCACCTATGGCCTGGAGCTGGAAGCGGGGTACAAGATGAATGACAACTGGAACATGTATGGCTCGCTGACCCATGCCGACTCCAGCATGCTCGATGACAAGGTGGCCGTACGGGCCGCCAACGGCACCGCCACCACCTTGCAGACCTCAGGCAAGCAGATGCCCGACACCCCGCAATGGCTGGCCTCCCTGTCGCTGCAGTACACCACCGGTCCCTTCTACGCCAGTGCGCAAGGGCGCTACGTCGGCCAGCGCTACACCACGCTGGTCAACGACGACAGCATCGGCGGTTATACGCTCTTCGATCTCGGCGCAGGCTATCGCTTCAACAAGACCCTGTTCCTGCAGACGCCGACGATCCGTTTCCAGCTGCTCAACCTGTTCGACAGGAAATACCTGAGCATGACCGGTCCCAGCGGTTCGTCCTTCACCACCAATGCCAACGCCACCACCGGCACCAATGGTGCCGCCATCGCGGCGGCCTCGGCACCGCTGTTCTACGTCGGCGCACCGCGCACCTTCCAGGTATCGCTGAGCAGCGATTTCTGATCCGACTGGCCTGACCGACCGCACTGCCGTCCTGAAACCGGCAGTGCCTCTACCCCAAGGAGCTTTTATGAATGCCATCCAGCTATTCCATGAACTGACTTTCTATGCCATGTATGCGGCCGCTGCACTGGCGGTTTTCATGATCGTGGAACGGCAGCTGTTCTTCCTCTTCAGCGCCCGCGACGCAGCACGCTTGCTGCGCACGATGAGTGCCGGGGAGGGTGGCTCGCCGCTCATCGATCCCGCGCTGCTGGAACGCCAGACGGTGCCCGCGCAACTGGTTCGCGAGGCGCTGCAGACACAGGGCAGAGGGCTGACACATTCCCAGCAGGAAGACCTCGGCGAGGCCATCTACATCGCCGGCAAGAAACGGGTCAATGCGCGCCTCTGGGTCCTCGACACCATCGTCACGGCCGCACCGTTGCTGGGCCTGGTCGGCACCATCCTGGGCATCATCGATACCTTCGCGGTCCTGGCCTCCTCGGGCATTTCCGACCCCTCGGGCGTTTCCAAGGGCATCGGCACGGCACTGTATGCCACCGCGCTGGGCATTTCCATTGCGTTGTTCGGTCTGCTGTTTTACAACTATTTGCGTGAATGCGCCGACAACCTCAATGACCTGCTCAAGGAACTGTTGCTGCGCAGTTCCGGTCTGGAACATGATGCTGCCGAGGACGACAGCCGCCGCCTGCGCGACGCCGGCGCGGCGGCCCGCAGCGCCCGCCACCCGGTGCTGGCGGCAGGCTGAGCTAAGCGGAGCGGGCTGGTACGCGCCGGAGACTCACTTCGCCACTCCACCACTTCGCACCTGCCCGGTGCGACGGTTTCGGTCCGGGTTCAGTGATTTACAACTGGTACGTACCAATGTAAGATTGCCGTCATGAAAAAAGACCTCACTCCAAGCGAAACCCAGCTGCCGCGCTACCGCTGGCTGGCCGATATCATCCGCGACACGATCGATCGCGGTCTGCTCACCGACAATCAGGCGCTACCGCCCGAGCGCGAGCTGGCAGAGCACTATGAAGTCAGTCGCGATACGGTGCGCAAGGCACTGCGCTACATGGAAGAGCGCGGCATCATCTACAGCGATCATGGACGCGGCACCTTTGTCTCGCCGACCATCGTGCGTGGCACCACGCGCTTCATCGACAGCTTCTCGCAAGATACCGGCAATCGGGGCGGCGTACCTGGACAGCGCATCATCAGCATCGAGAACATCGGTGCCAGCATGGCCATCGCCACCTTGCTCAATATCGAGTCCGGTACGCCGCTGGTACGGGTGCGGCGCGTGCGCCTGATCGACGACGTTCCGGTCGGGGTGCACGATGCCCATCTGGTCCTGCCGCGCGGATCGCGCCTGACCCGCAGCCAGATCGAGCGCAGCGGTTCGCTCTACAAGCTGCTGACGGCACAGTACGGTTTCGACCCGGCCGAGGCCGTGGAAAATCTGTGTGCCGGTGCGGCCGATGCCGACGACGCGCAATGGCTGGATGTACCGGTGGCGACACCTCTGCTCATCTGCGAACGGATCACTTTGTCCGACCGCCGCCAGCCTATCGAATATTGCCTCATGAAATACGTGTCCAGTTACCGCTACCGCACGCGCATCGCCCGTCATAGCGACGGCACGCGCTGAACCTGCCTCCGCCCGCATTGATGAACGCCACTCTCCGCTACCTGCTGCCTCGCCTGGCCTGGACCCTGCTTCTGCTGGCACTGCTGTCGCTACTGGCGCACTGGTCCGATCGGCTGGCACGCAAGGGCAATGACAAGACGGTGCTGCGTGCGGTCCTGTTCATCAATGGCACGCTGGGCGACAAATCCTTTTTCGATTCGGCGGCGAAGGGAATGCGCCGCGCCGGGCGTGAACTGCCGGTCAGCGTGCGGGTGGTCGAAGGCGGCAATGACCCGACGCGCTGGGAGTCCGCGCTGGCCGATCTGGCCGATAGTGGCGACTACGATATCGTGCTGGCCGGCACCTTCACCATGGTGCCCTACGTACAGCGGCTGGCCGGAGAGTTTCCGCGCATGCGCTTCGTGATGTTCGATGCTGCAGTGGACTATGCCCGCTGTGCTTGCGGGAATGTACATTCCATCCTGTTCCGCCAGAACGAGGGCGCTTACCTGGCGGGCTATCTGGCCGCCATGCTGCTGCAGGAGCGGCTGCTGCCGGGCCTGCCCACCAACGCAGGTCTGGGGCAGGTGGGTGGCATGCAATTGCCGGTGATCGATGATTACCTGCTGGGCTTCGGTGCGGGCGCACGTGCGGCCAATCCATCGATACGGGTGGCGATACAGTATGCCAACGGCTTTTCCGATCCTGCGGCCGGCAAGGATATTGCCAATGCCCAGATGGCGGCGGGTGCCGGTCTCATCTTTCAGGCGGCCGGTGCGACCGGGCAGGGCGTGACCGAAGCGGCCAGCGAGGCGCATCGTTACACCATCGGCGTGGATCTGGACCAGTATGAGATGTATCGCCACAGCAATCCCCAGCGCGCCGCCGCCATCGTCACCTCGGTGTTGAAGAACGTCGATGTGGCCATCGTGCAGGCCCTGAGTCTGGCGCTGCGGCAGCAGCTGCCCTATGGACGCGCCGATTCCCTCGGCCTGGCCGAGGGCGGTATCGGGCTGGCACCGCATTCGGAGGTGCTGGACCGGCTGCCGCAGCCCCTGCGTCAACGTCTGGATGCCGTGCGCGCCGATCTGGTGAGTGGCCGCGTGCACCCGCCCAGTGGCTTTGCCCGCGCCAACACGGAGGCAAGGGGATGAGCACGCCAGCGATGCCGCAGGCCGGCACGGCGCTACTGGAGTTGCGCCAAGTCTCCAAACTCTATCCCAACGGCACGCTGGCCAACGACGATGTGAGCCTGTCCATCCGGGCCGGGGAGATCCACGCCATCGTGGGCGAGAACGGGGCCGGCAAATCGACCGTCATGAAGATGCTCTATGGCCTGGAACAACCCAGCTGCGGCAGCCTCTGGCTGGACGGCCAGGCGCGCGTACTGGCCGATCCGGCGCAAGCCATTGCCGCCGGAATCGGGCTGGTGCCCCAGCATCTGCATCTGCTGCCTTCCTTCACCGTGACCGACAACATCGTGCTGGGCGCGGAGCCCCGGCGAGGCTGGCGCATCGACCGCAAGACGGCGTTGCGGCGCGTGCAATCGCTGGTGCAACAATTCGGACTGGAGGTGGAGCCGCTGGCGCGCGTGCGCGACCTGCCGGTCGGGGTGCAACAGCGCGTGGGTATTCTCAAGGCGCTCTATCGCGGTGCGCGGGTGCTGCTGCTTGATGAGCCCACGGCGGTGCTCTCGGTGCAGGAAGCCGAGAGCCTGTTCCGCGTTCTGCGCAGCATGGTGGCGCAGGGTCTCACCGTGGTGCTGATCAGTCACAAGCTCAAGGAGATCCGCGATGTCGCCGACCGCTTTACGGTATTGCGCAAGGGACGGGTCAGCGGCAGCGGTCGGGTAAGCGATTTTTCCGAGGCCGAACTGGGCAGCATGATCGTTAGCAAGGCACCGCCGCCCATCCCCGCGCGTACCCGGCAGCGAGCGACGCAGCCGCTGGTCGAAATCCGCGATCTGCAGGCGCATCATGCAGACGGACGCCTGGCCATGCAGTCGCTGTCACTGGACATCGCAGCCGGAGAGATTCTCGGCATCGCCGGCGTGGAGGGCAATGGGCAGGATGTGCTGGCGCGGGTGCTGCTGGGCCTGCAGCCAGCCAGCGGCGGACAAGGCCGTTTGCAAGGGCGGCGCTTCACCGGCCTGAGTGTGCGTGAGGTGCGTGCCTGCGGCGTGGGCTACATCCCCGAAGACCGCATGCGCGACGGCGTGGCAGCCGAGATGAGCATCGCCGACAACCTCATCGCCGTCAGTTACCACCAGGCACCGCTTGCCCGCCGCGGCTGGCTCGACAGCGCCGCCATCGGCCGTACCGCCGCCACGCTCATGCAGCACTGCGGTGTGGCCGCCCCTTCATCGGCGACGCTGATGGGAGCGCTCTCCGGCGGCAACATGCAAAAACTGGTGCTGGGGCGCGAGGTGGCGGCCGGGCCGCGTCTGCTGATCGCCAGCCAGCCCACGCGCGGGGTCGATATCGGTGCTGCACGGGCCTTGCATGGTCAGTTGCTGGCCTTGTGCGAGGGCGGTGCGGCAATCCTGTTGATCTCGGCAGACCTGGATGAATTGCTGGTGCTGTCGGACCGCGTGGCCGTGATGGCCGAGGGGGCGCTGGTGGCGCACTTCGATGCAGCCGGGCTGAGCGCCGATGTCCTCGGTCCCTATCTGACCGGCGCCCAACGCCAGCAAAATGCCACCGCCTTGCTCGATAACGCAGTCACATTTTCCGGAGTTCCCGCATGAAGCAAGCGACCGCCCTGCCATTGCAGCAGCGTCTGCAACGTCAGCAAGCCCTGGCGCAACGTCTGCGGCTGCCGGTGGCGCTGGCCGCCGGTCTGGGGTGTGGTTTCCTGATCATGTGCGCGGTCAGCAGCGAGCCCCTGCGCGCGTTCCTGACCCTGCTCACCGGTGCCTTGCCGCGCCTGCACTGGGGTGCGGGCGAGGGCTGGCAACTGACCCGCCTGGTACGTTTCGGGGCCGTGATCGAAGACGCCATCACGCTGACCCTGCTGGGTCTGGCCGTGGCCATTCCTTTCCGCGCCAGGCAATTCTCGCTGGGCGCAGATGGTCAGCTGTTCCTGGGCGCGCTGGCCGCTACCGTGGTGAGCCTGTATCTGCCGGGGCCGTGGTTTGTGGTCCTGAGCCTGTCGATGTTGGCGGCCTGTGCCAGCGGATTCCTTTGGGGTGCCTTGCCGGGGCTGCTCAAGACGCGCTTTCAGGCCAACGAGATCGTCACCACTCTGATGCTCAATATCGTGGCGGTGCAGGCCTATCGCTGGCTGGTCAGCGGCTGGCTGCGCGACCCCGCCGGCGGCTTCATCGTCACGCCCTTCCTGCCGGCTTCGCTGCAGCTGCCGGTGCTGCTGGTCCATACCAACGTGACGGTGATGCTGCTGGCCTTGCCGCTACTGGTCTGGACCAGCTGGCTGCTGCTCATGCGCACCACGCTGGGTTACGAAATCCGGGTGGTCGGACAGTCAGCTGCGTTCGCCTTGCAGGCCGGCCTGCCGGTACAGCGCACGGTCTGGCTGTCGATGGGAGCGGGCGGGGTGCTGGCCGCGCTGGCGGGCATGCATATCAGCCACGGCCTGCTCAAGCGCCTGCCGGTCGATCTGCCTGCCGGACTCGGTTACGAAGGCTTGCTGGTAGCGTTGCTGGCCCGCTGCGAGCCGCGCGCAGTGCCGTGGGCGGCGCTGATGTATGCGTATCTGCGTACCGGGGCACTGGCCATGGAACGCAGTACCGATGTATCGCGCGAAGTGGTGCTGGTGATCCAGGCGCTGGTCATCCTGTTCCTGGTGGCCGAACGCATGCAGCCGGCGCTGGCCGGGGGCTGGCTGCGCTGGCGCGCGCGCAGGGTAGCGGGAGGCCGACATGACGCATGACTACTGGGCCTGGAGCATGGCTGCCGCCACCTTGCTGCCGGCGGTGCTGCGCGCCGCTACACCGATCCTGCTGGCCGCGCTCGGTGGACTGATTTCTGATCTGGCAGGTTGCATCAACGTGGGCCTGGAAGGCCTGATGCTGGTGGCGGCTTTCTTTGCCGTGGTGGGGTCGGTGCTGGCGGCGTATTGGCTGCCGGGCCTGCCGCCGGTCTGGCACGCCTGGCTGGGGGCGTTGGCCGGGGTACTGGCGGCCATGCTGCTGGCGCTGCTGCTGGCGGTGTTCCACCTCGAATGGGGTGCCGATCTGATCGTGGCCGGCATCGCCCTCAACGTACTGGCTGCCGGCCTGACGGTGTTCCTGCTGTCCACGCTGGTCGGCGACAAGGGCTCGACCGCCAGCCTCGATACGCCAGTGCTGCCGGCGCTGCATCTTCCCGGCCTGCAGTCCTGGCCGCAACTGGACCTGCTGCTCAATGGCGAACATGGTCGGGGCCATCATCTGCTGCTGTGGACCGCCTTGCTGGCCATTCCCCTGCTGCGCCTGCTGTTGCGTCATACCCGTACCGGCGTGTGGCTGTGTGCCTCAGGGGAGCATCCGCAGGCCGCCGCCGAGGCGGGCATTCCGGTCAAGCGCATGCGCTATCTGGCACTGCTGGTCTCGGGGATGCTGGCTGGCCTGGGCGGGGTCTACCTGAGCATGGGCTACCTCAGTCTGTTCCAGTCCGACATGACTGCCGGACGTGGATTCCTGGCACTGGCGGCGGTCTTCGTCGGCGCGCGCGGTCTCACCGGCACGGTGCTGGCGTCCCTGCTCTTCGGTGCCAGCGCGGTCCTCTCGACCCGGCTCGGTGCGGCGGGCATGGCACCGCAACTGCTGTACATGCTGCCTCCTGTGGTCACCCTGCTGGCGCTGGTCGCCGCCGGCGCACGCAAGCAGGGCAGGGCGCACAGATCAAGCTAAGCAACAACCCCTTCGCATTACAGGAGAAGCATGTGAGCAGCACAAACTTGAGGGACAGGATCTTCGCCTCGCTGGCCCTGGCCGGTATGGGCGACGCCCTCGGTGCCCAGACCGAACAATGGAGCATCGACGAGATCGCCGCCCGTCACGGCGGACTGGTGACCCGCTTCGGCACCCCGCCCGATGACACCTTTGCCGGTGCCAATGCCGGCAAGCGCGCTGAGGTCACCGATGACGCCAGCCAGATGTACTACCTGGCGCGCGCCCTGATCGCCGCCGACGGACGGCTCGACTATGACGGCTGGGTGAGCTGCCTGCTGGATTGGGCCAGCACCAGCCCCAAGGCGGGATTCATGGGGCCGAGCACGGCGCTGATGGTCAAGGCCTTGCAAGAGGGCGGCGATGTCAATGAGGTGGGCATCATCGGCAGCTCGCGGCGCAAGATGACCACCATTGGCATTACCAATGGTGCGGCCATGCGGGTGGCACCGGCTGGGCTGATTCATCCCGGCGATCTGGCGGCGGCCTGCGAACAGGCACTGGTCACCTGCCTGCCTTCACACGATACGGATGTGGCCATTTCCGCCGCCTGCTCGATCAGCGCTGCCACTGCCCAGGCGCTGGTGAGCGACGATCTGCAGCAGGTGCTGGCGGCGGCCACCCACGGCGGCCGTATGGGCGAGCGAATGGCCAGCCAGCATGCGCGCTCCGTGGCCGGGCCGAATTATCTGGCCAGGCTGGAAATGGCCTTGAGTATCGCCGCCGAATCGCGCAACGACCGCGAGTTTCTGGTGAACATGGAAAAGAAGGTCGGCAATTCCGTGTTGGCAGCGGAGTCCGTACCGGCGGCCCTGGGCGTGGTGTGCTATGCGCAGGGTGATCCTTTGCGAACCATCGCACTGTGTTCCTCGATCGGCAATGATACGGATTCCATCGCCACCATGGCGGGGGCCATCGTCGGCGCTCTGCGCGGCACGGCTGCGTTGCCGGCCGATCTGCTCAGTGAATTCCTGGAAGTCAATCATGACGACTTCGACCTGCAGCAGATCGCCGAGGGCCTTAGCCAGCTTGCGATCGTCAACATGGCGCAACGCGCCCAACGTCTCTCCAGCACCGTATCGCCACGGGTACAGCCATGAGTTCGCGCCCGTACGACCTGCTGACCCTGGGCGACCCGGTGGCCGACCTGATGCTGCGCGCCGAGCAGCTGCCGCCGCCCGGCGGCAAGACCGTGGGGCAATGGCTGGGCGTCCTGCCCGGCGGCACCACGGCCAATGTGGCCTGTGCGGCCAGTCGGCTGGGGATGCACTGCGCCCAATTCGGACGGGTTGGCGATGATCCTCATGCGCAGCTGCTGCGCGACTCCCTGGGGGAGTATGGTGTTGCCACGCAATGGCTGACCGTGCAGCAGCAGGCGGCCTCGGCGTCGGCAGTCGCAATCCTGGCGCCTTCCGGGGAGAAGTCGATCATCTACCTGCCCATGGCCGCCGCCACGCTGGATACGGACGCTTTGCACACGGCGCTCAGACAGTCGCGGCTGGTCTATGCCATGCCCTACGATCTGGCTGAGCTGGAGACGGTCAGTCACCTGGCCCGTGCCACTGGCACGCTGGTGGCCATCGATCTGGAGGCAGCCGTGGCACCGAACGCAGACGAGATGTGGCGTCGGGCCTCGCTGGCGGACATCGTGTTTTTCAACGAGGCGGGCTTTCACAAGGCGACCGGCTGCGCACCCTCCGCTCAGGTGCTCACCGAGGCTTTGCGCCTGGGCCCCTCGGAGATCATCGTCACGCTGGGGGCGGGTGGGGCCCTTGGCGCAGTACGTACCAGTTCCTCCCGCCACGCGGCCTTCCCCGCACAGGTGGTCGATACCACCGGGGCCGGCGACTGCTTCAACGCGGCCTATCTGAGTGCCCGCCTGAGAGGACAGCCCTTGTCGCTGGCGCTGCGTTTTGCCTGCGCTGCTGCCAGCTGCGTCGTCAGCGCCCTCGGTGCGCGCCACGGCTTGCCCGACCAGGGCAGCGTGGCCGCCATCCTTGCCGCCACCGCTTGCACAGGAGCCACTTCATGAGCACTGTCATCATCGACTGCGATCCCGGTATCGACGATGCGCTGGCCTTGTTCCTTGCTGCCGGCAGCGTCGAGCTGGATCTGTTGGCCATCACCACGACGGCGGGCAACCGGCCTGCTGCGATCACGGCCGGCAATGCCCGCAAGCTGATGGATCTGGCCGGTCGGCCAGACCTGGCTGTTCACGCCGGGGCCGAACGCCCCTTGAGCGGCCAACCGGCGCGCTGCAACCTGGTGCATGGTGAAGACGGCCTCGGTGGCGTCCTGCCCGGGACACCCGCTGCTCTCGAGAGCGAGCACGGTGCGCTGGCATTGGTGCGCCATCTGCAGCAGGCACCCGCCGGCAGTATCGACCTCGTGGCCATCGGCCCTCTGACCAATCTGGCACTGGCCGAATTGCTGGTGCCGGGCATTCTGCGGCGGAGCAGACGGCTTTCCATCATGGGCGGCGCCTTGCGGGTGCCGGGCAATATCACCCCGGCGGCCGAGTTCAATTTCTATGCCGATCCGCTGGCGGCTGACCTGGTCATGCGCAGCGGTGCTGCCATCCATCTGTATCCGCTGGATGTGACGCACCAGGCGGTCATGAGCCCCGCGTGGATCGAGACGACAGGGTGCCTGGCCAATCGCTGCGGGCAAGCGGCCGCCGCCATGCTCAGGCAATACGCCGCCATGGATCCATTGCTGCACGATGTCTGCCCGGTTGCCGCGCTGCTGCAACCTGCCTTGTTTGGCGAGCAACTGTGCCGCGTTGAGGTCGACTGGCGCCCCGGTCTCACCGAGGGCTATGCGCTCACGCAGTTTGACCCGCCAGATGCGTCTGCCTCCTTCATTCGAGCCGCCACCAGCGTCGATAACGACGGGTTGCTGGCGCTGGTGCTTGAAAAACTTTCCGGTCTCCCGTGAATCCTGCTTTGTCATGCGATGGACCGTCGCTGAACTCCAACCGTTCCTGTTTATGCGTTCATTACCGTTGCCTGTTTTTCTGATGCGCACCCGCCTGGTGTGGCTGGCTTGCCTGCTGGCTTTCTGGTTGGGCGGCTGTGCCGTCAACCCGGACCAGAGCACACCGACGAAATCCCTTGTGGGCAGCCTGCGTCTGCTGGGCGAGCAGCGCATTGCGCTCAATGCGCCATTCATGGGGACGGTGATCGGCGGCTTGTCCGGAATCGACTACGATCCCCGCTCCGACACCTGGGTCGCGGAAAGCGATGATCGCTCCGAGGTCAGTCCCGCGCGCTTTTACACCTTGAAGCTGCGCTATGACCTGCAGGGATTTCATGCCCTGCAGGTGGATGCGGTGACGCTGCTGAGACAAGCCGATGGCAGCCTGTACCCGGATGCAAGAGAAGCGGCAGTGCGGGGCGGCGATATTCCTGATCTGGAATCCATACGGGTTGATCCGCTCGATGGCAGTCTCTGGTATAGCAGTGAGGGTAATCGTCCGAAAAAGATGTCGCCCTTTGTCCGGCGCGCTGATCGCGACGGGAGCTACCTGTCACAGTTTCCCACCGGTACGATGTTCCAGGTGCGCCCGGATCAGCCACTGGGGCCGCGCGACAATCTTTCCTTCGAAGGTCTTTCTTTCTCGCCCGACGGACAGACACTGTGGCTGGGGATGGAGGCTCCCTTGTATCAGGACGGCGAAGTACCTACGCTGGAACATGGTGCTCTGGCCCGTATCACTCACTATCGTCGCGACGGCACGATCATCGCCCAATATGCCTACTCCTTGGACGCAATTGCGCATGCACCGGGAGGCCGATATGCCGATAACGGCCTCTCCGAGTTGCTGGCCGTCGATGCACATCATCTGCTGGCACTGGAACGCTCGGGAGTGCAGGGGAGCGATGGCGTGTTTCGCTTCCACATCCGGCTCTACGAAATGGATATCAGCAATGCTACCGATATTGCGGCGATGCCTGCACTGGCCGGACAGTGCTGCATCAGGCCGGCCGGCAAACGACTGATCCTCGACTTTGACACCTTGCCGCTGGCGAAGATCGACAATCTGGAGGGCGTATCCTGGGGGCCGCGACTGGCCAACGGGCATGACAGCCTGGTCTTCATTTCAGATAATAATTTCAATGCCTCCCAGGTAACGCAGCTATTGGCGTTCGAAGTGATTCCCCCTTGAAGAGAAAGGACTGCTTTCAATGAAAATTCTGTCCACCGTAGCACTGCCTCTCATCGGTCTGTGCTTGAGCGTGCCCTCCGCTTTCGCCGACACAGTCCCTGTGACGGCGTTATCCAGCCAGGCCGACATCGTGCAGGCGCTCGACCAGGGCGCGACTGTGCGGCTCTCGCTGGACCTGAGTCATTGCCGCCCGGATGGGGTGACCAGCCGGACTGGCAAAGCGAAAGGGGGCCTGACCATCGATGCTTATCTTGTCATGGATGGCGTGCTGAGCTTCTCGGACAGCCATCCTACTGTGAGCAGAAACGGGGAGCCGTTGTGGCAATTCCTGCGCTACCAGGTCAAGGCCGATCAGAGCGTAACCTTCACTGCTGACATGTTCCAGCTGCCTGCTTACACGCGGCTTGGAGAGCGCATTTCCTACCAGTGCAGCATCAATGAAGGCATCCGGTTCTTCCGGCAATGAGCCATGAGTGCAGGGCGTGTACGCCCTGTGCAAAGGCCCTAGCGATAGCGGTCGCGGTTGCAGCTCAGTTCGAAGACCAGTTCGTGACGCGATGAAGTAAAGGACAAAGGCCGCTCCTGATTTTGGTCGGCATGGACGCGGCCGGTCTTTCGCCACTGTTCCATTTCTTCGGCCACGGTTTGTCGTATGGCGTTGCGTAACGCAATGCGGAACAGGATGACGACAACGATGCCGCAGCCGATCCCCGTGATTTCCAGCCAATCGAGCATGATTCCTCCTGTGTGCCAGGTTGAGACTAAGTGAGCCGCCACGCATAGGTAGGTGTGACTGGAGAAAGAGTTCCTCGACGCATTGAGCACCTGTATCAGGCGCCGTGCGTAAGCTCGATGCGTGCAGGCATGGCGAGCGAAATGTGCAACATGGCTCGGAACGCTGAAGCGCCTGCTGCCAGATCCTGCTCCGTCGCTACCCTGCATGATCAATCCAGTTCGCCAGCCAGTTGCGCAAGAGGGGTTGCGCTGACGTCCTCAGTGAACTCCATTTTCAGGATGGAACGGATTCCTGAGAATGCGTAAGCTCTTGTCGCCTGGTAAAACCGGGACATCTCGTTCATGAATCGGGGCAATTCACCCGGTGGCACCTTGCATTCACCCAAGTTTGAATCAAACACGGTCAGTGAATGCCTATCCCCTTGCGAAAATACGCTGAGGTTGTGGCCGGCTTCTTCTCCGCTCTGATTGGTGAGACTAATGCCAAGATCGTAATAACCAGGCGATCTTTTCAGTAGCTGTTCTGCACGTAGATACGCTGCTGACCCCGTGAAAAATTCATTGCTGATGCATCTCGCCTGACTTGAGTAGACGCTTGAGAGATTTGATACCGCCGTATCGAACTGGGCTTCGAGCCCCAGCTCCAGCAGCCTCTTTAGCGACGGCGCTGCACCGGAGTGGTGATGAACATTTTCCTGGGCGTACAGTCGTTGTGCGATGGTGGCATGTGCCGTACCACGCTCCGACATCAGCAGGGACATGCGTACCGAGGCTTTTGCCGACGGTTTCGCCTGATGCAGACGAAGCCAGACGGAGCCCATACCTCGGCAGATTCCTTTCTGGCTTTCAAGATGGTCGGCACCGAAGTGCCTTTGCTGGGCCAGTGCCTTTTGCATGCGTGCTTTGACGTACTTGCGCAGCGCAGGCTGCAGTTCGTCCCATTGTGGATGATCGATATCGGCGCACTCATTGACAGAACCGGACGCAGCTTCCTGATGCCGGAAGAGGCGACTGAATTTGGCCAGCGTGGATTCGCGGCGGCGAGGCGGTCCGCCGACCTGGCTGGAGTCGCCAAGCGCAGCAGCAGGACTGCCGCAAGGTAATTGACCGGCGTTTTCTGCGCCGCAATCCTCTGTTTCCGGCGCCGTGCTCCATGGGAGAGATGCATTGAGGTGGGCGGGAGGATTTGAGCGCGGAAACATGTTTCCAAATGAAAACCGATGTGGGCAGTTGGAGTGATGAAGATTCAATGTCCTGATGGGTGCTGGAACGAGTAGATAAGTTCGCCGAGCGCATCTGAAACAACGCGAATAATTTATCCATTCTTGATTTTCCCGATTTGTCTATTTTTAGGCGATTTTCGGATTGGTCTGCGCTTGTCTGTGCACCCAACAAGGGCTGGGCATTGATCCAGCGTTTGGGGGCTTTACTTCGGATCACCGGCACAGGCCCGACTCTGCGAGTCAGTCAACACCTGTCGCCGATCATCGGAATTTTTTCCGGTCTTTCGCTTGCAATCCGCTAGTACGTTTGGAACCCGATGCCGGATAGCGGGCTGCGCCCTCGCAGGGCAGAGCACCCGAACACTTGAGCGTCACGGAAGGGCAGGTGCAATGGAACCAGGCGCGTCCGCGCACCACTCATGAGCTCCATTGCCCATCAGGAGCCTGCGGATGAGGATTGCCAGCCATTCGATCAGCACCATGGTCCCCACGGAGACTGAACTCAATGCTCAGGAGGCAGCGGCCTCATCGAGCGGGGGACCATCGGCTGTACTCGGTGCCACCAAGACGGGGGTCGGCCAGCATGCGTCACAGCCGTCCAGTTTGGCTCCAGTCTGCGGAGTTCGCCGACGACATGGCGCTGTCAGCGCACTCGGGCCCGCGCACAGCTGAAGCTGCGCCTCAGGGTGGCGATGATTTTTCATCCGCGCTGGAACAGTACCTGGCGGTGCGCTGGAGACACGATCGCACTGCCGCACTCGACCATATCGGCTCGGCCAGCTACGCGCGTAAACGCCGCGAGCAATTGCAAGGCATCCACGATAGCGGTTATCTGGCCCGGCAATATGGCCTCCTCACGGCCAGGAAAGAATACGCACTGAGCGGGCCCGCACTGGAGCAGCGCCATGTGCCCGGACTTACGGTGGAACATCAAGAAAGTGCTGAATATCAGCGGGATGCGCCCTCCGAGCGAACCAGGACGCAATGCCTGGACATCTACCGCATCCTGGGGCGCAGCCATCCTTCCAAGTGCGTCCTTTTCGCCAATTCGCAGACCAACGCGGCCCGCATCGTTGCCCAGCTCAAAATGCGCAATTCGGCTTCCCGCCTGGTACCCGGGCGCAAGGAGCCAGGCCGGATCCTGCCCTTGAAGCCGGGCCTGGTGGCCATCGAATTGTCCAGCGAGGCACTGGCACCCGAGGCGCAAAAATTGGTGCGACGCCTGGGCTGCCAACCTTCGCATTTCCATGTCGACAAGCTCCACTGGCAGTCTACACATCCGGCATCTGACAATACGGTACGGCCGCGCAAAACGCTGCAGCAACTCTTTGATGAGGAACGCATCGACAATCACGCGCACTTGCAGTCGGCCTGGGGCGAAGACATGGCACGGACGATAGCATCACTGCGGCAGCTGCCACCTGGTCATGCCATGCAGACGGTGGCCAACAGCACCGCTTCCTTGCTGGCAGCATTGCAGCAGATCCTGCAGAGCAAGCTGGACAGCCCCGGATTGCGACACGATCCCCTCATCGCCAATGCTCTCGACAGCCTCCTCAGGACTACGCAGGCAATGACCACGGTGACCAACGACTCCACGCTGTTCTTCTCGGCACAGGAGGCGATCATTGAGGAAATGCATCTTCTGCTGGCGTCCGTCCAGCCCTACGGCGAGACCGATTTCAAGAAGGCAACGGCAGCATTGCTAGAGCGTCGATGTGGACCGGTGCTGGGTCAGCTGCAGATCGCTCCACCGGAAACTTTCCTGCTCTCCAGCGGCATGGATGCCATTTCCACAGGCGTGGAGATGGCGCGCAAGCTGACCGGCACGAAGCGCACACAGGCATTGGCCCAACAGGATCCCTTGCCGGACTACTTTGAGACGGTCAAGCTGCACTCGAAGGGACATTGGTACGACCAGGACCGCATCCGCATGGCACCACTTCATCTGAGCTGGCCCCAGCGCCACGGCGAACAGGACAAGCAGAACGATTGGAGCACCGACAAGCTGGTCAGTCAGACCATCGCCTGGGTCAAGAACGGGAAGATGAGTAAAAGCGATCCCGGTGTACTGGTGCTTGATGCGACGCTGGAGCAACGTGCTGCCGATGGCAAATCCGATCTCGCCGATGTCATCGAGAAGCTGCAGCCGTTGATCGACAGTGGTCAGCTCAAGATCGTACTCTGCAAGAGCTATCAGAAATACACCTCACTGGGCAGTGGCAAGAACATGGCGGGGGCAGTGGCCGTCATCGGACGTGACGATGCCAAGACCCGCCTGGCCAACAGTAAGCTGCGCGAGGCAGAGCAGGATCTTGGCTGGATCAACAATGACGAGAGCCAGTTGCTGGTGCACATGCTCAGCCACGCGCAGGACGATGAACTCAAGCTCATCGACGAAGCCACCAGAAATGCCGCCTTTGTCGATGCCTTCTGTCTTCGAAAGGCGCACCAGATCGATGCCGGGATGATCTTGCGGGAAGAGGATCTGCCTTTCCTTCTCCTGAATACCTTAAATGCTCGTCGGGCCATGCAGATCCTTGCGCGCCAGGTGGAGCTACGGACCAGTTTCTGCTTCCTGGGGACGTCGATGCTGGATGTCGGGAGAGAATTGCTGCGCTTGACCGTGGGCCGCGAGAGCAGGGAAGAGCTGGTGGAGAAACACTTTGCGATGGGCTGGATGCCGGAGGGTGGCCTGTCCGGTAACGCGGTTTCCGAGCTGCATCACAAGGTCGTGGAAGTCGCCAAGGATGCCTTGCGTACGATGCTCGAGCAGGGCGATGTGACGCGCTGGGGCCCCACGGCGATACAGATCATCAACACGCGTTTCGACACGCGTGGTATCCCAGCGCCATTGACGCTGCAGCGCTGCAAGGCCTTGTTGGACGAGCTCATCGTCAGCGCGACGCCGACTTCTAAGTATGCCGCGGATAGGGTGGCCGGCCAGAAGCAGTGGCTCAGGGAGCAACTCGACAGCCTGCTGGAGGAGTCCGAATACCTGTCCGACGCGCTGATTACGGAAGAAATGCTCGTGCTGAGCTTCCCTAATCGCGCTTTGCTTTCGCACTGTTTGGACCTGTAATTTACAGTCAGTTATCTAACGTTGAGTTCTGTTTCTTGTAGTAACTACTATTGTCGAAGTATTCGATGGTTCTTGTAAGTGCTGTGTCTAAGGCCTGGGATATTTCGTCCCTATGTTGTTTATCTTTTGCGAGTTCTACAATGGAAGAATAGTCGAGGTGGTAGTTTTCAAGATGCTGTACAAATACCTTCTTCCGCTTTTCATCGAGTAACCCTTGCCGATTACTATTTGCGAAACGCTTCGCTACGGATGGGGGAGCCTTGCCATTAAGAAGCCTTTTTTCCAGCGCTTTCGTCCTTGCTACCTCTTCCGAATTCAGTTCAATTTTTTCGCTAGCAATGATTGCAGTGTAGACGGCCATTACTTCGTTTAGAGAATGGCCGCCGTCAAATCCGAGAAACATCATGCCAGCCAGTATGGCTTGATCCACTGAAAAATCACTGTCTTCCTTGGCGATCCTTCGGCTGAGGTAAGTCAGCAAGTTGGCGTTGCCGGATAGTCCCGTAACGATCGCATGCCCGTGATACAAAGCTTGCTGTTCCATTCCTGACAGGTTCGCCATGTCGGGGTTCATGCGCCCATAAGTGGTATCTCTCGCGATATAAAATTTCTCCTGCGGTTCGTACTCGGGATGGTTAAGCAAACCGGTGCCGTATCTGCTTGTTTTGATATCCAGTCCCAGTTTATTTGTCAGATCTGCGGCTTGCTGTGCGCTAACGCCGACTTCATTTTCAAGAACCTGGAATGGGCGCGTCTTGCGAGCAGGCTGCAAGACGTATTTGTATCGTTGATCAGCGTACTCTTTCCATTCAATGTCATCAGAAAATTGTTTGCTCACTTTGGAGATCAGTGACTGTACCTTAAGTATATCGATGCCATTGTTGACGCTTAGTAGCATTGACTTCAGGTTGCTGTAAGTAGGCTCCTCCCTGAACTTCTCCAGATCAGGGGCCAGTGCTGTCCAAGGTCGCAATTCGATGGATTCCGCTATTCTTTTCAATGTCGTTTCGGTGGATAGAGCACCTGACGCATGTATCTTGTCAAAATCATTCAGCAGCGCTTGGCCAATCTTCTGGGTAACTTCTATGGTGCCGCCTGGGGGATTTTTGACGAGAATATGAATGAAATCGGATTCGAATTTTCTTCCATACATATTGTCATTTCGCTGGGTTGCCTCTTTCGGCTTGATGACAGCATCAGCAATTGAAACTACGTAGGAATGAAGACGAGATCTGTCTTGCAACTCCGACGCGGCATCCATCAGGAACGCAGCCACTGCGGTATCACTGAGATTGCCGGACATCCATAGCTTGCTTGCCTTTTCAAGCAATTCCTTTGCTCTATCTCCTCCTGATCTCTGCATGAGATCCATGAACTGAATCAAACAGTCCGCTCCGGGACGTGCTTCAGATCTCTCGTCTGCGGTGTTGGTTTGGGTAAGTGATTTGATGATGGCCGCTTGTAGTTCGTTGAGCGCGGTGTTGGAAAGTTGTTTTTTGAAAGAGATAACGCGCCCGATCCCGTCAAATTCGACGGAATGCATGTGTTTTTCGGCAACCCTAGGGTCTATTGTTTGACCTATAAGCAGGTTTTTTCTCCGATTGAGTAAAGCTTTCTTCTCAGAATTCGAGGAAAAAAATCTCCGGAGGATGCTCCGTTGCTGAGTATTTGAGTGAGCAGTCAATCCCTGTCTGTTCAATGCCGACTCTGCAGCGCGAGTATCCTTGGCGGGATGATTGTGCTCCGAGTTCCGTACGCGAACTTCAGCATCTCTTTGATCTAAGGGGCCAGGGGGCTCAATGCTCGACGCTGGCCAGATGTTTTTCCACACAGGGCGGTTCCTCTCGTGTTGTGCTCTAAAAGTATGTCGCTATCAGCGGCAGAGTGCTCCATGAGTGTGTATGAAGGAGTACCTGACGCAATGAAGGCCCGACCAACGGAGGCATCTCGCAGCCATTGCTTGACTTTGCCACAGTGACTCGGCTGCGCTAAGCCACTTCCCCTTACCGGTGATGGGTACTATGGCAGGCATGCCCCCTGTTCTCAGCGCTCGCCATGTTCGAGATCAGGCGTGACGCTGGTCGCTGCATCGTCGGATGGCTTTCCCAGCACTGCCCGCTCGTAGGGCAATCGCGCACGGATGCGCAGATTGTTCTCACCCGGTCCGAGCAGGTCCGTCATGGTCTTGCTTGCCTGCGCGGGTAGCGCCCTGAGCATCTCGGTATAGCGGGTGGCGGTCTGTGTATCAGGCGCATGCTCTTCGCCACGTAGATAGGAAATCGACGGGCGCGCGACGGCCATGCCAGCAGAGACCGCCCATTCCACGGCAGTTCCAGCACTGGCACCGACATACTGCCCTGCCGTGGAGAGCAATTCTCCAGTGCGGGATGCCAGATGACGAACAGCGTCGGGCATGGTCGCGCCGATGCGCGATGGCAGATCTGCCAGTGCACGCAGCCCGACCCGCCCGCCGTTTCTGAGATGGCTGCCCCCCTCATAGACCGGATGAATCATGGCACCGCCCAACATGGACACTGTCTGTTGCTGCCATTGGCGCAAGCCTTCTTCCGAGATCAGTCGGTTATCCAGCAGGAACTGTACTGCCATGCGCCGGCTCCGGACCGCGCCAGGATTGTCCTGCGAACATGATTGCATCACCTCCGCCAGGCGCGTCCGCAGCTCTTGTTCGTTGGCGCGATTGGAAATGGCGCCTGTGATGGTCATCCAGAGAAGTTCACCCGGGCCAAAGAAGACGGTATCGAGCGCAAACGAAATCGCCTGATTCATCCCCGGAATCAGCGAAATACCACCCTGCACGACACCCGAAAGAAACTCCATCGGGACCGACAGGCGGACCGCCAGCGCATCGGGCTCGTTGTTGAGCTGTTCCTGGGTCATATCCCAGACCGCGCGCTTGACTTGCTCCATGTCGCTGCGGTCGAAGGCCTGAGTGGCATCGAAAGGATTGTGCTGTGGCCAGGCCAATTGCCGCTGTTCGAGTGCTTGCAGAACTGCTGCTTCGGTCTCGGCCGCTACTTCGCCCATCTTGAGGAAGAATCCTGAACTGCACGCGAGGCTGGATACGGGAGATGTCACCGCGACCTTGAAGCCTGCCTTAAAGGCACCCACGGCACCGGCTGGCTTCCAGATCTCGATCGCCTTGTCGGGCCAAGAGAATACGCCCGAGATGATGCCGGCCGGCACTGCGAACGAAGCAGAAGAGACCATCTGCCCCATCATTGCAGAGGCTTTCGCAGCTACCGTGCTGAGCCCTGACTTCAGATTGGCGGCTGTCAGCTCTGCCAGACCCTGTCCTATTTTCTCTTGCGACGCGACCAGTGCCCCGGCTAGCAAGACAGTACCAGCTTCGGCACCAGCGTTCTCGCCAGCCTGCACAGAGATCTGATCAGTGGCATCGGTTGCCACGGCTTGCAGCGACGGCTCATCGTCGGAGTCGTCATCGCCCAGCACGGCATCGAGGATGGCGTTGTCGAAGATCTCCCAGCTACCCAGTTGCCAGCTCGGATCGAATGTCATCAGGAATTTTTGCCACGGTGTCGCTACCGACAGGAGGTCTTCGGATACATCCGAAAACAGTTTCTGTGCCGTGGTTTGTCGATCGAGCCCGCTTTCGCGCCGCACCTCTGCCGGGATCATGCTGCGGTTGATTACATTGTTGAGCATCATCATTCCGAGCGAATAGACAGCGCCGCCTATCATGCTGCCGCCTAGCGCGCCCCAGCTGTGCTCAATCCGGCCCGCCTGATAACGCGCATGAATCAGCGCCTGACTTGCGCGAAAGTCCGCATGGGAAGGTTCGGCCAGTTCCAAACGGATGGCCTCTCCAAGCGCGTCTAGCCAAATGTCATCGGCTGTCGCATGTACCGAGATATCAGGTATCACGCTTGCGAGGCGGGCATAATCGTCATGGCCAGTTTTCTCGTCCCAGAGTGCCCCCTGCTGGCGCATACCTGCGAGGGCGGCACTGAAGACGCTGACACCGTTGAGGTCGAGCACAACGAAGTCCTCTTCAGCCCCGATCGAAGGCGAATGTTCGGACGCGGCCGCCAGCACTTGGTCGCGACGACGCGCTGCATGGTCGCCATCCTTCCATACCAGAGCCTGTTTGACTTTGAAGCGTGATTGCAGATGACGATATTGCGCATCCATTGACGCGCCCATACTGTAGCGCAATTCAAGTGTCTGTTCTGGCGCGAGGTTTTGGTACAGATGCTTCATCCGCTCCAGAAATGTGGGAGAGCTGTTCAGCTCTTCCACCAGACTGGTCAGGGCCGCGACATCACCGGCCGCGCCGGTTCGCGCAGCCCCCAGGCGCCCACTAGCGGGATCAATCACCAACTGGCAACGCAGCACAGGCCACTGCAGCGGTTTAATTTGCTCATCGATGTCGATATGCGCTGCGAGCTGTTCGTTATTGGCCCGGGCCAGCGTGATTTCCGTACTGCAGCTGAGCTGCTGCGCGCGGATGCGCTGTTCGTGACTACGATCTAACATGGCTGCAGCGGTTGGCAGCGAGGCCTGTGCAGGCGCATCGGCAGCACCATGCTGATGTGCGGCAATATCTTCGAGCAACGGATCCAGGAGGATATTGTTGCTGGCGTTTGAAGGAAGAACGTGGTTATTCATTAGATGGTCCAATAACATTTTTATGGGAAGCTCCGCCTTGGCACTCTGGCTCACTAACCGGATCGGATGCGGACTACCCTGCAGTTCAGATCACTGCTGTAAGAGGGCAGGTCACGAATGTATATCGTGCTTGCAGGGGGACTAGTGGTCAGTCCGCACAAGTACGCGTCTGCGGCGAACGGGAAAGATTTTCCGACATGAGCACGTCTGAGCGTAAAAATGGGTCAAGAGGAGAACTTCCTTTTCGCTGTCGACGTCGCGAGGCTTGCAGGATTTATCGATGGACTCGACGTCGCCCTGAGCAAGATTATGTAGACAGCGGAAGACTCCTAGTTCCACAGATCAATACTGTCGCCAAAGAAACCGTGGGTGGAAACGAAAAATTTTCCGTAAAAATAGGGAGTATTTGAAGGCAGAAAATGCGATAGAGACCCGCCTGTTCGATCAAGACTTACTTCCTCGTTTTTCGAATTTGCAAGTATATTGATCCGCTATGCGGGACGAAAAAATGCCCGCTTTCTGCGGGCTTTTTATTGAATCGGGTTCAATTGAATTGCCTGCGGCGCTGACGGGATTTACGGATTCTTGAGATTTGATTACGAATCGGCTGTTATGCCACTTCAATAGGATTTCTTGGAACTTCAGTTGTCTTAGCGGCGACAGATATGCCTAGAGAAGTTGCTTTTTCCCGTCTCGGGCGTGTCTAATCTGAAGAAAGGTTTGGAATGGGTAATTGTATTGGTAGTTCGCATATGTCTACTTCCGTTGATGCGACGAATGCCGGTAATACTTCTGGATTGTCTGATGCTGATCGTTTAGGTGGTGCGCTGGAGCGTTTTGAAGGTGTGATCGGGCTCACTCCCGAGCAGCAGGCATTCATGGAGACCGGAGCAGCACCTCGCGTCAGCGCTTCCTTTGGCCGGCTTCATCGTGCAACTAACATCTTGTTGGCGCAGGTGCGAAGCCATCATCATTTTCTGGTGAACGGAGGTATTCATCCCGGAACAAATCCGGGGCAGCTTGCAGCGGAGATGGAAGGGCAAACTAGGGAGTGGGAGCGGATGAGGGATGAAGTGGCAGAGGCAATGAATAATCCGGAGCGGCCTTCTGTTATCGTGATTAATCCCTCTGAAACGTTAGACCCTCGCAATATATCTCGTCGAATTGGTAATCAAACATTTTGACAAAAGAAACAGCCCGCTAGCTGGGCCTTAACCGGCTGATGACCGTCCAACTTTATGGGGTCAGTTCATAGCGTGGGCTTTTTACTGGAATCTGGATTGATGTAACTTTCTAATACAGCCCCGGGATTTAGCAAACCGTAATATTTGATTACCGATCAGATTGGTATTGTCTGCAGCGCCTTCGCCCCACGCTTGAGTGATGCGGCACGCCATGGTACGGATGTGGCGGCGATGCGCGCGGCGATTCAGCGAACCGGTATGGCCGGCGGCACAGGCGAGGGCGAGGACCTGTCGGCTGCGATAGAACGAGCCCGCTATGCGCCGCATGCCATTGCCTCGCTGCTGGCCGGAAGTGCGTTGGCATTTGCGCCGGGGGCGATGCCAGTAGAAGATCTGTCTCGTTGGGAGTCACTTTTCGCGATGTGCCTGGACTCAGGCTTGCCCGGCGTGACGCCGAGACCCGCGCGCATATCCTTTCGGACTGGGCCATGCTGCATGAACGCAATCTGCAAACCGAGGACCCAGCCCTACAGCGAGCTGCGGCAGAAGAGATTCTGCGTTACCTGCGCCTGGGCTCCTATCGCGACATCGGGGCCAGGATCTTCGCCGCCATCAAGGAGAACACCTTTGCCGCGCTTGCGCCTTCGGTTCAGCAACGCCTGAGTGAAGCCTTGTGCGTCGGGCTGGATGTGGATGCCCGCCTAGCCTTCATACAGAAGCTGGCACAACGCCAGCAGACCAGCAAACTGCCGGCGTGCGTGAAAGGTTTTGCTACCGCGTTGGCCTTGGAGCCCAACGCGGTAGCTGCCTTACGGATGTCCGATATTCTGCTGGAGCGCAGGATCGCACCGCATGAGCAAATGCGCCCACTGACGGAGGAGAAGCGTGGAGAGCTACTGCATGCGCTACAGTCCTATCAAGGGCCGCAGGTGGACGTAACGCTATGAGCAAATGTCTCGGCCAGTGTTTTCAGCGCAAACGCCGGATACGGGCGGAGATGGATATAGAAGCAGATCCAGTCACCAATGTCGTGAAAAAGTCGGACATGAAAGAAGAGACAGGAAGGGTTGATCCTGCCTTCCCTTATTCGGACAACTGCCGAATGCGGCGCAACTTCTCTTCAGCATCTAGTGCTCTGTCACGATACTCGCCGGCATGCTCTAGAAGGTGATAGACCTCCAACCAATACGCGCCGTCAAGATCTCCTCCCTCTAATTGCAGGCGATGCAACTTCTTGAGAGCTGTGGTCAAGTCGATTTTTTCATCCATGGTTTTCTCTTTTGCATTCCTAAAATTAATTGACCTGCTCCCCGAGATTAGTACGGCAATGATGTAGAGTCTGCCCCATACGGAGGCAGCATGAAGAAACGATTTACCGAAGAGCAAATTATTGGCGTACTCAAGGAAGCCGAGGCCGGTATGAAAGTGGCCGAGGTATGCCGGAAGCACGGCATCAGCGACGCGACGTACTACAACTGGAAATCCAAGTTCGGCGGAATGACGGTATCCGAAGCCTAACGGCTCAAGGCGCTGGAGGCCGAGAATGCCAAGCTCAAGAAACTACTGGCAGAAAGCCTGCTGGACAACGCTGCATTGAAGGATGTACTCGGCCGAAAGTGGTAAGCCCGCAGGACAGGCGAAGCGCTGTGACGCACATCATGCATGTACACAGTCTAGGCGTAACCCGTGCCTGCGGGCTGATGGGAATTTCCCGCTCCTTGTATCACTACGAGTCCCGTCGTCCTGACGATGAGAAACTGCGTCAGCGTCTTTGCGAACTGGCGGCCATAAAACGCCGATATGGCTATTGGCGTCTGCATGTATTGATGCAGCGGGAAGGATGGCAGGTCAATCGAAAGAAGCTGCTCCGCGTGTATCGACAGGCCGGCCTGAGCGTCAGGCGCCGCAAGAGGAAGCGTATTGCGGGCTTGGAGCGGCAACTGAAAGTTCCGGCGACGATGCCCAACCAGAGCTGGTCGATGGACTTTGTATCGGATGGATTGGCTGATGGCCGCCGCTTGCGCTGCCTGAACATCGTAGACGACTTCACCAAGGAATGCCTGGCTATCGAGGTGGATACATCGCTGCCAGGCACACGGGTCGTATCAGTGCTGTCGCGACTATCAGAGCTTCGAGGATTACCGCAATCAATTACCATCGACAACGGCCCCGAGTTCGCCGGTAAGGTACTCGATGCCTGGGCCTATGCACACGGATTGAAGCTGGACTTCATTGAACCTGGCAAGCCGCAGCAGAATGCTTACATCGAGAGTTTCAACGGCAAGTTCCGCGATGAATGCCTGAATGAACATTGGTTCGTGTCGATGCGGCATGCTCGTGAAATCATTGCGGCCTGGCGACGAGAATACAATTCTGAGAGGCCGCATAGTTCTCTTGGCTACCTGACGCCGCAACAGTTTGCAGAGACTTTTTTAACCGCAGACTCCAAGTCGTTCTCGTACTAAATTGGGGGGGCAGGTCAGTTGGGCTTTACAGCATCAATCGTTTTTTTCATCCCAAGCCGGTCGCCGAATCAACTCAGGCAGGGAAGCAAGACGCGAACGCTAACAACGCAAAGCAATCTGCCGCACAGTCCGCGAAGCCATCATTTTCCGATGCGTGGCGCATTGTAGGGACGGCGCGCTTCGGCACGACAAACTATGTCGTCATCGCGGATGAGGCGGGCCGTTTGCGATATGAATCTCCTTCAATGTTCGTCCAGATGGGACCGCAGACTATTGGGGAAATTGATGGTGCCAAAGTGACGCGCTATTCCGGCGCCGTCGTTCATCTAGTTCATATCGAGGGGAAGAAATGAAGTGCATGATTACTGCGGTACTGATGGCGCACAGCGCGCTCGCGGTCGCTGGCCCGAGTGGGCCGATGCTGCCACTCATGCCCTTGTCCATGCCGCTTCCCGCTGGCGCACCACCCCAATCCGATAGCGCAATGGAGTTCTCTCGAGTGCGCGTAGCGGAAGCTGTCGAAGCCATGTATACACAGATCCTCAAAACGCCATATCTGATACAACCTGAAGTAGTAGCCGATGAGCGGCTTGTCTCATTCCGCTTCGGCACTGGCATTTCTGCTCGATCTGAAGTCTCTCGCTTCATGGGCCTACTCGGTTTATCAGTGCGCGCAGTGAATGGCGTTGATATCGTCGGGATTGTGAAAGAAGTGGAGCCGGACAAAGAGCCGTTCGTCTATAGGCCAAAGTATCGGGATGTGACGTATCTGGTAGAGCTGCTGCGCGGCCTTTTCCCGAAAGGGGAATTTACCTCCACGCGCTCTATTCACGGTGCGCCGCAAGCGATCACGGCAGATGCAGCCACCGGTCAATCGAAAGCTCCTGCTCCTGCAGGGTCTGCCGCCTCTCTGCTCGATACCGATCCTGACGCGCTGGTATTCAATGGAACGGAAACGGATATCAAGAAGCTGTCTTCGCTGCTTGCGCAACTGGATACACGGCAAGGCGAAGTGATGGTACGCGGCCAGGTGTTTGAGGTCGCCTCCAATGGGGCTGAAGGCTCGGCGTTTTCTCTCGCGCTGCATCTGCTTGGCGGCACTGTCTCTACCGGGCTCTCTACCCCTTCCACGCTTGACGGTTTCGTGCGGATCAAGAATGCATCCATTGACGCCGTATTTGCAGCGCTCTCTAGTGACAGTCGCTTCAAGACTATTTCCGCACCTTCGCTGCGTGTGCGTTCTGATGCCGCTGGCCGCTTCGCTGTTGGTCAGGATGTGCCTGTTCTGGGTGCAATCAGTTATCCGGGGAATGGAAGCGCTCCGGTGCAGTCGGTGGAGTATCGCAGTTCAGGCGTTATCTTCGATCTGAAACCGATTGTGCGGTAGTCAGTGGTGGATCTGACAGTTGGCCAGCAGCTATCAAATTTCATCGTCACGCAAACCGGCGTCAACAATTCGCCCACGCTTACTAAGCGGGAAGTCAGCACTTCATTGTCGGTCGCGGATGGTGATGTCGTCATCATCGGTGGTCTTGCGGAGAACCGGGAAAGCTCCGGCCGCATTGGCTTTTCGTTCTTGCCTGATTGGATGAGATCCAACACAGGGCAGACCGGAAAGACAGAGATCCTCCTTGTATTACAGGTTACAAAACTGTAGAGCGCCCAGCTTTATGGGCACTCTACTGGAACCGCTTTAAGGTTCGATTAACTCTTATCGATCCGCAAGAGTGTCTTTGTATCGCTTGATCACTTCTGGGATGTCAAGTTCGTCAAGCTTGTATTTGCTTTTAAGAGCCGGAGGAATTTCTCCTTTTCCGACGTATTCCTTTACCATTGAGGAGTAACTTTGCCCCATTTTTACGAGATCAGCTGCAGCCTCATTGATGTGTCGTTTCGCCTTATTTAACTCCTGCTCTAGGCTGTAAATCTCCATCACTTCTTGTCGGCTACCAGTACTACGCTGAAGAGTTGGCTCTGTTGGGACGTCGAAGCGAACTCGACGATTGCTGTCAGGGATGCGGGTGCTTGGCTGCCAATTGCTGCTGCTCGACTCACCGCGCGAGGGGGACTGAGTGTTTTTACTTTCGTTGTCACTGTCACTGCTATCGTAAAACTCGAAGGGGGGTTTTGGATAAATACGATCCATTTTTTCTCTCATTAGTAGATATGGGCAACTTTGATCTGAATGCCCGTCTTGCGAAACGGCAGGCCTTATTCACTGCCGCAACCTATAAGTTAGGTAACAGGCAATGGTTCGATAGTTCCGTGAAGGAAAAGCAGGATCGACGCAATAGAAATTGAAATATGTCTTAGGTTTTAATCATTCGTATTCCATATTTCTTGAAAATTGTATGCAGGATATATCCGTCGTAGTCCATGATCCGCGCCGCCAGCTGGCGCATGGTCTTGCAGAAGAATTGACGGCCATCCGGACGCGTCCAGATGAAGGCCGCACCCTTGCGCATCAGATTGCGGACATACAGCGTCAGACGCAGTTGCTTCCACGGCGGGACGAAGTTGGACGGGGCCAGCGCCTTACGCGTGCGCTTGAAATGAGCGAAGTACGGTTGATACGGGAAATGCAGCAGGGGCAGTTCTGGTTGTTCCATGATCGCGCCTTCGAGGTGGTGTTAAAGCTGACCGGGTTCCTAGATTCGGAGCCCTCCGTAAGACCGGCGGTTTCGGTCGTTTCGACTCCACCGCCTGCCGCCGTTTTCCTGAGTTCTTCGCCCGATGATCGAATAGACGGCGCATTAGGCTTTTGCCGCAAGGGGGAAGGTTTGTAAAAGCGCGGTTGCTGGCGCTTTTATGAATGCCCCCTTGCGGCAAAAGACGCGCCGGCTATCGTTCATCGAAAAGGCGGAGAACTCAGGAAAACGGTGGCAGGTTGATCGGAGAAACGGCCTCAATCGCCCATGAGTGCAAAGCACTCACAAGTTAGTTTTTATGCGGTTGATTAAAGGCGCTGCGGCGCTCGCTGAAGGCGGGGAATTTTCGTTACGCGTAACGGAAAATAGGCGTAGCAAGATCGCGCCGCCCGCAGCTTGCGAGGACGGCGTGAGCGAAGCGAGCGCCTAGACTTGTATTAAGCATACTTAACGGAAACAAGCCTAAAGCGGGATGCCAAGGCAGACAAACTGAAAGAAGAAAAGAGTAGGGAAGGCTAGTCCAGAAAAGAAAATGCCCTGAAAGGACTCGCGATCCGATCAGGGCGTTCATCCAACTAGCTGAGATAGGTGAATGAATGTCTGCAAGTTATACCCCGGATTTTGATCTGTCAAACCTTTCGGTTGATGCCTGCAACGAATTCGAACAAAAGGCTCCGGGCTGGAGCGATGAGGGCATCACAAACACGTGGAATGATCGTTACGTGGCTCGTAAGGTCACATATCCAGACGGGCAGATAGAAGTAACTGTCTGCCGTGAAAAACACTTCAAAGGCCCCGCTCCGATTATCGGTAAGCGTACCAAGCGCGGAGAATCCGAAAACCGCGAGCGCAATGAAGCTGTCGCTGCCCGCAATGCCAAGAAGAACGTAAGGGAGCGCTGCAAGTCCATCGGGGCAGATCGGATGATTACGCTAACTTACAGAGACAACATGGTTGACCGGGAAAAGGCGCTCAAAGATTGGGACAGATTTCGGCGTCGGGTTGGGAAGTGCGTTGATTTCCACTATGTGGCCGTGATTGAGGAGCAGCAGCGCGGTGCTTTGCATTTCCATGTGGCGGTTCGTGGCCGTCAGTGTTATCAGCTTCTGCGTTCGATCTGGTCCAGCATCGTCGGAGTCGATGAGCAGGGCCGCTCGATGTCAAACATCGACGTACGCAACCCCTCCAAATTCGGCTTTGGCAAGAATGGCATTCACAAACTGGCCTCCTATATCGCTAAATACTGCGGTAAACAAATGGAGTGCAGGGATTTCGATCAGAAGCGCTATTTCGCTTCAAGGGGCATCCCTAAGCCCAATGTGCAGAGCTGGACTCTCGCCAGCACTAACTCTCTGGGTGCGGTGCAGACGGCCTTTGTAATTGCCGGTACAGGTCTCCTAGACGGTGCGCAATTTTGGTACAACAAAGCGCTCGATGTTATGTGGATAGCAACCGGACCTCATCAAGGCCACGGAAGTTTGCTGGCTGCTCCGTTTTAACCCATTTTTGCGAATAAAAACGCGAGGCTACTTGGGAAAATCTATTGTTGAGTCTAATTTCACTGTCCTATTACATCTCGATATAGATCAAATTTCAACGATAGAGCTTTCATCTAGCGCTTTAATTATATTTTTTCTCATAGGAGAATCGGTGTTTCTCAAGAAGATAAGGGCGATAATTAATGGTTACAAAACCTTACGATTCTTATTTTTAGGTCATTAAATTGTAAGTAATTTGTCAGCCTAAAAATGCGAGCGTATATAAGAATAAGAACGTCATCTCCCGTTGAGATGACATTAACCTCATTGTAAGGAGTTATATCCATGCGTATCATCAAGACTGTTGTAGCTGCTGTTCTGTTGGTTGGTTTTGCCTCCTCGGTCTTTGCGGAGCCCAACTTGGCCAGTGGCCGTCGCGTGAACGCAGCGAAGGACGATCAAGCTTGCACCTACGAAGACGGTCAGAAGATTTGTTTCTAATTATCTAGCTTGTACGAAAGCCCTGGAATAGCTGGGGCTTTCGATTACTTAAGGTCTTTTGCTGTTGAATTGCGCTGAAAACTGACCCACTTTCTCAGGAAATTTGCATCCTAAGTTGACCCATGTTTAGACCACAATCCTGCTCATGACAGCGAGCGGGAGAACGGAGTGATAAACGTGGCCCTACTTGGAATTATTCGACGC
>Ga0182006_1000472_pt1 | contig 31461 bp, 25 predicted proteins | sample Sormic07211104_1_FD_123022 | JGI IMG/M metagenome (GOLD analysis project Ga0182006, IMG submission 123022) | Rhizosphere microbial communities from Sorghum bicolor, Mead, Nebraska, USA - 072115-104_1 MetaG | ecosystem: Host-associated > Plants > Roots > Rhizosphere | place: USA: Nebraska...
AGCCTTAACTCTTGAAGCAATATCAGACATAATTTTATAATTTAATGGTTAAATAATTCTGTGCAAAGAAAAATAAATTCTTACAATTTTCAAATGTTTTTATTTCGATACGTAATTTTGGTACCTCAATAACACAGCGAATATAGAATTAGTTTTTTAATTTCGTTCTGTAAATAATTTATTTCGCTTTGAATAAGACTTACCTAAAACTTACCTTAGACCTTGATTTTACACTAATTGCGATCACAGCACCCCTAAAAGACTATGTGCTTTGCCACAAAATTAATACCCGGTTAAATACCCAGTTTGAAAAAATAGAGGACCACGAAATATTTTTTAATATCGACGAACCCGCCTGGTCTTTTTCTAAATATTACTTTTTTGTAGAGCAGGGTGAAGTAGAATACTATTTAATCTGCAATAAAAGCAGCGATGGCTTCCTGATTCCGGAGATGAGCAAGGTAGATTTTTTTATCATTATTAAAGAATTTATTGATAAGGAAGATTTGGATTATTTAATTAATGGATTGAACAAACTTCCTGATATACAGGTAGCTGCAAAGATAGATCCGACGAAATTAAAGAGCCGTGAAAATTTGGTAATATAAAAATTATACACATGGTGTATTAAATACACTATATTTGGCAGTTACAAACAAAGAACTAAAAAACAAAATATATAAAATTTAATGCAGTTTGATTATTTTAGATAATAATTAGTGCTTTCTTTAAACTGCATTCCTAAAATCAATTAATAAATGAAACCTTTTCATTCGAGAACTAAAATTGTTGCCACGCTTGGGCCTGCATCAGCAAAACCAGATGTATTATATAGTATGTTTAACGCAGGTTTAGATGTTTGCCGTCTAAATTTTTCACACGGATCACAGGCAGATCACCAGGCGGTTTTGGATACCATCCGCGATTTGAATAAAAAATACGAGTATAATGTAGGTATTCTTGCTGATTTACAGGGGCCTAAAATCCGTATTGGTTTAGTAAAAGAAGGCGGCATTAACCTGATCAATGGAACTACTACCGTAATTACAACGAACGAGTGCATTGGTAACGAAGAACGCATTTACATTACTTACCAAAACTTCCCTCAGGATGTTCAGGCTGGCGAAATTATACTTCTGGACGATGGAAAGCTTCAGATGAAGGTGATTTCTACCAATTTAAAAGATGAAGTAGTTTGTGAAGTTGTTCATGGTGGAATTTTAACTTCCAGAAAAGGTGTTAACCTGCCAAATACTAAAGTTTCTATTCCTTCTTTAACTCCTGAAGACCGTGAAAACTTAGAATTTGTTCTGGAAAACGATGTAGAATGGATCGGTTTATCTTTCGTGCGTAAGGCAGAAGACATTATTGAACTTAAAAAGATTATTGCTGAGCGTGGTAAAACCGCCCGTGTAATTGCTAAAATAGAAAAACCAGAGGCTATTGCCAATATTGATGAAATCATTGCAGTAACTGATGGTATTATGGTTGCCCGTGGCGATTTGGGTGTTGAATGTCCGATGGAAGAAGTTCCATTGTTACAGAAAATGATTGTTGCGAAATGTAGGGCAGCTTCTAAACCGGTAATTGTAGCAACCCAGATGCTGGAAAGTATGATCACAACCCCACGTCCAACACGTGCAGAGGTAAATGACGTGGCTAACTCTGTTTTGGATGGTGCTGATGCGGTAATGTTAAGTGGTGAAACTTCAGTTGGAGAATTTCCGCTGATTGTGATCGAAACCATGCAAAAAATTATTCAGAACATTGAAGAGAACAATTATCCTTTCCATCCTGATAAGTTTTTAAAACCAAAATCACCTTCTTTCTTAAGCGACGCGATTTGTGATTCGGCTTGTTTCTTAGCGAAACAGACCAATGCAGTAGGTATTGTATCGATGACTTTAAGTGGTTATACTGCTTTCGAAATTTCAAGCCACCGTCCGGAAGCCCTAACTTTTATTTTTACCAGCAACAGGGCATTATTAAATGCGGTAAGTTTGCTTTGGGGGGTAAGAGGTTTCTACTATGATAATTGGGAAAGTACTGATAATACCATTATTGAAGTAAACGAATTCTTGAAAAGTAAAAAGTTGGTTAAACAAGGTGATATCATCATCAATACCGCCGCTATTCCAATCGAAGCAAAAGGCAAAACCAATATGTTAAAAATTACCGTTATAGATTAATTATATATAATTTATTACAAGGCGCTTCATTTTAAATGAGGCGCCTTTTTTTTATGCCTGATCTTTTAAACATCAGGCTAATCGCTTATCCTTATCAAAAGATATACTACGGATTTAATTTAGATTTTAGTCGGGTAGAATTGTCATAAGTCCGACGAAACCCCGGCTTAAGTCCGGCGAAAGTCCGTTAAAGGAGTCTAGCCGTCTTTTTTGCGAACCGTCGTTTCGACCGCAGTGGAGAAATATTTGCAATGTGTTTTATACGACTTCAGCTTTAAAAAAAACAAGCGGTTAAACGGGATATAACTTAACAAAAGAATAAATTCATCAGACCGAATTTCTTGTCATTAATTTTTATGGAGATATGAATAAAAAAATTACTTTTGCAGTCCAATACGGAGAGGTGTCTGAGTGGTCGAAAGAGCAAGCCTGGAAAGTTTGTATACTGGCAACGGTATCGAGGGTTCGAATCCCTCTCTCTCCGCTGAAAGGGGTGATTTTTTAAATCACCCCTTTTTACCTTAATCACCTTAACGGATAAACTTTTCGAAAGTGAAATCTGGCTGATGCATTTCTATTTCGTTCCTTACTGATGCAAGTTGTGCCTCGTTGGCATAAATAAACATTTGTTTTTCATAATCATTTATAGCATCTGCTAAGTTTTCAAATTTTCCTTCAGTTAAGTTATCCGCTAAAATTAATGCATCCATTAGCCCGGTATTTACACCTTCGCCTGCAAAAGGCGGCATTAAATGCGCAGCATCTCCGATAAGCGTAATCGGCAAAGGGCGGTCTTTTTTCCAGGGTTTATCCAGTGATGATATTCTTGTCGGCAAGCCCCAGAAAGAGGAGGTTGAGCGGAATAATTGTTTGTAATGTTCATTCCAATCTATAAATCTGTCTAAAAGAAACGTTCGGATACTCTCCTGATTCTGAAGGTTTAATCCATTATGATCATCACCCCAATTTTCTGGCTTCTTAAAAATCACGCCATAGGTTAACACACCCTTATTATCGGGGTTTGTTACCAATAAATTTCCTTTGTAGGCAGCCATTAACCGGTTACCATTACATAATCGGAAAAATTCAGGACAATTTAATTCAGGCTGAGGTACATCGCCTTGTATGATAAATGTTCCGGTAATTTCTGCGACTGTATCCGTAACATAGGCTCTTAGTTTAGACATTCCACCATTGGCTACGATAACAAAATCGGCAATTGCTAATGTTTCGTTTTCAAATCGCAAATGCCATTTCTCCTCACATACCTCGAGTTTTTTGCATCTGCTGTCCCAGATCACGGTACCCTGTTTCAACGTGTTTAGCAGTACTTTTCTAAGGTCATTTCTGTTTATTTCAGGATTATCGTATTGATTTTCCGGTGTGACTTGTTTGGTCAATAATATTTTTCCTTTTTCATCTGTGATTGTCATCCCCATAGGCTTTGCTATAGCGTAATAACTTTCCAGTAAACCAGCTTTTTTCATCACTTTCTGCCCTGAATCTTTGTGTAAATCGAGCGTACCGCCCCAGATTCTGGCTTGTGGATCTTTATCCCTTTCGTAAACGCTTACATCTATGCCTTTTTGCTGTAATAATATCGCCATGGTCAGGCCAACTGGCCCCGCACCGATTATAGCCACTTTTTGTTCTTTTAGTATCATTGCCTTTAATTGATACACAAAATTATTAGTCAATTTAGGTATAAAATAGCTATATTAGACCTAAAAACAGTCGTAAAAGACTTTATGGAAATTGAAGATCAGACGGTTCCGCATTTGCTGAAAAGATTAGCCCGCTTGTTGGGAACAAAATTAAAAAATACAAGATTAGAGATTCCACCGCAGTTTGGCAGTGGATACTGTATCGGATTTGTTTTTGATGAACACATCCGTATGCTTATTAGTAACTATGAGCTCAATAAAGATGTAATTGTTCAAAATCCTGATATCAATGTTGCTAAGAAGACGATATTTTTCAAGTTTCAAAATATATTTCCCAGAGCAAAAACGTCACCGCCCCTCAGGCATACGATACCTTCGGTATTAATAGGAACCAGTCGGATCAATACAGATGATGTGATTGCGATCCATTCCAATACTGCTACCATTACTATAGAAGTTGATGTGGATTATCTGAACAGTTTGTTTACTGCCTCACAAGAATCATCGGTTTTGAAAGGCCTTTTGCAGAATGAACGTCCTCTTCTGTTTGAACAGATTATGTGGCCTTCTTTACAAAAAAATGTGGATGAAATCTTGTCTGAACCGGCCAATGAAACCTTTAAACTTTTCTTTTTAAGGGTAAAGGCCGAAGAACTGATTTGCAGGTTATTGATGGAACTGGAAAATCGCGGTGAAAAACAATTACTTGCCTTAAACATTCATGATTTACAAGCCATTTACCGCGTAAAACAGCAGATGCTTGAACATTTGGAAACGCCGCCAATAATTAAAGAACTTGCATTTGTTGCTCATATGAGTCCAACTAAACTGAAACGTTTATTCAGGCAAATTTTTGGCGACAGCATTTTCAATTATTATCAGAGATTTAGAATGCAGGAAGCCGCCTTTTTGCTAAGAACGGAGCAGCTATCTGTTTCAGCTGCTGGTTACCGGATGGGTTTCACAAACCTCAGCCATTTTTCAAGAATATTTAAAGCGCATATTGGCGTGAACCCAAAACATTATGCATTAAAGGGTTCAAACTAAATGCATGCAACATATCATCTTCCGTTATGCTAATAAAATCTAACAGTCAGACAGGATAAAATTCTGTTTTTCGCCTCTGGTTAGTTAAAAGCCTGACGAAATTCCAGCGGAGACAGATTTGTCTTTCTTTTGAAAAGTGTGCTGAAGGATTGTGCATGCTCAAAGCCGAGGGCGTAAGCGATTTCGCTGACTGAAAGATTAGTGGTAGAAAGTTGTTCTTTTGCTTTCGCAATCAGTTTTTCGTGAATGTGCTGCTGTGTGTTCTGTCCGGTATGAATCCGAAGCAGATCGCTCAGGTAGTTCGGCGACAGGTTCATCTGTGTTGCAATATAGTGTACCGTGAGTAAAGTGTTTATATCGCTGTTAAAATAGTCGTCTATCAACTGCTCAAACCTGGTTAGAAGTGCAAAGTTATTGTTTTTGCGGGTCAAAAACTGCCGCTCATAAAAACGGTTAGAATATTTTAAGAGGCTTTCAATCTGTGTCAGGATGATCTCCTGGGTATGTTTATCGATATGCCGGCATTCCTTATCAATTTTATGGAGAATTGTGATCAGGTCATCTTCTTCCTCTGCCGATAAATGTAGTGCCTCGTTAACCGCGTAATCGAAAAAACCATATTGATGAATGCTGTTCGCAAGAGGATGCTGTAACAGAAAGTCCGGATGGAAGATCAGGAGGTAACCAGACCCACATTCCATACTTTGCAGGTCTAGTTGTTGCACCTGGTTGGGCGCGGTAAAACTCAATACGCCTTTATCATAATCATAATGCTGTTGCCCGTACCTGATTTTACCCTTAGCTTCGCGTTTAAGCGCTATGCAATAAAAACGGTTAACGAAACCTTTCCAGATTTCATCTTCCAAAAAAACGCTATGTGCCAGGTTAATTACGCTCACCAGCGGATGGTGGGGTTCTGGCAGCGAGAGTAAGCGGTGAAATTCTGATAAGGAGTTAATGGCGTTCATAAACAAATTTAATCAATTAAACCCATACTAAACTCATCATAAGGCGCACCGGTATCTGTACCCAATGGTACGATGCTTTCCAGTTGTGAAAGATCCGATTCGGTCAACTCAATGTTGGTTGCTGCTAGGTTTTGTTCCAAATACTTTCTGCGTTTTGTTCCAGGAATAGGTAAAATTCCTTTGCTCATAATCCAGGCTAAAGCCAGCTGCGAAGATGTGACGTTTTTTGTTTCAGCCATAGCTTCGATTGCTTCAACCAATTCGATATTCTTGTTGAACATTTCGCCCTGGAAACGTGGAATCGCTCTTCTAAAATCGTTTTCCGGCAGGTCGCTGATGCTTTTGATCTGGCCGGATAGAAAACCACGGCCCAGTGGTGAGTAAGCGACGAAGCCGATACCCAGTTCATTTAACGTGGTTAAAACCCCGCGCTCTTCTACTGTTCGTTCAAATAAAGAATATTCGCTTTGCACGGCGGTAACCGGATGTACGGCATGCGCCCGCTTAACGGTTTCAGACGATACTTCTGACAAGCCGATATAGCCTATCTTACCTTCTTTAACCAGCTCGGCCATGGCTTCAACTGTTTCCTCAATCGGCGTATTTTTATCCAGGCGGTGCAGGTAATACAGATCGATGTAATCGGTATCAAGGTTTTTTAACGAACGCTCCAAAGATTTCTTTACATAATCCTTTTTGCCATTAATGGCCCAGGTTACTTTATTGTTATTGTCGATTTCCCAGCCAAACTTGGTGGCCAAAACATATTGATCTCGTTTCCCGCTGATGGCCTTGGCGATAAGCTGTTCGTTTTTCAGCGGTCCGTACAGATCGGCAGTGTCCAAAAAATTACCGCCCAATTCGAGTGAACGGTGAATCGTTGCAATGGCTTCATGCTCGTCCGAAGGGCCATATATGTGTCCTGCTTCAAAGCCTGTCATACCCATACAGCCAAGCCCAATCATTGGTACAACCAAACCCTGGTTGCCCAATGCCATTTGTTTTATTTCCATAATTCAAAGATCAGCAAGCCAAACTGAGCTGATGTATGCAAATCCCCGAAGTTTGTAAGCAAATCAAGGAATTACGGCATAGATGTTTGTTTGTTGCATTTCTCACTACCCGACCTCATCTAAGGACCTGTTATTTTGTATCATGATTAATACCAATCGTTTGCCAAAACAGTCTTATTTTTATCGCAAGATTAACTAACATGATGAATAAATATTGGTTTACTGTAACAGCTTGTACGCTGGCTTTTACAGCAAATGCCCAACAGAAAGCTTTAACCGTTAAAGACTACGAAAGGGCTGAAAGTTTGATGAGCTACAATACCGCAAAATACATCGATCATGCCACTGTGCAACCAAACTGGCTTGAGGGAGATAAATTTTGGTACAGCACTAAAGTAAATGGTACTGAACAGGCTTTTTTGGTAGATCCGGTAAAGAAAACAAAAACTTTAACTACCGATTATAAAGGTAGTGCGATGCCATCACGTCGAGGGCTTAGCTGGCGCGAGGTATTATCTCCTGACGGGAAAAAGGCAATATTGATTAAAGATTATAACCTTTTTGTTAAAGATATAGCCACCGGAAAATTAACCCAGTTAACTACTGACGGCATTAAGGATTACGGATATGCTACAGATAATGCAGGTTGGAAGCATAGTGATGCGCCAATTCTGCGCTGGTCACCTGATTCGAAAAAAATTGCCACTTTTCAGCAAGATCAGCGGAATTCGAAAGATATGTACCTGGTAACAACCAATGTTGGAGCACCAACATTAAAAGCCTGGAAATATCCTTTGCCTGGCGATAAGCAAATTGCAACAATCAGGAGGGTGATCATTGATGTAGAAAATCCAAAAGTAATTTCACTTAATATTGCTGCAGATCCACATCGGGCCACCTTAAGCGATGATATTTCGAGCAGTGGCACTTTTGATGATATTGATTGGAAAGCGGATGGTACGGAAGTGGCATTTGTATCTACTTCCCGCGATCATAAAAATGAAAAATTCCGCATTGCCAATACCACAACCGGCGCCGTTCGCGAAGTTTTCGAAGAAACTGTTAAAACGCAATACGAATCCGGGCAGGGTGCCATTAACTGGCGTTATCTTCCTGCCTCTAAAGAGATTATCTGGTATTCGGAAAGGGATAACTGGGGACACCTTTATTTATATGATTCTGGCAATGGAAAATTAAAGAATCAGATTACCAAGGGCGATTTCGTGGTTACACGTTTAGTTAAGGTTGATGAAAAGACGCGTACACTTTATTTCTTTGCCAATGGTCGCGAAAAAGGTAATCCTTATTTCAGTTACCTGTATAAAATTGGTTTCGATGGTAAAAATTTGGCGCTTTTGACGCCAGAAGTTGGCAATCACCAGGTTGTATTTTCGCCATCTTTCGCATATTTTGTTGATAGCTACTCGCAACCTGATGTTCCTGCAGTTAATGTTTTAAGAAATATCAGTGGTAAACTGATCAGTACTTTAGAAAAAACAGATGTTTCCAGGTTAACTGCTACAGGCTGGAAAGCACCAGCTCCGGTTTCGGTAAAAGCCAAAGATGGCAAAACTGATATTTATGGTCTGGTTTTTACGCCAACAAAAATGGATGCCAATCAAAAATACCCGGTTATTGATTATATTTATCCGGGGCCTCAGGGCGGTAGCGTAGGCAGTTGGGCCTTCGTTGCTTCGCGTGGGGATCACCAGGCTTTGGCCGAGCTGGGCTTTATTGTGGTGGTTATGGAAGGAACCAGTAATCCTGGCCGTTCTAAAAGTTTCCATGATATGAGTTACGGCAATATGGCCGAGAATACCTTGCCAGATCAGATTGCAGCCATCAGGCAACTATCTGTAAAATATCCCATTGATACCAACAGGGTAGGCATCTGGGGGCATTCAGGCGGAGGTTTTGCAACCGCTGCTGCGATGTTCCGTTACCCTGATTTTTTCAAGGTAGGCATTTCCGAATCAGGTAATCATGATAATAGAAACTACGAGGACGATTGGGGCGAGCGCTATAATGGTTTGGTAGAAAATTCGGATTATGAAGCACAGGCCAACCAGAATTATGCTAAAAACCTAAAAGGAAAATTAATGTTAGTGCATGGTATGATGGATGATAATGTGCCGCCTTATAATACACTTTTAGTTGTTGAGGCATTGGAAAAGGCCAATAAATCTTTCGACCTGGTTATTTTTCCAAACAGTGCGCATGGTTACGGTGCCTACTCGCCGTATATGATGCGCCGCCGCTGGGATTATTTTGTTCAACATCTTTTAGGAGCAGAGCCGCCGAAAGATTACCAAATGAAAGGCCCTTCGGCAAGATAATTTTTTTAGCGGCTGTGTTGTTTTTAGTAAGCAACACAGCCGCTGATTTTATGGGGTTATATAGATCCGCCTTCGATTAATATAGATTCATCAATAATGGTTTGTGCAAAAGAACTTCCGGCAATACATCTCATCATTCTGCCAAAGGCCAGTTTGCCCAGTTTAAAACCGCTGGTTTCGGCATAGGTAATTTCAGGATAAAAAAGTGAGGGGATCATTCCATCACTGATGCTGATTACCCCAAGGTCAGCCGGCACTTTTAGGCCCATCCGCTGGATGGCTTTCATTGCCCCCACCAAAATCTCATCGCTCATACAAAAAACAGCAAAACGTTTTTTTTCAAATCCGGGAATCATTGATAGGGCAATTTCCTCTGCTTCTTCCGAATTGTTGGCGTGTACAGCCTTAAATTCTGCGTAACCTGAAACAATTTCGGTAAATTTTTGCAGCCTTACCTGCGTAATCGACATATTTTTATCACCAAAAATAGCCAGGACATTTGTAATCCCCTTTTTTAAAATTTCATTCGCCGCAATGGTTGCCGCATGTGCATCTCCAACGCAGATTTTGTTACAGGATTCGTATTTTGGTACTTTGTCAAAAAAAACAACCGGAATCCCCTGTAAATCCAATTTAAGGAAAGGTTCTATTTCTTTTGTTCCGGAAGTTATGGCAATAAATATTCCCGAAACCCTTTTGTGTCTGCAGCTTTTTAAGATCTCCTGTTCAATCACCGGGTCGTTAGCCGAACGGTAGATAATTACGGTATAACCATCAATGCGTGCATCCTCTTCAATTGCACTGATAAATGAATGGTAAAAGAAGTTTGATAAACTTGGTACAACCACGGCAAACTCCCTGCTGCTATGTGTACGTAGGTTAACCGCATAGGGGTTGGGATCGTACTCCAGCAATGCGGCTAACTCATTTATTTTCTTTTTGGTTTCCTCTGAAATATCTGGATGGTTTTTTAGTGCCCTCGAAACGGTTGATATACTTACGTTTAACCTTTCTGCAATTTTTTTTAAAGTTGCGTTCTGTTTCATGGTTTAATATTTGGTTACCCAAATATAAGTTTTCCACAACAAACATTTCCGCAAATGTTTCCGCAAACGTTTGCAGCCATAATTTACTGGTTTGTATGGTTTTAAATATTTTATAAACCTATCTTCATATCATTAAACAGATGAAGCATGTAGGACTAAATGTTCGGCATTGCCAATTTGAAATTACATTAACCAGATACTAAACTAAAGCACAACATGTAGCAGCCCGCTCATTTGGGACTGGTATGTTGTTATCAAAAATATGAGATCCCTGAAACCATTTATCATTTTAAGTCTGCTTTTTTATTTCAGTACCGGCCACACGCAGCCTGTTTCTAATCATAATGTATACAGCGAAAAGAATAGGCCGGCGTGGTGGAAAGAGGCCGTAGTGTATCAGATTTATCCACGTAGTTTTAAAGATAGCGACGGAGATGGTGTGGGTGATTTACGTGGGATTATTTCAAAACTGGATTATTTAAAAAGCCTGGGGATTGATGTGGTATGGCTTAACCCGATATTTGCTTCGCCAAATGATGATAATGGCTATGATATTAGTGATTACCGTAGTATCATGAAAGAATTTGGCACTATGCAGGATTTTGATGAACTGCTTAGTGGCCTTCATAAAAGAAAGATCAGGCTGGTGCTTGATATGGTGTTAAACCATAGTAGTGATGAACATGAATGGTTTAAACAGGCCAGGTCGTCGCGCAATAGTCCTTACCGTAATTATTATCACTGGTGGCCCGCAGAAAAAGGAAAACCCACACCCCGTTACAGCTTTTTTGATGTAAACAATGATGCCTGGAAATACGAGCCTTTAACCAAATCTTATTATCTCCATTACTTTTCGCAAAAACAGCCCGATTTAAATTGGGAAAATGAAAAACTGCGCCACGAAGTATATGGCATAATGAAGTTTTGGCTTGATAAAGGGATTGATGGCTTAAGGATGGATGCTTTCCAATATGTTTCGAAAGATACCACCTGGAAAAAATATCCCGAAGGCTACGAAAGAAACATCATCAAATATTATGGAATGGGTCCACACCTCCATCAATATTTAAAGGAAATGAACCGCACCGTTTTAAGTAAGTACAACATTATGACGGTTGCAGAAGGTGCAGGGAGTACTTTAGCCGATGCACATTCGCTGGTCGACGCAGACCGGCAGGAGTTAAATATGGCCTACCATTTTGAGATCATGGATATCGGGAACGATCCCAAAGGTTATAAACTGCCGGATCTGAAAAAGGCATTTACCAAATGGGACCATTCGTTTGCGAATAAAGGCTGGCTCGCCATATTTCTGGGCAACCACGATGTTCCCCGCATGGTGAGCAAATACGGGAATGACAGCAAAGCATTTAAAACGGCATCTTCTAAACTATTAACCACACTAATTATGACCATGCGTGGAACGCCCTATTATTTTAATGGAGATGAATTGGGCATGACCAACATCAGGTTTGACAAGATTGAAGATTACCGAGATATCGCAACCATAAACGCTTACAAAAATGCAAATGCCAAAAATGAGGATCTGCAGGCTTTTATGGATAAACAGAAATTCATTTCGAGGGATAATACACGCACCCCGTTTCAGTGGGATAGAACAATAAATGCAGGTTTTACCACCGGAACACCATGGATTAAAGTAAACCAAAATTATAACGAAGCAAATGTAGCTGATGAGGAAAAAAATCCGGCAAGTGAGCTCGCTTATTTTAAAAAGATAGTGGCCTTGCGTAAAGCATCCCCCGTATTGGTTTATGGGAGTTATCAGGTTTTCGATATCGAAAACGCCAGTATCTACTGTTATACACGCAGCTTGGGTAAGGAAAATGTTTTGGTTGTGTTAAATTTTTCTAACCACGAAGCCACTTATCAGCTGGATAAAGGTATCAACACGCTTTCTGCAAAACAGCTCATCAACAACTACAGCGGAGCAGTGGGCATTGCAAATAATAAATTAAATCTGAAGCCTTGGCAGGCTATTGTTTATCAACTTAAAAGGGCCTGATATGATAATCGCACAAGCAGAAAAACACAAGCGTATTTCATCGGCAGTGAAACTGAATTTCAGTTCAATCATAGCCATGAACCTGGGTTTTTTCGGTATACAGTATAGTTTTGGTTTGCAACAAACCAACATGACTCCAATTTATTCCTATCTGGGAGCAAATGCAGATCAGATTCCATTGCTAAACCTCGCAGGGCCAATGACCGGACTGATTATCCAGCCGATAGTAGGTGCCATGAGCGATAAAACGACGAGTAAATTTGGACGGCGAAGACCATATTTTTTAATCGGGGCCATTATATGCAGCATTTGTTTATTTGCCATGCCCTACAGCAGTTCGATTTGGATGGCTGCAGGAATTTTATGGATACTGGATGCAGGCAACAACATTACCATGGAGCCCTACCGCGCCTTTGTTAGCGATAAACTCCCGTCAGAGCAGCACGCCCTCGGTTTTTTAACACAAAGTTTTTTTACCGGTCTGGGTATTACACTTGCCAATCTTACGCCGGGTATTTTAATTGCTGCAGGTTTAATCGGCATACATGCTCGCAGTGGTAACAACATTCCGCATACCACTTACGCAGCATTTTTTATCGGTGGGCTGGTATCCATCGGCTCTATCATGTACAGCTGTTTTACCACAAAGGAAACTCCGTTAAGCCCTGAAGAAATTAAAAAGGTTAAAGCAATGCCGGGGGGTGTTATCAATATTTTTAAAGATATTATCGAGGCCTTTAAGGTAATGCCTGCAACAATGAAAAAACTTGGTCTGGTTTACCTTTTTAACTGGTACGGTATGTTTGTTTACTGGCAGTTTGTAACCCTTTGTTTGGCAAAAACCATTTACAATACCAGTAATGCAGCAGCTGATGGTTTTGCTTCGGCGCAGCTTTTAACCGGGACCGTAAATGGCGGCTATAATGTGGTTACCTTCATCGTTGCTTTTCCACTTGCTTATTTCGCCAGGAAAATAACAGCAAAGAAAGTTCACCTCATCAGTTTATTAACAGGAGGTGTTTGTTTGGCTTGTTTGCCGCTAATCCACACTAAAGCTTTGTTGTTTATACCCATTATTGGTTTGGGCATTGCCTGGGCGAGCATGATGGGTACCCCTTATGCCATGCTTGCCGGTAGTATACCGAAAGCGAAAACCGGCATTTTTATGGGTATCCTCAACATGTTTATTGTGCTGCCCATGCTTTTAGAAACCATCACTTTTAAATATGTATACCGGTATTTTTTAGGGCATAAGCCCGAAAACGCCATCCTGTTTGCCGGCGGATTGCTTGTAGTAGCAGGCATAATGGTTTCACTGATCAGCAAGCGTGATATAGGAGGTAAGACCAATGGTTAATCAAAAAGGGTATGAGCTAGCACTGAAACTGATGGCCCGGGCGTCAACACCTTCTGGTTTTGTGGCTGCAGTAGAGGAACATGACAATTATAAACGGGTGTGGACAAGGGATGGAGTAATTACAAGCATAGCGGCTTTGCTAAGCGGTAACAAAGCACTTATAGGTACTGCCAAAGCAACTATCGAAACCATTTTTAACCACCAGCACGAAAGCGGTTTTATGCCCTCCAGCGTTTCACCCAGCGATGGATCGGTAAGTTTTGGAGGCACATCAGGCCGGGCCGATAACCCATCTTGGGCAGTAATTGGTTTATCGGCCTATACTATTTTAACAGGCGACAATTCGCTGTGGGAAAAATATGTACATCAAATCGGGCGATGCTTTAGCGTAATGGATGCCTGGGAGTTTAACGGTAAACATTTAATTTATGTTCCGCAGAGCGGAGATTGGGCAGATGAATATATTCAGCATGGATATGTTCTTTTCGATCAGCTTTTGCGGCTTTGGGCATTAAGACTGGCATCAACCTTATCAGAAAATAAGGGTTGGAGCGAGAAAGCGCTGAACATCAGCCATGCGATACAATTAAATTATTGGAAAAGTGAATCGCAAAATCAGCTTTATTCGCCTCATCTTATCCATCAGTTAGCAGCAGTTTCTCCGCATTTTTGGTTAATGGGCTTTAATCCGGCCAGGGTTTATCATTATTTTGATCTGCAGGCCAATACTTTTTGTCTACTGCTCGGTGTAGGCAACAAAGAACAAACCAGCAATACCATAGCCTACGTAAAAACGCTGTACAACGATAACCAGGATTTAATTCCTTCTTTTCATCCAACAATTGAATATAGTGACGCAGATATGCAGGAGCTGAAACATAACTATGCCTACTCGTTCCGCAACAAACCCGGTTATTTTCATAACGGCGGCCTATGGCCAGTTTGGAACGGCTGGCTTGCTGCTTCATTAAATCATCACCAGGAGTATGAAATGGCACTTAAAATTACTGCTGATATCCATCGTGCCAACAGCAGCGGTGATTTATTTAACGAGTGCCTTAACGGTACCAATCAATCGCCCTGTGGCATTCCTAATTGTACATGGAGTGCTGCGGGAGCTGTAATTGCCGAGCAAGCGATTAAAAATGATGCCTTTACCAAACTCTTTACATTTAAATTCTCAGGCCTGTGAAAAATATAGCAAAAGTTTTAGTAGTAGGAGAGCTCCTTGCCGATATCATATCAGAGGGCAATATTGAATCTCTTGCATCGCCATCACGTTTTCTGGTCAGCCAGGGCGGAAGCTCAGCCAACCTATGTGCCAATTTAAAATGGCTGGGTGTTGATGCTGAACTTATTGCTACGGTAGGTAACGATAATCTGGGTACTTATCTTATTCGTGAATTAAAATCTGTTGGGATAGCTGATACCTATATAAGCCGCACCTCTGACGAAAAAACCAGTATTGTATTGGTGGGTAAAAACCCTGGAACGCCCGATTTTATCGCTTACCGAAGCGCCGATATGATCATTAAAAGGATGGATGAAAACATCATTGCGGCCTGCGGTATCCTGCATACTACTGCTTTCGCATTGAGCAAAGAACCGGCACGGAGCAATATTCTGCATGCTTTCGAAAAGGCCTATCAACTAGGTAAATATTTATCGGTTGACTGGAATTATGCACCATCCATATGGAATGGGGATGATGGACAAGATATATTCAGCTTGCTAAGCAGGCTTAATATACTGCTAAAAATAAGTACCGATGATCTGGAACGTTTTACCGGTCGGCAACTGGATATGGAACAGGCCATGCAATGGTTAAATCATTTCAATGCAAAAGTGATATGCCTTACCTGCGGTAAAGATGGTGTTTGGTTTAAGATACAAAACCATCAATGGCAATATAAACCGGCACTCCGGGTTGAATCGGTAATTGGCGTAACCGGTGCCGGAGATGCCTTTTGGGCTGGTTTCCTTACTTATTTTATACAGGGTAAATCCATTGAGGAAAGTATGGACAATGCATTATTGATTGCCAGGCAAAAAATAGAAAAACCCCATCCACTTTATAAATAATCAACTAAACCAAATCTAAAACAGAAATGATGAAATATATACCACCCTGATCTTAAAAGTTTACCCATTAAATGCACCTATTTTCTAACCAATTATTAAATCCATTATGAACATGACTTTACCAGGCAATTGGTCTGTTTTATCCCTAAAACAGAAATTGTATTCATTAAAGAAATTTATAGGCTTAAATCTTCTGATGCTCATGTTAAGCACAGCAGCTTTTGCCCAGATTACAGTAAAAGGTATAATATATGATAGTGATAAAACGCCGTTAGCGGGCGCAACTATACAGGTAACCGGGACTAATACCAGAACTCAAAGCGATGTGGAGGGAAAATATCAGATTACCGCTCCCACCGGAACATCCCGGTTAACCGTAAGTTTTGTTGGCTATGAATCACAAACGGTAAATATCAATAATCAAACCCTGCTCAACATCACCTTAAGTTCGCTGAATAATTTAGAGGCAGTTGTGGTTGTTGGCTATGCATCAGTAAGAAAAAACGATTTAACCGGTGCTGCAACAACAGTATCTGCAAAAGATTTTAACAAAGGCCCGTTAAATGCGCCCGATCAGCTGATACAGGGTAAGGTTGCTGGCGTGCAGATGATCAACAACAGCGGACAACCTGGTGGTGCATCTACCGTGCGCATCAGGGGTAACTCCGCCATTACCGGAACCGGACAGCCCCTTTATGTGGTAGATGGGGTAGCACTTGATGGACGTTCGGCACGACCATCAACCAGTGCCGGTATCGGAACAGCTCCCGATGGTAACCCTTTAAATTTTATCAACCCGGCTGATATCGAATCGATGGAGATCTTGAAAGATGCATCGGCTACCGCAATTTATGGCTCGCGTGCTGCTTATGGTGTGGTTTTAATTACCACAAAAAGAGGAAAATCCGGAGAAACTAAAATTGATGTCAGTGCCTCGGCAGGGATCAGTAATATTGCCAGAAAAGTTGATGTATTAACGGGTGATGAGTATCGTGCGGCATTATCGAAATACAACCTCAGTACTGGTAATTTTGGCACCAGTGTTGATGCATTAGACGCCATTACCCGGACTGCCTATAACCAAAATTATTCAGTTGGCATCAGCGGTGGAACCAATGGTAATACCTTCCGTGCGTCTCTGGGTTATCAGGATCAACAGGGGATTATCAAAACAACCGATTTTAAAAAATACAGTGCCGGATTTAATGGTAATTTTAAGTTCCTGGAGAGCAAAAAGCTGGGTCTGGATGTAAACATGATCAGCAATCAATACCTTGAAAGTGTAGCGCCGATTACGACCGATGCAGGTTTTACAGGAAGTTTAATTTCGCAGGCATTATCCTGGAACCCTACCCAATCTTTTTACAACCCTGATGGAAGTTTATTTATAGATTATGGTTCTACCACCATTAATCCTCTGGCTGCATTAGCCGCAAATAGCGATAAATCGAAAGTTTCTACCATTTTGGGAAGTGTATCTCCATACTATAAAATCACACCCTGGTTAGAATACCGGATGCTGGCCAGTGTAAATTACAGTACGGGTATCAGAAGAGCGTCTACCAGGAGCACTTTAAACCTGCAGGGTATACAGCCATCAGGAACTTTCCTTGGCGGTTATGCGAGCTACTCCAACAATGAGTTGATTACACAGCAATTCACCAATACCTTAAACTTTAATAAGGAAATTGTCAGCAAGCTGAACCTAAACGCGATTTTAGGTTATGAGTATTCTAACTTCATCAATAAAGGGGCAACCAATACAGCGACTGGTTTTGGCGATATCGCTGCTGATTATACGGATGCCTTTCAAACTACTGCACCGGCCAACCGGACATTTTCTACCTTCAACAACCCTACAACACAATTGCAATCGTATTTTGCAAGGGCAATTTTTAACTACGATAACCGGTATATCTTAACCGCTACATTTAGGGCCGATGGTTCTACCAAATTCGGTAAATCAAATCGTTACGGTTACTTTCCTTCTTTTGCCGCCGCCTGGGATATCAGAAAAGAGAGTTTCATGTCTGACATTCAATGGCTGGACCTATTGAAATTGCGTGTTGGTTATGGTAAAACCGGTAACCAGGATTTTCCTTCAGGTTCTGCACAGCTCCGTTACGATTTTGGAAATGCAAACGGTTCGCCAATCTTAACACCCATCAACAATGAAAATGTGGATTTAAAATGGCAGTCAGACAAACAGGCCAATGTGGGGATCGATTTTGGCTTGTTTAAAAACAGGTTAACCGGGTCAATTGATTATTTTAACAAAACAACAAAAGATCTATTGTTCCCACAGATTGCGTTTTCTCCGGCGGTTGGAGGCAACGTTCCTACATGGGTAAATTTACCGGGCCAAATCATCAATAAAGGGCTTGAGCTAACCTTAAACGGTATCATTATTGACCAGGATAACCTTACATGGTCTTTAGGAGGTAATGCTACATTTATCAACAATAAAGTACAGGATATTAATGGCATTATCAAAACAGGCTCGTTAAACGGGCAGGGTTTGAGTGGTGTAACCACCGAGGTAATCCAAAACGGGCTACCGCTTTTTGCCATGGTTACCCGCCAGTATAATGGTTTGGATGCCAGTGGATTTTCGAAATATACTGATGATGGTTTTACTGCTTATTATGTAGGTAACCCCAATCCAAAAGTAATTTTAGGCTTAAGTACCAATTTAAGGTATAAGAAGTTCTCTCTAACAGCAAATTTTAACGGTGCATTTGGTCAGGATATTTATAACAATACCGCAAACTCGGTACTGGCCATATCCAATCTGGGTGCCCAGCGCAATATTTCTGCCGCTTTGATTAATTCGCCCATACAAGAGTCGCTGGCCAATCCAATCGCTGCCTCATCAAGATATATCGAAAAAGGTGATTACCTGAAATTGGCCAATGCCACGCTGAACTATAACATTGGAAATATTGGTAAATCGATAAAGTCGCTTAATGTTTATGTTAATGGCCAAAACCTGTTCGTCATTACAAAATATACCGGTTTTGATCCGGAGGTAAATGTAAATAAAAGTGTAAGTGGTGTTCCATCGGCGGGAATAGATTATACCGCTTATCCAACGGCAAGAACCTTCAATTTCGGTGTTAATTTTTCCCTTTAATCTTTAAACTATAATCACATGAAAAATAAATATATTTTCACTTTCGCTATAGTTGCCTTAAGTTTTGCTGGCTGTACCAAGCTGAATGAAGACCTGAATGGCCAGGTGGGTAGTGGCGCAGTATCATCAAATAATGTTGCAGGAGTATTGGGCGCCACTTATGCCGCAATGATCGGCCCTTATCAGGCGCCCTGGAATTGGTCTGCGCTGCAGGAAGTAACATCAGATGAAATTATAGTGCCTACCCGTGCAGGTGACTGGGACGATAATGGTGCCTGGAGGGCATTGCATTTGCATAAATGGGCACCAGATCATACCCGTATTTCGGATGTGTTCAGGGATTTAAACAGTATTTCTTATGTAGCCACCAGCGTTTTAAATGCCAATCCAAATGCCGTTCAGGCTGCCCAGGCACGTTTCTTACGTGCATTTGCACAATTTTCGGTTCTGGATGGCTGGGGGCAGGTTCCGTACCGGGATCCGGGAGAAGGCGTTACCAAACCATCGCGTGTTCGGAATGCTGCAGACGAAATTGCTTATTTAATCACTGAATTAAATGCTATTATCCCCGATTTGCCGGTTGGACCTGCGAATGTGGCGAATAAAAATGCAGCGAGAACACTTTTAATGAAAATTTACCTTAATAAAGGTGCTTTCTTAAACCGTAGTACGCCAACTTTTGACGCTGCCGATATGGCAAAGGTAATTTCGCTTGCCGATGAGATAGGCGCAGGTGGCTATGTACTCACGCCAAATTATTTCGACAATTTTGCACCAACAAATGATAAGCTTTCTACCGAAAACATTTTTACGGCGCAAAATTTAGGCGGTGTAAGCGGTAGCGATTTAGATGGCCAATGGAAATGTACTACACACTATAACCAAGATCCAAGTGGTTACAACGGTTTTTCGACCTTATCGAACTTCTACAACAAATTTGAAGATACCGATAAAAGAAGAGGCGGATCTTATGCCGGGCAAACCAATGTTGCCGGCATCAGAATTGGCTTTTTGGTTGGTCAACAGGTAAACCAAAACGGAGTAGCCTTAAAAGACCGTAAAGGTAACCCACTGGCTTTTACACCAGAAGTAAGCATTATTGAAAGAGATCCCAATCATTTGGAAGTTGCGGGGATTCGCGTAATTAAATACCCGATTGACTATGCCAACGCTGGATCCAGAAAACCTGATAACGACTGGGTTTATTTCCGTTACGCTGATGTACTGTTGATGAAAGCCGAAGCCCAGTTAAGAACGTCGCAACCAGCCGCTGCTTTAACCATTGTAAATTCGATCAGGACGGTAAGGGGTGCTTCCATTTTACCAAGCCTCACATTGGATATCCTGCTGGATGAACGCGGTCGTGAGCTATATTGGGAAAGTTTTAGAAGACAAGATTTAATCCGTTTCGGGAAATTTCTCACAGCGTGGCAGGAAAAACCTGCAAGCGAAGCTAAATATCTGCTTTTTCCAATTCCAGATAACCAGTTGGGTAATCCTAATCTGATACAAAATCCAGGGTATTAAAATTTGATATTCGCGAACAGAGGCTGCAGCCAAAACATATTTACCTCATATGTTTCGGGTTCGGCCTCTGTTTTTTGTTTTAGGACTACAAGGAAAATATATAGTATAAATTATTTTTTCATCAGCTTTAAGAGTACACCATTTGTCCAGCCAAACCCATCCTGAAGTGGATATTCCCCACCGCCACCTTTGCTGTTCGGATGTACCATTTTATTTTGTTGCCTGCTTCGTTGTTGGCGGTAGCAATGGCCATTTCGAGATTATATAATAAAGTATTTAAATCCACGGCAAGTAAATCGGTAGTGATAATCTGGTTATAACTTTTACCATCGGCAAACCACCTGCTGCTAAAATCCCAACCCGATTCTGCGGCAGCACGTAGATTTCTGAGAAAAGTGGAAGGAGCCTGTTTAGTTAATTTAGCGGCTTCAAAATCTTCTCTGTATGATTCTTCCCGTGGCTGATCGCCTGCATCATAATATCGGTTTAAAACTGAACCGTCAGGACGTTTTACCACATGGTTTGCGGATTTGCCATTACTTAGCTGACTGGCTCCTTTCATCCAAAACTGATATTCTTTTTCCAGCGCATCTTTATAATCTGCCAGTTTAATATCCTTATTGTGCGCTGCAAGCAATTGAACCATAGCTGCAAAAATGGTGGCTGCGAACGTGTGAGGTAATAAGTACGGTTTCCGTTAGGGATAAAGCCATATTTCTAAATGAGATAATCGAAATTATCAACTGGGGGCATTCCTGGCTATATCTTTCAACAGATCATTATTTTCTGTCAATCTATCGGCAATGGTTCTGCCGCTTATAAAAAATTCCCTTTCCATCAACATAATTGCATCATCAAACCTGACGCGCTCCAAATGATAATAGTAGTAAAATCGGTAACTCATGCAGGCATCACGATCTAAGACGTAAGCATTCCTTTTGCCTTTTTTTGGCTTCGAATGCTTGCGGGAAAATAGAGGTTAGTGTGTGCGAGCCGCGTATCATTTATATTGCTTGGTTGAACAAAAATAACAACGGTTTCAAGTGTTTACAAATTGGGTGTTGAACATAAAAAAAGCCCCAATCTGGGGCTTAAATTAAAAATCATTTTAGATAATATTACCAGGTTGTATAAGTTAAGCTAGCCATTCCAGAAACATTTTTCTTAACTTTTACATAATCTGATTTAGAAACGATAAATGTAGTATAGGAATAGGCTAGTTTTGGCACTTCGGTATTATCTGTCACAATTGTTATAAAGTATTTTCCAACTGGTAAATCAATTGTTTTGCTTTTTATATTAGTATACGAATAATCAGCCTTTAATGATGTCTTAGAAACATTATCATAAGCATAAAGCCCGTCAGAAATTCCATTGTATTTAAAATCTTTTCCATCGGATTTCCAAATCATCACGACATTAATATTAAAAGAGTTTTCAGTTACCTGGCCAGTTGTTAGCGTATTGTTTTTAACAAACTCCAAACTGACACCTTGCTTTGTCTCACTAACGGGATTTTCATCTTTACCACAAGAGGTAAATAGGGCTATTACAGCCATTAAAATTATTATTCTTTTCATTAGCAATTATTATTTTCGCCTGAATTGGCTGCCAAAATTAGTTGTTTATTTTAAATTTCGTTTTAAATACTTCGCGTACAAAAAGTAGGAATCCCAATAATAAATTTCCCTGAACCTACCCCCAGGAACGATATAGGGTTTTGGTAATGGTAGGAGTGACGTCTGGTAAGTGGAAGCGGTATCAGGCTCTCTTTTTAAAACCCTAGGTTTGCCCTGGACTTAATTCGTTTTGTGCAAATAACCAGCTGGAAATAAATAATAGGCAGGCTGACAACAGCATTTTAATGATTGGCAAATTTTGACTCCTCATATTAGGGTAATTAATTATTATTTTTCTATATTAATATAGCAAAAACAAAGCTAACAGCTTCATTTGGCAAACAAAGATTCGCTGATCTTCGTTTTGATTATTAAATAATTTTCAATGGGAAAAACAAGAAATGAGCATAATGTTATCATTACCGGCGCCACCGGAATGGTTGGGGAAGGTGTATTGATGCAATGCTTAAGCAGTGCTGAAATTGATCATATCCTGGTAATTAACCGTAAGCCTTGCGGTTATGTACATCCAAAATTGAAGGAGATTATTCATGCTGATTTTTTTGACTTCTCAGCGATCGAACATCAGTTGTCTGGCTATAATGCCTGTTTCTTCTGTTTAGGCATTTCATCGGTAGGTGTTGACGGGGAAACCTATTATAAAATGACCTACACGCTTACCATGCATGTTGCACAAACATTGAGTAGGCTTAACAGTGATATGACTTTTTGTTACGTTTCTGGTGGAGGCACCAATGAGAATGGCCGTTTAAGATGGGCTCAGGTAAAAGGCAAAACAGAAAGTGATTTAACAAAATTACCTTTCGAACAGGTTTTTAATTTTCGTCCGGGTTTTATCAAGCCTTTAGCAGGGCAAAAGTATGCACATCAATTCTATAAATACATCAACTGGTTGTTTCCAATTGGCAGGACCATTTATCCAAGTGGTTTTTGCACGATGGCTGAGCTTGGCCAGGCGATGATTAATACCTTGAGCCATCATGACCAGAGACGGATTTTAGAAGGTAAGGATATTATTGCTTTAGCTAAAGAATAAGCTCAGGTACTGCTTAGGTACCCGAGCTCATCTTCAACTGGTTAAGGATTTAGTTTAGGTTAATTGATTATTTTGGGTTTTAATATAATACTGCAGTTGCGTCTTTATCTTTTTGAGATAATACGGTTGCACCCGAACCACATTGGCCACCATTCATTAGCGATAAGGCGTCTGTTCCGGTTACGCCAGGCACATTCGTTGCACTTGATTCACCGATCGCAGCCCAGTTGGTGTGTCTGAATGAGATGCAGTGACCAAACTCATGGCAAATTGTTCTGGCACGTTGTGCAAAAGAATTACCTGCAATATAACTTTTATTGATTTTAACCAAAGCACCTGCACTTCCGCCTGAAGGGAACTGGCCCTGGCCGCAAACGCCATTTCCCAAATTTTCATCCTTGATCAGGATGTCGTAAGGGGCGGTGGTTACAATGCTGAAGCGCAAAGTAGAATTTGGAACAGCATTCCATTGGGCAATGGCGCTGTTGATCTCACTGCTCATTGATGTCATGGATGCATCTACAAAAATCCGGATGTTTAGTTTTTTCGTCGCGTTTACAATACTTCCGGTGTAGTATTGTTCTGTTTTTGGTGCCGAATTATTAACCGGGATTTCCATATTTTTAGGAAATATAATATCTTCCTCAACGATATATTCATTGCCATTGTCAACAATGCTCGACTCGGGAAAGCCCAGATTTTTAATGTGCTGTAAAACCTTATCGGCATTTTTTACCGTTTCCTGTGGTTCTGGGCTTACTGTTTCCTGGTTTTTTTTACATGCAGCAATGGTTACTGCAACTATCGCTAAGAAAGCGATTTTTTTTAGGTTTTTTTTCATTGGATAAGAGGTTAGTTGGTCCTTAATAGCTGATGAAACAAATGTAACAGAACATGTTACATAAATTTTGGCGTCGGGCGGAATTTTACACGAAAACTTAATTAGTATTGTTTGTAATATTTATAACTCATTGTTGTGTATAAAAAATTACACAAACAGCCGTATTTACTAGTAATTTTTTCGTTAAGGATAGATTGTTCTGACTTCTATAGTTCATGTATTAAGAGGATTCCCAGTTAAATTGGAGATGACGGACATATCAAAATATAATTTGCTTAGTGAGCTGGCATAAATCTCCGAATACAGCCGCTATTACACCTGTAAAACAGAATGGCTAATCAATAAATGCTCAGCTTTCTGCTTTGCTCCAGTTGCCGTGCGGAACTGATCTTGGGGGTATAAGCAAATAATTTATTAGGTAATAATTGAGTTCAGGTTGTCTGGTTAACATTTGACCGCATGACACAGCAAAAAATGGATGTTGGATGGGATTTAAGGCAGATCCGAATTTCGGAAATGCAGAAGCTTGAATATGTTTTGAAGCCCTGTTGAAATGGCTGGAAAACTTAGCCGATCACATTACTACAGCCACTGATCATTTTGCCTTGCCTGAACTTCCGTCAGTAAAAGAACAATATGTTATTGATACAAATGGCTATTATTCTGTACATCCCCCGATTAGGGATTTGTGGTAATGAAAAAGGTGATGATCCGGAAGAATCATCACCTTTTTATTATTTTTTGTTATCGTACTTCCGCTGGTTATCTTTGTTCGATGTCTGATCGGAACGTTGGCCACCTCCGTTGGTAATGCCTTGTATCTTTTTATCCGTTTTAACATCGTGGTTAGCGCGGTCAGCTATTGAATTGCCTTGAACTGTTGGATTGTTTTTCGGTGTGCTCGTATTTTTCATAACTCAAAGATTTAGTGAATAATATTGCAAAGCGTTACCTTAACAACCAATGTTAGGCCGGATATGTTTTGATTTTTTGAAATCGCCCTGCATTTCGAGCAAAGTTCAAGTAGCAAATAGCCCAAAGGCTTAGGGGAGCTAAATCTACTCTAAAAAGATCTCTCCGTTTCGCTGCGCTACAGTCGAGATGACGATTTTATCTTAGTATAACAAAAATATAGTCGGCTTTTTATGTAAATCTATTTCCTCTTTGCGCCAGTTGTAAACACTTTGTGTTTTAATAAATTCATCGGCCGCGGTAAGGTTGCTGGCGACACAAATCTGAGTATTGGGTTTGCAGCTTTTCAATACTTCTTCAAAAAGCTGGTTATTGCGGAAAGGTGTTTCAATAAATATCTGGGTTTGTTTATAACGGCTGGCCGATAAATCCAGATCTTTAATGCGCTTCGTACGTTGTTCTTTATCAATAGGCAAATAACCCCAAAAGACGAAACTTTGTCCGTTAAAGCCAGAGGCCATTAAAGCCAGTAAAATGGAGCTTGGCCCTACCAGTGGCACTACTTTAATCCCGCGTTTGTGTGCTTCGGCAACAATATCAGCCCCAGGATCGGCAATACCCGGGCAACCCGCTTCGCTCATTAAACCAACGTCTTTGCCGGCGGTAAGCTCCCCAAAAAACTGTCCCAGATCTGTTCGGTTATGTTTGCCGTAATCGTGTACGATTAAATCTTTCTGTGGTATTTTTAAACCTGCCTCTTTTAAAAAACGGCGTGCTGTTTTACTATTCTCTACGATATAGGTATCAATCTGATTAATCGTATCGACCAAATAAGGAGTAAAAGTTTTATGTGCTACCTCCTCGGCCAGTGGTACGGGAATAAGGTATAAAGTGCCTTTTTGCATGTTACAAAAATACATACAATAAATAGAATTTAAGTTCTAAAACTTATGGAAATGGCAGTATAATCTCTTTCATGTACAGAGGTGTAGCAAATTTTATTTTTAACTGACTTCTTTTCTACACAATTAAACTCGGTGTAAAACGTTAAATATTAGTTAAATATGCCTTGTAATGCAATATTAAAAGGAAAATGTAAAAACTATGCTTGCATATTAAACCTTCAGCATTTTTGGTTCTCTAATTGATACACACACATTAGGTTATTAAAATAAACACACAAATGAAAACACTGAAATCTACGGCACTTGTGCTGGGGCTATTTTCGCTCCTTGCCGGAACCACAACCCTTGTCAGGGCACAAGACTACCAAAATGATTACCAGTCTGATGGTTACAGTACCGGCAACATTTCTTTACAGACATTTTACGACGAGCTTTCACCTTATGGCACATGGATTCAGGATCCACAATACGGTTATGTTTGGCGACCAGATGTAGATCAAAGTGAATTCCGCCCATATTATACCAATGGACGTTGGGCCATGACTGAATATGGTAATACCTGGGTTTCCAATTACGATTGGGGCTGGGCACCTTTCCACTACGGTCGTTGGGTAATTAACAGTTACCGGCAATGGATTTGGTTGCCTGACACTAATTGGGGACCAGCCTGGGTAGATTGGAGAAGCGGAGATGGCTATTACGGATGGGCACCCATGGCGCCAAGCATCAGTATTAATTTAAGTTTCGGCCGCCGTTATGTAGTGCCTTCTTTCTGCTGGAACTTCATTCCTCAACGTAATATTTATATCAATTCTTTTCCAAGATATGATTATGGACGTAATAACGTATATATCCGTAATACTACCATTATCAATAATACTTATGTGTATAACAGAAGAACTTATTATGGAGGTCCAAGGGTTGAAGATATCAGGCGTGCAACCAACAGGGATGTAACTGTATATCGTTATGCTGAAAGTTCGAGACCAGGTGCAAGCCGCATTGGCGGTAGGGAGGTGGCAATTTACCGGCCAAGACCTGAACGTAATGCAGTGGTAGACAACCGTAATGCCGCGCCACGTAGATTTGAGCAAGGCAATGCTGGCATTAGCCGAGGCGGAAGAAATGAAGGATACACTAACCGCGATCAAAGAGGTAATACTCCAGGCGTTGGCGATAACCGCTTTGGTTCGAGAGATAGCCGAAATGTAGGCCGGGATAACAATAATCAGCCAAATAACAGGGGAGAAGTTTATAACCGGGATGTAAACGGACGTATTAGTCGCGGTGGTGCCAATGGGATTGATAATGGCAACAGACAGGATAATGCAAATCGTGTTCAGGATCAGCAACGTGGGGATCAGATCAGACAACAACGTAATCAAGACCGTATGAGCATAGATCAACAACGTGGTCAACGTGATATGCAGCCACAGCGAGGTCAGGATGATCAACGTGCTCAGATGGATCAACAAAGGGCGCAACGTAATGAGCAAATGCAACAGCAACGTGCACAACAAGCTCAGCAACAGCAGCAAGAAAGGGCACAGCGCGATATACAGATGCAACAACAGCGTAATGAGCAGATGCAACAGCAACGTGCGCAACAAGCTCAGCAACAGCAGCAAGAAAGGGCACAACGCGATGCGCAGATGCAACAACAGCGTAATGAGCAGATGCAGCAGCAACGTGCGCAACAAGCCCAGCAACAGCAACAGGAAAGGGCTCAGCGTGATGCGCAGATGCAGCAACAGCGTAATCAGCAAATGCAACAAAGACAGGAACAAAGAAGGATGGAAGCCCCGCAACAGCGCGGTGGCGGAGGTGAAAGAGGCGGCGAAGGTGGAAGACCGTCAAGAGGTGGCAGAGGATAAAATGAAGAGTCCCGATGAAAATCGGGACTTTTTATTTATAAATAGTCAGACTGGCCCGCTACTGCGTGAAGACTACTCAAATCAGTTCCTTTGAAAGTACTTTCAGCATTAGGGTGCAGGTTTTCAGGATCTAGCAAAAAAGTAGTTATCCCCAGTTCCAGGCCAAATTTAATTTCCGATTCTGCATCATCGCCAATAATCAGTATATCGTCTTTGTTAAGTTGATGCTGATCGATCAGCATTTCAAATCTTTCTTTCTTATTGGTGCTTGAAACATCCACCACATGTACTTCTTCAAAATCATTGGCAATGCCCAGCATTTTTACCTTTGAAAGTTGTTGTTTTGGAAAACCTGCTGTTACAATAAATTTTCGGCCGGTTAAGCTTTTAATATAATGGTAATCATCGCTGGGTTTCAGCGGCTGGGTTACAGACCTGTTTTCAAGATAGGAAATCACTTCAGGCATCACCTTTTCGTTAAAACGATACTTTTTAGCTACTTTTAAAAAAGGCGTCCTCAACATTTCCTGTTTGGCTAACTGAAAATCAGCCTGGCTGATTCCTAAATCTAAATTTTCCAGGAAACGGTATAACTCCCCCATCAGTTGTTCTTCGTTCTGCCCGGTAAAATAAATGGTATTGTCTAAGTCTATAAAGAATATTCGTTTCATTATGGATTGGTTTTTGTAAGATGAAAAAAATAAAAACACCTGTGGGTTAATTATGTTTAATAAGTAAATCACTAAGACCATGAAAAAAGAAACAAAAATCATAGTAGGCGTATTAGCCGGAGCAGCATTAGGTGCAACTATCGCATTGGCATTATCATCAGATTCGACCAGCGATCTTAAAAATAAAGTGTCGGATTTTTTTGCTGATCTTTTAGATGCTTCGAAAGATAAACTGGCAGGTTTGGCCGATAAAGCCACAGATGTTGCCGATAAGGTTAAAGATAAGGTAGCAGAAATAAACGCGTAACGAATTGAAAGTGCCGGAAATATTCCGGCATTTTTTAGCTATATATGCGCTAACCAATATATTGATGAACATTGCTTTTCATGGTGCGGCCCGTACGGTTACGGGAAGTAAGCACCTTATTACCTTAAAAAACGGCACCCGGATTTTATTAGATTGTGGCTTGTTCCAGGGGATGGGCCATGTTACCGATAAACTAAACGATTATTTTGGTTTTGATCCAAAAAAAATCACTTACCTCATTTTATCTCATGCACATATAGATCATTGCGGCCTGTTGCCCAAATTGGTTGCTGAAGGATTTGAAGGGCAGATTTTCTGTACTTCGGCTACAATGGACCTGGCACGCATTTTAATGATGGATTCTGCCAAGATCCAGATGCAGGATGCTGAATATGCCAACCGTAATCTGAGAGAAGGCGAAGAGATGGAAGAAGCTCTTTACACGGAGGAAGATGTGACCAAAACGGTTGGCCAGATGAAAATTGTGGAATATGAAGAGGATTTTAAAATCGAAGAGGGGATTCTGTTAAAATTTACTGACGCAGGCCACATTTTGGGCAGCGCTGCTGTTCATCTTAGTATTACAGAAGATGGAAAAACCACGCGCATTACCTTTTCTGGCGACGTTGGCCGTTATGGCGACTTGTTACTAAAAAGTCCGCAAAAATTTGACCAGGCTGATTATATCCTGATGGAATCAACTTATGGCGATTCGCTACATAAAAATCTCGATCCGATCGAAGATATGCTTTTGGAGGTCATCAATAATACCTGTAAAATTAAAAAAGGAAAGGTAATTATTCCTGCTTTCGCGGTTGGCCGTACGCAGGAACTCCTTTATGCTTTAAATGGCCTAGAGTTGAAAGGTAAACTGCCTGATGTTCCTTTTTACGTAGACAGTCCTTTATCATCAAAAGCCACTCAAATTCTTAAAAACCATCCTGAGGTATACAATAATGGGGTTAAAGAAATTTTAAAGGTAGATCATGATATTTTTGGGTTTAAAGGCTTGCGTTTCGTTGAAAGTGTAGAAGAATCAAAAGCCTTAAATGCTGATCCAAGACCTTGTGTAATTATTTCTGCATCAGGTATGGCTGAGGCCGGCAGGGTAAAACATCACATCAGGAACAATATCAGCAACCAGAAAAACACCATTTTAATGGTAGGTTATTGCGAACCGAATTCGCTTGGTGGAAAACTGATTGCCGGAGATAAGGTGGTTGAAATTTTTCGCGATGAATATGAAGTTAAAGCTGAAGTGCAATCCATAAAATCGATGAGTGCGCACGGCGATTACGAAGATTTATTGCATTTTTTATCTGGTCAGGATCCTGCTCAGGTAAAACAGTTGTTTCTGGTACATGGAGAGTACGAAGTACAGCAAAGTTTCGCTACTAAATTAAAAGATAAAGGGTTTAAACATGTAGCTATACCAGAATACCATCAGGTATTTGATTTGGAGTAAAATTGTTGTGCAAAACTGTTATAAAAATCGTAGGTCTGGATTTGTAATCCAGACCTTTTTGCTCTATTACAATAAGGATTAATAATCTTGGGCTTTAGGACGGGATTGTAAATCCCGACCAACTTTATGCCTGTTACCTCAGTATAAAATTTCCATCTCCCATCATCCATTTATACATCTTCCCTTTTCCCTATCTTTGTGCTATGGATGTTTTTGGTAAAGCGCTAACAGATATTTACAGAACGGGCGAGGCGGATACCCTTTGGTTACACAATTCTTACGGAGAACCGGAAGAAATGCCACTGGAATTCTTCTTTCGTGATGATGAAGATATGCCCGTTTTAGAGCTTCAGGCTTTGCATATGTGTAATGGAAAGGTGCTGGATATCGGCGCCGGTGTGGGGAGTCATGCTTTACTGCTACAAGCATTTAATATCGATGTTACCGCTATAGATATTTCGGAAGCTGCGGTAAACATTATGAAAGACCGTGGAGTAAAAAAAGCATTTGTACAGGATATTTTTACTTATCAAGAGAAATTCGACACCATCATCATGCTCATGAACGGTATCGGTTTAGCAGGAACTTTGCCAGGTTTTAAAGCTTTTTTAATCAAATTAAAAGACCTGATCAATCCCGGCGGACAGGTCATTTTTGACTCATCTGATATTGCTTATTTATATGAAGATCTGCCTAAACCACAAAACCAGTACTACGGTGAGGTATCTTACCAGTATGAATATAAAGGCGAAAAAGGCAATTGGTTTAACTGGATTTATATAGATGAAGAAACCATTAAACAGATTGCTGCAGAAACGGGATGGAATGCTGAATTGATTTTTGATGATGGCGAAGATCAGTATCTGGTTAGATTGACTTAGCGCAATAATCTATAGATCCCTCTGTCATTCTGAACGAAGTGAAGAATCTTTAGAGACCGTGTATTTATAAATCGGTTAAATTATGCTAAGGACGAATTATTAAGGCAGACCCTTCGACAGGCCCTGGATGACATTTTATCTATAGCTGATCTCAACCTTGGAGTTAGATTAATGTGTCATTCTGAACGCGGTGAAGAATTTTTAAAGACTGTGTATTAATAATTTGTTTAAATTATGCTTGAGGAAGAATTATTAAGGCAGATCCTTCGAGGCTACCATTGACGTTATTTTGTAATTACCTATTAATGAGTAGAATGCGGCATCATGCATTTCCGTATAGCTAGGCCATAGCACCGTATCACCGTTCTACTTAAAACCGGCCTAATAAATTTTTCGGACTGCACTGTTCTAGCCATAGCACTGGCTTTGAAAGAAAAATTTTCAGCCGGCATTTTTTGTTACTTTTTGATGCCAAAAAGTAAGAGCCCTTCGGCGGCGGTGAGCCGAGGCAAGAATTGTGCGAAGGAAAAAACGTCAATCA
>Ga0182006_1000475_pt1 | contig 31392 bp, 28 predicted proteins | sample Sormic07211104_1_FD_123022 | JGI IMG/M metagenome (GOLD analysis project Ga0182006, IMG submission 123022) | Rhizosphere microbial communities from Sorghum bicolor, Mead, Nebraska, USA - 072115-104_1 MetaG | ecosystem: Host-associated > Plants > Roots > Rhizosphere | place: USA: Nebraska...
ACGGCACCCACGCCGCCCAGGGCCAAGCCGATCAGCAAAAACAAGCCCTTACGTTTCATCGGTGTCTCCTCATTATTGGTATTCGCGTCCGCGCTCCACCCCAGACGGAAATCGCGCGTAGAAACTATTGTCGAATCCGGGGACTTCGGCCGTCCCTCGCTTTAAACCCCTTCAACGGGCGGCGGCAGTTTAGCAAAAATCAAACAATTGAACACGTGCTAAAAACCGCCGTTCATACTTGAGTCACGGCCATTATCAAGCCGTGAAGAGTGTCATGAACTCGTGAATGGGCATCGCGTCGAGCTTTTCCGGCGACGAAGTGACCGCAAGAACCTTCTCCACCCGCTCTGCAGGCCACTCTGCGCGCAGGGCCGCCTCGAACTTCTTGAGCAGGACGGGGATGCCTTCGGCACGCCTATTGCGGTGACCGATGGGGAAATCGATCGAAACCTTTTCGGTTTTCGACCCGTCCTTGAAGAAAACCTGCACCGAATTGCCGATGTAGCGCTTTTCGGGGTCGAAGTAATCCTTGGTGAATTGCGGATTCTCCACCACGGTCATTTTGTCGCGCAGGGCGTCGATACGCGGGTCGGAGGCGATCGAGTCGTTGTAATCATCCGCCGTCAGGCGACCGAAAATCAGCGGCACGGCCACCATGTACTGGATGCAGTGGTCACGGTCGGCGTAGTTGGCCAGGGGGCCGGTCTTGTCGATGATGCGGACGCCAGCCTCCTGGGTCTCGATGACGACCTTCTCGATCTGGTCCACGCGGTCGGCGACCTGGGCGTGCAGGGCCATGGCGCATTCCACCGCGGTCTGGGCGTGGAACTCGGCCGGGAAGCTGATCTTGAACAGCACGTTTTCCATCACGTAGCTGCCAAACGGACGCTCGAACTCGAAGGCATTGCCCTTGAAGGCCACGTCGTAGAAGCCCCAGGTCTTGGCCGTGAGCGCCGAGGGGTAGCCCACCACGTTGCGGTAGACGGCGTTGATGGCGTGGGTGACGGCGCGACGGCAGGCATCGCCGGCGGCCCAGCTCTTGCGCGGACCGGTGTTCGGGGCGTGGCGGTAGGTGCGCAGCGCACCGTTGTCGATCCAGCTGTGCGACACAGCCGTGGTGATCTGCTCCTTGCCGCCGCCAAGCATGGCGGTGGTCACCGCCGTCGAGGCCAGGCGGACCAGGATCACGTGGTCCTGGCCGACGCGGTTGAAACTGTTCTTCAGCGCATAGCAGCCCTGGATCTCGTGGGCCTTGATGGCGTAGCCGAGGACGTCACGCACGGTCAGCGCCTTGCCGCCTTCCTTCTCCGCCTTCCGGGAGAGGTAATCGGCCACGGCGAGGATCGAACCGAGATTGTCCGACGGATGGCCCCACTCGGCGGCCAGCCAGGTGTCGTTGAAGTCGAGATAGCGGATCTGGGTGCCGATGGCGAAGGCAGCCTGGACCGGATCCAGCACGTGCGAGGTGAACGGCACACGCGCACCGCCTTCCATCACGGCGCCCGGAACCAGCGGGCCGAGGTGCTTGACGCAATCCGGGAACTTCATCGCCAGGGCCGAGCAGGCCAGCGAGTCCAGGAGCATGTAGCGCGCCGTGTCGTACGCCTCTTTCGAGTCGATCTGGTAATCGGCCACGTAGTTGGCGATGTCCACCAGCGGCTGGTCCGGATCGGGACGCGTGGCGGAACGGATGTCGTGTGCGCTCATGGACTTCACTCGTGGAGGGTGGGAAACCGACGATTTTAACCGGTCGACCCCCGGGTATGTCTTGCCGCGGTGCATCCCAACCCCCACAATGGCCGCGACTACCGCCCAAGAGGGAGTAGTTCCACGGAGCCTTCGGGCTTTGTGCGCGACGATCGTCAATACGGACGCCACATGCGTCCCGGGCGTCGCGGCGGCATCGCGCCGGGAACGAGACTTTTGTGGTGACGACGGGTGCGCGTACCCGTCGCCGCCGCATTCGATCTCACAACGCGCGAAGGACCCGCTTCATGGATTTCCTCACCCCCGAATTTTTCTCCGGCCTGGCAGCAATCATCCTGCTCGACCTGGTGCTGGCCGGCGACAACGCCATCGTGATCGCGCTGGCCGCCCGCAACCTGCCTCGCGAGCTACAGAAGAAGGCGGTGTTCTGGGGCACCTTCGGGGCGATCGCCCTGCGCATCGTGCTGACCTTCGCGGTGATCTGGCTGCTCAAGCTGCCCGGGCTGATGCTGATCGGCGGCGCCCTGCTCATTCCCATTGCCTGGAAACTGCTCAAGCACGAGGAGCACGACCCCTCCATAACGCCCGCTGCTGGCTTCTGGGCCGCGATCCGCACCATCGTGATCGCGGACGCGCTGATGGGCCTGGACAACGTCCTCGCGATCGCTGGCGCCGCCAAAGGGCACATGGGACTGGTCGTCCTTGGCCTGGCCATCAGTGTCCCGCTGGTGGTCTGGGGATCCACCCTCATCCTCAAGTTGATCGAGCGATTCCCCGTGGTCATCTACATCGGTGCCGCGGCCATCGCCTGGACGGCGGCCCGGATGATCGCCCACGACCACCTGGTCGCTCCATGGTTCGACGCCAACCCATGGGCGCCGTGGACCCTCGACGCCATCCTCGTGATCGGCATCTGCGCCGGTGGATGGTGGCGTGCAAACGTACGAGCCCACTCATCGGCGCCGAATGTGGGAGCCGATTCATCGGCGAATGGCAAGTAAACCCGCGGCGCAGCCGCGCCGTCACAGGTTGCTTGCCTCGGTCTCCATCGACGCAAGCCATCGCCGCTGAAGCGGCTCCCACAGAGTGCCAAAAAAGGGCCGCCCGAAGGCGGCCCGCGGATTCCCCCTGGCTAGGCGACCGGCGCGAGCCGTTCGCCAACCAGACGATCAGAAGCGGAAGCGGACGTAAGCAGCCGGCCCGTTGAGCTTCATGTCGAGGTCGAGGTCGTATTGACGCTTGTCCTGGTTGAGCTTGATCTTTGTATACGCGTATTCGGCGCCGAAGCCCACGTTCTGCCACGGGAACCACTCGACACCCAACGCGGCGTCGAAGATGTGGCCGTTGAGGGTGCCGCCATTCTTCTTCACGCCGGAAGCATTGAAGTACATGCGCCACTGGTCGTTGAATGCATGACGCCAGCCGATCTGCAGATTGGGCGCCCAGGCACTGGTGTTCGTGCTCGAGCCTTCGGAGGCGGTGTTGCCGTTGACCGTGACATCACCGTAGATGCTGGCGTGCACCTTGTAGTAAGCCGCACCCAGGCCCACGCCGAACACATCGTTACCCGTGCCGAACCACCACTTGTAAGCGGCGCTGCCGAAGGTGAACTTCAGGTCGCCTTTCACGCGCGCGGTGGCGTCGATGGGCTGGCCGAGGAAGTCGATCGACTCATCGAGCGTCTTCGATTGGGAGCGATTCACTTCGTAATAGTCGAACGTGAACCCTTGATGCTCGCCGATGAGGAAGTCGAGACGTGCACGCGGAACGGTCTTGTGCTTCTTGAAGTCGAGATCGTTCTCGAGGTTCACGTTGCCACTGCTGTTGAGGATGGGCGTCTTCGCGCCAATGTTGGTGTCGTTGCTCGTGTAGTAACCACCAAGCCAGAGGCTGATGTTGTCCAGTGCAGGCGACTGTGACTTCTTGTTGCTGTCCTGCGCATGCGCGGCGGCACCGAAGACAGCGATTGTGGCGATGGCGAGGCCCGCGGTGGCCTTGCCGAAACGACGATGACGGTTACGCATTTGGTTGAAACTCCCTGCCAATATTCTTCGTTTTTGATCAAACCCCCCATCGAAAGGTTAACGAACGAACATGTGTGCACCGCGTGCACGGGAAATCGCGCGTGTTTGAAACGCGTTCAGCGGAGTGAACGAATTGTGTGCTTCAGAGCGTGATCGGTACGCGCACCGTGATCGTCGTATCTGGCGTATCGCGAGTGACACCAACACCTAGCGTCACGTTCAACGTTTCCTTGTCGTTGAAGCGATACGAACCACCGATCAGCAGCGAACCCAATGTAGAACGAGCGGAACCTGGAAGCGCGTCACCGTTTTGCGACGTGCGTCCCACGAAAGCCTGGTCGTAACCGATACTGATCGACGCCTTTTCATTGAGCGAAAGGCCCATGCCAACGCTGATATCGGCAATGTCGCCCGCCTTGATGTCGCCGAGGAACTGCTTGCCGGAACCCAATACGTTACGGCTGACGTTTTTGCGTTCGAAGTTATGCAGGTAGCTCAGGTTGCCGAAAAACACGACGGGATCGGACGGATACAACCAGGTCACGCCTGCCTGTGCCGAGTAAAAGCCCGTGCCCGTCGGGCTCTGCAGTGGCAGACCGGTGCCGGTGAAGTTCTCCAGGCAGCGGGTGACGCAATCGCTGGTGACTTCGAACGGATCGCGACCCGTGCGTGATTTGGCGCGGAACCAGCCGACGTAGTACGGTTTGTCCGCACCGCCATCGTTGAGCTGGTAGCGCAGCGTGGCCTCGATGTCGCCGATACCCTTGCCGCTCGTGGTGAACAGGTTGTCCTGCGCGGTGCCGGTGAAGATTTCGCGACTGATGGTGTCGGTGTGGTTGCTGACGTAGGGAACGCGGACTTCGATTTCCATACGGTTGGTCAGGCCATAGCGGAACGCCACCGCGCCGGTCTGCGTCGTCGTCTTCACCTGTCGCACGTCGATCAGGCCGATCAGGATGGCCGGGATCACGGTGTAGCCAACCAGTGCCACGCGGTCGCTCGACGAATAGCCGTACTGATACGACGGCTCGAGGATGAGCTTGCCTTTTGGCGTGAGCACGCCAGGCTGGTCGAAGATCGGCGCGACTTCCGGCGGACGATCGTCCTGCTCGGGTCGCTTGCCGACCGGCCTGGTGGCGACCACGGGCTGCGATGCCTGCGCAGGTGGCGCGCCCGGCGCCGGTGCGCCCGGCTCCTGGTCCTGCGGCGGCGCGGTTTGCGTACCCGCCACGGCCGAGGAGCCACCGCGAGCTTCTTCCAGCGCATTCATGCCGATGGCCTTGCGCAGATCGTTGTACTGGACTTCCTGCGACGCGAGCTCGCGCTTCATCTGCTCAAGTTCGGCCAGTTGCTCGGCCATCTTGCTGCGCATCGCGTCGATCCGTCGCCCCTGCGCCTCGATCTTTTCGCGTAACGCCGGATCGATCGTGCTACTGCTGCTGGCCGCCGTCGCATCCTGTGCCAGGCACGCCCCGATCCACATAGGAAGCGTAGCCAGCGCAAGCGCGCCAGCACACGTCCTTGCCTGCATCACCCTGCCGTTGCGATACATGCTTAGTTCCCCCGGAACTGGACCACCGCGTCGTTAACTGATTCCGCAACTCGCATGTTCTGAAGCATGCGTGCCGTATTCACCGACGCGTCGATCGTGGTGGTGGCCGTGATGGCCTGGTTGTCTAACGAGTTCTGGATGACGAGACCCGGTGTAATCGATGCGGGCAAGGTGACCGAAGCCGTCGCCGCTGTGGGCGCCTGAACGGGCGCCTGCACAGGCGCACTCACGGCGGGCACCGATGCTGCGGACTGCGCCGTCGCGCTGGCCTGCGCTGCATTGGTCGGCGCCAGCGCTGCGGCGCTGACGCTGTTGTTGCCCACGCTGACCAAGGTGGTCTGCAGGGCACTCTGCAGCTGCGCCGCTTGCTGGGCGGTGATGTTGGCGATGTCCGGCACCGAGATGGTCGTTCGCATCGCCTCCATGCCATTGATCAGTACCGTGCGTTCCAGTGCGAACGAAGCGCGCAGGTTGTCGCCGAAATCGTAGCCGCCGCGGATGGTGTCCAGCCGGGCGTCGGGTATGGCGTGATTGATCGGGAAGTCGGCCGCCTGGTTGGCGGCGCAAGCGCCGCTGGCGAACACGGCGGCGAAAAGGATGGGGCGGGTTTTCATATGTCCCCCGGTCCGCGCTTGGGCATGACGATCGGCGCGAGCCCGTTACGCTCGATGCCTTCGGTGATCGGTGCCGCAGGAGCAACCGCCCAGTCGCGCGGACTGTTGAAAATGGCGCGGTCTCGCTCGTTGTGGATGACGAAGACGACGTGGTTGTTCCACATCGCATCAAAACGGCGCTTCGACATCGAACGGGTGCCACGTGCAGGGTCGCCGACCAGCACACGGCCATTCTTGTAGCCCTTGACCACCACGAAGTGGTGGTAGCCACGCTCGTTGATCAACACGATGGCGGGAATGCCTTCGTCGTCGAGCCTCTCCAGCGGCACGTCGAAACCGTCGGCATCGAAACCGCGTGATGCGAGGAACCGCTTGATATCGAGCAGGGAAAACCCTTCCTTGCCGATCTTCGCGCGATCGCCGTTGGTGAACATCACGTCGAATGCCGCCTGCTCGTCGATCGGGTAGCCATACTGGTAGGTGAGCAGCGTGGCGACCGCAGCCGATCCGCAGCTGAAGTCGTACTTCTGCCGGATGGTGTTACGGAAGCGCGCTTCTTTGAGGCTTGTCAGGTGGATCGGGTACGACGTACTCGGACTGGTCTGCACCTCCGCCTTCATGGCGATCGCCGGCGTGGCGGCAAGCGCGAAAAGCAGGGCGGTGGCGCAGGCGATCCTCACTGGTTCATCCTGATGTTGACGATCGTGGAATTCTGGATGAGCACGTTGTTGCCGGAGTTCTGGATCACCGTCGGCAAGCCGGCGGAGCTACCGAACGCACTACCGGAAACGACGTTGCTCCCGCTGAAATTGTCTTTCGCCTCGGTGTCGCTCATCGTGCCGTTGAGGGTCTGGTTGTTTACGTTGTTGGTGGTACTGCTACCGCCGCTCATCTGCTGCAATTGCTCAGTCGGGGTCGCCGCGCCGAATGAGGGCGGTGGCGGTTCCTGTCCTGGGGGCGTGGCGTACGCGGCCGTACTCACGCAGGCAGCAAAGACGGCAGCCAGCGCGACATGCGTACGGTGGATCCGGTCGTTCGGCATGGGTGTTCTCCGGCAAGGACGTTCATTCCCTCCGGGAGTCCACGGAGCGCGCAGGGCGCTCCGTGGTTCCCGTCGCTTTCGTCTCTCGCTTACGTTATGGGGCCGAACCCACGCTCAGGTTGGCCTGGACGTTCACGCCTTGCTGGATCAACGATGCCGCACCACTGTTCTGCGCGAAGGTGCTGATACCGGCTGCTCCACCGGCTGCGCTGCCCATGTTGTTGGACATGTCGAACGAGCCTGCGTTGACCGAGTTCGCGCCGCCAGCACCGCCAGCACCGCCGCCGGCACCCGTGCCCGCGCCGCCCGTGCCGTCGCCACCAGCCGCACCTGCTCCGCCTGCGCCGCCCGAAGCAAGGGCTTCGCCGCCCGCGCCACCGGTAGAGGCACCGCCAGTCGCCGTCGCGGTCGCATCACCGGACGTGCCGGCACCGCCCGTGCTGGCGCTTGCGCCACCCGTGCTGGCCGTCGAGCCTCCGGTCGGAGCGCCGCCACCGGCACCACGCGACCTGGCGTTGCCGCCGTCGCCCGAGGCGTCGCCGCCGTTGCCGTGCGCGCTGCCACCGGCCGATGCGGTCAGGGACCCGGCGCTACCGCTGTCTGAGTCGGCGTCGCCACCGACAGCACCACGAGCACGCGCGTTGCCGCCATCACCACCGGATCCGCCTTTGCCGCCATACCCTTTGGCGCCGTAGCCATCGCCGCCCGAGCCACCTTTGCCGCCATTGGAGTTGCCCCAGTTCGAGGCGACATTGCCGTTACCGTATGTCGTAACGCCGCTGACCGTTCCGTTCAGCACGTTATTGGCGATGGCATTGGTGGTGTTGAACGATCCGGACGTGGTTTTTGAGTGAGTCGAGCTGTCGGCCCAGGAATGGGTCGAGCTGTCTGAATAGGTCGAGCTGTCTGAGTACTGCACGGCAATCGATTTACGTTGGGCCGATGCGCCTGACGATCCCGTCTGGGTGTCGTCGGCCATGGCCGGCAGTGCGAATCCGATAGCTAGGCAGATCGCCGTGGCGATAAGAGTCTTACGCATGGGAGAGTCTCCTGTGAGCGACGCGAAACCCCTGTTTCTGCGGGAAAGCCGGACGCCCTGCCAACGTTCCGGGTCATAGAAGAGAGCAAATTGCGTGCCCGGCGTCGCGCATGCCACGAGACCCCCGTCCCATGCGGGTTTCGCGACAAATGCAATCTGAATGGGCACTCTGTTTTGTAAAGGCCGTGATACACGCCGTAACGCCACTGGTCCGGCGCCGATTGGTGCTGTCGCCCTTGCCCCAGGCGGCAGTTACGAGGATCATTCGAACGATCGTTTGAACCCGGATCCCGCCGTGTCCTATCCGCACCTCCTCGCCCCGCTCGACCTCGGTTTCACCACGCTGCGCAATCGCGTGCTCATGGGATCCATGCATACGGGCCTGGAGGACAAGGCGGCCGATTACGACAAGCTCGCCGCGTTCTTCGCCGAGCGCGCTCGTGGCGGCGTTGGCCTGATCGTCACCGGAGGGATCGCGCCGAACATCCAGGGTTGGCTGAAGCCCATGTCCGGCACGATGTCGATGCCCTGGCACGTGGGCCGGCACCGTAAAGTCACCCGCGCTGTGCACGCGGAGGGCGGCAAGATCTGCATGCAGATCCTCCACGCGGGACGGTATGCGTACCAGCCGTTCTCGGTCGCCCCCTCGAAGATCAAGTCACCGATCACCCCGTTTACGCCACGCGCGCTCTCCAACGGCGGGGTAGAGCGCAGCATCGACGCCTTCGTACGCAGTGCGAAGCTCGCGCGCGACGCAGGCTACGACGGCGTCGAGGTAATGGGTTCGGAGGGTTACCTGATCAACCAGTTCCTCACCGCGCGAACCAACAAGCGCTCGGATCGTTGGGGTGGATCGGCTGAAAACCGCATGCGCTTCCCGATCGAGATCGTGCGCCGTATGCGCGAGGCGGTCGGCAAGGACTTCATCATCATCTACCGCCTGTCCATGCTGGACCTGGTCGACGATGCGCAGCCGTGGAGCGACATCGTGACGCTCGGCAAGGCTATCGAAGCGGCCGGCGCGACAATCATCAACACCGGCATCGGCTGGCACGAGGCGCGCATCCCGACCATCGTCACCAGTGTGCCGCGCGGCGCATTCAGCTGGGTGACGCGTCGGATGAAGGGTGAAGTAAGCATCCCCCTGGTCACGACCAACCGCATCAACATGCCCGATGTCGCCGAGCGCATCCTCGCCGATGGCGACGCCGACATGGTCTCGATGGCACGCCCGCTACTTGCCGATCCGGAATGGGTGAACAAGGCGAAGGCCAGCCGCCCCGCCGCGATCAACACGTGCATCGCCTGTAACCAGGCTTGCCTCGACCACGTCTTCGAGAACCGCCGCGCCTCGTGCCTGGTGAATCCGCGCGCCTGCCACGAGACCGAACTCACCATCGCCGCCGCCGCCGCGAAGAAGCGCGTCGCCGTCGTCGGTGCAGGCCCAGCCGGCCTCGCCGCCGCCACGACGCTGGCTGAGCGCGGTCATTCGGTCTCCCTGTTCGATCGCGCCAACGAGATCGGTGGCCAGTTCAACATGGCCAAACGCATCCCCGGCAAAGAAGAATTCAGCGAGACGCTGCGCTATTTCAACCACCGCCTCGATGAAACGGGCGTGGAGCGCCGACTCGGTACCGACGCCACCGTCGACTCGCTCGCTGGCGGCGGGTTCGACACCGTCATCCTCGCAACTGGCGTGCTGCCTCGCCCGCTCGACCTGCCCGGTGCGGACCACTCCAAGGTGCTGTCCTATCTCGACGTCCTGCACGGCAATGCCACGGTCGGCCCGAAGGTTGCGATCATCGGCGCTGGCGGCATCGGTTTCGACGTGGCCGAGTTCCTCAGCGAAGCGGCGCCCTCCCCCACCACCGATATTGCGCGCTGGACGAAGGAGTGGGGCGTCGACATGACCATGGCCACGCCGGGAGGTCTCATGCCCGCACGACCGGAAAAATCCGAACGGCAGATCTGGCTGTTGCAGCGCACGGCGGGTCGTCCGGGTGCCCGATTGAACAAGACCTCGGGCTGGGTACACCGCGCGACACTGAAGAACAAGAAAGTGACCATGATCGGCGGGGTGGGCTATGACCGCATCGACGATGCCGGCCTGCACGTCACCATCGATGGCAAGGCGCAGGTGCTCGACGTGGACAACATCATCGTCTGCGCGGGACAGGAGCCGAACCGACAGTTGCACGAGGCGCTGGTCGCGCGTGGCGTGGACGTCCGGTTGGTCGGTGGCGCGGATGTGGCAGCGGAGCTGGATGCCAAGCGTGCGATCGACAAGGCCACCCGCATGGCCGCGGCCATCTGACGAACCCGGCTTGCCAGGAGCCGGCTGTATGTGGGAGCCGATTCATCAGCGATGGCCCCTCCGGCCTCATGTGGGAGCCGATTCATCGGCGATGGCCCTTCAGGCCTCATGTGGGAGCCGATTCATCGGCGATGGCTCTTCAGCTACACCGCTTCGTTGGCTTTTCGCCGCTGAAGCGGCTCCCACATTTACCTTTTTTCAGCGCTTTTCGATCGGAACGTAGGTCTGGTCTTCCGGACCGGTGTAATTCGCGCTGGGACGGATGATCTTGCCGTCCTCGCGCTGCTCGATCACGTGCGCGCTCCAGCCCGACGTACGCGCGATCACGAACAGCGGCGTGAACATCGCCGTCGGCACACCCATCATGTGGTACGCCGAGGCCGAGTACCAGTCGAGGTTCGGGAACATCTTCTTCAGTTCCCACATGAGCTTCTCGATCTTCTCCGACACTTCGAACAGGCGCGGATTGCCGCCATCGGTGCAGAGCTTGCGCGCGATTTCCTTGATGATTTCGTTACGCGGATCGGACACGGTATACACCGGGTGGCCGAAGCCAATGATGATCTCCTTGCGCTCGACGCGTGCACGGATATCCGCCTCGGCCTCGGCGGCATTGCGGTAGCGCGCGATGATCTCCATCGCCACTTCGTTCGCGCCACCGTGCTTCGGACCACGCAGCGCGCCGATCGCACCGGTGATTGCCGAGTACATATCCGAGCCGGTGCCGGCGATGACACGCGCGGTGAAGGTGCTGGCGTTGAACTCGTGCTCCGCGTACAGCACCAGCGAACGGTCCAGCGCGTGCGAATGCAGATCGCTCGGCTTGCGGCCGTGTAGCAGGTGAAGGAAGTGCGCGGCGATCGATTCGTCTTCGGTCTCCGTCTCGATGCGCTTGCCGTTGTGGCTGAAGTGGTACCAGTACAGCAGCATCGAACCGAAGCAGGCCATCAGGCGGTCGGCGATGTCACGCGCGCCGGTGACGTTGTGATCTTCCTTTTCCGGTAGCACCGTGCCGAGCACCGACGCGCCCGTGCGCATCACGTCCATCGGGTGCGTCGCGGCGGGCAGCAGCTCGAGCGCAGCCTTCACCGGCGCCGGCAGGCCGCGCAGGCGCTTCAGCTTGGCACGATACGCATTGAGTTCCATCCAGTTCGGCAGTACGCCGTGGACGAGAAGGTAGGCGACTTCCTCGAAGGAGCCCTTGGCGGCAAGGTCGTGGATGTCGTAGCCACGGTAGTGCAGATCGTTGCCGCTACGGCCGACCGTGCAAAGCGCGGTGTTGCCCGCCGCGACGCCGGAGAGGGCGACGGACTTCTTTGCCTTCGGCTGGGTAGTGGTGGTGGTGTCGCTCATGCGTGACTCTCCTTAACCCTTCTTGGAAAACAGAGCATCGAGGTGACGCTCGTATTCGTGATAGCCGATGCGGTCATACAACTCTTCGCGCGTCTGCATCGTATCGATGACATTGCGCTGGTGACCGTCGCGGCGAATGGCGGTGTAGACGTTTTCGGCGGCCTTGTTCATGGCGCGGAAAGCGGAAAGTGGGTAAAGCACGATGCCCACGCCGACGCTGCCGAGTTCTTCCGTGCTGAACAGCGGGGTCTGGCCGAACTCGGTGATGTTGGCGAGCACTGGCACATTCAGCGCGTCGACGAAACGCTTGTAAGTCGGCAGATCGTAGGCAGCCTCGGCGAAGATGGCGTCGGCGCCGGCTTCCGCACAGGCGATGGCACGCTCGATCGCGGCGTCCACGCCGAGGACGGCGATGGCGTCGGTGCGGGCGATGAGGAAGAAGTCCGGGTCGGTCTTCGCATCGGCGGCGGCCTTGACGCGGTCGGCCATTTCTTCCGTGGTGACGATTTCCTTGCCGGGGCGATGACCGCAGCGCTTGGCGCCGACCTGGTCTTCGATGTGGCAAGCGGCGGCACCGAACTTGATCAGGCTCTTCACGGTACGCGCGATATTGAACGCGCTGGGGCCGAAACCGGTGTCGATGTCCACCATGAGCGGCAGGTCGCACACATCGGTGATGCGGCGGACGTCGGTAAGGACGTCGTCAAGGGTATTGATGCCGAGGTCCGGCAGGCCCAGCGAGCCGGCGGCGACGCCGCCGCCGGAGAGGTAAATGGCACGGAAGCCCGCGCGCTTGGCCAGCAGGGCGTGATTGGCGTTGATCGCGCCGATCACCTGCAGTGGCTGTTCGGCCGCCAGTGCGGCGCGAAAGCGACCGCCGGCCGAGGGAAGCTGTGCCATGGAACTCTCCACGTAAAGAATCCCATTTTAGCGCGAACCGCGGCCGGGGCCTTGCTGCGTCGCGGGAGAGGGAGGTGCCGCGGCGACCGGGCCGCGCTGCCGCGCGGATCGCCGCGCCCTACCCTCCCCGACGCCCACCACATTGCGGACCGCGCGCGATCGCCTTGCGAATCTCCTCCAGCGACGCCGGATCGTCCAACGTGGAGAGATCTCCCGGATCCAGACCCTCCATCAGCGCCTGGATCGCCCGGCGGAGCAGCTTCCCGGAGCGGGTCTTCGGCAGCGTGCCGACCACGTACACGCAGCCCGGGCGAGCGAGAGCGCCGAGCAATTCGACCACCCGCCGCTCCATCGCCTGGGCCACGTCGCGCGGGTCGTCCGTCACGCCCTGCTTCAACGTGGCGAAGACGGCGGGCAACTGCCCTTTCAGCTCGTCGCCGATACCGACCACGGCGACCTCCGCCACCGCGCCGAGGGTCGCAACCGACTCCTCGATCTCGCGCGTACCCAGCCGGTGGCCAGCCACGTTGATGACATCGTCCGTGCGGCCCAGGATGAAAAGGTAGCCGTCGGCGTCCTGTACGGCCCAGTCCAGCGAGCTATAGAGCAATTCCTTGAAGTGCCCGAAGTAGCTCCGCACGTAGCGCTCGTCGTCACGCCAGATCGTGCTCAGGCAACCGGGAGGCAGCGGCGGCTCGATGACCAGCACACCCTTCTCGCCGGCCGGCTTCTCGTCGCCGGTCGCCTCGTCGATCACGCGCATGCGAAAGCCGAACGTGGGCAGGCCCGGCGAGCCCGGCCTGACCGGCTTGAGGTCGAGGCCCGGCATCAGCGATACGGCTGGCCAGCCGGTTTCGGTCTGCCAGTAGTTATCGACGACGAGCTTTCCGGTCCCCGTCGACAACCACTCGTAGGTCGTTTGATCCAGCGGCTCACCCGCGCAGAAGACATACTTCAGCGCGGTCAGGTCGTACTTCGACAGCCAGCTTGCGTCCTGTTTCTTCAGCACGCGGATCGCCGTCGGAGAAGAAAACATGGTCCGAACGCGATACTTCTCGCAAAGCCGCCACCAGACGCCAGGGTCCGGCGCCGTCGGCAGGCCTTCGTAGAGAATCGCGGTGCAACCTCCGATGAGCGGCCCATAGACGTTGTACGAATGGCCCACCGCCCAACCGACATCCGAGGTGCACAGGATCGTCTGGCCGGGATGGAGGTCGAAGATCGTCGTCATCGACAGTGCCAACGCTACCGCGTAGCCGCCTACGTCGCGCTGGACGCCTTTCGGCTTGCCGGTGGTTCCGGAGGTGTAGAGCAGATAGCTGGGGTCATTGGATTCCAGCCAGGCCACCGGAACCGTTGCGCCGTCATTGCGGTGGCGCCGTTCGTTGTAGTCCACGTCGCGAGTGGCGACCCGATCCATATCGGGATCGAGACCACGATCGACGATCAGCACATGCCTGGGCGGTGCCTTGGTCTCGCGCAACGCGGCGTCGATGAGCGGCTTGTACGGAATCACTTTGCCGCCGCGCATGCCGGCGTCGGCGCAGATCAGCAACGCCGGTTCGGCGTCGTCGATACGCAAGGCGAGGTTGTGTGCGGCGAAACCGCCGAAGACGACCGAGTGGATCGCGCCGATGCGGGCACAGGCGAGCATCGCGAAAACGGCCTCTGCAATGTTCGGCATGTAGATGACGACACGATCGCCCTTGCCCACCCCGAGCTCGATAAGGACCGCGGCGAACGCATTCACTTCACGATGCAGTTCGCGGTAAGTGATCTCGCGGGTGGTGTCGGTCTCGGTGGAGACGGCGACGAGGGCCAGCTGATCGCCGCGCACGTCGAGATGGCGGTCGATCGCGTTGTAGCAAAGGTTGGTCGTACCTCCGACGAACCAGCGGCGGAAGGGGGGCCGAGACTCGTCGAGGATCCGGTGCGGCGGCGTTTCCCAATGGATCAACCGCGCCTGCTCGGCCCAGAACAGTTCGGGTTCGTCGACCGAGCGCCGCCAGAGGTCTTCGTAGCTCATGCGCTTTCCCCGTTACCGATTAGCATTATTGCTCTGTAGGAGCCGCTTCAGCGGCGAATGGGGGCTAATGCGAGCACCCGTTCGCCGCTGAAGCGGCTCCTACAGAAGGCACCGCGCGCAGAAGGCACCGCGCTGGCCGGCAGACGGCTTTTACGGTGCCTTGCCTTGCCCCGGCCTCGCCACGCCATACATCTCCCACGCGATTTTCTTCAGCAGTGCGTTGCGGTCGTCGCCTTCCGCGTAGAGATCGAAATGCGTCTTTTCGGGGAGGAAGCGGATATCGCTCTTCGCGTGCAGGCCGTCCAGCGTGTCTTTGAGAAGTTTCGCAGAGCCGTCGAGGTAGAACGTGTCCGCGGTGCCGACGATCAGGTGGATCTTGCCGTCCAGGTCCGGCTTGAGCTCGGGCCAATGCGTGCGCAGGCGCTGGGCGATGTCGTAATGATCGTGCCAGTAGGCCACCACCGCCGGATCGATCGCACCCGTGTCGCGATTGAACATCGGCTCGGGGCGACCGTCCGGGCCGCGCGGCGAAAACACCCAGTCGAACGAAGCCAACTGGCCGCCGTACGCGCCGAGCACGCGCTCCAGGTGGGCAAAGGTCTCGAAAGTGGCGATCACCTGCCCCTTGTCGCGGATCAGCGGATAGGCCGTGCCATCCGCACGCTTGTACGCGTTCGCGTTCGGCGCATACAGGTCGATGCCCGTGAAGTCGTGGAAGTCGCTGGGATCGGGTGAGGTGGACCACGTGCCACCGAATACCTTCGGGTAACGCGTCTGCAACCACAGCGTGGCCCAGCCGCCCGACGAATGGCCGTTGAGGAACCGGCCACCCACCTTGCCGTCCATCTTGTAGCGACCTTCCAGCCAGGGGATGTATTCGGTGGTGAGTGCCTGGCCCCATGGGCCGTTGTTCACCGAGTCGGCGAACTCATGCGTACCGGTGGGGCCGGATTCGTCGAGCAGCACCCAAATCATCGGCGGCATGGTCTTGTTCGACATCGCCGTCCACACGCCAGCGATGGTGCCGGCGAAACGATCGAAACCACCGCCGAAGCCGTGGGTGACGAAGACGGTCGGGTAGCGCGTCTTGCCGTTCGGATCGTAGCCCGGCGGCGTCACCACCCAGGCGCGGATCGACAGTGGACGGCCGGCGAAAGCCGTCAAGGCCGCGCTCTGCAGCACTTCGGCGTGCGCATGACGGCGTGCCTCCGGCAGCGCATCGCGAACCGCCTGCGGGACGGAGGGCGGCAGCTGCCATGGATCCCGGGCGGGTACGGCCCGGGTCAGCTTCAGCACCGGCAGCGAGCCACCGGCGGTGAGCTTGACCGGGGTTACCTCGCTGACCAGGTCGCCACCCTGGCGACCGCCGTAGTTGTAGTCGTGGCCGACGTCGAGCACGGCCTGGACCATGTAGTCGCCGGGCGGAAGGCTGGAAAAGCCCGCCGGGAACGCTTCGCCGTCCGTATCGAGGTCGACCGACTGGCCAGGCGCGATCCAGGTCACTTCCCGGGCCGCGACGGACACCGCCTTGGGCTGGAAGGGATTGGTGTCGACCTCCTCCACTTTTCCTTCCTTCGCCGCTTCGCGGGCGACGGCAGCGGGCGCAGCGAACAGGAGCAGCCGGCCCGACGTGCCCTTATCTGTCGCCCCGTCGAGGGTGACCCGGACGATCCGGTGCGCCAGTGGCGCCTCATCGGCCTGCGCGGCGAGTGAACCGGTGGCAAGGAACGCGAGCGCCAGAAGGGCGCGGGCGGACAAGTTCTTCATGGTGTGCTTTCCCCTTCTCGCCGCGGAGGCGCGGCATGGCAACATGGCCGATCCTGCCACGAGACGAGTACCTTGCGGAAATGGACGCGGAATGGATCAGCCAGCATGCGATATCGATCTGGGCGGGTCTACTCGCCGTAGCCTTGCTGGGCGCCGATGTGGGCTGGCGACGGGCTGTGCGCCGACGCGAAGGCCTGGACCCGGCTGCGCGCAGCTTTCTGCGGCCGACCACCGCCGTCGCCGTGATCGTGGCAACCCTGCTGATCGCTACCGTCATCGCCGTGGAAGTCCGCGAGCAGGCCGGCCTGACCGTCTTCGATGCCGCCCTGGCCAGCGACTTGCGGGCGAACATGCCCCGGCCCGTGCTCCAGGGCGTGGCCCTGCTCTCGCGCACGGGGAATTCACTGGTGCTCGGCACCGTCGCGCTGCTGGTTTTCCTCGCGCTTCTGTCGCGCCGGCACTGGCGGCTGGCCACCGCGTGGATCGTCACTCTCCTCGGCACCACCGTGATCAACGGCCTGCTCAAGACATGGTTCCAGCGCGAGCGGCCCCTGCACGATCACGGCTTCATCATCGAGAAAAGCTACAGCTTCCCCAGCGGCCACGCCTCGGGCTCGATGGTCTTCTACGGCATGCTCGCCTATGTACTGCTGGTGCTCACGCCGCCGCGCTTTCATCGGCCCATCGTCATTGTCGCGGTGGCGATGACCACCATTATCGGGATCAGCCGCATCCTGCTGCAGGTACATTATTTCAGCGATGTGATGGCCGGATACGCCACGGGCCTCGCCTGGCTGACACTTTGCGTGGGCAGCGCCGAGTACATCCGCATGCGGCAGGGGCGCAAGGCGAGCGAGTGATTTCATGCGGCCGTGACGAGCCGGATGCTTCGATCCTTCCGCATGAGCAATGACCTTCCCTTCGCCATCGTGATGAACGTCGGCTCCGGACACCAGGATGCCGCCATAGCGCGCGAGGAGATCGCCTCGATCCTGGACGCCGCGGGACGTCCCCACCGGTTCTTCGCGTTCGACGGCGAAGGCGACATCGCCGAAGTGGTGCGCGATGCGATCGCACATGCGAAAGCGACGGGCGGCGCCGTGGTCGCTGCGGGTGGCGACGGGACGATCAACGTCGTGGCGGCCGCCGCCTGGCGGGAGCAATGGCCGATGGGCGTGCTGCCACAAGGCACGTTCAACTTCGTCGGCCGTACGCATGGCATTCCCACCGATACCCGAGGGGCCACGGAGGCGCTGCTACGCGCGACGATCGGCCACGCGCAGATCGGCATGGTCAACGACCGCGTGTTCCTGGTGAATGCGAGCCTGGGACTCTATCCGCAGGTGCTCGAAGATCGCGAGGCGTGGAAGCAACGTTTCGGCCGGCATCGCATCGTGGCCCTATGGTCGGGCCTGGCGACGATGATGCGCGGCTATCGGCCGCTGCGCATCGAGGTCAGTGATGGCACACGGTCGAGAAAGCTGCGCACGCCCACGCTCTTCGTCGGCAACAATGCGCTGCAGCTGGAGAAGATAGGCCTGGCGGAATCGGTCGACGTGCAGCGCAACGACGGCACCCTCGCCGGCCTGGTCCTCAAGCCCATCGGCCGGCTGACCATGTTCGGCCTTATCGTGCGGGGTGCCCTGGGTAAGCTGGGCGAGGCGGAGAACGCCATCAGCTTCGCCTTTCGCGAGATCACCGTGACACCGAAGCATCACCGCGAGAAGCTCAAGGTAGCCATCGACGGTGAGATCGTCTGGCTCGATCCTCCTCTCATTTTCCGCGCAGCGCCGCGGCCGCTCGCCCTGCTTACCGACGTCCCGCGCCAGCCAGGTGAAGATCCCGGATGAGTACCATCGCGCAGATTTCGGATACGCATTTCGGCACCGAACGGCCCGAGGTCGTGACGGCGCTGGGCGAGCTACTGATATCGATGCGACCGGAGCTGGTCATCCTTTCCGGCGACGTGACCCAGCGCGCGAGACGCTCCCAGTTCGACGCCGCCCGGCGCTTCATCGATAGCTACGACCGTCCCACGCTGGTGATCCCGGGCAACCACGATGTGCCACTGGTGAATGTCTTCGCCCGCCTGTTCTCCCCCTTCGGCGGTTACCGCCGCGTGTTCGGCGACAACCTCGAGCCAGAGTTCGCCAACGGCGATGTGTTGGCCATCGGTGTCAATACCGTGCGGCCACATCGACACAAGAACGGCGAGGTCTCGGACGCGCAGATCGAACGCGTCTGCGCACGCTTGCGCGACGCGACCGACGCGCAGTTGCGTGTGGTCGTCACGCACCAGCCGGTGCACGTCATTCGCGAGAAAGACGTGCGCAACCTGCTGATCAACCATGAGCGCGCCATCGTCGCGTGGGCAGCGGCGGGCGCTGATCTTGTCCTTGGCGGCCACATCCACCTGCCTTACGTGCGGCCGCTGAACACGCCTTCGCGCGGCATGGCCAGCGAGCTCTGGGCCGTGCAGGCCGGCACCGCGGTGTCGACGCGCATTCGCGAAGGCATAAGCAACTCGTTCAACGTCATCCGACACGACGCGCTTGGCAATCGCGCGGTGTGCGTGGTCGAGCGGTGGGACTTCAACGAGGCGAACGGGCGTTTCGACCCGGGCGGGAAGACCACGGTTCCGCTTGAACGGTACAGCACCTACACGTAGTGCATCTTGCGGGCGACGCCACCGTCCACAGTGAAGTTCTCCCCGGTAATGAAGCCCGCCTGGGAGGACAACAGGAACACCGCCAGCGCCGCGATATCCGGCGGCACGCCCGCCCGTCCCACCGGGTGCTGGGCATGATCGGCTGCGGACAGCTTCGGTTTGTGCCTAGCGGAGGGTTTCTTCCAGTCGTCGACGACGATCCAGCCCGGATTGATCGCGTTCACGCGCACGGGGCCGGCGCTGATGGCCAGTGCATGGGTGAACGCGACGATGCCGCCCTTGCTCGCCGCATAGGCCTCGCTATCGGGCTCGGATTGGTGCGCACGCGATGAGGCGATGTTGACGATCGCGCCATTGGATTTTTTCAACGATGGCAAGGCGTGTTTGCTACACAGGAACGTGCCACCGAGGTTGGTGTCGATGCGACGTTTCCACTCCGCCCAATCGAGCTTCTCGAGCGGGCCCGTGTGCGCGCTGGCGATCCCCGCGTTATTGACCAGCCCGTCGATGCGCCCGAACCGGCGCAAGGCCGTCGCGACGAAACGCTTCACGCTGGCCTCCTTCGCCACATCGAGCACGAGGAAGGCGGCGCGGTCGCCAACCGCCCAGGCGTCGATGCAGGACTTGCCCGCCTCGGCGTCGAGATCGCCGATGACGACACGGCCACCGGCCGCGAGAACACCTTCGGCGATGCCCCGGCCGATCCCCTGCGCTCCGCCAGTCACGAGGACGACCTTGCCAGGCCACTCGCTGGCTGGCGAGGAAGGCAGGGGGGCGGCATGTTTCGGTGCGGGCATGGTCGGTCTCCTCCAGCGAAGGTTTCGACTTTAAACGAAACGGTCAGGCCGGCCGCGCTAATCTTGGGAGCATGTCCATCCCAGGAGCGACCATGCAACCGATCTGCACAGGCCTCATCGGCTATGGCACGGCAGGCGCCTTCTTCCACGCGCCACTGATCGCCGCCGCCGACGGCCTCCGCCTCTCAGCCATCGGCAGCCGTCGTACCGACGAGATCCGCCGGGATTTCCCCGAGGCCGTTGCCTACGAGGATCCCCACGCCCTGTTGGCCGATCCCTCCATCGAACTGGTCGTCATCGCGACGCCTAACGAGACGCACGCCCCGCTGGCCCGGGCGGCGCTGGAAGCAGGCAAGCACGTCGTGGTCGACAAGCCATTCACGCTCAACGCCGCCGAGGCCGAGGCGCTCATCGGCCTGGCCGACCAGGTCGGACGCAAGCTGTCCGTGTTCCAGAATCGACGCTGGGACAATGACTTCCTGACCGTGCGGCGCCTCGTCGACGACGGCCGGCTCGGCGAGGTCGTTTATTTCGAGGCGCATTTCGACCGTTTCCGGCCTGAGATCAAGCAAGGCTGGCGAGAAACCGAGGTGCCCGGCGCCGGCCTGCTTTACGACCTGGGCGCGCATCTGATCGACCAGGCGCTCGTGCTCTTCGGCATGCCGCAGGCCATCACGGCTGACGTCACCCGCCAGCGGGCCGCCGCCAAAGCCGACGATTATTTCCATCTGGTGTTCGACTACGGGCATCGCCGCGCGGTACTGCACGCCTCCGTGCTGGTACGCGACCCCGGCCCCCGCTATCTCGTGCACGGCGACGGCGGCAGCTTCGTGAAATATGGCATCGATGGGCAGGAAGCTGCGCTGCGCGAGGGCCGTCGGCCCGGTGGCGAGGGCTGGGGCAGCGACGACCCCACCCTGTTCGGCCGCTTCACCGACGCCGATGGCACAGTGACGGTGATCGACACGCTGCCGGGACGCTACACGGCGTTCTATGACGGCGTGGCGATGGCGATCCGCGACGACATGGCGATGCCGGTGGAAGCCCATTCGGCACGCGATGTGATCCGGGTGATCGAGGCGGCACAGATCAGTGCGCGGGAGCGGCGTAGCGTTTCGTTGTAACCGCTATCGCCGCTGAAGCGGCTCCCACAAAGGGCAGCCCCCGCGCGACTGCCGTTACCCGTAGGAGCCGATTCATCGGCGACGCTCCCTGTAGGAGCCGATTCATCGGCGATGCTTTTCTAGGCGTCGCCGACAGCCACACCACGCGACCGATCACTCACCCACCCACTCCACGACGGCGCATACAACCGCGACCCGCAAAGCCCCGCATATTCCATCGCCAACAGGTTATGGCAAGCGGTTACGCCGGACCCGCACATGTGCACGACGTCGTCCGCGGAATGCGCTCCGAGCGTCGCCTTGAACGCCCGGCTCAACTCCTCCGGCAAACGGAATCGGCCGTGGGCGTCGAGATTTTCGGCGAATGGATGATTCCTCGCGCCCGGCACGTGGCCCGCGACCGGATCCAGTGGTTCGACTTCGCCGCGATAACGCGGCGTGGCTCGCGCGTCGAGCAGCAGGAAATGGCCACTGGCAACGCCTTCGGTCAGCTCGTCCGCAGCAACGGTTCCGCCCTCGTCGAATACCACGTGGACCGATGTCGGCTCACGCTGCACCGGCACGCTGTCGACGGGAAGTTTCGCCTCGAGCCACGCCGCCCAGCCGCCGTCGAGCACGGCGACATTGTCGATGCCGGCGAGGCGGGCAAGCCACCAGAACCGCGCTGCGGCCAGCGCACCGCCAGCGCCGTCATAGGCGACTACCTGCAGATCGGGGCGCCATCCGGCGCGCGACAGCCATGCGGCGAACGATTCCGCCTCGGGTAACGGGTGACGACCACGCCCGTTCGACGGCGTGACCATGTCCGCAAGGTCACGGTCGAGGTCGGCGCGCACGGCGCCGACGATATGAGCGGCCGCGTAATCGCGATCGCCCTTGCCGGCGTCTGCGAGATCGAAACGACAGTCGACGAAGAGCACGTCGTCCGCGGGGAGGTGCGCGGCGGTCACCGCGTCTATCAGCGTACGTGAGATCAGCATGGATGACCCATCCGCTTGAGGAGGTTGTAGATGATCGCGGCGGTGACGCCCCAGATGCGGTAACCCGCGTGGAGAAACTCGACCATCTCCCGCGGGTGACCACGAAAATCCATCGTATACCGACGCAGGTTGGCCGGCTCGAGGAAGAAGGCGAAGGGCACTTCGAAGACTTCGGCCACCTCGCCCGGATCCGGCTTCAGCACCGCGTTGGCGGCGACGCGCGCGACCACGGGTGTCACCGAGTAGCCACTGATCGTCTCAAAGGCCTCAAGGAAACCGAGAGGCGTAACCATGCCGGCGTCGAGACCGATTTCCTCTTCGCTTTCGCGAAGCGCCGTAGCCACGACGTCCGCGTCATCCAGCTCGACACGCCCGCCAGGAAAAGCGACCTGCCCTGCATGCTGTTGCAGGGTATCCGTGCGCACGGTGAGCACGACCCGCTGCTCGCGATCGTCGCGGATGCCGATAAGTACCGCCGCGGGCCGCCGCGGCGTGTTGCCGATCAATTCGGCCATGTCCTCATGGTTCCAGCCACGCGGACCCGGCGGCGCTTCCAGGGGAAGCAGGGCGCCACGCAGTCTTGCGAGCAGATCGTCCATCAGCCGGCCTGCCGGTGAGGCAGTACCTCGTCCATGATCCAGAGCTTCTGCACGTCGTCCATCGTGGACCAACGGGCGATTTCGTCACCTGTGCGCAGGCAGCCCTCGCACAGGCCACGAGTGTCGAGTCGACACACGCCGGTGCAGGGGGTCAGGGGAAGCGTTGACGAGGGGACGATGGCCATACCGTCGGCCATTCTAGCGCCCCGACCCGGCTACTGCTGGATGTCGACCAGTTCGATGTCGAAGACGAGGGCTTCGTTCGGTCCGATACGTGGCAGTTCACCGCGCTCGCCATAGGCCAGGGCAGGCGGAATCACCACCTTCCACTTGTCACCCACACGCATACGCGGAATCACGTCCTGCCAGCCCGCAATGACACGATTCACGGTGAAGGTCACCGGCTTACCGTGGGCGTAAGAACTGTCGAACTCGGTGCCGTCGATCAACGCGCCGCGGTAATTCACCACCACGGTGCTGGTCATCTGGGCCTGGGCACCGCGGCCCTTGGTGAGCACCGCGTACTGGATGCCCGAGGGCAAGGTCACCACGCCCGGGCGCGTTCGGTTGCGGGCAAGGAAGTCGGCGCTGCGCTGGGCATTCGCCGTGGCGACGCGACGGAACTCGACGACGGAGTCGCGCTGCACCTTCGCGTCGAAGTTGACCAGCTGCTGCTGCATGACGTCGATCGGCACGCCCGGGGCGCGCTTGGCATAACCGTCCTGCAGAGCCTTCACCAGTACGGAAATGTCGACGTCGGGCTGCGCGCTGTTGGCGAACTGGGTACCGATCTGGTAGCCGATCGCATAGGACAGCTTGGTCTTGTCGATCGCCGGCGCGCCGGAAGCCGGGGCGGTCGGTGCCGACTGTGCAAGCGCCGCGCCACTGAGCAATGACAAGGCGATGACCAGGAAACGCAAGGGTGACATCCCGTTCTCCGTGAATCCGGAACTTTGAGCGTGCGTGGAGGATAGTCCATCGGCCACGAGGCCGCCCGTTCGCCATCAGACGCCTCTAAGGGGTAAAGGTTCCCCTGCTAATATTTGCTTTCCTCATCCCCTTGCCAGGAATCACCATGGCTTTCCGCAACCTGACCACCGCGGACCGCGCCGCTGTCCGCACGATTACCGTCAACCGTCCCGACAAGCTCAACGCGCTCAATCAGGAAACCATCGCCGAGCTCACGCTGGCGTTCCGCCAGGCCGCGCAGGACGACGCCGTTCGCGCGGTGATCCTCGCCGGCGCCGGCGAGAAGGCTTTCGTAGCAGGCGCGGACATCTCCGAGATGACCGCATGGGCGCCGGTAAGAGCGCAGGTCGCGTCGCGCGCCGGACAGGACCTGATGTTGGCCGTGGAACGTCTGGGCAAGCCGGTCATCGCGAAGGTCCAGGGCTATGCCCTCGGCGGCGGCATGGAGCTGGCCATGGCCTGCCACATCCGCGTGGCCAGTGAAAAAGCACGATTCGGCCAGCCCGAGATCGGCCTCGGGCTGATCCCGGGCTTCGGCGGCACGCAGAGGCTCACCCGCCTGGCTGGCCGCGGCGCGGCACTGGAACTTTGCCTGCTTGGCCAGCAAATAGACGCCGCTCGTGCCGAACGGCTCGGCATCGTCGCACGCGTTGTTCCGGCAGAGGAGCTCGACACGACGGTGGACGCCATGGCGGACCAGCTCGCGGCGGCCGCGCCATTGGCGCTCAAGGGCATTCTCGAAGCCGTGATCGAAGGGGGCGAATGCGCCATCGACCAGGGCCTGGCGTTCGAAACCCAGGGCTTCGCGATCGCCTTTTCCACCGATGACATGCGCGAAGGTACGAGCGCCTTCCTTGAACGCCGGAAGCCGTCGTTCAAGGGCAGCTGATACCGATACTCAGCCGTGGCCGCCGGTGTAGTTCTTCTCGCCGGCCGTCACGCGCACATCGAGCCGGTTTTCCGGCGGTGCAAGCGGACAGGTAGCGTACGGCGTGAAAGCGCAAGGCGGGTTACGAGCCTCGTTGAAATCGAGGATCAACTTGCCATCCTTCGCCAGCGGCGTGTCGAGAAAACGCGCCGCGCCATAGGTTTCCTTGCCACTGGTCCGGTCGGCGAAGACGAAGAACAGCGAGTCCGGTTCTTCCTGGATCGGATACAGCTCGAAGGTGTGCCCGTCACGGACGAACACCGCCTTGCCTGGCACCTTCTCCTTGTCGATGCCTCCAAGCACATTGCCGATTTCCAGCTCGTGCGGCGGGTCGAATGGCACCCAGTCCGCAACCACGCGCCACGACGGGTCGATGGTGAAATAGTCCAGGCCGGCGAAGTGCGCCCGCGAGTCGGCGTTCTCATCTTTCACTCGCAGCGCCTTCTTGCCATCGCGTGCGATGACGAAGAAATTGGCCGAGCCGAAGCGCACTTCAGTGGCCTTGCGTCCCGTGCCGCCATCGTCCACCAGCGTGGCACGCTGAACCTCGCGGCCGTCGACCAGGGCGCCGCTGTCCTTGGCCAGTTCGATCGTGGCCGAACCGGTACCGTCGAGCGTGATGATCCCCAGATGCGCCGGCCCGGCCTTCAGCACGATATCGTTGTCCGCGGCGCTGCCGATGCGATTGACACCCGGCTGCAACCACTCCAGCCCGATGAGACTGAGCCATCCATCCGGCGCCTTCAGCGTCTGCAGGCGTGCGGCGCGGGCTTTCTCGACGGAGGCGGTGTAGTCGTCACCGGCAAGGGCGCTGCCCGTGGCCACGGCGACCACGGAAGCGAAGGCGAGCGAGCGGATCATGGCGATACCTCGTTTGGACGTCTATCCGTCCAGCATAGCGCTAAAAAAAGATTCGTGAGTTTCCGGGGCTATCGCCGCTGAAGCGGCTCGCACATCAGCGGCCGCGAAGGAACAGGCGATCCAGCTCACCCAGCGATAACTGTACCCAGGTGGGACGGCCGTGGTTGCATTGCCCCGATCTCTCGGTGGCTTCCATTTCCCGCAGCAGCGCGTTCATCTCGGGAATCCCCAGGCGTCGGCCGGCCCGCACCGAGCCATGGCAGGCCATGGTCGAGAGCAGTTCGTTCTCCAGCTCTTCCAGACGACGTGAGCTACCGTGCTGGGCCAGCTCGCCGAGCACGTCGCGGGTGAGCTGGGCGACATCGGCACCTTCCAGCAGCGATGGAATACGACGCACCACGACGCCGGACGGTCCGCTGCGCGACAGCTCCAGGCCCCACTCCGCCAGGGCATCGGCATGTTCTTCCGCCGCCGCCGCCTCGCGCGCGCTCACGGCGATCGACAGGGGCACGAGCATCATCTGCGATCGCAGGCTGGCGGTGACCCGGCCATTCTTCAATTTTTCGTAGGTGATGCGTTCGTGCGCCGCGTGCATGTCGACCAGCACCAGGCCATGCTCATTCTCGGCGAGAACATAGATGTTCTTGAGCTGGGCGATGGCATAGCCCAATGGAGGCACGTCGCTGCCGGCGTCCGGTTCGTTACCGACGGGGGGCGACCATGCATGGGATGGGCGCGGCGCGGCGGACGAGCCGAACAGCGTCGCGTAACCGGCCAACGGCTCGTCGCGTACACCGAGGCTCAACCGCGACTGGCTGGCTGCCTGTGGCCATGAGGGCGTACCCGGCGACATCGACGAGGCCGCGACCGGATAAGCGCCGCCGCCAGCACTGCCGCCGGCCATGGGAAACGTGGATTCGACGACGGGCGCCGCGGCACCGGCGCGCGTCTGCGCGAGCGCCTCATGCAGGGTACGGAACAGGAAATCGTGGATCAGGCGCTGCTCGCGAAAACGCACCTCGCTCTTCGCCGGATGGACGTTCACGTCCACGCCGGAGGGATCCAGCTGAAGGAACAGGACGAACACCGGATGGCGACCATGGAACAGGACGTCCGAGTAAGCCTGGCGAACCGCGTGCGCGACGATGCGATCACGCACCAGACGACCATTGACGTAGAAATACTGCTGGTCGGCTTGCGACCGCGAAGCCGTCGGTAACCCCACCCAGCCCGACAGGCGCAGGCCGGCCGCCTCGTGCTCCACGCGCAGGGACTGTCCGGGAAATTCGGGGCCAAGCACTTCGGCGACGCGCGCCAGGGCGGCGTTCTCGTCGCGTGCGGGCTTCAGCAGACGCACGGGCTTACCGTTGTGGGTAAGACGGATATCGACGCCCTCGCGAGCCAGCGCGAGCGATTTGAGCAGATCGTCGATATGCGCGAACTCGGTGCGCTCCGCGCGGAGGAACTTGCGGCGAGCCGGTACGTTGTAGAACAGGTCGCGCACTTCGATGGTGGTGCCGGGCGGGTGTTGCGCCGGACGTGCATCCTGGAGGCGACCACCATCGACCTCGATGCGCCAGGCCGCGTCCTCGCCCTGATGCCTCGACGTCAACGAGAAACGTGCCACCGACGATACCGACGCCAGCGCTTCGCCACGAAAACCCATGCTGGCCACGCGCTCAAGATCATCGAAGCTGCCGATCTTGCTCGTTGCGTGGGACGCCACGGCCAGTGCGAGTTCGTCGCGCGGAATGCCACCGCCGTCATCGCGCACGCGTATCAGTCGGGTGCCCCCCTGCTCGATGTCCACCTCGATGCGGCGGGCGCCGGCGTCGATGCTGTTCTCGACGAGTTCCTTCACCACGGAGGCGGGACGCTCGATCACTTCACCGGCGGCGATCTGGTTGATCAGCTCGGGCGGCAGGGGACGGATACTGGGCATGGGCGGTGCGACCTGACGTGCTTTCAGGTCGAAAGGATAGCCCAAGGTCCCGCCAACTGCCGAACCCCGGTCAGCCCGACGGAATCACCATGACCGAGCCGATGCGGACGTTGTCGTCGTTCATCTTGTTGGCCATCTTCAGCGCGCCGACGGAAACGCCGTACTGGTTGGCGATGCCGGTAAGCGTCTCACCGCGATTGACCCGATGCAGGTCGCGGACATTGTCGTCGGCACGACCGCTCGAAGCCTTCGTCGACGGCGCCGGTGTATCGGCCCTGGCGAGCGTCTTCTTCGGTGGCGGAACGCGAGTAGCGGCCTTCACGGAGTCCGTAGCGACCGCGGCGGTGTCGTCGGCTGCGGTAGACGCCGCCGTACTGGCCAGCGAGGTACCGTTGCGCCGTGCGGCCTGCGCGGCGAACCACGTGCCGGGCGGCGGCATCGACTCGAAATAGTTGCGCACGCCGCCGAGCACGGCAACGGCGAGTTCGCGACGATGGCCGTCGTCACGCAGGCGGGTTTCTTCCGCCGGGTTGGTAATGAACGCCGTTTCGACCAGGATCGAGGGCACGTCCGGCGAACGCAGCACGACGAAGTTAGCGCGCTCGACATAGCCACGATGGGTCGGACCCAGACGCCCGAGGGCTTTGAGTACGTTGCCGGCAATCGATTCGCTGGCCTGCATGGCGTAGCCCTGCTGCAGGTCCAGCAGGACGGCGGCGAGGCTGTCGTCCTTGTCGTCGAGCGACACGCCGCCGACCAGGTCGGCGCGGTTTTCGCGGTCGGCCAGCCAGCGTGAGGCCTCACTGGTCTTGCCGCGCGGCGACAACACCCAGACGGAGGAACCCTTGGCGTCGCCGTTCTTGAAGGCATCGGCGTGTATGGAGACGAACATATCCGCGTTGTGCTCGCGGGCGATCTCATAGCGGCGCTTGAGCGGGATGAAGTAGTCGCCGTTGCGCGTCAGCACGGCCTGCATGCCGGGCTGGCGGTTGATCTGGTCAGCCAGCTCGCGAGCCACCTGGAGGGTAACGTCCTTCTCGCGCAGGCCGGTCGCGCCCTTTGCGCCCGGATCTTCACCGCCATGACCGGCGTCGATCGCGACCACTACCTTGCGCTCGCCCGTGGGCAACATGGGCGGCTTGCCGGCGGGCACGGCCTTGCCCCGGGAACCACGGGACCCGCGCGTTTGCGTGGGCGCCTGAGACGGCGCATCGGCTTCCGCGTCCGCAGAGGCCATCGACGGTGAATCGTTATCGGCTGCCGGCGGCGGATTGTCGCCCGGATCGCTCTGTCCACCCGGATAGAGGTCCAACACCAGGCGGTAGCCGTAGTCGCCGGCGGGCTTTAGCAGGAAGCTTTTCGGCTTGGCCTTCGGATCGACCGTGGTCACCAGGCGCGCCGAGCCACCCTGCTTGCTCAGGGTCATCGATTTGTACAGGCCCTGCCCGCCCGGGGCGGCGAAATCACCCATCACCGAGCTGTCGGCGATGTCCAGCACGACTGTGCCGGGCACGTCGCCCTGCGACATCTTGTAGGAAGCCGGTCCGGAAAGATCGAACACCACGCGCGTGTATTCGGGGCCCGCCCAGGCGCGGGCGGCTTTCACGTCGGCGGCCGACGCGGAGGCAGCAGTGAGCATCGCGATGGCGGTCACGCACGCAAGGAGGCCAAGTTTGATAGTGATTCCCCTCATACGGCCCGGATTGAACTGCAAGCGCCCGACGAATGCAAGACGTTTTCCCTTGTTAATCCATAACCTGCGAACACTTCGTCAACGACCGTACAGGAATGTCGTGCAACCGACGGCCGCACAGGCGAAGAAAAGCCCGTGTTTTCAGGGCTGAACGAGGCGGCAAGGCAAAACGGCGGGCGATTACGCCGGCAGCGACGGACCGGCGGCCAGGGAAGCCACCACATCCTCGCCAAGCGGCGATTTCGCCTCCAGGCGAACGGCCCTGCCCGATCTTTCGTGGCGAAAGCTCAGCGCCAGATCGACCGGCGGCAAGGCACCCGCCCCCCGCTCGGGCCATTCGACGAGCACGATGCTGCCCGGTTCGGTGAGACTATCCAGGCCCAGCCACTCGAGCTCGCCCGGGTCGGCGATGCGATACAGGTCCAGGTGGAAGGCCTGGCGCTCACCGATGTCGTAGCCCTCGACGAGGCTGTAGGTCGGGCTCTTGACCCGCTCGCCAACCCCGAGCGCCCGAAGAAAGGCACGGGCGAACGTGGTTTTGCCGGCGCCAAGATCTCCGTAGAGAAACGCGACCAGGCCACCGGGCAAGTCCCCTGCAAGGCGACGCCCCAGTGCCATGGTGGCTTCCTCGTCGGCGAGGAACAGTTCGATGTCACTCATGCATCCAGTCCATTGACGAGGCGACGCAGGGGCTCGAGCAGGTCACCGGCAAGCAGGCCGCGCTCACCTTCCTGCGCGGCGATGTCGCCAGCCCGGGCGTGCAGCCCGACACCGAGGCACGCCGCTTCGTAGGCGTCACAGCCCTGGGCGAGCAACGCGGCGATGATGCCTGTGAGCGTATCGCCCATGCCGCCGCTTGCCATGCCCGGGTTACCCCAGGGGCACACGGCGACCTCACCCGCAGGCGACGCGATCAGGCTGCCGTTGCCTTTGAGCACCACCACCGCCTGGAAGCGGCGGGCCATTTCGCGCACCGCGGCGAAGCGATCCGCCTGCACGGCCTTGGTGTCGATACCGAGCAGCCGCCCGGCCTCGCCGGGATGCGGCGTGAGCACGATCGTCTCCGGCAACGCACGTTCCTCCGCATGCAGCAGGTTGAGTCCGTCAGCGTCCAGCACGGTCGGAAGACCGGCGTCGAGCGCCGTGGTCCACAGGGCATGCCCCCACGCGGCTTGTCCGAGACCGGGACCCAGCGCGACCACCGAGGCCTTTTCCAGCATCGGCTGTAAGGCCTGCGGGCCATTCACGCCATGGGCCATCAATTCCGGACGCGCGGCATTCATCGCCAGCACGTTCTCCTCGCGCGTGGCCACGCTGACCAGCCCCGCCCCCGTGCGCAGCGCGGCTTCGGCGGCCATTCGCACGGCGCCGCCGGTGCCATGATCGCCGCCAATGGCGAGCACGTGGCCATTCGTGCCCTTGTTCGACTCGCGCGGCCGCGATGGCAGGTGCTCAGGCAGAAGCAGGTGTGCGTCAGCGGCCCCGAGTAGTGAATCCGGCAGCCCGAGCGTGTGAAGTTCGATATCGCCGGCGACTTCGCAGTGAAACGTATGCAGGCCGCGCTTGTTCACGATGAAGGTCGCCGTCGCTGTAGCGCGTACGGCCACCCCTGGCGTCGCACCCGTGTCGGCGGACAGTCCCGAGGGGATGTCGAGTGCGAGGATAGGCGCACCGGCTGCGTTCATGGCCTCTATCGCACCCTGCGCCTGGCCTTCGGGTGCGCGATTCAGGCCGGTGCCATAGATCGCGTCCACTAGCACGTCCGCCAACGGAAGCTGGGTCTCATCCGCTGGGGAACTCAGCTTGCCACCGGCGGCAAGGAAGGCATCGCGCGCCTGTGAGGCGTCGCTGCCACGAGGCTCGCCCAGGGCGATCACATCGACGGACAGTCCGGCCACGAGCGCGTCCCGGGCAACCAGGTAGCCATCGCCGCCATTGTTGCCGGCACCGCAGACCACCCGCAGCCGCCTGGCCGCAGGCCAGCGCCGGCGCAGCATGCCGAAGGCCGCCGCAGCCGCTCGCGTCATCAGCTCGAACCCGGGAATGCCGAGTTCGGCGGTCGCGCGCTGGTCGATGGCGCGGGCCTGGGCTGAGGTGAAGAGAGCGATGCCGAGCTTGGGTGCGGTCATCGGGGGATTATAGAAGGGGCAAGTAGAATGCACGTATGTCCGCCTCTCCCGCCATCGACTACGCCGCCCTCGCCACCGACATCAAACGATGGGCGCGCGAACTCGGCTTCGCCGATGTTGGCATCTCGGGCACCGACCTCGGCCACGATGAGGCGTATCTCGAGCGCTGGCTGGCCGACGGCCATCACGGCGAAATGGAATACATGGCGCGCCACGGCACGCGGCGCAGCCGCCCCGCCGAACTCGAGCCCGGCACGCTTCGCGTCGTCTCGGTACGCATGGATTACATTCCGCCCGGCACCGCGAATGCGTGGGACGTGATCAACGACGGCGACAAGGCCTATGTCGCGCGTTACGCCCTCGG
>Ga0182006_1000476_pt1 | contig 31364 bp, 26 predicted proteins | sample Sormic07211104_1_FD_123022 | JGI IMG/M metagenome (GOLD analysis project Ga0182006, IMG submission 123022) | Rhizosphere microbial communities from Sorghum bicolor, Mead, Nebraska, USA - 072115-104_1 MetaG | ecosystem: Host-associated > Plants > Roots > Rhizosphere | place: USA: Nebraska...
GGCCGGCCGTCCAGGCCGGCCCCCTGACGGGCCTTTTCGCCCGGCGCTCCTCGGTTCCACAAGTCGCCACGAGGGTGGCGGCCGACGGCTCTTCCGGGCACGGAGGGGTCGTGAGGCAAGAGCAACACCCGTCGCCCGGGATGGACACCGCACGTGCAAGCCGCCTCCCATGAGTCTCCCTCACCCGGGTGGGAAGCGGGCTGGCCCGCGATTCGCCACCCTATGTCGAGCGAAGGAGGCTGTGCACTGCCACCGAGCGAGCGGTGACAAGCCTCGCCCGATCACCGCAAGGCTTCCTTCGCCAGCGAGAAGATCGAGGCATCGCGGGCCAGCCCGCTTCCCACCCGGGTGCGGCCACCGGCAATCGGCAACCGGCTGGTGACTAGCTGCACGTGGCACGGCGGGCGTTGCTCTTCCCACCAACCCACCGCGGTGTCGAGAGAGCTGCCGGGCGCCACCCTCGGCGCGACATGAGGAGCCGAGGACGGGCGGGCGGAAAAGGCCCGTAGGGGATCGGCCTGGACGGCCGATCGTTTTCGCTGAGGCAGGAGCCGAATCGAAAACCCCCGCCCGACCGTCCGAGCCCGAAGGGGCGCCAGCCATCGAACACGGCCGCGCAGCGGCATCCCTTCCCAAGGGACGGCACCGCCTGTCGCGCCGAGGGTGGCGCCCGGCAGCTCTACCGCGACGCGCACAACGAATGCGAGGGCGAAGCCGAGCCCTGACACCGATCGATGGAAGCGAGAGCCCCAATCCCGGCTTCTTCACGCTTTTCTACGTGACCGACGTCAAAAAATCGTCCTCTGTAGGGGTTCCCCTACAGAACTTCTGAAAAATGTGGTTATTATCGGAGCCACTGTGTCTGCGCGGTCACGAGAGTGACCCGATGTAAGCGAGCAGTCCGACGCTCCATCGCTTCACCCGGTCCTGCATTCCCAGTAAGTCGCCGGCTCGCGAGCCGGTTTTCGAGTGTTGGATAGAGGTGTGTGTGATGGCAACAGGTACTGTGAAGTGGTTCAACGACGCCAAGGGCTTTGGCTTCATCACTCAGGATGAAGGTGGTCCGGATGTGTTCGTGCATTTCCGTTCCATCCAGGGCAACGGCTTCAAGTCGCTGCAGGAAGGCCAGAAGGTGGAATACACCGTGACCCAGGGCCAGAAGGGCCCGCAGGCGGATAACGTCGTCCCGAAGTGATTCGTTCGGGTTGGCATTGAGCCACCCGTCCTTGCATGACTTCCGCTCCTTCGGCGCAGCCGCGCCGGAGGAGCTTTTGCGTGCCCTGCGGAGCCACCCATGACCACCATTCCCATTGACGGCAAGCCGCGCGATCTCGGCGGCGGATTCGTCGTGCGGCGCATGCTTCCCCACCTGAAGGCGCGGCACGTCGGCCCCTTCGTATTCTTCGACCAGATGGGTCCCGTGGCGTTCGGCGACGACGCGGGACTCGATGTGCGCCCGCATCCGCATATCGGCCTCGCCACCGTCACCTGGTTGTTCGATGGCGTGATCCGCCATCGCGACAGCCTCGGCAGTGCCGTGGACATCCATCCCGGCGATGTGAACTGGATGACCGCCGGCCGCGGCATCGTGCATTCCGAGCGCACGCCACCGGACGCGCGGCATGGCGGCAACCTGCATGGCATCCAGGTATGGGTGGCCTTGCCGAAGTCGCATGAAGGGATCGATCCGGAATTTCATCACCACGCCGCGGCCGAGTTGCCGAAAGTGGAGCGTGACGGAGCCCGGCTCGTGGTCATTGCAGGCGATGCCTTCGGCGAGACGTCCCCGGTACGCGTGTTCGCTCCCATGTTCTTCGTCGAGGCGCGCCTCGAGAAGGGCGCCCGCCTGCGGATGCCGGAGCAGCATGCCGAATGGGGTGCCTACGTGGTCGAGGGTGCCGCCCGCTTCGGCGAAACCGACCTCGCCGCGCTGGACATGGCCGTGGCGTACGAGGGCGAGCCGCCGGTGCTGGAGGCGAAGGAGCGGTCGCTGGTGATGTTGTTCGGCGGCGCGCCACTCGATGGCGAGCGGCACCTGTGGTGGAATTTCGTGGCCAGTTCGAATGAACTGATCGAGGCGGCCAAGGCCGATTGGTCCGCGGGCCGCTTCCCGGTCGTGCCCGGCGACGAGTACGAACGGATTCCCCTGCCCACCTATTGAGCGGAGTACGGGACATGGCCAGGTTCACCAGTTTCCGTGAGTTCTACCCCTATTACCTCGGCGAGCACACCGACGTGCGTTGCCGCCGCCTGCATTTCGCCGGCAGTTGGGTCGTACTGGCGGCGCTGGTCATGCTCGTCGCCACCGGCCAGCTCCGCTGGCTGTTGCTGGCGCTGGTCGGTGGCTACGGTTTCGCCTGGATCGGGCACTTCGTGTTCGAGAAAAACCGGCCGGCGACCTTTCGCCATCCGTTCTACAGCCTCATGGGCGACTGGGTGATGTTCGTCGACATCTTGCGCGGGCGCGTATCGTTGCGCTGAGCTGGCCGGAGCCGGGCAGGGCGTCCATCACGCGACCTCGGCGGGGGCTTCCTGCCGATGGCATTCACGCTGCGCGCGCCGCGCCGCGCTCCACGAATCGATCGCCATCTCGCCGCGGGCCGACCGGCACGCCTCGACCAGTCTTTCCACGTCCGTGTCGCTCATGCCCGCGTTGAGGGTCAAGCGCAGCAGCGAACGGCTGACCGTCGTCGCCGGCGCGCTGAACACCGAGCCGAACACGCCATGACGCTCCATGATGTCGCGCACGCGCCCGGTCAGGATTTCCTGCCCCGCCTCGAACGCGACGATCTGCTCGGTGCCGTCCCCGATGGGGTAGCCCAGGGCGGTCAGTTCATGGCGCACATGACGGGTGATCCCGCGCAGCCGGCGCCTGCGCCAGCCTTCGGCCTGGATGACCCGGTGCGCGGCCGAAAGGCCGGCCAGTTCATGGGGCAGCAGGGAGGAACTGAAAATCGCGGGTAGCGCCTCGCAGCCGAAATAGTCCTTGAAACGCGTCGTGCAGGCGATGAAACCCGCGCGCGAGCAGTAGGCCTTGGCCAGGCTCGCCGTGATGAAGTGCACGCGGTCGTTGAGGCCAAGGCTGGCCACGAGGCCTTCACCGCGACGCCCGTGCGTGCCGAGCGAATGGGACTCGTCCACGACGAGGACGCAACCGTGCTCCCTGGCCACGCGCGCGATCTCGACCAGCGGGGCCACGCTTCCGTTGGTGCTGTAGACCGCATCGACGACGATCACGCCCTGGCCGTTACGCAATACCTGCCGTTCGAGGTGGGCGACGTCGTTGTGCAGCACGGACACCGCCTTGGCGCCCGCGCTGCGGACGCCTTCCCACAGCGACGCGTGGGCCAGCATGTCGACGTACACCGGCACGCGTTCCGTGGCGATGGACTGGATGAGGCCCACGTTGGCCGCGAAACCGGATTGGGCCAGGATGCCGTCCTCGCTGCCGACGGCTCGCGCCAACTCGGCCTCCACGCGGTGCAACGGCTGTCCGGCATCCTGCTGGAACAGGGCCGACATCATCATTCCCAGGCCTCCGTCGGCCAGGGACATACGCTGTGCTTCGACGATCGCGGGGTGCCCGGCGATGGCGAGATAGTCGTTGCTCTGGAGCATGAGGTCACCGTCGTGCGGCTGTCGGCCCCTCAAAATGTGACGGCCACCCCAATCGACCGCCACGCGTTCGTTGTGAAATCGATCCACCCTTCGCTCGACGAAATCGGGAAGCGCGGGTGCCTTGGCAAGGCGGTGCAGGACGGAAACATTTTCCATGGTTCATCTCTCTCTAGGTGATGGATGGGCGAATTCCGGACCGCCCGGGAGGGCGGCATGCGTCGGCCTCGCCCGGGCAGACGCGAATTCGTTAGAGAGAGGCGTCCCACCGGGGCACCGCCGCGCGGCGCCCCTGCCTCATGCCATTACCAGAGAGACGTCGTTGGGACCGGGTGGTCCGAACGTGACGACGGATTTTCGGACCAAACGGCTACCGCGCGCCGGAAGCTCCGCCACGGGAAGGTGAACTCGTTTGGATTCAGGGCCCGGCTAGATGAAGCGCGGCCTGCTGTCGGCGGCCAGGCTCAGGTCCTGCTCGCGTAGCCATGTGCGGTATGACTTCACATGCTGCAGGCGGAATCGCTCCACGTCGTCGATGAGGGCGTAGTAGTACCACTGTTCGCCGGAAATGGCCGTTGCCGGGTACAGGTGCGCTTCGGGGTGGCTGACACCCTTGTGGTAGAAGCCGTCCCGTGAATTGAACCAGGGCAGGGCCTCGCCACTGCGCAGGGCTTCCAGGACCGTGGCCGGCGCCCCCAGATCTGCCGCAATTTCATAGTGCGTACGCAGGTCCTCGTCCGTCTGGACGAGGAGGAAACGGCCGATGCCCCACGCGTCGACCAGGAGCAGCCCGGTGGGATTGCAGTGCACGTAGCATTCCACCGGCTGGAACGTGGCCGTGACGCTCTGCAGGACTTCGCGGAAGGCCGGGTCGCGCAGGAAGCGGAAATTGCCCAGGGCCAGGGTCTCGGCGACGAAGGCGCTGGCGCGTTCGAAGTAGCGGTGCTGCAGTTCGGTGATGGCGGTCTGCAGTTTTTCGATCGCGAGGGGGTCGTTCTTCCGGATGAAGCGGTCGATCACCCCGGAGTTGAAGGCGTCGATGGCCGTCGCATCGTCGGCGCGGCCGGTTAGCAGGATCTTGCCGATATGCGGATTCGGCAAGCGCTTGCAGAAGGTGATGCCATCCATCTCGGGCATGGCCTGGTCGACCACCACCACGGAGATCTCGGCGAACCGCTCGGGGTCGTAGACCACCCGGTGGATCGAGTCGATGTCCAGGGCGACCAGTTCCTGCGTTTCCGAGGGACGGTCTTTCCAGCGGTACAGCCAGCCGCCGCCAGGCACGGGGCGGCTGCCGTTGTTGCCGAGCGTGGCCAGGGCGCTACGCGGGGAACTGAACGTGCGCACCCGCACCATCGGATCGAGCAGCAACGGGACGACGTCGAGGTATTCCTCGTGGTCGTCCACGAGCACCGTCGTGGTCGGAAAATGGAAGGGCTGGATATCGCCCTGTGAGTTCAGCGTCATCACTGCCGGTCCCCGGTCTCCGGATGCGGGAAGGTAAGGGTGAATTCAGTGAATTCACCCAGGTTGGTACGGCATGCGATGCCACCGCCCATATGCTCCATCGCCGCGCGACAAAAAGCGAGGCCTATGCCCAGCCCGGTGATGGTTCCGCTCCCGGCGCTGTCGCTCGAATAGGAATAGAAACGGTTGAAGATGCGGGGAAGCACGTCCGGCGGGATGCCGGGGCCGGTGTCCAGGACCCGGATCCGGTTGGCCTGTTCGTCCGGTTCGATAGTCACCGCGATCTCCCCCTTGCCGGCCCGGTCGATATGGAACAGCGCGTTACGCAGCAGATTGAAGAGCACATGGACCACCAGGGCTTCCTCCCCGAGCAGGCGAAAGTCGCCCGTGGGTGACAGGGTGATCCTTTCGCGCTCCGCGCGCGAGCCATAGGGAAATCGGCGCAGGGCCTGCTCCACGCATTCGCGTGCCCCCAGCGGGGTGAGCGGTACCTCGCCGATCGGCCGGGCGGAGAGCAGCAGCATGTCGATGATGGTGTTCGCGTAGGTGACCTCGCGCTCCATGACGCCGATGCTGCGCTCCAGCGCGTGCAGGTTCTGTGCGCGCACGTCGGGTACGGGCAGCCCCTGGCTCTCGGCCAGACGGTGGCTGCGGAGGAGGTCGGGCATGAAGCGGGCGACGGCGCGCGCGGCGATGCGCAGCGAACCCAGGGGGGTGCGCAGCTCATGGGCGATGTTGTTGGAGGCCGCCGTCAGAGCGTCGATTCTCGATTGTTCGGCCATGTTGGACGACACGGTACACGTGGCGCCGCCGACCATGCCGAACAGCAGGAGCGGGATGTACTCGAGCATGGTCTGGGTGTGCAGGTGCGCCTCCGGCGAGAGCGCGAACACCAGGGCGGCGATCAGGCTGCCCAGGGTGAAGACCACGAGGAAACTGGCGATGTCGAACAGCATCATCAGCAGCATCACGCAGGCGAGGTGGGTCATGAGCCATGCGGGCGTGGCGTTGCGCAAGGTCATGTAGCCGACGAAGAACGGCATCGCCACGGTCATCGCGAAGTACCAGTACGTCGGCAGGTGCGTGCGCAGGCGACGCGGCCACCATGGCAACAGGGCCAGCGGGATGAAGGTGGCGCTGCAAAGCAGCCGCATGGGCAGGTTTTCGTACGGCTGCGGGAACAGGTACGCCCATACCGGGTAGTACACGGCGAGGGAAAAACTGCCGACCACGCCGATCGCGACCATCTTCGGCTGCGAATAACGCGTGCGCAGGAACATCGTCGTTTCGAACCGGGCCATCGCGCGCAGCAGCAGCCACAACTGCATGCGGAAGAACTGCCGCGGGCGGGTCGAGTTGTCCGGGGGCGTGGACATGGGTGGCATGGCGTCCGTCAGTGGCTCGAGGGGCAAGCGAACGCGTTCATCGGTACTGCTGGTGGCAGGCCTGGCAGGCCTCGCCGATGGGAGCCAGCGCCCCGGCAAGGGCCTCACAGCTGTCAGGGACATGGGCGAGGGCGCCGTCGAGCGCCGTGAGGAGCTTGTCCCCTCCGCCGTAGAAGGGTGCGTCCATGCCGGGGAAGGCCTCGCGAATGTCCCCGGCGCTTTCCCGCATGCGCGACAGGTGGGCCAGCGAGCCCTTGGCATCGCACTGTTTCGCCCGCACGTTGGCGCGCAGGACGCCCATGTGGTGCTGCATGACCGCCATCACCCCGAGATGGAACGGCGTTCCCTGGCGCAGCGCGGACAAGGCGAAGGTGGCACCCATCGCGCCGACCACGAGTCCGAGGATGACGAGTAGCAACGGGCGCATCGGTGATCCATGGCAGCACGAGGCCGCCAGCATAGCCGACGGTCCCATTCTTTCGATATGAGACAATGAACACGGATTTCCCGATCGAGACCCACGTGAGCACGGCCCAGGCAGAACGTTTCGCCGGCATCGAACGCCTGTATGGCCGCGGCAGCCTGGACCGCCTCGCGCATGCGCATGTCTGCGTGATCGGCGTGGGTGGGGTGGGCTCATGGGCGGCCGAGGCCCTGGCCCGAAGCGGCATCGGCCGGCTCACCCTGATCGATGGCGACGACGTCTGCCTCTCGAACACGAACCGCCAACTGCATGCGCTGGACGGCCAGTATGGAAAACCCAAGGTGGGCGTCGTCGCCGAACGCGCGCATGCGATCAGCCCGACCATCCGTCTGGAAGCGGTGGAGCGTTTCCTCACCCCGTCGACCCTCGACGACCTGCTGGACCGCAATTACGACGTGGTGATCGACGCCTGCGACGCGCTGAAGGTCAAGCTCGAGACCATCGTCTGGTGTCGCCGGCGCAAGGTCCCGCTGGTCACCGTGGGCGCGGCGGGCGGACGTACCGACCCCACCCAGGTTCGCGTGCGCGATCTTTCGCGGACCGAGCACGACGCCATGCTCAGCATGATCCGGAAGAAGCTTCGCCAGGAATACGGATTCCCCCGCAACCCGGACCGCTTCTTCGGTGTTTCCGCGGTCTACTCGTTGCAGAACGTACGCTATCCGCAGCCCGACGGCAGTGTCTGTGGCGTGCGCCCGCCGGGTGGCGACGCGCTCAAGCTCGACTGCGGCGGCGGGCTGGGCGCGGCCACGCATGTGACCGGGGCGTTCGCCTTCGCGGCGGTAGGCAAGGCGCTCGAAAAACTGACCTCGGTGCGGGGCTGACCTTTCAGCGCCCGGCGGCGACGATCCGTAGTGCCTCTTCGAGCCGGTCCGGATCTTCCTCGGCGCCCATGGCGAGGCGGATGCCGGCAGCCCGCCGTCCCGTGTCGACGAAGTGTTCCGACGCGGCGACGTGGACGCCATGTGCGAGGAGGCGTTTCTCCATGGCGGGCGCGTCAGGCAGCGGAAGCCACGCGTGCAGGCCGGTCCCCGATGTGACCAGGTCGTCGCCGATGATCCGCCGGGCCATCCCGGCGCGTGACGCCATGGCGGCGGTCAGTTCGTCGAGCAGCGCATCCGCCGTGCCGTCATCCATCCAGCGGGCGACGATGGAGGGCGTGAGCGCCGGCAGGCCGTCCTGTTCGAGCTGGATGCTGGCCGATGTAGCCGCCTGCGTCGCCGCGTCGGCGTGCAGCATCCAACCGACACGCAGGCCCGGTCCGAGGATCTTGCCGATGCCACCGCAGTGCACCGTTCGATGGGGGGCGAGGCGGGCCAGTGGCGGCAGGTCCTCGCGCGCCGGCCGATGCAGCGGTGAGTAGACGTCGCCCTCGACGATGGTCAGGCCGAGGCGTTCCGCGACCTCCACGATATCCAGGCGCCGTTCCAGCGGCATCGTCGCCGTCGTCGGATTCTGCAACGTGGGCTGGACATAAAGGGCACGCGCGCCGGATCGCCTGGCCGCTTGTTCCAAGGCGTCGGGCCTCATGCCATGCCGGTCCATCGCCACGTCGACGCAACGCGAACCGAGGTGCCGCGCCACGCGGCGGACGCCATGGTAGGTGTGCTCCTCGACGAGGAGGGCGGAACGCCTTCCGGCGGTGGACGCGGCCAGGGCGAGGGCGAGCGCGTGCCGCGCACCGATCGTCAGGGCGATGAGCCGAGGATCGACCGGACCGTGCCCTCCCACGCGCTCGAGCCAGCCTGCGATCGCTTTCCTGATCCACAGGGCACCGGCGGGATCGGGATATGCGAGCGACCCGGCATCCACCGGCGTGGTGGCCAGCGCGGCGCGAAGGCGGGTCACGACGCTTCCGCGAAGGGGAAGGTTCACGGCCAGGTTGTAACTGGGTTCCATGGTCGCATTGTAGGGCTGCCCGCCAGGGCTGCTAGGCTTCGCCGCCATGTGGTGCGTCTATCTGATCGAATGCCGGAACGGTGCGTGGTATGCGGGGATCACCAACGATCTCGACGCGCGCTATGCCGCCCATGTGGCGGGCAAGGGAGCGCGTTACACGCGGGCCAATCCGCCGGTCCGGCTGCTGGGCTTTCGTCCCTTCGCCGACCGCTCGGCCGCGTCGAAGGCCGAGTACGAGGTGAAGCGCCTGCCCAAGGCGAGGAAGCTGGCGTGGCTGAACGCCCGCGACGGCGCGTAGCTCCGGCGGGACACGGGGTACCCGTCGATGTGGGACTGGCATAGGATGGGCGTGACGAGAAACGGAATTCCACAGACGTAAGGAGGCCATGCCATGGAAGCTCGCCTGCACACGAAAATCACCCCCGATTGGCACCGATGGATCGGCGAGTCGCTCGCCGCCGGCCACGCTCCCGCCGACCTCCTCGGGATCATGAAACAGAACCGCTTCGACGAATGGGCGGCACGCGACGCGATCGCCGAAGCGCTGTTCGGCAACGCGGCGCCGCGACAGCCGGCGCAGGCCCCCGAGCCCGCCGCGTTCAGCAGCCGCCTCGACGATGGTCATGTCCTCTACGTGGGCGACCGCGGCATACGCGTGCTCGTGCGGGTGTCCCGCCCGACGATCGCCGTGCTCGATGGCGTGCTGGACCCGGTCGAATGCGACCAATTGCGCGCCCTGGCCACCACGCGCCTGGCTCGCTCCGAGGTGGTCAGTCCGGGCACGGGTATCGGCGTCGTGCAGGATATCCGGACGAGCGAAGGCGCCAACTTCGGGCGTTCGGAGAACGAGCTGATCGCTCGCGTGGATGCGCGCGCCGCCGCGATCATGCGAATGACCGAGGATCACGGCGAGGGACTGCAGGCCATGCGTTATGGCGTCGGCGCCCAATACGTGCCCCATTTCGATTTCTTCCCGCCGGATGATCCGGGCAGCCAGTCGCACCTGAAGAACGGCGGCCAGCGCGTATCGACCCTGATCATGTACCTCAACGACGTCGAGGCCGGTGGCGAAACCGTCTTCCCCCGGATCGACTTCAGCTACGTGCCGCGCAAGGGGCAGGCGCTGTATTTCGAGTACACGGCGCCCGACGGATCGCTCGATCCGTTGTCGCTGCACGGCGGGGCACCGGTGGTCCGCGGCGAGAAGTGGATCCTCACCAAGTGGATGCGTGAGCGGTCGTTTCCTGGTTGAACCGTGACCTCTGGCCTATATCCGGCCCACGCCATAGCCCGCAATCTCATCGGCTTAAAGGGGAGGGTCGATCGATGCGCCGACAGGCAGCCAGAGTCGTTCGTTTTGTCGCGCTTGGCGCACTCGCATGCGTCCCGGGCGCATGGGCACAGGAGCCTGCGCAAGCCCGGCCCGCCACGCCGGGCCCCGCCACCGGCTCGACGGTCGCCGCACCGGCGGCCGTGGCGATCGAGCCGGCCGAGATTCCTTTCGCCTCGGCACATGCCGGTTTCGTGCGCACGCCCAGTGCACCCACCGCCTGGGGCGGGCCGCGCACCGGCAGCGAAGCGACGCTGTCCGACCGCGTCGTGTCCTACCGGATACAGGCTCGCCTCGATCCCGCGAAACACACCGTGGACGGCCAGCAGCAGCTGACCTGGCGCAATCGGAGCGACCGGCCCGTCGGCGCGGTGTTCCTGCACCTCTATCTCAACGCCTTCGAGGGCGAGGGAAGCACCTTCTTCACCGAACGGCGCGTACTCGCGGCCCACGGTGGATCGCGTGGCGTCGCCGACGTGAAAAAGGGCGAGTGGGGCTACATCGACCTGGGCAATGTGGAACAGGATGGCGCGGCGTTGAAGTGGCGCTACGTCCATCCGGATGGCGGCCCCGACACCGACCATACCGTGGTTCGCGTCGACCTGGCGCGGCCGGTCCCGGCGGGCGGAAGCGTCACGCTGGACATGAACTTCCATAGCCAGTTGCCACGCGTGATCGAGCGGACCGGCTACGTCGGCAAGTTCCACCTCGTCGGCCAGTGGTTTCCCAAGATCGGCGTGCTGGAACTGCCTGGTGAGCGAGGTGCCACCGAGCCGCGCTGGAACGTGCACGAATTCCATTTCAACAGCGAGTTCTACGCGGACTTCGGCGAATACGACGTTCGCATGACCGTGCCCCGCGATTACGTGGTGGCGGCCGTCGGCGAACAGCAGGGCGATCCCACGCCCGAAGGCAACGAACTGACCTGGCATTTCGCCCAGGCCGACGTCCATGATTTCGCCTGGATGGCCGCGCCCGGCTACAAGACGCTCGACGGTGAGTACACCGGTCCGGGCAGCCCGCGGGTGAAGGTCAAGGTGGTCTATCCACCCGAGTACGAGGCGAGCGCTAAGCCGGTGCTGAAGGCGACCATCGATTCGCTCGCTTATTTTTCGTCGACGCTGGGTCCTTATCCCTACAAGACGGTGACCGCCGTGGTGCCGCCGTTCAACGCGTCCGAAGCGGGTGGCATGGAGTACCCCACGTTCTTCACCGCGGATAGCTTCACCGAAGTGAAGCCGAAGACGCTCGATGAATACATCCTCGATTTCGTGACCATCCACGAGTTCGGCCATGGCTATTTCTATGGCTTGCTCGCCTCGAACGAATTCGAGGAGCCGATGCTCGACGAAGGCCTCAACGAATACTGGGACGACCGCATGCTGCGCGAACGCAAGCAGCGGGTGTACCTGACCAAGCCGTTCTGGCAGTTCTTCGGCGTGGAAGCGCCGATGGACGTGTTCGCGCTCGAACGGATGGTCGCGGCGCTGCCGCGTCCATCCGACCCGCTCGGGCAGAACGCGTGGGACCGTCTGTCCAGCGCCGACTACGGCACGGTGTATTCGCGCACCGCCACGGCCATGCACGATCTCGAGGAGCGCCTCGGCAAGGACGTGACGGAGAAGGCGTATCGCAGGTACTACGCCACATGGCATTTCCGTCACCCGTCGATCGCCGACCTCCAGGCGTCGATCGCCGAGGTTTCGGGGAAGCCCGACGTCGTCGCGCAGGTGTTCGACCAGTACGTCTATGGCACCGCGCGTATCGACGACCGCGTGAAAGAGATCGTCAGCGAGGAAGTGTTGCCGCTCGCGGGAACCACGATCAAGGACGGCCATCGGGTCGAACTGTCGTCCGAGCAGAACGACGAGGCGGTGTCGAAGCAGCGTGAGGCATGGAAAGACGCGCATCCCGATGCGGCCGAGGGTACCGGGCCGTTCCCGTGGAAGACGACGGTCACGGTGTGGCGGGACGGCGCGCGCGTTCCGCAAACGCTCAAGGTGTCGTTCGCGGACGGATCGGTCGAGACCGTGCACTGGGACGACGACCGTCGCTGGGCCCGTTTCGTCTTCACCAAGCCGGTGAAGGGCACGTCCGCCGAACTCGATCCCGACAGGAAGATCTACCTGGACGCGAACAAGCTCGACGACAGCCGTACCGTGGACGCCAACCACGCCGCCTCGAATCGTTGGGGCGCCGATTTCGCGGCCCTGCTGCAGGGCCTCTACGCTTTCCTGGTGACGCTATGAACGACCGTCAGAAACGCTCGGCCATCGCGGCCATCGGCCATGGCACGCTCGGCGGCCTGCAATGGCGGCTGGTGCTGTTGTGGATACTGATCACCCTTCTGCCGACCATGGTGGTCGCCTTGCCGCTGTGGAAGGTGCTCGATCGCCTGCTCGGGTATTCGGTGCATGCCGATACGTGGGCAGCGCATTTCGACGGACTGATGTTCGCCGATGTCTTCTCCGCCTTGCGCGATGCCAATCGATGGACGGGCATGGCCTTCCTGGCGGGGGTCCTGCTGACGCTGGCGATATCGCCCTTCCTGACCGGCATGGCGGTGGCCGGTGGCCGCGCGAACCGGGCGCTCGGCTTCGGCGGCCTGCTTCAAGGCGGGGCGATGGAGTACGGGCGCATGCTTCGCCTGATGATCCTGTCCCTGGTTCCTTATGGTTTGTTCGTCCTGGTGGCGCAGGGTGCGTCCACGTTCGCGGAGCGCAAGGTCGATGCCGCGTTCCTGCCCTCGACCGCCGACCTGTACCAGCACGGCGCGCTCGCGGTGGGCTTGCTGTTCTTCGTGATCGCGCAGGCAATCGTCGAATCGGCTCGCGCGCAGTTCATCGCCGACGTCGGCTTGCGTTCGGCCTTCCGCGCGCTGGGCAGGGGATTCATGCAGTTCGTCCGCCGCCCCTTCGCGAGCGTTTTCGTCTACCTGGCGATCACCCTGGTGGGCGGCGTCCTGACGGTGCTCATCGCCGCGTGGCGGGGACATACCACCGGTGCGGGTAGCGGACTCCTGGTGGGCATCCTGATCGTCCAGCTCGGCGTGGCCGTCATGGCGTGGATGCGCACGTCACGCCTGCTGGCGCTGGCCGGGCTGGTGGCGGTCAATCCGCATCGGCGCCGCCGCACGGATTTCGCGCCGGCGTTGTAAGAGGCGCTTCAGCCGGCGCGGCGCACTTCGCGGTGCGGCGGGTAGTACGCGAACAGGTGCGTCGCGCCGCCGAGGAAATCGATGTTGTCGATGTGCTCGCCACCCAGGCGTTCGGCGACGTGGTCGGAGGCCTCGTTGCCGATGCGCACGAGGCTGATCACACGCTGGGCGTGCATCTGCTTCCAGGCGAAATCGAGGATGGCTTCACCCGCTTCGGTGGCGTAGCCGTGGTGGCGGTGCTCGGGCTTGAGCATCCAGCCCAGTTCGAGGTCGGGCCAGCCTTCGGGCTTCATCAGGCCGGCGCGGCCGATGAATTCGCCGGTGTCCTTCAACTCGATCGCCCACATGCCGCAACCGCGCAAGGCCCAATGACCTAGCAGCATGGCCATCGAGCGCCACGCGTTCATCCGGTCGAGGGGCTGCCCGTCACCGATCCAGCGCGTGCTTTCGGCGTCCGCGAGCATGGCCGCGTAATCGTCGAAATGGCGTTCGGTAAGGGCGGTGAGCCGCAGGCGCGGTGTTTCCAGAACGGGAATGTCTGCAATTGCCATCGAAGTGACCAAGTGTCAGCCGAGCAGTCGAGCCAGAGCGTGAGTGCTCAGCGCGAGGCTTTCCTGCCAGGACAAGCCGGTTATTTTCTCACCAGTGGCCGCGTCTTGGAAGCTTTCATCCTGCCCTGGAGCGAGGAGATGGCGGTAATCCACTGTAATTTCAGTGCCTTGCGGAAGGTCTTTCGCGGCGAAGATGAAGCCCAGGTGCCACAGGCCGGTGGGCTCGAAGCTATGGTTCACGTAGCACTCGTCCGGCCATTCGGGGGAAACGGTGTAGCGGTCCTCGAACCAGCGCGCGGCGGCGTGCAGGTCGGCGGACAGCGTCGGGGAGGCCATGATCTCGGCCCAGGCATGCGTGCGATCGATCTGGTCCGGGGCGGTGACGACACGCCCGGCGGCCACGAATTCGTCGACGAACAAACCCTTGCCGGCGCCTGGGATGGCGGAATCGGCGATACGGTAACGCGGCAGGATCATTGGATCATCAAGCCCCTGTTCCTGGCGGGGGCGCAAGTGCGCCGCCGGCATGGGGCGCGAGTGTAGCGCGTTCGGCCGGCGGCGGTAGTGGCCAGGAAGAGGGGTTCAGTCGTCCTCGGCGCCCGGCTTGGCCTTGGACGGCTTGGCCGCCTTGGTTTTCCTGGCCGCCTTGCCGTCGTCCACCTGGATGGCGTCGCGGTTGCGCTCGACCAGCGACGCGCCGATGCCTTTCACCTCGGCGAGCTGGTCGGCCGATTCGAAGGCGCCGTTCGCCTCACGCCAGGCGATGATCGCCTGGGCCTTGGCCAGCCCCACGCCGTCCAGCGACTGCGCGAGGGTCGGCGCGTCGGCGGTGTTGATGTTCACGGGCGACGAAGCGATGGCGAGCGGGGCGAGCAGCAGCAAGGCGAGCGCGGCGAGGGTGGCGAGATGACTGTTCACGTGGATTCTCCATGGTGGGCAGCGTCGGACGACGCAGGGGCACTCTGCGTCGTGCCAGGGTCGGCGCGAACTGGCGCGGCGATGAAATCCGGGTGAGGGGATGCCATCGCGCATGCCGTGGTTGTGCCGACGTCGCCGAAGGCGCCGCCGTCGTCGCTGTTACAATCGACCTTTGCCCAACGAGTCCGGTCCGCCATGGATACCTCCCGCATTTCTTCCTTCGTCAGCGGCCTCTGGGACGCGGAAATCGTCCCGCAACTGGTCGAGTACATCCGTATCCCGAACAAGTCGCCGATGTTCGACGCGCAGTGGCGGGAACACGGTTACATGGACCAGGCGGTGGCGTTGATGGAATCGTGGGCGCGCTCGAAGCTGCCCGCTCTCGAAGGGGCGTCGCTGGAAGTGATTCGCCTGGAAGGCCGTACGCCGCTGATCTACATCGACGTGCCCGCTCAGGGCGTGCAGGGCAAGGGCACGGATGAAACCGTCGTGCTCTACGGCCACCTCGACAAGCAGCCGGAGATGACGGGTTGGTCCGAAGGCCTCGGTCCGTGGACGCCCGTGCTCAAGGGCGACAAGCTCTACGGCCGCGGCGGCGCGGATGACGGCTACGCCATCTTCGGGTCGCTGGCGGCGCTGCTCGCGCTGCGCGACCAGGGCGTGCCGCATGCGCGCTGCGTGATCCTCATCGAGGCCTGCGAGGAATCCGGCAGCTACGACCTGCCATACTACGTGGACCACCTGGCCGGCCGCATCGGCAATCCGGCGCTCGTGGTCTGCCTCGACTCGGGCTGCGGCAACTACGACCAGCTCTGGCTCACCACGTCGCTGCGCGGCATGACCGGTGGCAACCTGACGGTGCAGGTGCTGGAGGAGGGTGTCCATTCCGGTGACGCCTCGGGCGTGGTGCCTTCGAGCTTCCGCATTCTTCGCGAGATCCTCAACCGCCTGGAGAATCCGCAGACGGGCGCGATCGTGCCGCCGGAACTCTATGTCGACATCCCGGCGCAGCGTCTGGAGCAGGCGCGGCGGTCGGCCGAAGTGCTGGGTACCGACGTGTACGACAAGTTCCCCTTCGTCGAAGGCATGAAGCCGGTGACCGACGACCTGGCCGAACTCGTGCTCAACCGCACATGGCGCCCCCAACTCGCCGTCACCGGCGCCGGCGGCCTGCCCGCGCTCGACAGCGCCGGCAACGTGCTGCGCCCGAAGACCTCGGTGAAGCTCAGCCTGCGCGTGCCGCCGACCCTCTCCGGCGCGGAAGCGGGCAAGTTCCTCAAGCAATTGCTCGAGAAAGACCCGCCGTATGGGGCGAAGGTCACCTTCGACCTGGAGAAGGACGGCAGCGGCTGGAACGCGCCGGCGCTGTCGCCGTGGCTCGAAGAAGCCGTCGCGAAGGCCTCGGAGCACTACTTCGGCGCGCCGGCGGCTTACATGGGCGAAGGCGGCAGCATTCCCTTCATGGGCATGCTTGGTGAGAAATTTCCGCAGGCGCAGTTCCTCATCACGGGCGTGCTCGGTCCGCACTCGAATGCCCACGGGCCGAACGAGTTCCTGCACATTCCGACGGGCAAGCGCGTGAGCATGGTCGTGGCCGACGTCGTGGCGCGCCATTTCCAGGAAGCGGCGCAGGCATGAGCGACGGCGCCGGCACGCTGGCCGCGCGTCTCGCGGCGGTGCGCGGGTCGATCGCCGCGGCCTGCCACGAGGCCGGCCGCGATCCGGCCGAGGTGACCCTGCTGCCTGTCAGCAAGACCTTCGGCGAGGACGTGGTGCGCGAGGCGGTAGGTTTGGGCCTGCGTCGTTTCGGCGAGAACAAGGTGCAGGAAATCCAGGCGAAGGCCGCCGGACTGGCGGACGAGCGGCTCGACTGGGTCGTGATAGGCCACCTGCAGACCAACAAGGCCAAGGCGGTGGCGAAGCTCGCCGCCGAAGTGCAGTCGCTGGATCGGCTGGACCTCGCCGTGGCGTTGGATAAAGCCCTGCAGGCGCGGGGCAGGGCGATCGACGTGCTCGTCCAGGTGAAAACCTCGCGGGAAGAAAGCAAGTTCGGACTGGCGCCGGAGGACCTTCCCGGATTCCTCGACGAGTTGAAGGCTTTTTCCTCGCTTCGGCTACGGGGGCTGATGACGCTCGCCGAAGCCTCGCCGGACGACGCCGTCGTCAGGGGCTGTTTTCGTACCCTGTATCGTCTTCGTGACAGGGCGCGTGACGCCGGTCATCCCGTCGACCGCCTGTCCATGGGCATGAGCGGCGATTTCGCGCTCGCGATCGCCGAAGGCAGCACCGAGGTACGCATAGGCAGCGCGATCTTCGGGGCAAGGTCCTACAAGCCCGCGATTGAGACCTGATGCACAAATTCGGTAACCGCCCCGCCGTGACGGCGCCGCCGGACCCTCACATAGGTGAAAGTAAGTCCTTATGTCCATTCAGGAATTAGCCCCGAAGGCCGCAGTTTCCTGCGACTTCTCTGAATGTTTCCTAGGAATGACCGTTTTTAACCTTATGCGAACAACTTGTTGAATCCGGTTTGGTAACTTCACCCCTCGTTCACGGTCGTCTCACCTTCACGGCGGCTTAACTTCACGATGAATAGGCCTTTTCGCTCATGCATTTAAAGCGACTGACCGCTCTCGCGTTAGCCACGTTTTGTATCGCCGCCGTAACACCCGTCATCGCCGACACGGTCACCGTTCCGCAGGGCCTCGACCAGTCCGCCGCACTCCTCCTGACCGACCTGCCGGTGTTCGCCCCGGCCACCGCGCTCGCCCAGTCCGCCGTTCCCGATGCCTCCTCGCTGATCGCACCCGCGGCTCCCCCCGCCGCCAGCCAGGTCGCCACCAACGATGACGCCACCGCCGACGATGACGACGACAGCCTCGTCGCCGCCGCCACCGCCAAGCTGGCCGGCCACGTCGACGGTCATGCACGGGAGGCGCTTCTCGCCTTCGCGATGAAGCTGCGTGACATCCGCTATCACCGTGGTGGCCGTGCCCCGTCCACCGGCTTCGATTGCAGCGGCTTCGTCCGCTACGTGTTCATGCACAGCATCGGTCTCGACCTTCCGACCAATTCCGCCAGCCAGTTCCTCGCCGGCCTGAAGGTCAAGCGCAGCGAAATGAAGACGGGCGACCTGGTCTTCTTCCGCACACGCGGCAAAGCCGTGTCGCACGTAGGCATCTACATCGACAACGGTCAGTTCATCCATTCGCCGTCGGCGGGCAAGACCGTCCGTGTCGACAGCCTCAACGAGGCCTACTGGGCCAAGCACTTCGTCGGCGCCAAGCGCCCCGAAGGCATCGCAAAGATCTGACGGGCACCCTTCAACGCATATTTCCGAAACGGCATGCTCCGGCATGCCGTTTTTTTTGGCCTGCATTTGTGCCGGAATCTTCTGGTGGAAGCCACCCCTTGTGGGAGCCGCTTCAGCGGCGATCCCGCGGCAGCGGGCCAGTTTCTTCTGCATGGCTCGGCTTCGCCCTCGCGTTGGGATGTGCGAGCAGAGCCGTCGGCCGCCACCCTCGTCGCTCCGGTTGCACCGTCGCTCGGGAAAGGACGCCGCTGCGCGGCCGTGTCTTATGGCTGGCGCCCCGTCGCGCCCGTCGCGCCGGGCGGGGTTTTCGATTCGCCCCGTGGCTCAGCGAAAACGGCCGGCCGTCCAGGCCGGCCCCCTGCGGGCCTTTTCGCCCGGCGCTCCTCGGTTCCACACCTCGCCACGAGAGTGGCGGCCGACGGCTCTTCCGGGCGCGGAGGGGTCGTGTGGCAAGAGCAACGCCGCGACCTGGATGGACATCGCAGCTGCAAGCCGCCTCCCATGAGTCTCCCTCACCCGCTTCCCACCCGAGTTGCGGTGAGCATGCGGCAACTCCCTAGTCGCACATTCGCGATGAAGCTTCGCCCGCCAGCCACTATCCTTGGCGCATGCCCCGTCAGCCTCCTCGCATGCCGACATCGCGTCCGCGTCGCACTGCCACTCCCGTGTTCGGCCTCGCCCGTGTGCTTTCCAAGCGCGGCATTTGTTCGCGCAGCCAGGGTGAGCGGCTGGCGCGGGAAGGACGGGTGCGGGTGGATGGGCGGATCGTGCGCGATCCCGAATTCCCTATCGCGGGACACGAGCGGATCGAAATCGACGGTGGGACGGCACAGGCCGTGGCGCCCATTTACATCGCCATGAACAAGCCGCGCGGCATCGTCGTGTCGGCTGCGGACGAGCGGGGGCGGGACACCGTCTACTCACTGCTCGAAGGAGCGGGACTTCCCTGGCTGGGGCCGGTGGGAAGGCTCGACAAGGCGAGTGAGGGATTGCTGCTGCTGTCGAACGATACGGCATGGGCCGCCGGAATCACCGAGCCGGCGACGCATGTATCGAAGACGTATCACGTTCAGGTGGCGGGACAGCCGGATGCGGCGACGGTCGCCGCGATGTGCGAAGGCGTGGTCGATGCGGGTGATACCTTGCGTGCGGCTTCTGCGTCACTGTTGCGCCAGGGCGAGCGCAATGCGTGGCTGGAGGTCACCCTCGACGAGGGGCGCAACCGGCATATCCGGCGCTTGCTGGCGGCGCTGGGGTTCGACGTGTTGCGGCTGGTGCGTGTCGCCATCGGCGATCTTGTCCTGGGGGACTTGGCCAAGGGGCAGTGGCGGCATCTTGGCGATGCGGAAGTGGCGGGGTTGCGGAGGGGGTGAGGCGATCGCGGCCGAGGCCGCTTCCCACCCACGATCCACCCTTCCACCCACCAATCCATGCATGCCTACTTTCGGGCATGCCTAGCTTCGGGTGGGAAGCGGCCTCGGCCGCGATCGAGCTTGCCTCACCCTCCCGAACAGCCAAGCCTCAGCCCTTCAGCACACCCAGCTTCCGGCCCACCTTGGTGAACGCCGCGATGGCCTTGTCCAGGTGCTCGCGCCTATGCGCGGCGCTCATCTGCGTGCGGATGCGCGCCTTGCCCTGTGGCACCACGGGGAAGAAGAAACCGGTGACGTAGATGCCTTCGTCGAGCAGTTCCGCCGCCATGGCCTGCGCCTGCTTCGCGTCGTAGATCATCACCGGGACGATCGGGTGCTGTCCGGGACGGATGTCGAAGCCGGCCTCGGTCATCTTTTCGCGGAAATAGCGGGTGTTCTCCTTCACCCGTTCACGCAGGTCGCCGGCGGCGGCGAGCATGTCGAACACCTTGCTGCCCGCGGCCACGACGTGCGGCGGTAGCGAGTTGGAGAACAGGTAAGGACGGGAACGCTGGCGCAGCAGTTCGATCACTTCGCGACGGCCCGTGGTGAATCCACCGAGGGCGCCGCCGAGGGCCTTGCCGAGGGTGCCGGTGATGATGTCGATCTTGTCGAGTACGCCGTGCAGTTCGGCAGAGCCGCGGCCGGTATCGCCGAGGAAGCCCGTGCAGTGGCATTCGTCGATGTGGACCAGAGCGTTGTACTTGCGCGCGAGGGCGGTGATCTCGGCGAGGGGCGCGACGAAGCCATCCATCGAGAACGCGCCGTCGGTGGTGATGAGCTTGGTCCGGGCGCCCGCGGCATCGGCCGCCTGCAACTGGGCTTCGAGATCGGCCATGTCGCAGTTGGCGTAGCGGAAGCGTTTGGCCTTGCACAGGCGGATGCCGTCGATGATCGAGGCGTGGTTCAGCGCATCGGAGATGATCGCGTCTTCCTCGCCCAGCAGCGGCTCGAACAGCCCACCGTTGGCGTCGAAGCAGGCGGCATAGAGGATCGTGTCCTCCTTGCCGAAGAACTCGGCGATCTTGCGCTCCAGCTCCTTGTGCAGGTCCTGGGTGCCGCAGATGAAGCGCACGCTGGCCATGCCGAAACCGTGCGTGTCCAGCGCGTCCTTGGCCGCCTGGATCACCTCGGGATGGTCGGCCAGCCCCAGGTAGTTGTTCGCACAGAAATTGAGAACCTTCCGTCCGCCTTCCAGCTCGATCTCCGCCGATTGCGGGGAGACGATGATGCGCTCGTTCTTGAACAAGCCCTGCTCGCGGATGGCGTCGAGTTCGCTGGCGAAACGGGTTTGGCCGGGGTAGGTCATGGCGGAGGTTTCCGGGGACGGAGGAATCTCCCGATTGTGAGGCCTTTGCACGAATGAGAAAACCTCGATCCCGGATGGCCTCAGTGCAGGCCGAAATCCACCCGGGTCGTCTTGCCGCCATCATCGATGCCCTTGGCGTCCGTCTTGGGCGCCACGACGAAGACCCGCTTGTCGTCCGCCTTGCCCTGCAGCCATTGGCGGACCGCATTGGCCCGGCGTTCCGCCAGGTGGCGCAGGGCGTCGGCGTCGACCGGCATGTTGGTTTCCATCAACGTGCGCATTTCCTCCGGCGGCTGCGACTTGGTCAGCCCGATCATGTTCTTCGGCTTGGGGAACGAGGCATGGCGGTAGGCCCGTTCCAGGTATTTTTCCTGCTCGGCGGCGGTCGGCGGCGTGGTGTCGTCTTCCTTGTCGGCGACCTGCTCCTGGTGGACCAGGTCGTCGACCATGACGGTGCGGAGGCCGGATTCGTCCTTGGACGGATCGATGCGGCCGACGATGTCCAGGCTGATCGACGGTTTATCGGCCAGGACCTTGACGATCTCGGCCAGCTTCGCCTGCGCGGCCGCGTCGAGCACGGCGGAACCCGGGGCGAACTCCACGTAACCGAGGTCCTCGCGGCCACCACCCGCGGAGGCGAGCAGGCGGAACGGCGAGGTCACCGCTTTCACGATCAGGTTGCCGATGGCGCGCCAGACGAGACCGCCCACGCTGAAATGCGGATCGTCCAGCGATCCGGACACGGGCACGCGCACGTCGATGCGGCCCTGGGAGTCCTTCAGCAGCGCCACCGCCAGCTTCACCGGCAGATGGCTGATCCCGGGACCTTCGATCCGGTCGCCGAAGGTCAACTGGTCGATGAAGATATGGTTGTCGGCGGTCAGCTTGCGCTGGTCGAGCAGGTAGTGCACGTCGACGTTGAGCCGCCCCTTGGTGATCGGGTAACCAGCGTATTTGCCGGAGTACGGCGAGAGGTTGGCGAGTTGGATGCCTTCCGCCTTGGCCGTGATGTCGAGGGAGGCCACCGGCGCCAGCGGATTGATCGTGCCGGCGATGTCCACCGGCGCGTTGTCGTCGAGCTGCCCCTGCAGGGTCAGATCCGCGGGCGGTGAGCCACCATCCGTACCGAAGGCGCCGATCCTGCCGGTCAGCTGCGTCACGTCCGCCGTGTAGTTGGGCTTGATGAAGTTATCGGTGTAGTTGAGGTGACCCTTGGTCAGGGTGACCTGGCCGATGCGGATGTCCGCCGCCGGCGCGGCCGGCGTGGCGGCAGAAGGCTCGGCCGCCGGTATGGCCGGCGCGGGCGTGGCCTGCGCCTGGGTGACCGACACCGCCCCGGGTGCCTCGGGATTGGCGACGACGTCCTGGAGGTTCAGCCGTCCGTTCGCGTTGATGATGACGCGGGCATAGAAGTCGTCCAGCGCCAGGCCGCCGATGGCGACGTGGGGCGCTGCTTCGCCCATGCGGATGACCATGTTGCTCGCGCTGAGCGAGGTCCAGCGCAGGAAGTCGGCGTCGGTCAGCTTGTCCAGCACACGCACGCGACCCAACGTGGCCTGGCCGCGATAGGCGATCCGGGCGGGCGCGTTGCCGCGATCGTTGTAGCGAACCTGTCCGTCGAGGCTGAGCAGGCCGCTGTCCACGCGGACGTTCAACGGTACGCTGACCAGCGATTGCAGTGGAGCCACGTCGAGCCGCGTGGTCTTCACCCGCAGGTCCGCATCGAGGGGCTGGGGTTTTACCTTGCCGGTGACCGCGAACGTGCCCTTGCCGAGATTGCCTTTCAGGTCCAGGGCGAGGGGACGGCTCATGTCGTTGGACAGGCCGTCGATACCGAACGACGTCGCCTGCATCAGGATCGCATTGCGCTTGCCCGCCGCCTTGGCGTCGCGCAGCGTGACCGATCCGTCGCTCAGGCCGAGGTGGGCGATGCTCCAGCGCCAGGCGGCGGACGGAGCGGCTGGTTTGGTTGTCGCCGCGGGCGACTTCACGATACCGGCAAGGTCGAGGTTGCCGTTGGCGAGGCGCCGCAGGTCGAGCGTCAAGCCGTCGAGCGTGAGCTGGTCCAGGCGTGCCTCGCTGGTGGAGAGATCGACCAGCGCGATGGACGCCGCCATCGACTTCCAGGTCACCGGTGAAGCACGGCCGTTGCGCGGCACGAGCTGGAAGCCGTCCAGCTTTGCCTTGGCATGGGCGATGCGGACGATGGCGGCGTCGTGCCAGTCCAGCGCCAGGTCGCCGTTGGCGGCGACGTCGCCACCGGTGATGTCGGCATCCAGCAGCGGCGGTGTCAGCGGCATCAGTGCCGCGAGCGACACGTTCGCCAGCGACAACGTGCCCGCATAGCGGGCCGCGGCGAGGTCCAGCTTGCCTTGCGTGGCGACCGTGCCGCCGGCCATGCGCGCGGCGACATCGAGCAAGGCCACGGGTGCGGCTACCGTGCTGAGCCCGCGCAGGCTGCCTTGCACGCCGTCGAGCACCAGGCGTGCCGGTGCCGGCGCCGCGAGATCCGCGTATTCGATACGCGCATTCTTGAGCGTGATCGTGTCGATGCGCACATCCGTCGCCGGCGAGTCCTTCGCCGGGGTGGGCGAGGGTGCCGTCAACGCGTCGATATTGCTGCGACCGCCGGGAAGACGCGCGTAGCGCACGTCGAGACCGTCGAGGGCCACGGTGCCGAGGCGGTAGCGGGAAGTCAGCGGTTCGAGTGCCGTAAGCGCCATGTCGCCGTGGCCGAGCGCGACCAGCGAGGCACCACCCTTGTCGTTCACCTGCAGGCTGTCGACGATCAGGCGGCCGCTCAACACCACGCGCGGCTTATCCTCGTTCATCGTGAAACGGAGGTCGAGCAGGCCGGACAGTTTTCCGGCCGGCACGGCGACAGGCAGCGGGGTCGGCACGAAACCGAGGTAGCGGGGCAGGTCCAGCTGGTCGAGCCGGAAGCTGACCATGGACTCGCGGCTGCTGGCGAACGGCTTGGTCTGCCCCTGCACGCGCAGCGGGCTACCGTCCACGTTCATCGCCAGCAGTGGCTGCACGAAGATGTCCGTCGCGCTGGGCAGGCTGGCGATGAAGGGAATGCCGATGTCGATGTGATCGAGGCGGTGGGTGGCATCGAGCACGCGGTCGTCGAAATCGACTTGCCCGCCGTGCACGGCGATGTTGGATAGCGCGAACCGGGCCGGGCCCGTGTCGGGGGCGGAGGGGTCCGTCGCGAAGCGATCGAGGATGTCCGAGAAATTGAAACGTTGCGGCGCGCTGCGTTGCAGGTGGATATGGGGTTCGTCGATGCGCAGTTCGTCGAGGATCGGGGCGGCACGGAACAACGAGGCCCACGAAGCGTTCGCGGTCAATCGCGCGATATCGACGAAGGGCGACTTGCCGTCGCGCTCGCCGATGTGCAGCCGCTCGGCGGTCAACTTCAAGGTGAACGGGTTGAGGCTGATCGAGCCGAGGGTGACCGGCCGGCCCAGCGCCACGCTGGCGCGCGACTCGACCTGCGAGCGGATCAGTGGCGGCGCGGCGAAGAAACCGAGCAAGCCGAAAACGACGAGGGCGATCAACACGCCGACGGTGATGCGCCGGGTCCGGCGTGATCGATAGATGGTGCGGGCGCGTTCGTGCCCCTTCCGCCAGTAAAGCTTGCCCCGCGTCTTGAGTGTTTCCATACCGCCGCTCCTTCACCCCATGGCCCCCGGGGCCAGTGTACCCGGCGGGGGCGCTGGTGGGAGCGCGGTCAGGCGATGCGGATCACGTCCAGGAGCAGACGACCTTGCCGCAGTTGCCCGCGTCCATCAGGTCGAAGCCTTTCTGGAAGTCGTCGATCGCGATCTGGTGCGTAAGCACCTTCTGCAGCGGAAAGCCGGTCAGCACCATCTGGGTCATCTTGTACCAGGTCTCGTACATGCGGCGTCCGTAGATGCCCTGCAGGGTGAGGCCCTTGAAGATCACCTTGTCCCAGTCGATGCCCGCGCCGCGCGGCATGATGCCGAGCATGGCGATCTTGCCGCCGTGGTACATGCAGTCGAGCATGTCGCCGAAGGCGCGCGGATTGCCGCTCATCTCCAGGCCCACGTCGAAACCCTCGATGTGCAGGTCCTTCACCGTGTCCTTGAGCGACTGCTTGGATACGTTGACGACGCGGGTGGCACCCATGTCGGCGGCCAGCTTCAGGCGGTAATCGTTGACGTCGGTGACCACGACGTTGCGGGCGCCGACGTGCTTGGCGATGCCGGCGGCGATGATGCCGATCGGGCCGGCGCCGGTGATGAGCACGTCCTCACCGATCAGGTCGAACTCCAGCGCGCAATGCGCAGCGTTGCCGTAGGGATCGAAGAACGCGGCCAGTTCCGACGGAATCTGGTCGGGAATCGGCCACAGGTTCGAGGCCGGCATGGTCATGTACTCGGCGAAGGCGCCGTTACGGTTCACGCCGATGCCGAAGGTGTTCGGGCACAGGTGCTGACGCCCCGCGCGGCAGTTGCGGCAATGGCCGCAAACGATGTGGCCTTCCGCCGAGACGCGGTCGCCGACCTTGTACCCGGTGACGCCAGGGCCGATCTCCGCGATGCGGCCGACGAACTCGTGGCCGATGGTGAGGCCGGGCGTGATCGTGCGCTGGGACCATTCGTCCCACTTGTAGATGTGCAGGTCGGTACCGCAGATGGCGGTCTTCTCGATCTTGATCAGGACTTCGTTCGGGCCGACTTGCGGCACCGGAACTTCTTCCATCCAGATACCTTGCTCCGGCTTGCGCTTGACCAGCGCCTTCATCGTCTGCTGCATGGGGCTCGTGGGTTCCGTGCGGGGAAGGCCCGCGGCGGCGGACCCAAACCGGCATTATAAGCCGCACCGGCCCCGGATCGTGGTGCGCCGCGCCATTGCCAGTGGCCCCTCGGGCCCTCTATGGTCGGGACGCTCTGCACGACCCACAGGGGACAACGAAACATGCGAATCCGCTCGATGATGCTGGGAGCCGCCATGGCGCTGGCGCTGGACGCGAAAGCCGACGAGGGCATGTGGCTGCCCTCGCAACTGCCGGGAATTGCGAAGAACCTCAAGGAGGCCGGCTTCCGTGGCGATCCGAAGGACCTCGCCGACCTGACCCGTGCGCCGCTCAACGCGGTGGTCAAGGTGGGCGGCGGGACGGGCGCCTTCGTGTCGGCCGAGGGCCTGGTCGTCACCAACCACCACGTGGCCTTCGGCGTCATCCAGTACAACTCGAAGCCGGAGCGCGACCTCATCGCCAATGGCTACGTGGCACCGGATCGCGCCGGCGAATTGCCGGCCAACCCCGACTACCGCCTGCGCGTCACGGTCGGATTCGACAAGGTCACCGATCGCATCCTGGCGCAGGCCAGGGGCAAGACGGGCAGGGCCTATTACGACGCCGTCGATGCCGCGAGCAAGGCGCTGGTGGCCGAATGCGAGAAGGAAGAGGGCATCAAGTGCAGCGTCGCCAACATGTTCTACGGGCGCGACTTCTACCTCGTGAAACAACTGGAACTGCGTGACATCCGCCTGGTCTACGCGCCGCCCCGCGCGATCGGCAACTACGGCGACGAGATCGACAACTTCGTCTGGCCGCGCCACGCGGGCGACTTCACCATCCTGCGCGCGTACGTCGGGCGCGACGGCAAGCCGGCCGATTATTCGACGGACAACGTGCCTTACCATCCGCCCTCGCACCTCAAGCTCGCCACCGACGGTGTCGCCGAGGGCGACTTCGTGATGCTCGCCGGCTATCCCGGCATCACCTATCGCCATCGCACGGCGGCCGAATTCGCGGATCAGGTGGAATGGCGGTTGCCGACGTCGGTAGCCGTGCTGAAGGCGCTCCAGGACGTGATCGAAGCCCAAGGCAAGGCCGACAAGGATGCCGGTATCCGCTATGCGTCGCAGCTGCAAACGCTGAAGAACGGGATCAAGCGGTTCAGTGGTGAACTGGAGGGCTTGCAGCGTAGCGACGCCGTCGCCGTTCGCCGCGACGATGAAGCCGCGATGTCGTCGTGGCTCGCGGCGCAGTCCGACGGGAAAGCGTTGAAGCCGGAGATCGACCAGGTCATGGCCCTGATCGCCCAGGGCAAGGACGTGCGCGAGCGTGACCTGCTGGTCGGGCTGCTTTCCACGCAGACCCAACTCATGCGTGGCGCGCTCGCGGTGGACCGTCTTTCCGTGGAGCGGCCGAAGGCGGACGCGGCGCGCGAGACGGGCTACCAGAAACGCGACGAGGAATTGATCCAGAGCCAGCTGAAGCAGGTGCAGCGCCGTTACGATCCGCGCGTGGAAAAGGCGCTGGTGACGTCGCTGATGCTTCGTTACCAGCGACTGCCCGCTGCCCAACGCTTGCCCGAAGTGGACAAGGTGTTCGGCCGCACGCCGGCCGAACTCGCGCAGGCGCTGGATCGCATCTATGCGGCGACGAAGTTCGGTGACGAAGCCGAGCGCCTGCGACTGTTCACCGCCGCTCCGGCGGAGATCGAAAAGAGTGGCGATGCCTTGTTGGTGGCGGCACGCACCCTGCGTCCCGCCTTGCTGCGCATCGAGGACGAACGCAAGGTCCGCGAAGGCGATCTGCTGCGCCTGCGTCCCGCCTATATGCAGGCCTTGATCGCCTACCGCGAGAAGCAGGGCAAGGCGGTGTACCCCGATGCCAATTCGACCCTGCGCGTCAGCTACGGCAAGGTCACCCCCTTGACGGCCCGCGACGCGGTGACCTATGCCCCGTTGACCACCGTCGCCGGCATCGTCGAGAAGAACACCGGCAAGGAGCCCTTCGATGCGCCGAAGCCGTTGCTCGACGCCATCCGGAAGGGCGATTTCGCCGGATACGCCGATCCGAAGTCGGGTGCCATGCCGGTCGACTTCCTGAGCAACCTCGACACCACGGGCGGCAATTCGGGCTCGCCGGTATTGAATGCGAAGGGCGAACTGGTCGGCCTCAACTTCGACAGCAACTGGGAAGCGGTCAGCGCCAGCTGGATGTACGACCCGCGTTACAAGCGCGCCATCCACGTCGACATGCGCTACATGCGCTGGCTGATCGACAAGGTCTATCCGTCGCCCGCCCTGCTACGCGAACTGGGCGTGTCCGGAAAGTAGGAGGGGTGACCTCCGGCACGTACGTGCCGGAGCAGGATTCGCCAGCATTGGCGTTACTTTATAACATTTGTCCGATGGAAGCCGACCCCATCGGCGTTTCCACTACCCGGTGGGAGCCGACTCTGTCGGCGATTCCAGTCGCCCCAACGCACCCCGGAAACACCAAGGAGATCCACCATGCGTCGAGCCTTACTGGCTACCGCCCTCGCGGCAGGCCTCGTCCCCGCCGCCCACGCCGTCGAAGGCATGTGGCAGCCGGCCCAATTGCCGAAGATCGCCGCCATGCTGAAACAGCACGGCCTGAAGCTCGATCCCGCCACGCTCACCGACCTCACCGCCTATCCCATGGGCGCCATCGTGAGCCTCGGCGGCTGCACGGCGTCCTTCGTTTCACCCGATGGCCTGGTCGTCACCAACCACCATTGCGGCTACGGCGCGCTGCAGTACAACTCCACGAAGGAAAAGAACCTCATCGAGCAGGGCTTCCTCGCGAAGACCTTCGCGGAGGAACTGCCCGGTTCGCCCGACATGCGCGTCTTCGTCACCGAGGAAATCCGCGACGTCACCGGAGACGTGACCGCGAAGCTCACCCCGGCGATGACCGGCCAGCAACGCCACGACGCCATCGACCTCGCCAAGAAAACGCTGGTGAAGGGTTGTGAAACCGATGGATATCGCTGCGATGTCTACACCTTCCATGGTGGCTACAGCTACCAGCTGATCAAGCAACTCGAGATCAAGGACGTGCGCCTGGTCTACGCACCACCCGAGTCCATCGGCAAGTTCGGCGGCGACGTCGACAACTGGATGTGGCCACGCCACACCGGCGACTTCAGCTACCTGCGCGCCTATGTGTCGAAGGATGGCAAGTCGGCCACGTATGCCAAGGACAACGTGCCCTACCATCCCAAGCACGTCATCAAGCTCAACCCACAAGGCGTGGAAGAAGGCGACTATGTGATGGTCGTGGGTTATCCGGGCAGGACGAACCGCTACCGTCTCGCCCAGGAGGTGAGCAGCGCGATCGACTGGCAATACCCGACCCAGATCAAGCTCTACCAGGAACAACTGGACACCATCGCCGCGAACGGCAAGGCCAATCCCGACGTCACGGTGAAATACGCCAGCCTCGTCGCCGGCCTGAACAATTACCTGAAGAACTTCGGCGGCCAGCTCGAAGGCCTGCGCCGCGCCGATGCGGTCGCGGTGAAGCAGAAGCAGGAAGCCGATCTCGACGCGTGGTTGAAGAAGCAGGGTGGTGCGGAGAACCAGGCACTCGTCGCCGACATCGCCGAACTCAAGGCCAGGCTCGCCACCTACCAGGCCACCCGCGAGCGCGATGTCGACCTCGCCCTCATCTCGCGCACCCAGCTCTTCGCCAGCGGCGTACGTCTTGCCCGTCTCGCCGACGAACGCACCAAGCCGGACATGGAGCGTGAGGCCGGCTACCAGCAGCGCGACGAAGTGCGCATCGAGGGCGCGCTGAAACAGATGGAGCGCCGCTACGACGCGAAGACCGACCAGGACCTGCTGGTCAACGCGCTCGTCCACTATGTGGACTTGCCGAAGGACCAGCGCCTGCCGGCGCTCGACACCTGGCTCGCCGGCGCATCCACGCGCGCGGCCATCCAGGGCAAGGTGTCGACGCTCTACAAGGGCAGCAAGCTCGGCGACACGGCCGAACGCATGAAGTGGTTCAAGGCCGACAAGAAGGCGATCGCCGCGAGCGACGACAGCATGCTGAAGCTGGCCAACGCGGTGCTGCCCGAGTTGAAGAAGATCGAAAGCGAAGAAGACGCCCGCGATGGTGAACTGGCCCGGCTGCGTCCCCGCTACATGCAGGCGATCATCGCGTGGAAGGAATCACAGGGCCTGCCGGTGTACCCGGATGCGAACAGCTCGCTGCGGGTGACCTTCGGCAACGTGCAAGGCGTCGCCCCGCGTGACGGCGTGAGCTATGCGCCCTTCACCACGGCCGAGGGCATCGTCCAGAAGAACACCGGTGAAGAACCGTTCAACGCACCCAAGGCCGAGATCGATGCGATCAAGGCGAAGGCCTTCGATGGTTATGCGTCGAAGAAGCTCGGCACGCTGCCGGTCGACTTCCTTGCCGACCTCGACATCACCGGTGGTAACTCGGGTTCGCCTTCGCTCGACGCGCAAGGCCGTCTCGTCGGCCTCGCCTTCGACGGCAACTGGGAGTCGGTCAGTGGCGACTGGCTGTTCAACCCGAAGCTCAACCGCTCGATCCAGGTCGACGTGCGCTATATGTTGTGGGTGATGCACCATCTCGACCATGCCGACAATCTCCTGAAGGAGATGGGCGTTCCGGCGAAATAACCGGCAGTCGCGGGGACCGCACGCCTGTGCGATCCTCGCGGCCATGGCCCGGTCCGACCCCACCGCGAACGAACTCAGCGTGAACGCTTCGCTGGAAACGGCGAGCGTTTCCGTGCGCAACGTGGTCTGCGAAGGTGGGTGCGCGCATCGCAGCCCCGAGGAATGCGCGGCATCCACCTACCTGGTGTTTCCTTACCGCGGGCTCTACGTGCGTCACGTAGGTAGCGACCAGGCCGTCGCCGACGCCAACCACGTGGTGTTCTTCAATGCCGACGAGGGTTACCGGATCGCCCATCCGGTCGAGGGAAGCGACGCCAGTCTTTCGGTCCAGGTGGCCGCGCCCTTGCTGGAGGAACTCGCTCCGGCCAGCCTGCTCGACCAGCGGGCGACCCCGGGCTTCCGCACGCATCACCGGCGCATCGATCCCGGCGCACAGGCCATGGTGGCCTTGCTCCGCCACCGGCTGGAGCAGGGGACGATGGAACCGCTGGAAGCGGAAACCCTGTTGCTGAACCTGGTCGGCCGCAGCCTGGGCCCGCGGACCTCGCACGCACCGGAGGCCACGCAAGGCCAACGGCGCCTGGCGGACCGTGTGAAGGTGCTGCTGGCCAGCGACGTGTCGCGCCGCTGGTCGCTGGCCGATGTCGGTGCCGAAATCGGCGCGTCGCCGGTGTATCTCACCCAGGTATTCCAGCGCGTGGAAGGCATACCGCTGTATCGCTATCAGTTGCGCCTCCGCCTTGCCCGGGCGCTGGACTTGATGGCCACGCAAGAGGATCTCTCGGCCCTCGCGGCGGACCTGGGTTTTTCCAGCCATAGCCACTTCACGGCGGTATTCCGCCAGGCCTATGGCCAGTCCCCCGCGGATTTCCGACGCTCGACCCGACGCGCCTGACCACCTGAACGTTCCGGTGAAAGCCGCCCCTGGTGGGAGCCGCCCCTTGTGGGAGCCGCTTCAGCGGCGATCCCGCGGCAGCGGGCCGGCGGTGGGCAGAGCCGTCGGCCGCCACCCTCGTCGCTCCGGTTCCACCGTCGCTCGGGAAAGGGTGCCGCTGCGCGGCCGTGTCTTATGGCTGACGCCCC